>Ga0105246_10001901_pt1 | contig 12582 bp, 12 predicted proteins | sample KBSM64metaG_FD_99694 | JGI IMG/M metagenome (GOLD analysis project Ga0105246, IMG submission 99694) | Miscanthus rhizosphere microbial communities from Kellogg Biological Station, Michigan, USA - KBS M6-4 metaG | ecosystem: Host-associated > Plants > Roots > Rhizosphere > Soil | place...
AAGGCCTCGTCCTTGGCATGGGAGCGCGGCTGCTCCACCAGGTCCTGATCGGGCCTGGGCGACTGCGCCAGTGGCGGGCACTTGGCCAAGTCCTGGAGCGACATCCTTGCCATCGCTTCCGGCGTGCAGCCAAACAGTGCGCGGCCGAAAGCCTCAAGCGCCGATGGCGGCACCGGCTGCACGCCAGTAATTGCGGGGCTGGCCGGCGGGGGCGGGACAATGGGCGCAAGACTTGGCGTGGCGCGCGGCTGCGCGCCAAGCGGCGCTGGTGGCAAAGGCGGCATGCGCGCCAGGGGGCGCAGCAGCAACAGCATCTCGCGCGCCCGCTCCTTCCCAGCCTGCGGCGTAAGAAGGAAATGGGCGAACAGCAAGATGAAAAGCAGTTGAAGGAAAAGGGCCGCCACAGCCATGGCGGTCCGTTCCAGCGTTCTGGTCAATCAGCCTCACCCTGTGAGGCCAGCGCAATTATGCTTGCGTCACGGCCCGAACGCCCACCGCCAATGGCTCCATAGCGGTTTTCTGTGACGCAATCCAGCCGCGACGACCCAGGCCCTGGCGCTATTGCGCCGAAGCGGTAGTGGCGCGCCCCAACGCCGATCTGGCGTGGACAGAACAGCGTTAGCCATCCCGGCCGTTCAGCACGAAATCCGTGATCTGCCGCAGGAATCATCGTTACCGGGCCGCGGCACGGCTTGTGCACATCGCTTCTGGACCTGAGAAACCCTGTTCACAGGCGAACCAGATGCACCGCAATGATACGACGCGTTCCGACCGCGTAATGCTGTTTACCCTTGCCATCGTCCTGGCCATGGTCAGCGCCACATTCGGCGCCGCCGCCACCTATCACCCGGCGGCGCCTGCCGTCGCGGCAAAGATCACCGCGGCAAAGATCATCCCCGCCGCGCCGCAAATAATCGAGGACGCGGCGCTGGACCAGCTGGTCGCCGAACATCGCTGCCTGACCGAGGCCCTTTATTATGAGGCTCGCGGCGAAGGACGCATCGGCGAACAGGCGGTGGCCGAAGTGGTGTTTCACCGTTTGAGGTCGGGCGCGCACGGTCCATCGATCTGCGCCGTGGTATATGAAGGCTCGTTCCGCCCTGGCTGCCAGTTTTCCTTCACCTGCGACGGCGCCCTGCATCGCCCGCATGAGGCAGCCGCCTGGGAAAAATCAAAGCAGCTTGCGGCAAAAATCCTCACCGGCGCCGAGCCGTTGCGCAATGCGACTGGCGGCGCCACCAACTATCATGCCCTGCAAGTGAGTCCGGCATGGGCTCCCAGCTTGAAAATAACGGCGCGGATCGGCAATCACATCTTCTACCGCACGGTCCGCGAGAGTTGACAATCGCTGCGCGTCAATCGCGCACGGATTCCCAAATCTCATTTTCGGTAAGAATTTCAAACGGGCCTTCCAGATGCGGATGGCGATAATCCGATGCGCCCAGCACGCCGTCAGGCTCGAGCCCGTCGCTGGCCAAAGGCAATGCGATCCTTTCGCCTTCGACAAAGCGTCCGGCTTGCTGGAACAGCCTGCCGGCACTGCGATAGCCCATCGTCTCTTTCACCACCCGCGTCAGGTAGCGATGCACCCAGAGATAGTCCTTGGCGGAGTGGGCGTCGTCCAAGGGCAGGCCGCGGAGATTTTTTCCCAGCCCCTTGGTGATCCGGTCGCCCGCCAGCCGCCCGGTGAAGCGCCCCGTCGCGGCGTCGAAGCGATAAACCCAGATCAAACTGATGGGGGCACCCAACGCGCCAAGTTTGAGGTGCTCCCAGGCTGGCAGGGGATTGCCGCCGCGGGCGCGGTCCCAATATTGTCCGACCTCGCGCAGCACGGGCGACTCGATGGCTTGAACGAACGCGGTGAAACTCATGCCGGCGCCTGAATGGCCGCATTGGTGACAGCGCGCAACAGTCCGCTTGCCGCCGGAATTTGCCTCCGCCATCCCGCACCTATAAGATATTGATAATTATCGACTTTTCGCGGCAGGGAACTTTTGCCGGCCGCCATTCGTTGGTTCCACGCACGAACGAGGAGTGCGGGCCATGAAGCCGATTGCGATGCTAGGTGTGGTGCTGATTGTCCTGGGCGTGGCTGGGCTTTTCCTCAGCCGTGTCACCTGGACCGAGACCAAACCGGTGGTCAAGCTGGGGCCCTTGCAGGTGAATTCCCAGGAAGACCATACGGTTTGGATTCCCACCGCCGCGGGCGTGGTCTCGGTCCTGGCCGGCATCGGGCTGGTCTTTGCCGGAAAGCGCACCGCCTGAGCCCATCTCGCAGCCGCGAAGCAGGCGACTGTGAATTGCGGGATGTCTTAAATCCCGAGTAGCATCTCCCCACAAAATTCTAGGGGAGAGAGAGAATGCATTCCGTCACCAAGATTGGCCTGGGCATCTGCGTGGGCATGGCCGTCGGCGTCGCCGGTTTTGCCGCCCTGGCGCAGAAGGATCCAAAAGTCGGCGTTACCGTGAATGATCCGATCGGGCCCGTTCCCGATCCAAGCCGTGTCACCGCAACCTTGCCCAAAGACTTCAAGTGCAGTGGCGCGGTCGGCAAGCAGGAAATGTGCATCCTGTTCGGCGATCCCGCCAAGCCTGGTCCCTATATGGTGATGTACAAATGGTATCCGGGCAATTTCTCCAAGCCGCATTATCACAACAATGTGCGCTGGGCCTATGTGCTCTCCGGCACCTGGTGGACGTCCTCCAGCAGCGTCTATGACGAGCGCCTGACCTATCCGGTCCATGCCGGCACGGTGGCGGTCGACCAGCTGAAGGGCATCCATTGGGACGGCGCGCGCACGGGCGAAAAGGAGCCGGCGGTGCTGATCCTGTCGGGCATCGGCCCCAACATCACCCAGGGCGTGGACGAGAACGGCAAGGACAGCGGCCCCGCGCGCTAAAGGGAGGCTTTCGATGCACCGCCTTGCGGTTGTTGCATTGTTGGGGCTGCTGGCAATTCCGGCTTCGGCCGAAACCCAGCAGCAACTCCTTTCCCAGGGGCCGACCACCACCATGCCCTTGCCGGACCCCGGCCATATTCCGCTGGTGTTCGGAAAGGACATCAAATGGAAGGACGGCGAGGGCTCGCAAAGCGCCACGCTGTTCGGCGATTCCAGCAAGCCGGGCATCTATGGCGTCCTGATCCGATGGAAGCCGGGGCACAATTCCATGCCCCATTTCCATACCACCTCGCGCTACGCCTATGTCGTGTCGGGCACCTGGTGGGTGTCTTCGAGCACCCATTACGACCCGGCCAAGATGTATCCGGCGCCGGCCGGCACCTATGTCACCGACGTGCCCAACACCATTCACTGGGACGGCGCCAAGGCGGAAACCGGCCCCGCCATCATCATGCTGGTCGGCGAAGGCCCGGTGAAAACAGTGCGCTATGTGCCCAAGGACAAGAACAAGGCGCCCGAAGGCCAGGACTTCGTGCCGCCGCCGGGGCAGTAGTATAGAAAGACAATGAGGTGCGCCGCGTGGAAAAACTCCCGCGCGGCGTTGCCGTGTAGGGGGGATTGAATGTTCGAAGACAAACCGCGCCGGGGGGAGCGTTCGCGAGAGCGAGAGCGACCAATTAAAAGATTCCATCCGGTCTATCTCACTTTGTTGATCCCCTATGCCTTCTGGATCTGGGTGCCGTTCTACAACCGCATCGACCCGCAATTGTTCGGCATTCCTTTTTTCTATTGGTACCAGATTTGCGGCATCTTCCTCACCGCGCTTTGCATCGTGCCCGTCTATTACCATCAGGAAGGGCGCGGCAAATGAATGTCACCATTGCGGTATTCCTCGCGCTGTTCGTGTTCGTGGCGCTGCTGGGCCTGTTCGGCTCGCGCTGGCGCGCCGGCGATTTGTCCCAGCTGCATGAATGGGGCTTGGGCGGGCGCAGCTTCGGCACTTTGATCACCTGGTTCCTGCTGGGCGGCGATCTCTACACCGCCTACACCTTCATCGCCGTGCCGGCGCTGATGTTCGGCGCTGGCGCGTCGGGCTTTTTCGCCGTGCCCTATGCCGCCTTGATGTATCCGCTGCTGTTCATGGCTTTTCCGCGCCTGTGGTCTGTGGCGCATCGCCATGGCTACATCACCGCCGCCGATTTCGTGCGCGGACGCTTCGGCCATCGCGGGTTGGCGCTGGCCATTGCGGTGACGGGGCTGGTCGCGGTGATGCCCTATATCGCCTTGCAGCTGGTGGGCATGCAGGTGGTGATCGCGGCTTTGGGCCTGGCCTGGCGGATAGCGCTGCCGATGATGGGCAACGTGTCGATGCCGTTGCTGGCGGCATTTTTCGTGCTGGCGGCCTTCACCTATACCAGCGGCTTGCGCGGCACCGCCTTGATCGCGGTGGTGAAGGACATCCTGGTCTATATCACCGTGCTGGCGGCAATCATCATCATCCCGTCGGAGTTGGGCGGCTATGGCAAGATCTTCGCCGCCGTGCCGCCGTCACAAGTGTTGCTGCCGCCGGCGCCGGACCACAGTCTGGGCGCGGGCTTTGCCTATGCCACTTTGGCGCTGGGATCGTTGCTGGCGCTGTTCCTGTATCCGCATTCGGTGACCGGCCTGCTGTCATCCTCAAGCCGCCATGTCATCCGCAGGAACGCCATTGTGCTGCCGGCCTATTCCGTGGCTTTGGCCCTGATCGCATTGCTGGGCTATATGGCAATGGCGGCCGGCGTCAAAGACATGCCGGAATATGCCGCGGGCTTCAAAAGCTTCGGTAACAATTTCGCGGTGCCGGCGCTGTTCCTGCACATGTTCCCGCATTGGTTCGCCGGTTTCGCCTTTGCCGCCATCGCCATTGGCGCGCTGATGCCGGCTTCGATCATGGCGATCGCCTGCGGCAATCTCTTCACCCGCAATATCTACAAGGACTTCATCAATCCCAACTGCTCGCCCCAGGCGGAAGCGCGGATGGCCAAGATCGTCGCCTTTGCCGCCAAGCTGGGGGCGCTGTTCTTTGTGTTGGAATTGCAGACCACCTACGCCATCCAGTTGCAGCTCTTGGGCGGCATCTGGATCTGCCAGACGGTGCCGGCGGTGCTGCTGGCGCTGTATGTGCGGCTGGACCCGCGCGCGCTGCTGGCGGGCTGGGCGGCGGGCGTGGGCTTGGGCACCTGGATGGTGGCGAGCCTGGCGTTCAAGAGCTCGACCTATCCGCTGCATGTCTTGGGCTGGACCGTGCCGTGTTATGCGGCGGTCAGCGCGCTGCTGGTCAATCTGCTGGTGAGCTGGTTGGGGACGGTGATCCTGCGCGCGACGGTGGGGACGCCGACGAAGGACGAGACGGTGGCGGCGGATTATGCCTGACGATTTCCTCTCCCCTTGTGGGAGAGGACGCAAAATCTTGCACTTAGCGGAGCACTTGCGGAGCTAAGTGCTTAGATTTTGCTAGGTGAGGGGTGCGTACTTGGCGCCGACTCACCCCTCACCCGGAAAATCAATGGGTTGAGCGTCGCTACCGCGCCGCTAACCCAATGATTTTCCGCCCTCTCCCTCAAGGGGGAGAGGAAAGGTATTGAGCACGCTTGCAGATGGAAGAGCTTAGCCGAACCTACCCGTAATATACTGCTCAGTTCTCTTATTATCCGGCGCCGTGAATATCTTCTCCGTCGCGCCATATTCGATCAACTCGCCCAGATACATGAAGGCGGTGTAGTCGGAGGCGCGGCTGGCCTGCTGCATATTGTGGGTGACGATCACGATGGTGTATTCGGCCGCCAGCTCCTCGATCAGCTCCTCGATCTTGGCGGTGGAAATCGGGTCCAGCGCCGAGCAGGGCTCGTCCAACAGGATCACTTCGGGGCGTGTCGCCACGCTGCGGGCGATGCAAAGCCGCTGCTGCTGGCCGCCCGACAGCGACAACCCGCTGGCGCCCAGCTTGTCTTTCACCTCGGTCCATAGCGCGGCGCGGGTCAACGCATGCTCGACCCGGCCTTCCATCTCGGAGCGCGGGATGCGTTCGTAGAGTTTGATGCCGAAAGCGACATTGTCATAGATCGACATGGGAAACGGCGTGGGCTTCTGGAACACCATGCCGATGCGGGCGCGCAGCAGGTTGAGATCCTTGACCTTGAGCAGATTTTCGCCGTCCATCAGGACCTGGCCTTCGGCGCGCTGGTTGGGATAGAGCTCGAAGATGCGGTTGATGGCGCGCAGCAAGGTGGATTTGCCGCAACCCGAAGGTCCGATGAAGGCGGTTACCTTCCGCTCCATCAAGGGCAGGGAGATGTTCTTCAGCGCCTTGCTGGCGCCGTAATAAAAGCTCAGGTCCTTGATATCGACCTTGACCTTTTCCCGGTTGCCGGACGCAACGTGATGCTCGGGATGCATATGGATAGCGGTGTCCATGGGATCAGGTCCGTTGCGTGTTTTCGAGCAGGCGGGCGACAATGGAAAGTCCCAGCACCGTGGCGGTGATGAGCAGCGCGCCGCCCCAGGCCAAGGTATGCCAGTCCTCAAAGGCGGAAGCCGCGAACTGGTTGATCACCAGCGGCAGCGCGGCCATGGGCTTGGTCATGTCCGTCGACATGGAATTGTTGCCCAGGGCGGTGAAGAGCAGCGGCGCGGTTTCGCCGGAAATGCGGGCGATCGCCAGCAGCACGCCGGTGATGATGCCAGCGCGGGCCGCCTTCCAGGTGACGGCGCGGATGACAAAGCTTTGCGGCGCGCCCAGTGCGCTGGCCGCCTCGCGCAGACTATTGGGCACCAGCAGCAGCATGTTTTCCGTGGTGCGCACCACCACCGGGATCACGATCACCGCCAGCGACAGGGTGCCGGCGATTGCCGAGAAGCCATGCATCGGCCGCACCACCAATTCGTAGATGAACAGGCCGGTGACGATGGAGGGTCCCGAAAGCAGGATGTCGTTGACAAAGCGCACCACCAACGCCAGCCGCCCGTGACGGGCATATTCGGCCAGGTAAGTCCCCGCGAACAGGCCGACGGGTGTGCCGATCAGCACCGCTCCCAGGCTCATCACCACGCTGCCGAAGATGGCGTTGAGCAGGCCCCCCTTGGCTCCAGGCGGCGGGGTGATTTCCGTGAACAGGGAAACCGACAGGGCTGAAACGCCATTCTTGAGCAGCGCGTACAGGATCAGGGACAGCCACAGCAATCCGAAAATCGCGGCGCCCAGCGACAAAGCGATGAAGAGCGAATTGGCCAGCCGGCGGCGGAAATACAAAGCCTGGTTCAGGACCATCTATTTCCCCTTGGCCCGTTCCAGCCTGCGCAGCATCAGTTGGGCGCAGGTCAGCACGATGAAGGTGATGACGAACAGGATCAGGCCCAGTTCGATCAGCGAGGCGGTATAGAGCTCGCTGGTGGCCTCGGCGAATTCATTGGCGATAGTGGCCGAAATCGAGGTGCCGGGCGCGAACAGCGAGGGATTGATGCGGTGGGCATTGCCGATCACAAAGGTCACCGCCATGGTTTCGCCCAGGGCGCGGCCCAGCGCCAGCATGGCGCCGCCCACCACACCGGTGGAGCAGAAGGGCAGGCAGACTTTCCACATCACTTCCCAGCTGGTGGAGCCCAATCCGTAGGAGGCCTCTTTCAGCACGCTGGGCACGGTTTCCAGCACGTCGCGGGTGACCGCGGAAATAAAGGGCAGGATCATGATCGACAGGATCAGCCCGGCGGTGAAGGTGCCGATGCCGAAAGCGGTGCCGCCGAACAGGGTGCCCAGCACCGGCACGTCGCCGATCGATTCCACGATCGGCTCCTGGACATGGACTTGGAACCAGGGCGCGAACACGAACAGGCCCCAGATGCCGTAGATGATGGAAGGAACGCCCGCGAGCAGCTCGATGGCGATGCCGATGGGGCGCCGCAGCGGCCGCGGGCAAAGCTCGGTGAGGAAGATGGCGACGCCGATGCCGACCGGAAGCGCGATCAGCATGGCCAGCGCGCTGGTGACCAGGGTGCCGTAGATCGGCGCCAGCGCGCCGAAATGTTCGCGGGTGGGACGCCAGGCTTCGTCGATGATGAAGTTGAAACCGAACGCCTTGATCGACGGCATGGCGCCGATAATCAGGGACCCGATGACGCCGGCGAATATCGCCAGCACCAGCAGCGCGGCCGCCTGGGACGTGAGGCGAAACCTTGCGTCGCCCGCGCTGGCCTTCCGGGCCGTCGCGATACGGGCGGAAAGGTCGGCCAGGGCGGATTGCGACGGTTGGGTTTCCTGCAAGCTGATATCTGTCAAAGACGGCCCCGGCGAAATCGTAAAGGCATGAAGCGGGCGCAATTCACACCCCGTCCACGCAACGAACATCACAGTCTTGCAAAGCTTTTGTGACACAGCCGGGAAGTTGGCGTAAGCTATTGATATTGTGTGATTTCTGCTGGGGTTGGGCGCGGCCATGGCGGGTTAACAGCCGGCCTGCAAACTTAAAGGTTTCTGAAGACCCTTCGGGCAGACTTTGGCCTTGGAAATCCAGCAAAAGGCCGGCTTTTTCGTGCTGCGGCTTCTTCGCATCATCCTGGGCGCGTTGGCGGGCCTTTTCCTGGTCGCCGCCCTCATGGAAATCATGTTCACCGGGCGGCTGAGCCTGGTCTCGCCCATCCATTTCGGCCTGCTTCTGGCCATCGTGCTGGCCTTCCTGCTGGGAAACCTGCACAGCGCGCGCGGGCGCGGCGAAGTGCTGTCGCGCCAGGCGGTGCAGCTGCAAACCGTTGCCGGGCGGCTGGAAGCCTCGCTGGCCAATGCCGCCACCATCAATGCGCGGCTCAATCAAAGCGAGGCGCGCTACAAGGGGCTGGTGGACGCGCAAGGCGACGCCATCTTCCGCCGCGATGCCTCCAACCGGCTGACCTATGGCAATGATGCCTTCTTCAAGCTGTTCGGACTCGATCCGGCCAGCGCGTTGCATCATCCCTTTGTCCCCGAGCCGCATCCCGATAACCACAACCGGCTCACCAAGGCGTCCAGCTTTGCCGGGCTGGCGGAGTCCGGCGCCAGCCGCGTTCGCTACGACCAGCATGTGAAGACGGCCGAAGGCTATCGCTGGATCGCCTGGGAGGATTTCGCCGTGCGCGATTCCCATGGCCGGCTGGTGGAAGTGCAAAGCGTGGGCCGCGACATCACCGAGCGCAAGACCATGGAACACGCGCTGACCGAGGCGCGCGACAAGGCGGAAGAAGCCAGCCGCGCCAAATCCGGCTTTCTCGCCACCATGAGCCATGAGATCCGCACCCCGATGAATGGCGTGCTGGGCATGGGCCGGCTGTTGCTGGAGACCGAGCTTCGGCCCGAACAGCGCACCTATGCCGATGCCATCACCCGTTCCGGCGAGGCGCTGCTCACCTTGATTGGCGATGTGCTCGATTTTTCCAAGATCGAAGCCGGCATGCTGGAGTTGGAGGAAGATGAAGTCGACATCCGCCTTTTGCTGTCGGCCGCCGCCGAGCTTCTGTGCCAGCGCGCCTATGACAAGGGGGTGGAGCTTTCCGCCGTGGTGGCGCCCCAGGTGCCGCGGCTGATCCATGCCGATGAAGGACGGTTGCGCCAGGTCATCAACAATCTGATGGGCAATGCCGTCAAATTCACCGAAGAAGGCGGCATTTGCGTGGTGGCCTCGCTGGCGGATGGCGCCTTGCGCATCGAAGTGCGCGACACCGGCGTGGGCGTGGCGCCCTCCAAGCGCCAAGCGATTTTCGACGAATTCGTCCAGGCCGATTCCAGCCATGCCCGCAAGTTCGGCGGCACCGGCCTGGGCCTGGCCATCTCCAAGCGGCTGGTCGACAGCATGGGCGGGGCCATCGGCGTCGACCCGCGCCCCGGTGGCGGCTCCTGTTTCTGGTTCACCTTGCCGCTGCTTGTGGCGGCGCCTTCCAAGAACAGTGCGCCGCTTCAGGACATGCGCATCGCAGTGACCAGCCACAACCCGCTGTTGCGCGAAGGCCTGCATCTGCAGATCGCGGCTTCGGGCGGCACCGTGGTGGAGACGCAGGAAGAAGCCGACGCCATCCTGATCGATGCCGGCACCGGCAATCGTCCTGAGCTTGCCATGCCGGCGCAAGACATTCCCTGCCTGGTGCTGCTTGCGCCCAATGCGCGCGCCGCCCTGCCCCAGATCCGCGCCAAAGGCTTTGCCGGCTACCTGGTCAAGCCGGTGCGCCAGTCCTCCCTGGTGACCCAGCTTTTGCATTGCCACGACGGGATTGCCATGCCCGAAACCGAAAGCACCAGTCCTGCCGGGGACGCCGGATCCCAGAGGCTGCAGACGCACGAAACCCGCGAAGGCCTCGACATTCTCCTGGCCGAAGACAATGCCATCAACATGCTTCTGATACGCGAACTGCTTCGTCGCCGCGGTCACCGCATCACCGAAGTCACCACCGGCACCGACGCGGTCAGGGCCGCGAGCGAAGCCGAATTCGACCTTCTGCTGACCGACATTCACATGCCCGGCATGGACGGGATCGAGGCGGCGCGCGCCATTCGCGCAGGCGAAGCGCACACCGGCAACCGGCGTTTGCCCATCGTGGCGCTGACCGCCGATGCGCTGGAAGAAGGCAAGCAGGCCTGCCTGGAAGCGGGGATGGATGGGTTCCTGACCAAGCCGGTCAATCCCCGCGAATTGGAGGAAATGTTGCGGGTGTTGTTTCCCGGCGAGGAGCCTTCGCATATCGTCGCGGCATGAGGGATTCGGCAAGGGCCCGCTACCGGTTTCGCGACTATCTCAGCCCGCGCGTGCTCACCATGCTGGCGCTGGGATTCTCATCGGGACTGCCATTCAACCTGGTGGGCAACACGCTCGGCTATTGGCTGCGCGATGAACATTCGACGCTGAAGGCCATCGGATTCATTTCCTGGGTCGGCATCGCCTATTCCCTGAAATTCCTTTGGGCACCCTTTCTGGACCGAACGCGCGTGCCACTGCTGGGACAGTTGGGCCAGCGCCGCGGCTGGATATTGCTGACACAGCTTTTGGTCGGCTGCGGCCTGATCGTCATGGCGGCGCTGGGAACCGGCCACGGCCTGACGGCGCTGGGGGCGGTGGCGCTGGTGGTGGCGTTCAGCGCCTCCACCCAGGATATCGCCATCGATGCCTGGCGCATCGAGAGCGCGAAAAGCCGCGACGATCTGGGCCTTTTGACCTCGGCCTACACCTTCGGGTTTCGCAGCGCCTTGCTGGGCACCGAAGCCGTCATCCTGCCCATTGCCCAGCGCATCGGCTGGAACGCGTCCTATCTGGTCTATGGCTGCCTGATTGCGGTGGGGATCGTCGCCTGCCTGTGCGCCGCCGAACCGGCGCAAGCCGACAAGGTGATGGAGGACAAGCGGGCCGATGCGCCGCTCTCCAGCGCGCGCGGAATCTTCGACGCCATTGCGGGGCCGTTCATCGCCTTCTTCAAGGCGCATGGCGCAAACGCCGTGTTGATGCTGCTGGCGATCAGCCTGTTCCAGCTTCCCAACTTCGTCAGCGGCCCCATGTACAATCCGATGTATGTCGATCTGGGCCTCACCAAGGACATGGTGGGAGCGGTGCGGGGCAGCTTCGGCCTTGTCGGCGTTTTCCTGGGCGTTGCCGCAGGCGGCTATCTCTCGCTCAAGCTGGGACTGATGCGGGCGGTGATGGTGGGGTGCCTGGCGCAGATGGCCGGCACGGCTTTGTACGCCATCCTGCCCTACGCCCATGATCCGGTGACATTTGCCTGGGTCATGGCGCTGGACAATTTCTCCATCGCCCTGGCCGGAGTGACCCTGGTTGCCTACATGTCGAGCCTGACCAGCCTGGGCTACACCGCGACGCAATATGCGCTTCTGTCCTCGACCTATGCCTGGGCCGGCAAGCTTTTGAAGGGCTTCTCCGGCGCCGCGGTCGAGGCCATGGCCCCCCATTATGGCCTGATGAACGCCTATGCTGCCTTTTTTGTCGGCTGCGGCTTGATTGGGGTTCCCGCCTTGATCCTGTTCGCTTTGCTGACCCGGCGGCGGACGTTAGGAACAGTTAACCCGGCGTAATTTCACAAAAATTCACCTAGACCTTGGATTGTGACAGTGGGCTAGGCTAAAATTGCCAAACTGTCGCATAAGGGGTTTAAGCCCTGACTGACCCGGTGAGTCGTGGGGACTCTGCCAGGGACGAAAAAGCCGGACCAACAGGAAGTCATCGTGGTCAATATCTACGAAGCCGGACCTTTTGAGGGACGCTTGGAGCAGTGGCCGGTTCTGGCCGTCTCCGGCGCCCTGGAAGTTCGCCTGGCCGAGACCGAGCACGAAGTCGAACAGGCGCAACGGCTGCGCTTCAAGGTTTTCTATGAAGAGATGAGCGCGGTGCCCTCTCCCGAGATGCGGGCGAGCGGGCGCGATTTCGACAAGTTCGACGATGTCTGCGACCACCTGCTGGTGGTGGACCGCGATGCCCATGATGATGATGGCCAGCCTCTGGTGGTGGGGACCTACCGGCTGACCCGCAAGAAGGATGCCGACAAGGTCGGCGGCTTCTATACCGCCGGCGAATATGACCTTGGACGCATGCTGAAGGGCCTGCCCGCGGACTACAAATATCTGGAGCTGGGCCGTTCCTGCATCCTGAAAAGCTATCGCGCCCGCCCCGGCACCATGCAG
>Ga0105246_10001902_pt1 | contig 12571 bp, 9 predicted proteins | sample KBSM64metaG_FD_99694 | JGI IMG/M metagenome (GOLD analysis project Ga0105246, IMG submission 99694) | Miscanthus rhizosphere microbial communities from Kellogg Biological Station, Michigan, USA - KBS M6-4 metaG | ecosystem: Host-associated > Plants > Roots > Rhizosphere > Soil | place: Michigan...
ACTATATAATTTCATGCCGGTGGTATAGGTCGATGAGTTGTGTCTAATAGAGAGTTCAGTAGCGACACCTACCGCCAGACTTGTTTTACCGCTGCGTCTTCCGCCAAAAACAAACAAGTGCTTTGCTTGGTACTCATTTTCCAAAAACGCCAGCACTGCTTTTTTATCTTCTTTGTTGATGTTCACATCCCATTGACTTAACCGGAACTGAAAGGGATATACGGCTGCTTGCAGATACATTTTAGTCTGGAACCAATAACAACACGGATATATAATGGCTATCAATAAAGCTGCAAGGATAAAAACAATCTTCCAAGCAAATACCAGAAATAGGCACGCTGAAAACGCGCCAATCCAAAAAAAACACAAATCTGTAATCGTATCAAAAGCAATATTCCCCCAGGCGGGTTCGAAGCTGTAATCCCTGCCTGGTATGAATAGCAACTTTGATTTGGAGTGCTGTTTCAGCAAGAGTGGGCCTAAAAAATTATAGGTTTCAAAAAGGAACCAGCAAACAGCAATAATCAACGCGGCCCAAAATGATGGGTCTTGACAATGCGTGTATCTTTTTAGTGTCGTATAAATTAACAATGAAGGCACAAAGCCAAGTGAAAAATGGCCAAACTGATTGGCCAGCCAGGAATAGGTAAGTGTAACGCCGCGATACGAATCTTTCCCTATCAAATCTGCTTTTAATTGCCTGAGTACATCTTTGAATGTAATTGGTTTTTGCGAAGTCATGGTTTGTAAGTTGAAATGTCAGTATCTAATTTTCAAGACCTTGCCGTCAATGACTGTTAAAGTTAGATTGTGTCAAAAATTATTTAACCAGCATCGGCATTTGCATCCCTCAAAATATTTTAGTATGTTGAATGTTGTAATCGGTTAGTAGCAGCTGACGGAAAAATACAAAACATGTCGGATACGCGCGCCAGTGCCTTTGATATTTTATTACCTACACCTTCCATGTACAAAAAACACCCACGATACTGCAGGTCTTTTCCATGATGCCCCGCAGGCTTTTTTTGTCACTTACAGGTCTGTCTCCGAACGGAAAAGTAGCCTGCCCAGCGGGGTTCGCCAGTAAAATGCCGCCTATATCCAAGAGTATTGTCATGATCTGAGTTAGATATTTTTGAGTCCAACGTACATGGCCTATGGCAAATTAGAAACAGTATTTATCTACCAATAGACGATGCTGATTGGAAATATTTTGTTGAAGTTAAGAACTAAAGGTGATGGATGTTGTCCAGACCTAATCAGAGCTTGGTTTTGAACCTATTGTTATCGGCGGCTATTTCTCATCTGTTGAAGCGCTTTTGATGCGCTTCATATCCCCGTTTATAAAAGCTGAGATAGGGATTGAGTTTTCCCTTGTTGCGGCATCTGTCTTTGCACGTGAAATGAATTATATCCTTTGTATTAATACCATTACCAAAATAGGAAAAAAGCCAGATGTCTTTTGCCCATTTTTCCTGTAGACAGATTGGCTTGTAATGATAGATTTTAGCCACGTCTATAGGGAGCGCCTTTTTGATATTTTTAGAATTGGGCAATCTATACTGTAGCCCAAAATATAATTTGGCAGTATCGAATTATTGTATAAATTTATTGTAACCTAATTCCTACCCGTTGTCAAAACAACACAAATCCCTTGTCGTTGGATTATCCTTTCAATTTATTGTTTATTCGAAGAGGTCTTAGTAAAGCTTTTCCAACCTTATACCGCTGTTATATAACGGCGTATTTGGGGTTATAACTTATTAGCCTCATTGTCCCCTGTTACCCTACCATAGCAGTTGTCACGCCCGTTGAAAACTTATAATTAATCTTCAAGGTTTACTTATATAAAATGCAATAACAGTATTTATTCATAGCCATAAAACCATTATCATATGCCTATAACGAAATTGTTTCCCGAGTTGGATTTAAAAAGCTTTTCTCGTCGTAAAAACGCAGATTTCGCCAATCTGTTAGAAGAAAATGTTGCCACTTATATTTTCTCTGTTGTATGGACGAGAGGCACGGCAGTAAATTTTAATTTTTTGTCAGGTAATCGTCCGCCCTCTTCTGTTTGGCACCCAATGTTTCCTTCGCCAATTAGTGATAACGATGGTGAGATTTCACTGCAACTTGGTCATTTTCCTCCTGGTATTACGATCAATTTATCTTGGGGTATTCAAGGTGTCGATGCAGTTTCCCGCCTTGCTCTTTTGATAACAAATTTGGATAGCAGGCAAGTTTTTAAATTTCCACCAGGAAATCAGTTTAAATCATTAACACGAGGAGAATTTTGGCAAAGTTCGTCGCCTGTTTTATTACCTTAATACAAATGGAATGAAATATCTTTTTGTTTTATCAATATCAATTTTTTTTGCGTCCAGCTGCTATTCGCAGGACACTTGTAAAGCAAATTTTAACGGCAAGATTCAAGGGTTAGACGGATTTACGCCGAATGTCCGTCTTGATCGACACGATAGTTCTTTCTTAAAGGGCCTAAATCTTGAGACCTTCCGTTTTACAAATGATTATGTCGGAACTTTAAGAAATCCCGGCATTCTGTTTAATGAACTGGATTTTTCTGGATTTGAACTACTTAGTACAAATTTGACTTTTTCCGATAAAAATAATGCACAAAAGATCGTTTTTTCTCCGTTCCGTTTAGACAATAATCAGCGATCTAATATATTATTAAATACTCGGTTCAATATTGCACTTAAGAATAACATTACTACTTTAGGTCTTGCAATTGGTGGAGATAATTCAGAGCCACGGTTGCAGAAATTTCAAGCGATTAGACAGGCTGTGTTTAGCCGCGGACAATATCTAATACCGGAGTGCTTCGGAACTAAGTCCGAACAAGATCGAGCAAAGCAAGTAAATGAAGCCGAAGCCAAACGATTACTATTTGAATTTGACAGTATTCGAACCAAACAGGTGATTAAATGGAGTATTGGGTATAATACGCAACTATTTGGCGTTTTATCGTCTAAGGGAGATGACCCTGTTACAGATAGCCTTAATTACTACGGTCTTAAATCTCACAATATTTCAGGCCAAGTTTCTTATTTGATAAATAATGGACAATGGTCTTTTTCTGGAGGATATAATTACATTATCTCGAGAAAAAATGCTGAAAAAGGACAAGACAAAATAACTTATCATGGCTTAGCATTTTCTGTTGCATACAGGGCGATACCCTTTCTAAATGAAGATAAACTTAAAGCAAATGAAAATTATTTAAAATTCCTGTATGTTCCTTCCTTGAATATAGGATTGGCATATGAATATAAAACAACAAACGGTGATCTCATGTTCGCTGAGGACGGTATAAAGACTGGAAGGGTGATTACCCCCTTTATTGACATACTAATTTCACCGGCTGCCCAATTCCGAATTGGGTTTCCGATTACTCGCAACAAAACTGTGGTGGACAAGAAAACTTCACAGTTGGGGGCGCTATTACAGTATAGTTTCAAGCTTAGCAGTTTATAGTATGGTAAGCTGTGACAATAATTTAGTGCTTACTCCTAATACTTAGCAGTTTTTATTCAGAAAACTGACATGTATAGCTTGAAAAAGTCTATCAGTTGCTGAATAGCGACGCAAATGTACTACATCAATTCAGGGGTATATTAAGGACATCGCGAAAAATGCCTGATCGAGACGCTGCGAACACTATCGGAGAAATAAAAACACCCAGCTTACCTAGCCCATCACTGGCCCGTTGCTGACCAATTTATAGGTCAACTGAACCAAACCTATTTTATACATTTCTACTCTAATAGCAGTTTGCCATTCCTTTAAACGCCGTCAACTTCCCCGCATACTCCTTCTTCATCTCCTTCTCAAAACTATCCAGATAATTCTCCGTTGTTTGAATACTGGTATGCCCCAATGCCTCCCGGATAAATTCTGTACTCACACCTGCCTTCTTTAATACTGTTGAAAATGTATGTCTCGCCACATAGGTAGTTACAGGCCGCTTAATTTCAAGGGTCTTCCTGATTTTTGCCATCCAATCATTCACTGATCTTACAAACAATCCCAATTGTTCGTATTGCACAAGGGCTGACATTCCTTTTGTCAATACAGGAAATATATAGTCGTCGGGGTTCTTATCCTTCGTGCCCCAATCTTCGATAATGCGTTTCATGTCCTCATTTATAAAAGCAGAAATAGGGATTGAGTTTTCCCTGGTTGCGGCATCTGTCTTTGCACGGGTGAAAACAATAAATTCTTCATCAATGTTTTTCCATTTCAAGTGAATCATATCTTTTGTATTGATACCATTGCCAAAATAAGAAAACAGCCAAATGTCTTTCGCCCATTTTTCCTGGGAGCAAGTCGGTGCGTAATGATAGATCTTGGCAACATCTTCTATAGGAAGTGCCTTTTTAATGTTTTTTGAATTGGGCAATCTATATTTCCGACGGCCAAATGGATAGCATTCATGTTTCTTGATAATTCCCAAGAAGTCTGCTTCATTGAACATTGCCCGGAGACAACGGGTATAAATGCCCACAGTAGTAATGGAGAAATCATCCTGTAACATCCATGCCTCAAATTCTTTGAGATAGTCAACTGTCACGTCTGTGAATAAGACATTCCCGTTAAATCGCTCAAATGTATTAAACGCTGTTTGATAATGCGTGGCAGTCGCAATCCGGTGCTCACGCAAGAGCCGGTCAATATAAATTAAAAATACAGTTAGGATAGTGCCTGGTTCAGGAACAGGCTTTTTAAAAATCGGAAATTTATTTCTATACGTTTGTACATCATGCTGCAGTTTCAGCGGAACGCCTTTGAGCTGGAAATTTTTTCTTTGTTTAAAATCTGAATGACCTAGGATAAACTCTTTTTCAAATTTCTGAAAACTAAACGGCTGCATTGAATTGATTACGTCCTCCACGTTGCGCTGGATCTGTTTCAGACTTTCCTTCACCGGCTTAAGTTCCTGCGATACACGTGAAGCTTTTAAATGATCAAAATCTTTTTGCGAGAGATCAAAAATTGTTTGATAACGTTTGGGTTCGCTCTTGTAAGTAACTTGTAACTTAACAGGAAACTTTGCTATTTTTGTTTTCATTCTCCTGGTGTCCAGGATTATTGTTGCAGATGCTGACATAACATATTTTTTTCAGGTTCACAATACTCTATCCTCAAAAATTTGCCAGTAATTTGCCAGTAAAACGGGTTTAAATCGCGTTTTATCCGGTAAGTCAAATTTAGGCAAAAAAGTTTATGTGATTGGTAAGTAAGTAATTAGTTAAGTATGGTTAACTTACATTTTACTACGTAAATCCCTAAGAGGCTCTGTTAATCAGAGGGTCTCTGGTTCAAGTCCAGAAGGGGGAGCGGAAAAACCTGGCATAATTGCCGGGCTTTTTTATGCATGTACTACAATCTATATTTTATGTGCTGAACCCCTGAGCTGTACTTTGTCGATTATTCCAATGATTCACTCGGAGATTACCGGAACATAATTCCACTCCATAAAGCGGTTTTACCTCAAAACATCATCCATGGATTTTGAAAGCTGTATTTCATTGCAGCACTACTGAAACTGAAGTCATGCAGTTTGATAAGTTTATCAGGAAGCAGAAAAAATCGTTCTCTTTAACAGCCCGACTTGATACCACACCTGCAACGATATCGCGCAATAGGGTGGTCTTACCGGTCCCAGGGGGTCCATTGACCGCTAAAATCCCGTCCGTTTTTAATTCGCTTAGGGTAAGGTTTACAGCGGCTTGTTGCAGAACAACGAGAGGATGCCGGCCAGCGCCTGGCCAACGGGCAGGTGGCATAAGTGAAGGAGCAATAGCTTCTTCTAATGCTGAATTATTATGAAGTAATTCTTTGCGTTCAGAAGATTTCTTAAGGCCTATGTAACGCTTCAAATTATCGGGAGCTTTACCTTCCTTGAAAAGTTGTCCTGCCCTGATTAAATCTCCAACAAAAAAACTGTTTAGTAAAATAGGATCGGGCGCATCCGAATTGGTATAATATTCATATGCCTTAACTGCAAAGGAATGATTGCCGATAAATTCAGATGGAATGCCAACTTTACTAATTATGTAATTACGCGCGGCATTAAGATTTTGCCTGGTAACTGGAAGTTCTTTACCCTCGTCATCTAAATGGCGCAAGATCTTATCAACGTCTTCAATTAATCTAGCTTCAACATTTGACCAGTCAGCAAGTTTACGCAAGTCACCATTTAAGGCTTGCGGCACAGCCCATGCAAAACTCGAAATTGCAGCAGCAGGAAATTCAACCAGCCTTCCCTTATTATCAAGAACAAGAGCAGCAAGAACGGCCTCGCCCTTTACGTTCGGAGGATCAACGCGTTTGTCGGCATAAATTTTACTCAGGGAAGAGATGGCCTTTTCAAAATTGATCGTCTCAAGAATGACCTGGTAGTATAGACGATAATTTGGTTTGGACTTTTCTCCTTCACCTTCCCATGGCAGGAAGGGCTTATCAAGTTTTACAACTGAGCCATAAGCACCAGCAAGATCTTCTGGCTTACGAAAGGTTTGTGGCGATAAAACCTCCAATGCAATCCACGATGAAAGAATGTCCGGTGCATTGTTTGTTACAGGAGGCGTCATATAACGTTTAATTCGGGTGTTGGTAATCAGCAAAACTTAAAATAATGAAGACTAAGGTCGCCGAAGCGGTCGTTTCCGCTGAACCCATTGAGCTAAGCCCTTTAGCGATTCGATTATTAGCACCTTCAGTCTGTTTGGGCGATTTGCTGATCTGAAAGAGCGTTCTTCGGCCAGAATTTTTGGGAAAGCACCATTAGTCCTGCGCTCTTCAAAGCTTACATCAAATTTTACAACAGAATTATTAAACGGGATCCAAGCATAAATTTCAGGATTTATCAGAAAAACGGCAGCGCGTATGCATAGTAATGTAGTACGAGCCTTAGCCTTTCCCTTACTTATTGGTTAAAAAAATAAATATACTTAAAAGTAGATAGATCTTGCTTGCGAAAATAGCTGGCCATAGAAAATTTTTTTTAGGAGCCGACTTCAGAAGTTAAACCAGGGAATGTGGTTGTGCGGGTAAAATTTTAAAAAATTATTTAATATACTCTTTCTCAAAATTGAATTGATTGTAGTATTTTCCCCGAAGTGTTTACGAAATGCATTGCATCGGCGGAGATATTTGCGTATTTCAGTCCGAATGGAGATGGCAGTAATAAACTATTTTTCCGTTATCGCTTAAACTGGGATGCAGCAAACCCCAAAGAAAATTTCCACCAGATGCAGATAGGTTTCTCAACATATATTAATGCAACAAAAAAATACAGTAAATTAAAACTGGCATCTCGCACGCAGAACGACTAAGAATTTGAGCTTAAAGTAATATTTACAGAATGAAAATTTTTCTTGAAAAAATATTTACCTTTCTACAACTGGACCAAATGAATGGGCAAGCGGAGTGAACGGAAACCACCTGTTTTTAAATTTAAATTAATACCTTATGGGTGACACATCGAATGCAGTTCCTTGCGTTGATATTTCCAGAGACGCGGCCGCTTACTATGATCAATTTTTCGGCCCTTTATTCTTTGAACCATATGCCATAGAAGTCGCAAAACGAATTGACCCCGCGCCGGTTTGTATTGCCTTGGAAATTGCTGCGGGCACCGGCCGGGTTACACGTCATATCAGGGAACGTATTGCAGCATCTGCAAAACTAATTGCTTCAGATATTAGCGGGGATATGTTGGGTATAGCAAAGAAGAAATTAAGCCACCTCGATATTGAGTGGCAGCATATTGATGCACAACAACTACCTTTTACTGACAACAGCATCGACCTGGTTGTTTGTTGCTTTGGATATATGTTTGTTGCTGATAAGCCGAAAGCTTTCGCCGAGGCATTCCGCGTTTTAAAACCGGGACGAATGTTTATGTTTACCACCTGGGACAGTCTTGAACAAAACCCTGCATCCTATATTTCCAGATCTATAGCAAAAGAATATTTGGAGGATCCATTGCCAGATTCATATAATCTTGCAACCTCTATGAGTGACGAAACCGCCATAAAATCTTTATTACATGATGCTGGATTTTCAACCATATCAATTGAAAAAGTAGAACTACTTTCAGCGTGTCCTACGGCGAAAGAAGCAGCCTACGGTCTCGTAAAGGGAGGGCCCTTTTATAGTGAGATCAAAAAACGCAATCCTGCATGGATAGATGAGATAAACATTAAGGTGGAAAAACAACTTGCTGAAAAATTCGGAGCTGCTCCCATGGTGTCTCCGATAAGGGCGCTTATTAGTCAGGCATGGAAATAATATTAATTAGGGTTATATTCAAAAATTTGCGACTTCAAACCTTTTAACGCTTGTTAGCCCGGCACAAACCCAACCTGCCAATTAAAAACTACCTGTTCGTGGTATTCATACTGATTTATTTTGTGGCTACCTTTCCAACATAATAATTGCCACACCCTGAAAATCGTTGATCATTTTTTAGCCCTTATCTATTTTTCCTGTTGCCACTTACCACAGTAATTGATCGGCCAACAGATCAGCCAGTCAGTACATGATCTGCTGCAAACTATGGAGACCATGCTGCTCTGGAGCAAAGAACAGATGGAAAATTTTAAACCTCATATCAGGATGATCAAGATCAGCGAATTGTTTGATTACCTGCAGAAATTTTTCACGCAACCAGCACAGAATAAGTATGCGTTTTAATAACCCGGGAGCGCTGGAGGTTCCGGCCGATGAAAATTACCTGAAAGTGATCATGCAGAATCTTGCTTCCAATGCCATCAAAGCACTAAACAATCATCCCGGCGGTACAATAGAATGGAAGGCAAGGAAAGACAAGGGGCAAACTATTTTGTCGATAACAGACAATGGCCCGGGTATCAATGAGGAGCAGGCAAAATCGCTTTATCAGGAAGGCAATAGTTGCAATGCCAAAACCGGATTCGGGCATCATCTCATCAGGGGTCTGGCCAAGGCCATCCGGTATCGTATTTCCGTTGAATCCCAGCCAGGACTGGGTACAACTTTTGCTTTATCGGTCGCCTGATAATTGAATTTGCAGGAAGTTGCAAACACTTGTTGAATTTATTGTCCCGGATAATAGCGAAGAGGTTACCCGTTTTCTAATGATTTCAGTCATCCCCTGTTGTTTTAAGCGCTATACGGCTGGCAGATATTGCAACCTGCTTTGTCATTTGCCTTCCGCAAACATCGCCGGAAAACCGTGGAAATACGGTAATGTACTGCATAAAATAAATTTACCTTAGGATAACCGTTTGCAAACAACACCACATTATTGAACATTCCGCAATAATCGCTGCAGACGCTTAGGCCCAACAAAATCTTTGTCCGCCCCGTTGAAAAGTATATATTTATACTACATACACGCCCCCGTTGTAAACTTCCTTTCATATCTAATTATTATCCACCGCCGCCCTGTTGATTTCCCCAATAACGACTACCTGCCACTTCTTTCAACCCAAAAAAACATCACCATGTTTACATCCCTGTTTTCTGCCGAAGTGCAGTCTGTTTTCGACAATGCGGAAAGGTTGGGTGGTACGCCGGGAGGACCCTTTCCTTCTCCGGCCGACTGGCGCGATAACATTATCTATTTCATTATGGTGGACCGGTTTAACAACCCAATTGCTCCGCCCAAACACCAGCCATTCAACGATCCAAACTTTGGAGGATACCAGGGCGGCAGCTTCGCCGGCATCGTGCAGCAACTGGGCTATATCAAAAGTTTAGGTGCTACAGCAATCTGGCTGTCGCCGGTGCTGAAAAACCTGCAATGGGACGAAGGATCCTACCACGGCTATGGCATCCATGATTTTATTAAAGCCAATCCAAAATTCGCTTCCGGTGCAGTCACTGCCGATGATGAACTCCGCGCCCTGGTCGATGCCGCGCACGCACAAGGCCTCTATGTTATTTTTGACATCGTCTTGAACCATACCGGGAATGTATTTGCGTACAATGGTGCAAATGATCATACTTTTTCGCCCAACCCCATGACCGTGCAGTGGCGGAACGACACCGGCTCAGCCATACCTGCAGACACGGATATCGCTGCCATTAACCATCCTTCGCCTGATGCCATTGTGTGGCCAACTGAACTGCAGAATAACAGCTATTTCCGCCGCCAGGGCAACCCCGGTACCTTTCCGCAAGATGATACAACCATTGGCGATTTCGCTTCCCTGAAACAATTGCGGACTGATTTGCCCGACGTGCAACGATTTTTGATCCGTGCTTTTCAGTTTGTCATCGCCCGCTACGATTGCGACGGGTTCAGGATAGATACCCTTCGTTTCCTGCAAAACAACCTGGCGCAGACTTTTGGCAATGCCTGCCGCGAATATGCCTTAAGCATCGGCAAGAGAAACTTTTTTACCTATGGTGAAGTATGGACCGATGATTCAGAGTCGGACATCGCACGGTTCATCGGCCGCAATTCACAGAATGGCGCCGACAGCAGCAGCCTGGTCGGTGTTGATGCGGCATTGGATTACCCGCTGTTTTTCTCACTGCGGCCAACCCTGAAAGGCAACAGTCCACCTTCCGCCGTAAAGGATATGTACCAACGGCGCAAATCATTGGAACAATTCATCCTCAGTTCTCACGGAGATGCTTCGCGCTTTTTTGTGACTTTCCTGGACAACCACGATCAAAGCGAACGGTTCCACTATGTTGAACCAGGCAATCCGCATTTGTATGATGATCAATTGACCATGGCCGTGGCCTGCCTGTATTGTCTACCTGGTATTCCTTGTCTTTACTACGGCACTGAACAAGGCCTTCATGGAGCGGGCTCAGATAAAGCCGTACGGGAAGCATTATGGGGCCTGGTGCCGGGATTTCCCCGGGATGGTTTGTTTTTTACAGCATTTCAACAAATTGCCGGCGTGCGAAATGAACAACCCGCGCTACGCTACGGACGATTTTATTTCCGGCCCATCTCGGGTGATCATTTTCACTTTGCGGTGTCCGGTACTAAAAATGGGATCATCGCCTGGTCGAGGATTTTAAATGATGCAGAGGTGCTCATCATTGCTAATACCCATACAACACAAACACTATCCGTTGACGTTATACTGGACAGCAATCTGAGCAGGCTAAACCAGGCCGTCAATGTGTTGTATAGCAACAAAACAAATGATACGCCGCCATCACCAGTGCAGCAGATGGGGCCTGTTGCCGTTACGGAACTGGATGGAGCAACCAGTACTGGCCCGGTAAATGTGACGGGGGTGACCTTGTTGCCGATGGAAGTGCAGGTGTTGAGAGTGAAGAGCTGATAAAGAAAATTTATTTTTCATCGGATTAAACGTCAGCGAATTGCTGCATTTCTATCAACAAATACCCAATGGCAAATGGGCGCGGCTACTACAGCGCTAACTGGTGTCGCTATGCAGCTGTTTACAGTCCTATTGCTTTTGCGCAACCCTGGTAATCAGTGTTGCGCATTTTTTATCTGCATGCAGCATATAATAGTGGTTCCCATGGTATCGCCATTCCGGTGCCCCCATTCAACGCAATCGGCAGCCATTAATTATTAGCCCGAAATTTGGGTTAACTTCATAAATGACACATTTAACGATGAAAACAGCCTTGCTATATGTCCTTATAACATTTATAGTAACAATAGGATATGCCCAGCCGGATTCACTCAATAGCAAAAACACCGTTACCAATAATGTGGGGAAATCTTTACCCTATGCTCTGGTGGCAGGTGGAAGCAAAGGCATTGGATATGCTATTGCCGAAGCATTGGCAAAGCGTGGGTACAATCTTATATTAATTGCAAGGCATGCAGACTCTTTAATTGCTGCTAAAAATAAACTGGAGTCTTTGTACCAGGTTCACGTAGAGATTTTATCGTATGATCTGAGCCTGGATGGGTCGGCAACAGCCATAGCCGACTGGTGCATGGCCAGGAATATCCCATTGAAAATGCTTTGTAATGTGGCAGGTTTTGGTGGTTCCCGGGATTATTTATCATTATCGCTCGATTCCCTCCGCTACATGATTAATTTAAATATTGGCTCTGCCATGTCGCTAACGCTCACCCTGCTTCCTTTGCTGGAAAAAAATGCCCCTTCTTATATTTTAAATGTGGGCAGCATGGCCGGCTTTGCGCCCATACCAGTAAAAAATATGTATTCCGCCACCAAATCGGCCGTGGTTTTTTTTAGTTATTCGCTGCGCTACCAGCTACAGGAGAAAAATATAAGCGTGAGCGTTCTGTGTCCCGGGCCGGTTTTTACCAAACCCGAAATAAAAAAAGATACAAAAGAAAAATTAGGCTGGATTGGAATGCAAATGGCAATATCGCCCGAAAAAGTAGGTGAAATTGCCGTGCGCGAAACACTGAACAAAAAACTGGTAATAGTGCCCGGTACCGTGTCAAAGATAATGGCCTTCTTTGTAAGGGCACTGCCCAGGCGGTTTATTGTTGCTATCTATAACAGGGCTGGCAAGAAAAAGAGCTGACAAACTTTTCAATTATGCAGTATGCATTGGTTGCAGGAGGAAGCAAGGGAATTGGATA
>Ga0105246_10001903_pt1 | contig 12570 bp, 9 predicted proteins | sample KBSM64metaG_FD_99694 | JGI IMG/M metagenome (GOLD analysis project Ga0105246, IMG submission 99694) | Miscanthus rhizosphere microbial communities from Kellogg Biological Station, Michigan, USA - KBS M6-4 metaG | ecosystem: Host-associated > Plants > Roots > Rhizosphere > Soil | place: Michigan...
CGGTTTTTTGACCGGATGTTTTTTTGCGTTCGGCCCATTTGAACATCAGCGCCGCCTTGTCCAGCGCTTCCTTTTGGAAGGCGCTGGTGAGCGGACCGCGATCCTTGCCGATCTTGCCGCTATTATCAGGCGCGTTGATGCGGCGGATGGCGATACGGTCGATGTTGAGTTGCTTGGCGGCCTTGTCAAACATCGGTTCGACCAAAGCGGCGAACTGGTTTTCGCCCGGACCGCGATGGGCGCCCATCGGCACGGTGTTGGTCAAGACCGGAACGCTGCGGAATTTGCAGGCATCCGGCTGATACATCATGGTGAGGGCATTGCCGGCGGCGCGGAAATCGCCCGCGGTGGCATGGGGCCCGCTTTCCTGCACCAAATACATGTCGGCGGCGAGCAGTTTGCCGTCGGCGCGGAAGCCCATCTTGATATAGCCCTGGAAGCCGGGCCGGGCGGCGCCGATGCCATATTCATCGGTACGGGTGATGCGGTGCATCACCGGCCGGTTGATCTTCTTGGACATCAAGGCGGCGATCGCCATGTTGGGATAGCCGGGAATCTTGCTGCCGAAACCGCCGCCGCAATATTCCGCGATGAAGACCAGATTTTCCGGTGGGATATCGATATAGCGGGCGATATTGGCGATGGCCGCGGTATGGCTCTGGTTGGAGCCATGCAGGAAGCACTTGCCGCCTTGCCAATAGGCGAAGGTGGAGCGGGTTTCCATGCAGTTATGGGAATAGGTGCCGGTGACGAAGGTTTCTTCGATCGTCACTTTCGCATTCTTGAAGCCGGCATCGACATCGCCATAAGCCCATTCTTCCGCCGCGCGTCCCATCGGCATTTTGGCATCGCCGGCGGCGGCGAAATCGGCCGCATCCCATTTGACGGTCTGCAGTTTGATCTGGCCGGCGGCGACATTGCCGGCGGTGCGCGCATTCGGGCCGCCCGGGAACAGGCTTTCCAGCGGATCCACCACATGCGGCAGTTGTTCGAAATCGATCTTGATGGCCTCTATGGCATCGGCGCAAAGCTCTTCGCTTTCCGCCGCGACCGCCAGGATGGGATCGCCGACATAGAACACTTCATCCTTGGCCAGGATGGGCAGGGCCGGCGGCGGGAACTGCGGCACGTCGTCGGCGGTCAACACTCCGATCACGCCCTTGATCTTGAGGGCTGCGGAGGTGTCGATGCTTTTGATCTTGGCGTGGGGAATGGGGCTGGTAAGGGTCTTGCAGAACACCATATTGTCGGCGCGGAAGTCTTCCGCATATTTGGCCCGGCCGGTGACCTTGGCCTCGACATCCATGGGCGTGAAATCTTTGCCGATCAGATTGTATGCCATGGTTTAGGCCTCCCGCGAGGCGGTCATGACCGCCTTGAGATAATGGTCGTAGGCGCCGCAGCGGCAGAGATTGCCGGACATGCCGCGCCGGGCTTCGTCGACGGTCGGTTTCGGATTGGCTTTGAGCAGCGCCACCGCCGCCACCACCTGACCCGAGGTGCAGAAGCCGCATTGCGGTCCCAACTCGGTGATCATGGCCTTTTGCACCTTGTGCAGCTCGCCATTGGCCCCCTCGATGCCTTCGATGGTGGTGATCTTGCGACCCCGCACACTGTGGGTCAGGGTCGAGCAGGAATACGTAGAGACATCGTCGATCATCACTGTGCAGGCGCCGCATTCGGAATGATCGCAGCCCAGCTTGGTGCCGGTAAGGCCCAGCTTGTAGCGAACGGTGTGGATCAAGGTTTCATTGGGCAGCACATCCACCCGCCGGTCCTTGCCGTTCACGTTCAAGGTGACCAGCCGTTCCACCGAGCCTTTGGCCCGGCCCAGCCCACCGCCGTAGCGGTTATAGGCCAGGTAGCCGGCGGCGCCGACGGCGCCGGAGGCGATCACGCCTTTGATGATGGTGCGCCGGTTGGCGCGAATACCGCCGGAACCGGCGGTGTCGTTCTTGTCGGCGTCTGACATGCGGACTCCCTTGCTAAGAGAGCCGGACAGTTATGTATGCGAAATGAAGCCCATGTGTTTTAGAAACGGCCTGGCCCCAATGCGCCTTCCCTGACCGGCTGATGTTCTTTTTTGTAAGTAAATCATAGGCCGCCCCGGCCAGACAATAGCGTCGGCCACGCAATGCCATTGGTAGCGCGCAACATCGCAGTTCCGGCCATTACATTTGCACATGATTGCGTTTTATACGAACGGGAATAACGCTTATTTCCCATGCGTGCGGGCGAATCGCTGATGCAAATCAACGCTAAGTCGGAAGGCTGTCTTCACATCATCCTTCGACTTCAGCGATTGCAGCGCAGCATCGCGGCAGCTCTGGGCGTCGGCATTGCCGCCATCCTGGGCCAGGTCGCACCAGGCATAGGCCTGGACATAACTTTTCTCCACACCGGCGCCATAGAAATAAAGGCTGCCCAGCATGAACTGGCCTTCCGGCTGGCCATGTTCGGCGGCCTTGCGCAGCCAATAGGCAGCCTTGTCATTGTCGATAACAGTGCCCATGCCGCGGTGATACATGAAGCCGATACCAGCCTGGGCGGCGGCATCCTCTTTTTGGGCCAGAGGCAGCCAGATTTTCATCGCCTTTTGGTAATCGCCGCTGTGATAGGCCGACAGGCCTTGGCGGAATGCCTGATCGGCCGGCGCCGCCATTGCCGGCACCACACTCAAGACAACCAACAGGGCGGGGCGAAAGAAGCGGACAACCGCTGTTACCAGCATCTATCCTACCCACTTTGGTGTCTGAGAGGCATTGTCAAGTTGAGCTTTTCCAATCCGTTCGCGGCTTGAAATTTTCATGACAAGCTACGTACCATAATGCGGGGCGCCTTTGATCTGATCCATGCCGCATCTTTCCATCCGTATCGATTTTGAACCTTCCGGCAGCGCGCTGGGACCGGGCATGGCGCAATTGCTGGAGCGCGTTGCCGAAACCGGCTCCATTCGCCGCGCCGCCGCTTCGATGGATATGAGTTATCGCAAGGCCTGGCTGCTGATCCAGGAATTGCAGAAGACTTTTGACGGTGCGGTGGTGACGGCGGAAGCGGGCGGGGTTTCGGGCGGCGGCACCCAACTCACCGAGTTGGGCAACGGCCTCTTAAAAATCTATCGCCGGGTAGAGAGCCGCGCCGCCGATGCGGTCAAGGCGGACCTGGAGGCTCTTTCTGCCATGGTCAGAGCCAATGCCGCGCCGCGCCGCACGGGCAGGCATAAAGCCTCGGGCAAGGGCTAGCCGCGCTTCATCAGAAAGATGAAAGACGGCTTCTACCGTTTTGTTTTAGCCGGATGTTTCTGCTGTTCCATCAGGTCCGCCCTCCCGCCAGCAAGAAAGCGCCGGCACCGAAGGGCGCATCCGGCTGGCTGCCGACCTGCTGTATAACCTGAGTCATTAATTTTCGGGGGCGGCATGGACACGGAACAGAAAGTGGTTCGCCATGTCTGCTGGCGGGTGTTACCGCTGCTCTTCGCCGCCTATTTCGTCGCCTATATCGACCGGGTCAATGTCGGCTTTGCCGCCCTGACCATGAACCGCGATCTTGGCCTCAGCGCCGAGCAATATGGTCTGGCCGCCGGTCTTTTCTTTGCCGGCTATGTGATTTTTGGCATTCCCAGCAACTTGCTGCTGGCCAGGATCGGCGGCCGGGTGTGGATTCCCATCATCATGGTTTGCTGGGGCATCGCCTCGCTCTGCAATGCCTGGGTCAAGGACGCGGCTTCCTTCTATTTGGTCCGTCTTGTCTTGGGGATCGGTGAGGCAGGGCTTTATCCCGGGCTGCTTTACATCATGGTGATGTGGGCGCCGGAAAAGTATCGCGCCCGCATGCTGATGCTGATGATCCTGTCCACGCCATTCTCTGTCATGGTCGGCTCTTTGATCTCGCAACCGATCTTGCTCCTGGACGGATCGCTGGGTCTGAAAGGCTGGCAGTGGCTGTTCATTCTGCAAGCTGTCCCGACGATTGTTTTGGGTCTGATTTTCCGGCTTGTCTTGCCGGAAGGGCCCAGGGCCGCGCCCTGGCTTTCGCTTGCCGAAAAGAAATGGCTGGTGGACCGGTTGGAGACCGAGCGCAACAAGCGTGAAGCGGTGCGGCATTTCAGAGTGGAGGATGTCCTGATCAGTCCGGTGGTCTGGATGATCGCATTGGCGGGTACGGGCATCAACGCAGCGGCTTACGGACTGATCCTCTTTCTGCCGCAGATCATCCAAGGTTTGGGTGTCAGCAACGCCATGACGCCGCTGGTCAATTCCGTTCCTTATGCCGTGGCCGCGCTGGTGATGATTTTCTGGACCATCCATTCGGACAAGAAAATGGAGCGCAATTGGCACGCCGCGATACCGGCGGCCTGCGCCGGTTTGGCTTTGGTGTCTTGCGCCGTGTTGAAGGACCCTGTCGCCATCCTGGCGGCGCTGACCTTCGGGATCACCGGCGTGTTTTGCTATGTCGCGGTATTCTGGGCGGTGCCATCGGCCATGCTGACAGGACCAGCGGCCGCCGCCGGGTTGGCGCTGATAAATTCCATCGCCAATCTGGGAAGTTTTGCCGGACCTTATTTTGTGGGCTGGGTTCGCGATCACACGGGCAGTTTCTCGCTGGGTATTGTCGCTCTGGGCGCCGGCCCTTTGGTTGCGGCGGTGGTGTCGGCGACGCTGCGATCGGTGCGCAAATTCACCGCGCCATCGTCCTAATGCCGCAGCAGGGACGAAAACCAAGATGTTCTTCTCGCTTAAATAATTTTCGTCAATCCGAAATGTCCCTGATTTGACGGCTTTCCAGCCCCGTCCTAGCATTGTAACCCGGAGCAACATGTCATGTCGCGTCCACAGGGGAAGGGTGTGACACAGAAAGGTCCTTCGCCGGCCGAACTGCGGCACGTGATGGTGGCCGCAGGCATTGGCTCCGTGCTGGAGTGGTACGACTTCAGTCTTTATAGCCTGGCTTCGGCGCTGGTGTTCGGGCCGGTGTTCTTTTCCACTTACGATTTTGCCGTCGGCACCCTGGCATCCTTCGCAACCTTCGGCGCAGGCTTCCTGGCGCGGCCGTTCGGCGGACTGCTATTCGGCCATTTTGGCGACCGCCTGGGACGCAAGCCCATGCTGGTGGCATCGCTGATCTTGATGGGTAGCAGCACCTTTCTCATCGGTCTGCTGCCGACCTATGGGCAAGCCGGCATTTGGGCACCCCTGATGCTGGTGGCGCTGAGACTGGTGCAGGGCTTCGGCGCCGGCGCGGAATATGGGGGGGCCGTGGTGATGGCGGTCGAGTTTGCTCCGGAAGGAAAGCGCGGCATTTACGGCGCCTTCGCTCCGATGGGAGCGCAGATGGGCGTGGGACTGGCGGCGGCCACCTTCTGGCTCATCGACGCGATGCCAAAAGAAGACATGCTGGCTTGGGGATGGCGTATTCCGTTCCTGCTTTCGTTTCTCTTGCCGGTGTTGGGCATCGATCTGCGCACCAAGCTGAGCGAAACGCCGGTATTTCAACAGGCCAGCGCGCGTTCCGCGCTGAAAATGCCGGCGGTGGAGGCAATCCGGCGTTCACCTCGCAATTTCCTGGTGGTGGTTGGAGCACGTTTGGCCGAAAATGCGCTGGGTTATCTCTATCCGGTTTTTGGCATCAGTTATTTGACCGCGACCTTGCACGTCCCGCGCGGTCAGGCGATCATAGGCGTCATATCCGGCAACATCGCCCTGACGCTCTGTACGCCGTTTTTTGCATGGTTGTCCGACCGCATCGGGCGGCGTCCGGTCTATATCTTCGGCGCGGTGTTTTCCGCCGCTTGTGTGTTTCCTTTTTTTCTTTTGACGCAGAGCCGCGATCCGCTGCTGATCGTGCTGGCTTTCTGCCTGGCGGTTGGCCCGGGCATCGGCGCCATGTCAGGCCCCCAAGGGACTTATTTCGCCGAATTGTTCGGGCCGAAGCTTCGCTATTCCGGTTTTTCCTTTGCCCGCGAGTTGGGATCGATCCTTGCGGGGGGACCGGCGCCCCTGATTGCCGGGCTCTTGCTGACTTGGATGGGGGGGCGACCCTGGGGCGTTTGCCTGTATGTCATCATATTGTGCGCCATCACCGCTTTCGCGGTATGGTGCGGTCCTGAAACGTATAAGAGCGATATCCGGGCGGACGATGCGAATGACAGTGTTCAAGACATGGCCGTGCCGTCTTTGCTTCGTCGTCCCGCTGGTTAAGCCAGCCCCGTGATCTTCCCCGAATTCGTCCTCACTCTGTCCTGCCCGGACCGGCGCGGCATCGTCGCCGAGGTCTCGCGGTTTCTGTTCGAGAAGAATTGCAACATCCTGGACAGCCAGCAATTCGGCGATCGCGGCAATGGCCGCTTCTTCATGCGGGTGCACGGCCTGTCGGAAGGGGGCATTTCCATTCCGGTGCTGGAGCAGGCCTTCGCCGTCATCGCCCAGGCTTTCGCCATGGACGCGCAATTCTTCGACCAGACCCGCAAGACGCGGGCGCTGATCATGGTGTCGCGCTTCGGTCATGCGCTGGTCGACTTGCTATATCGCATTCGCATCGGCGCGCTTCCCATGGAAGTGCCGCTGATTGTTTCCAACCATACGGATTTCGCCGACGTGGCGGCGGCGGGGAATATTCCCTTTGTGCATCTGCCGATGGGCAAGGACAATAAGCCGGAACAAGAGGCACGGCTCTCGGCTTTGATGGCGCAGCACCGCATCGACCTGACCGTGCTGGCCCGCTACATGCAGATTCTGTCGGATGACTTCTGCCGCGCCAGGCCGGGCCGGATCATCAACATTCACCACAGTTTCCTGCCCAGCTTCAAAGGCGCCAATCCTTACACCCAGGCGCATCAGCGCGGCGTCAAGCTGATCGGCGCCACGGCGCATTATGTGACGGGCGATCTGGATGAGGGGCCGATCATCGACCAGGCGGTGGAGCGCGTCAGCCATGCGCTGGACCCACAGGACTATGTTTCGGTGGGCCGGGATATCGAAAGCCGCACCCTGGCGCGGGCGGTGCAATGGTATTGCGAACACCGCATCTTGCTTAACGGCCGCAAGACCGTAATTTTCTCCTGAGAGGAATTTTTTCCGTAGGGGATTTTCGCTTGCCCCCCGTCCCATGATACGAAGGGCCGAAAAAGGCCAATAATAATAAGGAGGATTGGCCTCCGGCGGGGACGTTCAGGCGTATGGTACAGATTGACGACTGGTTTGTCCGGGAGGTGCTGCCTCTCGAAGCCGCCCTGACCCGTTTTCTGCAGCGCAATTGGCGCAACGAGGCGGAAATCAGCGATTTGCGGCAGGAAACCTATGCCCGGGTCTATGAAGCGGCGCAGCGGGAACGGCCTGTCTTGGTTAAGCCCTTTCTTTTTCAGGTCGCCCGAAATCTGATCATCGACCGGCTGCGCAAACAAAGCGTGGTTTCGCTGGAGAGTGTGGCGGATTTCGATTGGTTGAACGTCTCAGATGATAGGCCATCGTCTGAAGCCCATGTCGCCGCCCGCCAGGAGCTGCGGCTGCTTCAGAGCGCGCTGGACGAACTGCCGCCACGCTGCCGGCAGGTGGTGGTGTTGCGTAAGGTGGAAGGGCTTTCGCAGAAAGAAGTTGCGGCACGCATGGGTGTCACGATTGAGACAGTGGAGAACCAGGTGGCCAAGGGCATGCGGCTTTTGGCACAGGCTTTGGGCAGCCGGCGCGGCGCGGTGACCAGCCAGAGCCGGCGTTTTAATTTTCTCAGGAAGCCGCGCGATGTCCGCTGACGAAACCGAAATGCAGGCCGCGGAGTGGTTGGCGCGCGAAGATCGCGGCCTTACGCCTGAGGAAAGCGCTGCGCTCGAATTGTGGCTCGGTGCTTCCCTGAACAAAGTCGCCTATCTCAGGCTTAAAGCCAGTTGGCAGCGGGCGGACCGGCTGGCGGCGCTGAAAAGGCCGGCGCTGCGTGTCTCCGGACGCGCATCCATGGCCGTTCCGGCCCTGGTGGCCGCCGGCTTGGTGCTGATGTTGGCCGGTGGCGCCTGGCATTTCTGGCCGGCTTTGAGGCCCACGGTGGACACAAGGTCCTATGCCACCGCGATTGGCCAGAAGCAGGAAGTGCGCTTGTCGGATGGCACGCGGCTGGAGCTCAACACCAACACACGGATGCGTGCCAGCGTGACCGCCACGGTACGCACCGTCACCTTGGATGAGGGCGAGGCCTATTTTGACGTAGTGCATGACGCCGCCCGTCCTTTTGTGGTTTTTGCCGGGAACCGGCGGATCACCGATCTGGGCACCAAATTCTCCGTCTTCCGCTATGGCGACGATGTGCGGGTGACAGTGCGCGAGGGCCGGGTGAAAGTGGAGATACTGGGGCAGGCCTCCCAACCGGTTGTCACCGATGGCGGCCATGAAGTGGTGACCAAGGGTGGCGAGACACTGGTCCTGACCAAGCCGGACGCCGATATCGCCAATGACTTGAGCTGGCGCAGCGGCGTGCTGGTGTTCAAGGAACAGACCCTGGCGGAGGCTGCCGACCAGTTCAACCGTTACAACACCCGCCAGATTTTGGTGGAAGGCAATGCCCGCAAGATTCGCATCGGGGGAAGCTTCAAGGCGGACAATGTCGATGTCTTTGTCTTGCTGCTGCATCGCGGCTTCGGCCTTTCAGTCAATGATCGGGGGGACCGGATTGTGGTCTCGCGTTAGAAGGCGAACCTCCTATCTCTACCGCCCAGGCGAATAATAACCGCAAATAATAACAGCAAACCGGGGGGGCATTTTGAGGCAGTTGCGGACCCCGAAAGCGATCCTTTCCGGCGCCCTGTGGCTATTGGCGTCCGCGTCCGCGGCGGTTGCCCAAACCGTCACCATACCCGCCCAGAATCTGAAATCCGCACTGGAGGCCTATATCCGCCAGACCGGAATCCAGCTGATCTACAATGTCGACGACATCAACGGCGTCGTGAGCCATGAGGTGCGAGCCGCGTCCGCCGCCAATGCGCTGAACCGGATGCTGGAGGGGACCGGCATTTCCGCCAATCGCGACAGATCCGGCGCGGTCATTATCTCACGCCTGTCGGCGCGCCGCAGCGAACCGGCAGCGGAGCCGCTGGCGCCGGAATCGGTGGTGGTCACCGGCACGCGCATCCTCGACAGCGAACAATTTCCGCCGCCTGTCACCGCCATTCCCACCCGCGAACTGGCGCAATTGACGCCATCGAACCTGCCGGACGGCCTCAACAAGCTGCCGATTTTCGCGCCCGCCCAGACCAGCAACAGCGCGGTCAGCGGCGCCAACGGGCGCGGCTTCAGGCCCAGCGGAAATTTTCTGGACCTGCGCGGCTTGGGACCCAATCGAACCCTGGTTCTGGAAGACGGTGTCAGGGTGCCGGCCACGTTCTACGACGGCACGGTGGACGCCAACACTTTGCCGCAGATGCTGGTGGAGCGGGTGGAGATCGTCACCGGAGGCGCCAGCGCCGTCTATGGCTCGGATGCCGTGACCGGGGTGGTGAATTTCATTTTGGACAAACATTTTGATGGCTTCAAAGCAGTCGTGCAGGGCGGCGTCTCACAATATGGCGATGCAAAATCTTTCCGCCTGGGTGTTGCCGGCGGCCAGGATGTGTTTGACCGCGGCCATATCATCTGGAGCGTGGAGTATTACGACCGCGACGCCATCACCGACCAGGCGGCGCGGCCTTACGGAAATATCGGCGCGGCCATTGTCGGTAGCGGCACCAGCGCCAATCCGTTTCTGCTGGTGACGGGCATCCGCAAGAGCGATGCGAGTTTCGGCGGCTTGGCGACCTCCGGACCGTTTGCCGGACAACAATTTCTGGACGCTGGCGCGTTGGCGCCCTTCAATCCGGGCGTGGCCACCGGCACCGGCGGCGCTTCCATCGGCGGCGATGGCGGCGTGTTGCACAATGAATATCTGCTGCCGGTGATCAACACCTTCCAGGCTTTCGCCCGCATGGATTACGCCTTGGCTCCCGATGTCCAAGCCCATATCCAGGCCAGCTATGCCGCATCACGCACCTTTGAAGCCAACCAGATCATTTTCAACACCCCGTCGGCCTATCCGCTGACCATCTATGGCGGCAATGCCTTTCTGTCGGCGGCGCAGCAGCAGATGCTGACCGACACAGGCATGGATTTCTTCACTTTCAACCGCTTCGACGATGATCTGTCGCGCCGGTTGGGCCTGAAATACCAGACCAGCGCGGTGACGATATCGGCCGGATTGCAGGGCGTTGCGTTCGATCGTTACCATTGGAATGCGGCCTTCACCCATGGCGAAACCCGGACCCGGCTCACCACTCTTAACAATGTCAATGCCCAGCGGTTGTATGCGGCGGTGGATGCGGTGCGCGATCCCCAGAGCGGCAGCATCGTTTGCCGCGTGACGGTGACGGCGCCGGGGGCCTATCCAGGCTGCGTGCCATTGAATCTGTTCGGGGCGCATGCGCCGTCGCAAGCCGCGCTGGATTATGTCGAAGGCGTCACGGCCTGGACCGCGCATAATGGTCTTGACGATTTCACCGCCAATATCACCGGGCGGTTGTTCGAGGGCTGGGCAGGGCCGGTAAAAGCGGCGGCAGGGCTGGAATATCAACGCCAGAGCCTGTCGCTGACCACCACGGCGCCGGATTCCGTTTTCAATCCGCAATATTTGCGGGTGGGCGGCGCCAGCGGCACAAGCATGCCGGTCGGCAACCTCAAATGGATGAAAGAGACGCAGTCGGCGGCGCAGGGCGATGGCTCAGTCTATGAAGGCGACATCGAGTTGAATGTCCCGCTGCTGCGCGGGTTGCCGGGTATCGAACTTCTCTCTTTCGACGGTGCGTATCGCTACACCCATTATTCCACAGCGGGCTCCGCCAATACGTGGAAAATGGCGCTGGACTGGCAGATGATCGATGACATACGCCTGCGCGGTTCCTACTCGCGCGACATCCGTGCCCCGACCTTGTTTGATTTGTTTCAAGGACCGCTGACATCCAGTTCGGGGATCAGCGACTCCCTCACCAACACCTCCGGCAGTGTCAACACAACTCAAGCCGGCAATCCGGATTTGAAGCCGGAAGTGGCGCACAATGCCACGGCAGGATTTGTCTATACTCCGTCCTGGTCGAGCGATTTCAACCTGTCGGTGGACTATTTTCATATCGCCATCAACAATGCCATCAGCACGGTCACGGGTGGCAATTCCGTCATCCAGAGCCTCTGTCTGGCGTCGGGCGGGACATCGCCGCTCTGTAATCTGATCGTGCGGCCGATTTCCTACAACAACACCTCGCCCGCCAATTTCCCGCAGCAGTTTTTCCAGCTCAGGGAAAACATCACCAAGACCTATACCGAAGGCTTTGACCTTCAGGCGCATTATCAGGCGGAACTTGCCCGTCTCGACCCGGCTTGGGACGGCACGCTGCAACTGGGTTTGTTCTGGACGCATCAGCCGGTGCTCAAGACCCAGACCTTGCCGGGCACCTTGATCACCAACGCCGCGGGAACCGCCCAGACACCGGTGGACCGCTTGACCTGGACGGCGGGCGTCAAGAGCGGCGGTTTTGCGCTGGATGTGCTGGAACGTTACCAGTCCGCCTTCCACCAAAGCTCCAACCCCGTCCTGATATTTAATGTGCCGGACGTGCGGGCCTATTTTCAGACAGACCTGACTGTCTCTTATGATTTCACCGCCTGGGGCCAGAACCTCACCGGGTTCCTCAATGTCAGCAACCTGTTCAATGTGCAGGGCGGAATCTATCAAACCTCCGCCTACTTACCCAATCCCGGCCTCAACTATCCGGTGGGTCCGGGCGCCGATGTGATTGGCCGCACTTTCACCCTGGGCCTGCGCCTCAATCCGGGTTGAGCCTCAAAATAATCGTGGGGGGTAGCACCTCCGGCTCCGTCTTAATTCCTCAGACAAACAAAAATCCCGGGGACGGATCATGACTTCCAGGAAATATTTCAGGACGATTCTGGCCAGCACGGTGAGCGTGTTAGCGCTCGCGAACGCGGCTCAAGCCCAGCAGACGGCGACCGAGCAGGTCACCGTCACCGGCACCCGCATCGAAAACGGCTCGAGCATGCCGACGCCGACCACCGTGGTCTCGCTCGACCAGCTGAATACACAAAACCCCATCAGCATCCCGGAAGCGCTGGCCCAATTGCCGATGTTTGCCCCGACCCTGGGCACCACCTCTCATATCGAACCCAATGGCCGCGGCTTCGGCACGCCCACCAACAATTTGAACGTGCACGGGTTGGGCGTGATCCGAACCCTGATCCTGATGGACGGCAACCGCGTGCCGGGCACCTTTTATGACACCACCGTCAATGTCGATATGCTGCCGCAGATGCTGGTCCAGCGCGTCGATGTGGTGACCGGCGGCGCCAGCGCGGTCTATGGCTCAGACGCCGTCGGCGGCGTGGTGAACTATGTCCTCGACCATAATTTCGTGGGCTTCAAAGCCCAGGTCCAGGCCGGTATTTCCACCTATGGCGACGCCACCACGTCGCGCGCCGGCTTCGCGGCCGGTTTTCCGGTGCTGAACGGCAAAGGCCATTTCGAAGTCAGCGCGGAATATTTCATCCGCGA
>Ga0105246_10001904_pt1 | contig 12568 bp, 11 predicted proteins | sample KBSM64metaG_FD_99694 | JGI IMG/M metagenome (GOLD analysis project Ga0105246, IMG submission 99694) | Miscanthus rhizosphere microbial communities from Kellogg Biological Station, Michigan, USA - KBS M6-4 metaG | ecosystem: Host-associated > Plants > Roots > Rhizosphere > Soil | place...
AAAAAAAAGCTGATTAAATCGGAGATTACCGGTCCATGCCAATTCGTGGCTGCCCTTCCTCCCGGTTTTACGATGAAAGAAGTACAGCTTACAGAACACAGTGATCTGCTTTATGATTTTCGCCACTTGTTCTTCTATTCTGACGGTGTCACGATGCAGACCAAAATTCAGAAAATCAAAAATATGCTGATTACCCGGGATGCGGTGAAGGTGAAGTTTGCGGGCAATGGAACCATCGGATTACTCACGCAGGGCCAGGTATGCCAGCAAGAACTGCACCCCACTGCCCCACTCTATGTGGATGCTGGAAGTGTCATCGCCTATCCCGAAAATGCTCATCTGGAATTAACCGTATACGGAAATAATCTGGCAAGTCAGCATATGAACTACCATTGGAAAATGACGGGACAAGGTACGGTGCTCTTTCAGGCTGGACGAGAAAACTACAGGCTTCAGCAGGACATGAATGACGATGGGCTATTTAAACGCATTTTAAAGGAAGTTATTCCGTTCGGTAACATCATTATTAAGTAGGGCGTGTCTTGAAACCTACTGAAGTGCATCTTTCACCGCCTTTTCGCCCCCTGCTGCGTCAGTTTCCCTTGACGTGCCCCGGCACGCCTGCAGAAAACTTCCTTGCTTGGAACGAAAATTCAGCAAAATCTGCCTTCTTCAGAGTTTTCAGACACGCCCTAATTTTGGAATCTATTAAAAATAGGCGTTCGGCTGATGATATGGTATACTGTACCCGGACAATTAAAGAAGAAAATCCATGCCTATGGCATGGGAGAGGTTCGCGAACTCCCTCTACAAGACTTGACCTGTGTATGGTCGCTACAGTCTTGCGTACTGATTTCCGTGACTACACGTAGTTTTTACATGCTTTAGGCATAAGGCTTAAGTTGTAAAAGGATACGGTCTGACGCGGTGTGCGTAAAAAACTAAGGACACTTGCTTATAGCTGCTTTTTTTAAAGCGGTTATCAAGAAGGTGTGTTTTTTGATGGATGCCAGTTCATGAACTTCTCTGTTCTTCCGACACTCTTTGCTTCATTGCAGGGGGTGATCTCAAGAAGATGGAGAGGTTTTTTTATGTTGAACAATGAAAAAGCTGTCGTTGTATTTAGTGGCGGTCAGGACAGCACAACGTGTTTGTTCTGGGCGAAAAAACAATTCGCCGAAGTTGAAGTGGTTACATTTGATTACGGGCAGCGCCATAAATTGGAGATTGAATGCGCAGCATCGATTGCGAAGGATCTGGGTGTGCAGCAGACTGTACTAGATATGAGCTTGCTTAACCAACTTGCTCCGAATGCACTCACACGTTCTGACGTGGAAATTACTCATGAAGAAGGCGAACTGCCAAGTACGTTTGTGGATGGACGGAACTTGCTGTTCCTGAGCTTTGCAGCGATTTTGGCAAAACAAAAAGGCGCCCGTCACCTGGTTACAGGTGTCTGCGAGACGGACTTCAGCGGATATCCCGATTGCCGGGATTCATTTGTAAAGTCGATGAATGTAACTCTCAATCTGTCGATGGACTACCCATTTGTTATTCACACGCCATTGATGTGGCTCGACAAAGCAGCAACGTGGAAAATGGCCGACGAACTGGGGGCTTTCGATTATGTACGTGAACGTACTCTGACTTGTTATAACGGCGTCATCGGTGACGGGTGTGGTGACTGCCCTGCATGTAAGCTACGTAAAGCCGGACTGGATCGTTATGTTCAGGAGCGTGCAGTTGCTCATACGAGTACTCCCTCCACTGGAGTGGACGCGCGATGAGAGAGCCTGGAACATTTCGAATCGTTGAACGGTTGCAGCGAATAGATCAGGATATTCTGCCCACACAGCTGAGATATCACCGGAAACGGGTGCTGGTCAGTAAAGAATTTACCTTTGATGCAGCGCATCATCTGCACTGTTATGAAGGCAAATGCAAAAACTTGCACGGACATACGTATAAAGTCGTTTTTGGCATCAGCGGTTATCCGGGTGAAACCGGGCTGACGGTTGATTTTGGACATATCAAAGACATCTGGAAAAGCCGTATTGAAGGTTATCTGGATCATCAATATCTGAATGAAACACTTCCTCTCATGAATACGACGGCTGAAAACATGGTCGTTTGGCTGTTCGAGCAGATGGAACATGCTCTGCAGACTGAGCCTTACGCCGGGCTCACAGACGGTGCACGCACTGAATTTGTGCGTCTCTTCGAGACCCCGACCAGTTATGCCGAAGCAAGACGGGAGTGGATGATCGATGAGTAAGGAAGCACGTATCCCTGTCATGGAGGTTTTTGGTCCGACCGTTCAAGGCGAAGGCATGGTCATCGGGCAAAAAACGATGTTTGTGCGCACCGCGGGCTGCGATTATCGCTGCTCCTGGTGCGACTCGGCCTTTACCTGGGACGGCAGCGGCAAGGACCAGATTCGCATGTTGACGCCGGAGGCGGTATGGGATGAACTGCGCCGCCTGGGCGGCACGCGTTTCTCCCATGTGACCCTCTCCGGCGGCAACCCCGCCCTGCTGGCCTCGCTGGGCGGGCTGGTTGCCCTGCTGCGTGAGCATGGCGTCCGCACCGCGGTGGAGACGCAGGGTTCACGCTGGCAGTCATGGCTGGCAGACGTTGACGAAGTCACCGTCTCGCCCAAGCCACCCAGCTCAGGCATGGACACCGACTGGGCTGTGCTGGACGATGTAATCAGCCGCCTGGCTGCTGGCCCGGCGGATCGAAGCCATAGTCTGAAGATCGTGATCTTCGATCAGACAGACCTGAACTATGCCCGCCGTGTGCATGCACGGTATCCGGGCACGGCTTTATTTTTACAAACGGGGAACCCGGATGTTTCTTCGGCGGACACGCCGGATCTGGCGGCTTCGTTGCTGGAGCGTTACGAATGGCTGATTAATCAGGTAAGTGCCTCGGACGATCTGAACAACGTGCGCGTGCTTCCGCAGCTTCATACGCTGGTATGGGGGAATAAACGCGGGGTTTAAATATATATGAGATGATAATACGAGGCCTGCGGCTTCGATTGAATAAGAGGAGTGTTTGTACCCTATGAGACAACCTGATGAGATGCAAGATGTAACATTGCTGGGTAACCAGAATGTGAAATATACGTTTGAGTATGATCCGGGTATTCTGGAGAGCTTTGATAACAAGCATCCGTACCGTGATTATTTTGTGAAATTCAACTGCCCGGAGTTCACCAGTCTGTGCCCAATTACGGGTCAACCTGACTTTGCAACGATCTACATTAGTTATATTCCCGATATCAAAATGGTTGAGAGCAAGTCGCTCAAGCTGTACCTGTTCAGCTTCCGCAATCATGGCGATTTCCACGAGGACTGCGTGAACATTATTATGAACGACCTGATCAAGCTGATGGACCCGCGCTTCATTGAAGTTTGGGGCAAATTCACCCCGCGCGGCGGCATCTCTATCGATCCATACACCAACTATGGCAAACCGGGAACAAAATACGAGCAGATGGCCGAGCACCGCATGATGAACCATGACATGAATCCGGAGACAATTGATAATCGCTGATATGAATCTGTAGATACTATTAATAGCGGGACTCTTCAAGGCTGAAGCAGTCCTGCTTTCACGGTTTGAAACGATGAATTCTGGATTATCTTTACAATGATTTTAACGTTCAACCTTGAAGAAACGAGTGCGAAACAGATCAAAAGTCAGTATTGCACATGTGGAGTTTTAGGAAATGTTGTGATAAACTGTAGTCAACAAGGATAAAATAAAAAGAGTAAGGATGCGTCAACATCCTCACTCTTTTACAACAGCCGCTTTCAAGGGCGGTGGCTGTAACCGGTAACTGAAATAGACCATTACCTTAGTCGGGGCGGTCTATTTCTTTTTGTTTTGATTATTCAATGCAATGACGATCGTTACGACCAGTCCAATCAAGGTTACTGTAAACCCCGCAAAACTGATCATCAGCGTCAGTACATCTTTCATCTCCACAGGCATCACCTCCTTACACAGGAGACTAGCCGACCGCCTATTCAAGCCATTCTGTTGTTGTAACAAATTATACCACATAATCCAACTCGTGGACATCTTCTTAAAGCAAGCCTATAAGGTTGCTTTCATTAGAATATATAATGCCACAATTAGTGATAATCCGTATATCCGGCTTATCTGTTTATCTGATTTGTACTCTCATCGTTTACACCATTATATTGATTCCACTATCCTTTCTCTACTGTTCCCCTTGTCGCTTCTTGCAATCTATCCTATTATGTAACAATATGCTTAATTGCATAGAATCTAACATAGGCGCTGATCCCTCGTGACCGCGACCAAAGGAGAACTGAACATGTCTACACAAACCTCATTAGCCAAGGACGCCGCAGCGCGTTCGAAAGCCCCACCCGGATTGGATGCCCAAGGCACCGTATACCGGATACTTATTGCCATCAGTCTGGTGCATCTGTTCAACGATTCCATTCAGTCTGTCATTCCGGCAATATTTCCGATCTTAAAAGACTCCATGCATTTAACGTACACTCAGATCGGCTGGATCGCTTTTGCGATCAACTTTACCGCATCGATTATGCAGCCTGTTGTCGGCTGGTTTGCTGATAAAAAACCTACTCCTTCGATCCTGCCCATCGGCATGGGTTTCACGTTTACGGGCATGCTGCTGCTCGCCTTTGCCGACAGTTATATGATGGTGCTCATCTCTGTTATTTTTGTCGGACTCGGCTCCGCGGCTTTCCATCCGGAAGGCTCGCGGGTATCCCATATGGCTGCAGGCCAGCGCCGCGGACTGGCACAGTCTATTTTTCAGGTAGGCGGTAATGCTGGACAATCCCTTGCACCGCTACTGACACGCTGGATTTTCATCCCGTTTGGGCTGTTTGGTGCCATCGGTTTTACTGGCATTGCCGCGATGGGAATTGCCGTACAACTTTATGTCGCACGTTGGTATGGACAGATGTTGCAATCCGGTTCCTATTTGCGTAAACAAGCGGCTGCCCGTCGCGCTCCCAATCCAGCTTTGCGTCAAAAGATTGCTGCCGCAATTACGATCCTGATTCTGCTTGTATTTGTCCGTTCGTGGTACGTAGCTTCAATCGGCAGCTTTTATGCCTTTAATCTGAAAGATACATTTGGTTTATCCACGGAGGACGCTCAAATTTATATTTTCCTCTTCCTGGCTGCTGGTGCACTAGGTACGTTCTTTGGTGGCCCGCTCGCAGACCGATTTGGTAAACGCAATATGATCTTTCTGTCGATGGCTGGAGCCGCACCGCTTGCGTTGCTGTTACCTTATGCCAACTTGTTCTGGACGGGCGTGCTGCTGACGATTATTGGCTTTATCATGTTATCCAGCTTCTCGGTTACTGTGGTATACGCCCAGATGCTTATTCCAGGCAAAATCGGAACCGTTTCCGGTCTAATTACTGGCCTTGCCTTTGGCATGGGAGGTCTGGGCGCACTCGTGCTCGGTAACTGGATCGATGTCTTCGGCGTATCACCCGTCATGCAGATATGCAGCTTCCTTCCGCTGATCGGTATCTTTACGTTCCTGCTACCATCTGACAAGTTGCTTCATCGCTGGGCACAAGAAAACGGCAGTAAAGAGTAGTTCGTTTTCCACTCACTTCATCGGGGGTTTTTATCATGGTCGCTGGTGTAATACTTATCCTTTCACAATTAAGTTTCGTGATAGGCGTTTTCCTCATTATTTTTGGATTTATGGCAGGGGCTAAAGAGGAAGGTCCCTACAATTGGAGAGCTGTAATCAATGGCAAACTCATTGGAGGGCTTTTCCTCATCGTAGTTTCTCAGTATTGGATATACCGATTGTCTGGAAGCTTTCTTCTAGGATAGCGCATCGGGATCAGCCAATATATGAATAAGATTTTTTGGGAAAACCTAAAAAACTCGACTATCATTCTAAATTAACCATTGCTAAGAGGCTCCTGTCCGTATCTGGGTCATACAGATCGGCTGGAGCCTCTTTCAACGTTTGCGGATGTCATTATACATTTCGTACCTGACTGATTCGGAACCTACTTCAAGCAGCAGGGAGAATACTTGAAACCTAGTCCATATATAATGAATCTATCTTTCTCAACTTGTAAGAATTGTTAAGCATATCAATATCCACGATAATACATCCTAAGCAGCACGGTTGACCTTCTATTTCAGACGCTGCAGAATCAGCCGTTTTTTGTACAGCATTTTGCCTGCCTCAGCGACGTCCTGAATTGTATTTTTGTTACTGACCGAACCAAAGATCATCCCCGCAACGGGTATCAACTGGAATAACTTTTTCCAGCCAAAAGACTCACTATATGAGTTGAACACTTCACGCCATCCCTGCATTTGAGAGATCACTTCAACTTGCTTGTCTGGATTATCGTAATCAGCTAGCTCATCAATGATCGCTTTTTTGCCTACAATATCGGCAGAAGAGAACTGCAGACATTTCACAATAAAGACGCGCTCCAGCGGGTCATCGGGATCATAACCATAACACAGCGCCATCTCCTGCAGCACTTTTAGGGATAGTCCCATAACGAGCGGAATGTCAGCTGCAATCGTAACAATTCCGCCAAATCCAGTCGCGGCCCCTTGTGCCGCAGCAAACTTGCTTCGACTTTCGGTAATGTTATCCGCCACGCGATCCAGCACCTCAAGTGGTATTTTTTCCACACTCTGAATTTGGGCCGTGTTCTCTGTACCTGTACCTGTATCTGTACCTGTATCTGTATCTGTATCCTGTTCTAATCGGTAGATGTAATCGGTTGTAATAGGGTAACCCGAGCGCTCGGCTTCCTCTCGCAGGAGCTTGGACACTTTTTTCTTCTGAACAAGGAACTTGCCACCCGTTTGCAAATACTGGCCCACTTCGTTCAGAGCGTCGCCAATCTTTTGTTTGATCGCTTTCGGCATCACTTTATCCAGCATGGCAAATGGCAAACGCCCAATCTTGTCCCATATGAACAGATCCTTCTGTTCCTTCTCCCATTTTAAAATCTGCTCCAGTTCCCCATCCAACGTCTCGCGTGATTCCATATGTAATCCTCCTAACAAGTTGTAGTGTGATCCCAAAATTTTGAACATAACCTAGTTCATTTCATTCTCAGCTTAACGCTTTATAACGAAAAGTCGAATATGTGGAATCAGTTCAATTAGAGTTTTTTGGTTTTGGTTTTGGTTTTGGTTTTGGTTTTGGTTTTGGTTTTGGTTTTGGTTTCGGTTTTAGGTTTTAGGTTTTTACGTGCACTCAGTTTAGTCTAACGATCTCAGTTGAGCTTATTTGACCGATATCGGGCTTTCTCCAATTCTAACGATCACCACAAACCTTATTTCACTGAAAACGCATAATAAATGTCCTTTTTCATATCAAATCCCACAAATAAGCTCTCCTGAGATCGTTAGAATTTCAATCAGGCGAAAAACGGCTAAATAGCGTCTCCTGTGATCGTTAGAAATCCGCATACCACGTTCAAGGCTTTAAACAAAAAGTAATAAGTGATAAGTAATTCCGTTTACATTCTGTTGATTCATTTTTTTCGATGTAATGGTATACGCTTCTGCCTCTCTTCGGTTGCTTCACGATCTAAACTTTCTTAATTAAAATTTGAACTCCACACTGTTTAGATAACCTTTTCCTGAATCATTCATATCAAAAAGAGCCCATTGTCAGCAAGATCTGCTAACAAAAGACTCTCATCTCTTATTCTATATCCAAAATGAAACTACTTCACCTCTGCCACGGACTGACCATCGGGAACCGGAATACCAAAGTTCGGCGTTCCATCTTCATTCCAATGAATGATCTGTGCCCGAGCATGACGGTTCGGATCGTAGAGCGGATCTCCCTCAATCTCTTTGTAGTTGCGCGCATGATAGATCAGAATATCGGTTTTTCCATCTGGCGAAACGGTAAAGCTGTTATGTCCCGGGCCATATTGTCCATTCTCTTCACAAGTCTGGAATACCGGTTCAGGTGATTTCACCCAGCTTGCCGGATCAAGCAGATCGGCATCTTCATCCGCCGTAAGCAGTCCCATACAATAATGATGATCGGTTGCACTGGCTGAGTAACTGATAAACAGACGACCATTTCGATGGAGTACGGCTGCGCCTTCATTGACTTTATACCCGATGATCTCCCAATCGTATTCAGGTGTCGTAATCATGACCTGTTCCCCGCGCAGTGTCCACGGATTTTCCATTTCACAAATGTAAAGGTTCGAATTGCCGTCAATGCTCGGGTCTTTCTGTGCCCAGACCAGATAACGAATACCTCTGTGTTCAAAGGTCGTAGCATCTAACGCAAAGCTCTCCCATTTGGTTCGAATCTGCCCTTTCTCCTCCCACTTTCCTTCAAGCGGATTAACAGAATCATTCTCCAGCACGTACACACGATGATCAAACAAACCGTCGTTGGTTTCACTTGTATGAGCCGCAGCGAAGTATATGTACCATTTTCCATCGATAAAATGAATTTCGGGTGCCCAGATATTAGCACTCATGGGCCCTGTCTCGCGCTTTGTCCAAGCGGTCACTGCTTCAGCTTCTCTTAAAGCCTCCAGTGTCTCCGCGCGCCGGATTTCAATTCGGTCAAAGGCTGGTACGGAAGCAGAAAAATAATAGTACCCGTCTGTATGACGGTACACCCAAGGATCAGCGCGCTGCTCCAGCATGGGATTGGTAAATGTAATGGAATTGATCATGGAAATGAACCCCTTTCATATGTGAGTGTATAGCTTGAATCTATAATGTGTCCTGATTGAAAATATGGAAAGCAGGGCTAGAGGGGCACAGCGGACGTTCGTGGGCGGCAGGGCCTTGATGCTCCCCTTGACCTCCGATTTCTTCCATTCACCGCTCTCGGCGGTGGAAATCGGATGGCAAACTCGCATACTCGGCTCCTCCCTCCCCCTCACTGCTAGTGCCCTTCCGCACTGTCGCTCGCGATGTTTTCGCTCGCTGGCACACATCGACTTCGAGCCTTCGGGTTGGCTCGATAGCTTATGGCGTTGACCGCTTTGCCGGGTCAACTCTCCCCGTGACAGTGCTCAGGCACAGCGGACGTTCACGGGCGATAGGGCCTTGGTGCTCTCCTTGACCTCCGGTTTCTTCCACTCACCGCTCCCGGCGGTGGAAATCGGATGGCAAACTCGCACTCGCGGCTCCCTTCCTCCCTCTCACTGCTGGTGCCCCAATGCCGCTTCAAGCATAGCGGACGTTCATGGGCGATAGGGCCTTGATGCTCCCCTTGACCTCCGATTTCTTCCACTCACCGTTCTCGGCGGTGGAAATCGGATGGCAAACTCGCACTCGCGGCTCCTCCCTCCCTCTCACTGCTGGTGCCCCAATGCCGCTTAAGCACAGCGGGCGTTCGCGGGTGGCAGGGGCTTGGTGCTCTCCTTGACCTCCGATTTCTTCCACTCACCGCTCCCGGCGGTGGAAATCGGATGCCAAACTCACACTCACGGCTCCTTCCTCCCTCTCACTGCTTGTGCCACTCTGCGCTGGTTGCTCGTGATGTTTTCACTCGCGCTGGCACACATCGGGCTTCGAGCCTTTAAGATGGCTCAAAGCCCGAGATGGTGTTGACCGCTTTGCAGGGTCAACGTGCCTCTCGCTGACCACCCTACGGGGTCAGCGGTCTATTTCTCAGCTGCGCTAATTTGTTTGCCCCAGACCGCGATGCCGCGGTCGTTCAGGCCGGTGACTACCAGCGCAGGCTGGCTTCGCTCCCAATCCCAGGATGGGAGCAGTTTTAGCTCTTCCGTGGATGCGCCGCCCCATGGGCTTTCCTTCCACGTCAGCGTTAACGTTTGCTTGCCATCAAATGTCCAGGTTCCTGAACCGTTCTCGCTTTCGATTTTGCCTTTGCTCGTCAGCGTATAGGGTACTGCCTGCACCTGTCCATTTACAGACGGATCAAGCACCATACCTTCCCACGTTCCGGCAATCATCGATTGCGGAATATCTTGCGCGGTTTCTCCAGCATAACGTTCAGGCGACACGACAGGCCAGCCGTCCTTCGTCCAAAGCATTTTGCGAACATGCAGATACGGCCAGTTTTTATCGGTCTCTCCTCGTGCATGATGCACGATGTAATAATCATCGCCATCCTTCAGCACGGAATTATGTCCAGGAGCAACCCAGCCCTCTCCCTCGGAGAATCGGTATCCTCCCAATATTTTGGTGCCAATTTCATACTGTGGCAGGTGCTCTGTATCCAACATCTTGTTGCCATTGATATCCGTATAAGGCCCGGTAATGGAGTCGGCACGAGCCACACGCACGTTATAGTCTTCGAACAGAGAATCATAGGAAACGAATAAATAGTACTTTTGAAACTCGGGATTATACACAATATATGGCCCTTCGACTGCGCCCTCTTCGGTTGCACGATCCCTGGCTGCGATGCGGGTCCCGTATCCTTCTTCCTTAAACTTACCCGTGTCCGGATCAAGCGGTGCAATATAGATCCCGTCGAAAAATGAACCATATACCATCCACGGGTTGCCTAGTGCGTCGAGCACCGGATTGGCATCAATGGCATTCAGGCCGTCCTTTTCCTGACCAGCCGTCTTCACAACCAGTCCCTCATCCTTCCATGGCCCCTCGGGAGACTTGGAGGTTTGCAACCCAATCGCTGACTGTGTACTACCAAAGCTTGAAGCTGAATAATACAGTCGATACGTATCCCCAGATTTAATAATATCCGGCGCCCACAGATTTGTTGCTCCTGTCCAGTCCAGTGCTTCCTTCGGGATACCTGGCAAAGCCTGCCCGACCCATTTCCAGTTGATCAAATCATCCGATTTTCGTACCATTACGCCTGGTTTCGGTTCCCCCGCTACTCGAACGTCTGTGGAATATACATAGTAGCCCTGGTCTGTCTTGATAATCGCAGGATCATGTGCATTGTTAACCGTCCACTTGGATTCATCGTCCAGAATCGAAAGATCATACATTTTTGGTTCCTGCGGAGCTTCCGGAAAAACCGGAGGTTTCGCCGTATCCCCGCCGTCTGCGCAGCCTGTCACACCGATAAACATCAATAACATCAGTATCGCAACTCCCTTCCTTGCACGATGTCGCCCTTTTGGCCACGTCCAATATTTTCGATATTTATGCTCTTTCCGTCCTTTTCGTTCTTCCATTTCATTCAACGCTTCTTCTCGTTCTTTTGCTTCATTCCACTCTTTTCGTTCCTCCCACGCTCTCCATACTCTCATAAACATCACCCTTTGACCCCTGAAATCGCAACCGACTCGATAATCTGTTTCTGGAAGATCAGGAAAATGATCAGAACAGGCAGCAGAGCCACAATGGACGCAGCCATAATGAGCGGATAATCCGTTTGAATCGCATAGGTCGCGTTAAAGTTTGCAATAACGAGCTGTAACGTCTGTTTTTCAGGTGAATTCAGATAAATAATCGGTGCCAGATAATCGTTCCAGATGCCCATGAACCAGAGAATCAGCTGTGCAGCCACGGCAGGTTTGATCAGCGGAAACGTAATACTGGAATACAACCGGAAATAGGAGCTTCCGTCGATTTTCGCCGCCTCAATGATCGCATCCGGTACACTAAGCAGGTATTGCCGCAGGAAAAAGATCATAATGACATTCCCGAACAGCCCCGGAACAATGAGCGGCAGCAAGGTATCTACCCAGCCCAGCTTCGAGAACATCATAAATTGTGGAATCATGACCGTTGGATACGGAATCATCATCGAGGCCAGCAGAGCGAGAAACAATTTATTTTTATGCGGAAATCTTAATTTGGCAAAAGCAAATGCAGCGAGACTCGATGTAAATGTGCCCACAACCGTCACACTAAGGGCTATAATGAGACTGTTTTTGATACCACTGAGCAGTGGGCCCGCTTCCCAGATCTCTTTATATTTATCAAACCGAAATACTTCCGGAATCCAGACCGGCGGCAGCGCGAATACATCCTGCTTCTCCTTGAGCGAGGTGGACAACATCCAGAGCAAAGGCGCAATCATCGCAATCGCACCGATGGACAGAACGATAAATATAATAGAATTGGTTACTTTCCTTCTTTGACTATGTGACATCTTCCGTTCCACTCCTCTCCTCACCCATCAATCCCCGTCATAGGCTGATCTTTCGTTAAGTTTGAATTGTACAAGCGTAATCACAAAGATGAAGATACCCAGAATCATAGCCATCGCTGAAGCGTAACCCATCTGCAGGTTGCTAAAGGCCTTTTGCCAGATATAAAAGACGATCGAAGCCGATGCATACTCCGGTCCGCCTGTCGGTGTCATAATGTTCATCTCCGTAAAGATTTGCGAACCCCCGATGATATTCGTCACCACGAGGAAAAAGGTTACCGGCTTCACCATCGGCCAGGTGATATTGCGGAAAATCTGGAACCCATTCGCACCGTCCAGTTCTGCGGCCTCATAATAGGTACGGGATACACTTTGCAGTGCCGCCAGATATAACAACATCGTATAACCCAGACCTTTCCAGACGGTCATGATGATCAGCGCAGGTTTCACCGTATCTTTGTTAGCCAG
>Ga0105246_10001906_pt1 | contig 12566 bp, 9 predicted proteins | sample KBSM64metaG_FD_99694 | JGI IMG/M metagenome (GOLD analysis project Ga0105246, IMG submission 99694) | Miscanthus rhizosphere microbial communities from Kellogg Biological Station, Michigan, USA - KBS M6-4 metaG | ecosystem: Host-associated > Plants > Roots > Rhizosphere > Soil | place: Michigan...
CCCGGAGGTCGAGGCGCTGCCGGCCGGCCCGGCCGCTCCGTGGGTGACGGCCGCGCTCCAGCGGCTGCTCGCGACCGAGCCGCGGGCGGCAGGGCGGATCGCGGTCGGCCTGCTGCCCGCCTACGGCCTCGTCGCGGAGCGGCCGTTGCGTCTGGACCTGGAGCTGCCCGACCGCGGCTGCCTCGCGCTCGACCTCGCGCCGGGCAGACCCGGGACCGTCACCGCCCGCCCGGCGCTCCGCCCGCGCGGAGAGCGCGACCTCGGCATCGCCGGCGACGTCGCCGGCGTCGCGCGCCTGCTGCACGGCCGCCGCACGCTGCTGCGCCGGCCCGCGCGCGTGCGTGGCGGCCGGCGGACGCTGCGCGAGCTGCGCCGCCTCGCGCACGCGCCGCTCGGGCTGCGCGAGCTGGGGGCGGCGGGCGTGGCGCTCGACCCGGCGCTCGCCCTGCGGCTCGTCGCGCTCGCGATCGACCCGGAAGCCACGCAGGGGGAGCGCTTCGCGCTCGCGCACGGACCGCTCGCCGGCGGCCCGGTCGACGCGTGGCTGCGGATCTCCGACGGCGCCGCGCCCACCGTCGTCACCCAGGCGCCGCCCGAGCCGACGCGCCTCACGCTGCGCTGCACCCGCGGCGCGCTGCTCGCGCTGATCGCCGGCGTCGAGCCCCCGCCGGGCGAGGCCGGCACGCTCGACGGCGACGAGCGCGCGCTCGCGCTCCTGCGCGGCTGGATCGCGCGCACAGAGCACCCGGCGGCCTGAGCGGGCGTCGCCGCAGCGCGTTGCGCGCTTTGCGGCGGCGCACGCGCGATCTTTGCGAAGTAAGGCGCCCAATTCCAGGGATTTTCGCCTCGCGGAGGGCGACCGTCCCTACGATGCGGCGCGCTCGTCAGGTCCGCTTCGCCTCCAGAACTGTCGGGACATCGTGTCCCGGCCGGGGCCTCGCCCCGAGAAAGGAGGTGATGGCCATAGAGCCAAGTCTGACGATGCTGGCTCTGCTGCTGGTGATCCTCTGGATCATGCGGTAGGACCACAGCTCGGCGTCCTAAGCGGGGGCGCCGAGCGCGTTAACGAGGAGAGCCCGGAGTAAGCGGCTCCGGGCTCTCGGGAGGTGAGACCATGAGTCTCAGCCTGACGATGGTGGGAGCGTAGCGCACGTGAGGCCGCGGACCAACCCGTCGGCGCCAAACCTCGGAAAACGCGGGAACGAGCGGCACGGGGAGGGGCGAATCGCCCGTAGGCCGTCCGGCTTGCCGCCTATCCTGGACGGCCCGTGACGACGCCCTCCTGCGCCCATCTCCACGTCCACTCCGAGTACTCGCTGCTCGACGGGGCGTGCAAGATCGACGCGCTGGCGGCGCGGGCGGCGGCGTTCGACCAGCCGGCGCTCGGGCTCACCGACCACGGCGTGATGAACGGCTCGGTCGAGCTGTTCAAGGCCGCCAAGAAGCACGGCATCAAGCCGCTGCTCGGCTGCGAGGTCTACGTTGTCGACGACCGCCACTTCCGCGACGGCAGAGTCGAGCGCAACCACCTCACGCTGCTGGCCGAGACCCCCGCGGGCTACCGCAACCTCGTCAAGCTGTCCTCGAGCGGCTTCCTCGAGGGCCTGCACCGCGGCAAGCCCGGCATCGACCTCGAGCTGATGTCGCAGCACAGCGAGGGGATCATCGTCCTGACCGGCTGCCTTGCCAGCCGCTTCTGCCAGCGGCTCGTGCACGATCGCCCCGACGAGGCGCGCGCGCACGTCGACGACCTCATGAACGTCTTCGGGCGCGACCAGGTCTACTTCGAGGTGCAGAAGAACGGCATCGCCGACCAGGACAAGGCGAACGAGGGCATCGTCCGCATCGCCCGCGAGGTCGGCCGCCCGCTCGTCGGCACCGGCGACGTGCACTACCTCCGCAAGGAGGACTACCACCACCACACCGCCCTGCTGTGCGTGCAGACGAAGTCGACGCTCGCCGAGCCGAAGATGACGTTCGATACGAACGAGTTCTATTTGAAGTCGAACGACGAGATGGCGAGCGCCTTCGCGGAGTGGCCCGACGCGCTCCCGACCACACTGGAGATCGCCGAGCGCTGCGACGTCGAGATCGAGCTGGGCAAGCAGCTGATCCCGAGATACCCGACGCCCGACGGGCAGGACGAGAGAGGCTACCTGCGCCAGCTCGTCACACAGGGGCTCGTCGAGCGCTACGGCAGCCCGCCGCCAGCCGAGGCGGTCGAGCGGATGGAGATGGAGCTGGCGGTCATCGACAAGATGGGCTTCAACGCCTACTTCCTGATCGTCTGGGACTTCGTCCACTACGCGAAGAGCAACGGCATCGCCGTCGGACCGGGCCGTGGCAGCGCCGCCGGCTCGATCGTCTCCTACACGCTGCGCATCACGGACGTCGACCCGCTGCGCTACGACCTGCTGTTCGAGCGCTTCCTCAACCCCGAGCGCGTCTCGATGCCGGACATCGACATCGACTTCTCGGTGCGCGGCCGCGAGCGCGTGATCCGCTACGTGACAGACAAATATGGAAGAGCGTCGGTCGCGCAGATCGTCACGTTCGGCAAGATGTTCCCGCGCGCGGCCACGCGCGACGCCGCGCGCGTGCTGGGCCATGACTACGGCGCCGGCGACCGTCTCGCGAAGCTGATCCCGGATCCGATCATGGGGCGTCCGCCGTCGTTCGAGGACTGCCTGGAGCCGGGCCAAGAGCTGCGCAGAGCGGTCGACTCCGACCCCGTCGCGAGACAGATCGTCGATGTGGCGAAGGGCTTGGAGGGGATCGTCCGCAACTCCTCGATCCACGCTGCGGCCGTCGTGATCGCCGACCGGCCGCTGACCGACATCGTGCCGCTCCAGCTCGCGGACGCCGGCACGGACCCGGACACCGGGGAGAAGATCTACCGCACCGTCACGCAGTTCTCGATGAAGCCGGTCGAGGAGCTCGGCCTGCTGAAGATGGACTTCCTCGGGCTGCGCAACCTCGACGTGATCGAGGACGCGCTCGACATCGTCGAGCGCTCGACCGGCGCGCGTCCGGACATGACGACGCTGCCGCTGGACGACGCCAAGACGTACGCGATGCTCGCGGCCGGCGACTCGATCGGCGTGTTCCAGTTCGAGTCCGAGGGCATGCGCGAGGCGCTCAAGAAGGTGCGCCCGACCGAGCTGGAGGACCTGATCGCGCTCAACGCGCTCTACCGGCCGGGCGCGATGGACCAGATCCCGACGTACGCGCGCGGCAAGCGCGATCCCGGCTCCGTCACGTACGCGGACGAGCGCCTGAGGCCGATCCTCGAGTCGACGAAGGGCGTGATCCTCTACCAGGAGCAGGCGATGCAGATCGCCAAGTCGCTCGCTGGCTTCTCCGGGGCCAAGGCGGACGACCTGCGCAAGGCGATCGGCAAGAAGAACCGCGAGGCGATGGCGAAGCTCAAGCCCGAGTTCGTCGACGGCTGCCGCAGATCGGGCACGGCCGACAGCGTGATCGAATGGCTGTGGGCCACGAACGAGAAGTCGGCCGACTACTCCTTCAACAAGTCGCACGCCGCCTGCTACGGCCTGATCGCCTACCGCACCGCCTGGCTGAAGGCGAACTACCCGGCCGAGTACATGGCTGCGCTGATCTCCTCGGTGATGGACACGAAGGACAAGGTCCCGTTCTTCGTCGCGCAGGCCGAGCAGATGGGGATCGAGATCCTGCCGCCGGACGTCAACGCCTCCGACCACGAGTTCATGGTCATCGACGGCAAGATCCGCTTCGGGCTTGACGCCGTGAAGGGGGTCGGCTTCGCGGCCGTTGAGGCGATCAAGGCGGCGCGCGAGGAGGGCGGACCGTTCACCTCGCTGTGGGACTTCTGCGAGCGCGTCGACAACCGCACGGTCAACAAGAAGGCGATCGAGGCGCTCATCAAGTGCGGCGCGTTCGGCTCGACCGGCGCGACGCGCAAGGGCATGCTCACGGTGCTGGAGCAGGCGCAGGCGGCCGGGCAGAAGACGCAGCAGGATGCGCAGATCGGGCAGGGCTCGATCTTCGACCTCGGTCTCGAGGACGCGGGCGGCAACAGCGCGGCTGCCGCCTTCGCGGCGCCGAGCCACCCGCCGATCCCGGCCGAGGAGTTCGACCAGGCGGATCTGCTGGATGTCGAGAAGGAGTCGATCGGGCTGCTCGTCTCGGCCCATCCGCTCAAGGCGGTGCGCGAGGCGATGCGGCTGAGAGTCGACTGCTCGCTCGCGCAGCTCGCGGACAGGCGCGACGGCGAGTGGGTCACCGTCGGCGGGATCATCACGCAGTGCAAGCGGATCCGCACGAAGAGAGGCGACCCGATGATGTTCGCCACGCTCGACGACCTCGAGGGGACGACGGAGCTGCTCGTGTTCGGCAGAGCGCTCGCCGCCCACGAGGAGGCGCTGGCGCTCGATGCGGTCGTGCTGGTGCGCGGCAAGGTCGACCACAAGGACGCCAGCTCGACGTGCGTGATCCTGCAGGAGGCGTCGAGATTCGCGCCGACCGAGGCGGAGGTCGAGAGAGCGCGCGAGCAGGCGCGCGCGATCCCGGTCGGCCCGCCGCCGGTGCGGCTGCGGCTCGACGCGACCGCGCTGCCGGCGAGCATCGTCGAGGACCTCAAGGCGCTGATCGCGCTGCACCCCGGCGAGTCCGACGTCGTGCTGGACCTGCAGACGAGCCGCGGCCTGCGCAAGCTCAAGCTCGGCGCCGAGTACCGCGTCGCGGCGGCGAACGCCGCCCTGCGTGCCGAGCTGGACCACCTGCTCGGCGCCGCGATGCTCGACGCCGTCGCGGCCTGAGCGGCGCGCGCCGCGCGGCCAGCGACGGCTACAGGTCGCGCCGCGCGAAGCCCCACGCGGCGAGCGCGCCCGCGAGCAGCACGTACACGACCGCCCACAGGTCGAGCCACGGCCCGCCCGCGTGCGCCGAGCCGAACGGGCCGAGCTGGATCAACGCGCCGGTGAAGCCCGTCTGGTTCGCCGTCAGCGCGTGCAGGCCGGCCTGGTAGAGCGCCTCGAACGGGAGCGCGATCGAGATCGCGTGCGCGATCTGGCCGAGCGAGTGCGACCCGATCGCGTCGGCGATCGACTGCATCAGGCCGGCGACGAGCCCGGCGCCGAACAGCATGAACGTGACGATCCCGTTCGCCGTCGCGCTCAGGAACACCGAGCCGAGCAGCGCCAGCGCGACGATCACCGCGCTGGCGCCGATCAGCGCGAGGCCCGGCCCGACGACCGTGTCGGGCCAGCGACCGGACGCCTGGTGCACGATCAGCAGCGTGCCCGCGTACACGAGCGCCACGTAGGCCGCGCACACGGACGCGGCCGCGACGAAGCGGCCGACGAGCAGGGACGTGCGCCCGAGCGGGCGCACGACGAGCGGCTGCAGCAGGCCGCGCTCGGCGTCGCCGCGCACGGCGCCGAGCGTCAGGAAGACCGCCAGCACGGTCGCGAGGAAGAGCGTCGCGAACATCCCCAGCCCCAGCATCGTCGCGGCCACCAGCCCGGTCGCGTCGAGCGTGCCGATGTTGCGACCGATCGTGAAGTCGCCGGTGTGCTCGAACACCTTCGCGGTCGCGAACGCGAACAGCCCGAGGAACAGCAGCGTCAGCAGCACGACGACCACGAACACGCGCCGTCGCACGCTCTCGCGCAGCGCGTAGCCGGCGACGACGACGGCGCCGCTCACGACGCCTCCCCGCGCGGGACGGCGACGGCGTCGTCGGGCGTCAGGCGACGCTCGTCCTCGTCCTGGCGGCCGCCGACCGCGTCGAGGTACGCCTCCTCCAGCGAGCTGGTCAGCAGCCGCACGCCATAGATGCGCTCGCCGGCCGCCACCAGCTCGGCGACCAGGCCGGGCACCTCGTCGCGTCTCGCGCGCTCGAAGCGCCGCACGCCGTCGGCCGTCTCGATCTCGACGCCGCCGGCATGCACCAGGTCCGCCGGGCGCCCGGCGGCGACGACCCGCCCGCCGGACAGGATCGCGACGCGGTCGCAGACCAGCTCGACCTCGCTCAGCAGGTGGGAGTTCAGCAGCACCGCGACGCCGCGCTCGCGCAGGCGCTCCAGCAGCTCGCGCACCATCCGGCGCCCGACCGGGTCGAGCGCGCTCGTCGGCTCGTCGAGCAGCAGCAGGCGCGGGGAGCCGACGAGCGCCTGCGCGATCCCCAGCCGCTGCTGCATGCCCTTCGACATCGCCTCGACGCGCCGCGCGCGCGCCTGCAGCAGGTCGACCTGCTCCAGCAGCGCGGCGCGCTCGGCCGCGCCGCCGTCGGAGCCCGTCAGCCGCTGGTGCAGCACGAGCACCTCCTCCGCACGCGCCCAGCCGGGGAAGCGGAACAGCTCGGCGAGGTAGCCGAGCGCGCGGCGCGCCTCGCGCGAGCCGGCCGGCGCGCCGCACACGAGCGCGCGCCCGGCGCTCGGGCGCACGAGCCCGCAGACGATCTTCACGAGCGTCGACTTGCCGGCGCCATTCGGCCCCAGCAGCCCGACCAGCTCGCCGGGCGCGACCTCCAGCCCGACGTCGTCCAGCGCGACGGTGCGCCCGTAGCGCTTCCCGAGCGAGCTGACGGAGAGCGCTGCCGGCACGCGATCAGATCCCGCGCGCCGCGAGGCCGCGCTCGCGCAGCTCGAACGCGTAGCGGACCTCCGCGGCGGTCGTGCCTCTCTTGTCGGGCCCGGGCGTCTCCATCACGAGCGGCAGCCCCTCGAAGCGCGGCTCGGACAGGAACGCCATGCAGCCCTCCTCGCCCAGCTCGCCCTGGCCGATGTTCGCGTGGCGGTCGCGATTGGAGCCGAGTGGCGTCTGCGAGTCGTTGAAGTGCAGCGAGCCGAGCCGGTCGAGCCCGACGACCTCGTCGCAGCGCTCCAGCGTCGCCTCCAGCCCGTCTGCCGTGCGGATGTCGTAGCCCGACGCGAGCAGGTGGCACGAGTCGAGGCAGATGCCGAGTCGCCCGTCGTCCCCGCCGGCCGCGATCAGCGCGGCCAACTCCTCGAACGAGCGCCCGAGCGTGCCGCCCGCCCCGGCCGTGTTCTCGAGGTGCAGCGGACACGAGTCGCTCTCGGCCAGCGCCTCGCCGAACAGCTCGCCGGCGCGCGCGATCGCCGGCGCGACCTCGCCTCTCAGCGCGGAGCCGGGGTGCAGCACGACGCAGCAGGCGCCGATCGCGTCGCCGATCCGCAGCGAGTGGATCAGCGAGGCGAGCGACTTCTCGCGGATGTCCGCGTCTTCGCTCGCGCAGTTGAGCAGGTAGACGGCGTGGATCATCGTCGCGCCGATGTCGGTCTCCGCGACCGCGTCCCGGAACGCCGCGAAGTCCTCCTCGCCGTATCTGGTCGGCTTCCACATGCGTGGCGACTGGTTGAAGATCTGGATCGCCTGGCAGCCTCTCTCGACGCCGCGCTCAACGGCCTTCGCGAGACCGCCCGCCGGCGACACGTGGGCGCCGATTAGCATTGCCACCTCATGCGACTGCGCTTCGCTCCTTCCCCCACCGGTGCGCTGCACATCGGCGGGGCTCGAACGGCTCTCTACAACTGGCTGCTGGCACGCGGCAGCGGGGGCGCGCTCGTGCTGCGGATCGAGGATACGGATCGCGAGCGATCGACCCCCGAGAACGTCGAGCAGATCCTCGACGCGCTGCGCTGGCTGGAGCTCGACTGGGACGAGGGCCCGATCTTCCAGACGCACAACGGCGAGCGGCACCAAGCCGCGCTGCGGCAGCTGCTCGACAGCGGCCACGCGTACCACTCGACCGCAACCGCCGACGACGTCAGAGCCTTCAAGGACACGCACGGCCATGACCGCGGCTTCCGCGGCGAGCCTGAGGCCGAGGGCGCGGTGCGCCTGCGCGTGCCGGACGCGGGGGAGACCGTCGTCGACGACGTCATCCGCGGCGAGGCGCGCTTCCAGCACGTGCACATGGACGACCCCGTGATCGCGCGCGCGGACGGCTCCGTCCTCTACAACTTCGCGGTCGCGATCGACGACCTCGACGCCGGCATCACGCACGTCGTGCGCGGCGAGGACCACCTCTCCAACACGCCGAAGCAGCTGCTCGTGTTCGAGGCGCTCGGGGCGAGTGCGCCCCGCTACGCGCACCTGCCGCTGCTGCACGGCCCCGACGGCAAGAAGCTGTCCAAACGCCACGGCGCCGCCTCCGTGCAGGAGCTGCGCGACGCCGGCTACCTGCCCGAGGCGGTCGTCAACTACGTCGCGCTGCTGGGCGCCGGCTTCGACGCCGAGGAGGAGCTGTTCCCGCGCGAGGAGCTGGCGCGACGGCTGCGGCTGGAGCGGATCTCGAAGTCGCCCGCCGTCTTCGACGAGAAGAAGCTGCGCCACTTCAACGGCCACTACGTGCGCAGCCTCGGCGTGGAGGAGCTGACCGCGCGGCTGGAGGCGTTCACCGGCCGCGAGGGTCTGCGCGACGGCGTCGAGATCAGCCGCGAGAAGATCCAGACGCTGGCCGACTTCTGGCCGCTCGCCGGCTTCCTCTACGACGGCCCGGTCGACGATCCGGCCGCGTGGGCGAAGACGATCGGCGCCGACGGCGGGGTCGAGGCGCTGGGCGCCGCGCGCGAGACGCTCGCGGCGATCGCGCTGGACGCATTCGAGCAGGAGGCGGTCGAGGCCGCCCTGCGCGGGCTCGTCGAAGCGCGGGGGTGGAAGCCGAAGCAGGTCTTTCAGCCGGTGCGCGTGGCGATCGCCGGCACGACGGTCTCGCCGGGGATCTTTGAGAGCGTCGCGCTGCTGGGGCGCGAGGAGACGCTGCGGCGCATCGACGCGGCGCTCGCGCGCGCCGTCGGCGCAGCCGCCTGAACGCGGGCGTCCAGGCAATTGGTGGCACGACCCTAAACCGGTCGGCCACGGCTGCCGATAGAGGGAGCGGATCGCGGCGGCGCACGCGGCGGTCTTCTCTCGCACGCCGAGCAGAGGAACTCTACGATCGCATGACGCCCGTCAGCTCCACCGCACCCGCTCCGACCTCAGCACCGACCTTCGCACCCACGCGCTTGCCAGCCCCGAGCAGCCCCACCAGCGACCCACCGATGGTGCGGCACCACAACGAGGGCCACGGGCGGCGCTTGACGGCCGCGTTCGAGGCGCTCGAGGCGTTCCCTGTGCTGGCCGAGTCGCGCAACCGCGTGCTGCGGCTGTTCGCACAGGAGCGCCCGGCGACGGCCGACGTCGTGACCGCGGTCGAGTCCGACGTCGCGCTCGCGATCGCGACGCTGCGGCTCGCGAACCGCGTCGACGGCCGTGCCCGCGGCCGCGTCGACAGCATCGTGCGCGCCGTCAGCGTGCTCTCGCCGGCGGCCGTGCAGGCGCTCGCGAGCCGCGCGCGCACGTTCGACTTCTTCGAGCGCTCCGGCATCTGGGAGGGCACGCCCGAGCGCTTCCGCCTGCACGGCGTGGCGACGCAGCGCGCCGCCGACCGGCTCGCCGCCGAGCTCGGCTACGAGGAACGCGACCGCCTGATGGTCACCTCGCTGCTGCACGACGTCGGCAAGCTCGTGCTCGCGCACGCCTACCCGGGCTACCCGCGGCAGGTGCACGGCGACGCGAAGACGCCGGAGGAGCGGATCCACCGCGAGCGGCGCGAGCTGGGCGTCGACCACGCTTTGGTGGGCGGCGTGCTCGCGCGCCGCTGGGGGCTGCCGAGAGCGATCGCCTCGACGATCGAGCGCCACCACGCCGCGGACGCCGACGGCGAGGCCGCGCTTGTGCGGCTCGCCGACATGCTCGCCCACTACGGGCAGGGCGACGCCGTCTCGCCGAGCGAGATGCTGCAGTGCGCGCGCACGGTCGGGCTCGGCCCGGCGGAGCTGCGCGCGGTGATGTACGACCTGCCGTACCCGTCGAACGGGCAGCGCCAGCGCCAGCTCGACCCGTGCCCGCTCTCGACGCGCGAGATCGAGGTGCTCAAGCGCCTCGGCCAGGGCAAGGTCTACAAGCAGATCGCGCATGAGCTGGCGCTCTCGACCAGCACCGTGCGCACGCACCTGCACAACATCTACGGCAAGCTCGGCGCGGTCGACCGCGCGCAGGCGGTCTTGATCGCCACCGAGCGCGGCTGGATCTAGCCAGCCGGCCCCGTACCATCGGGGGCGCCGATGCTCTCGATCACGACGAAGTCGCCCTACGCCTTGCAGGCGCTCGCCGAGCTGGGGCGCGTCGGCGCGGCCGGGCCGGTGCCGATCGGCGAGCTGGCGAGACGCCGCGGAATTCCCGTGCAGTTCCTCGAGCAGCTGTTCGCGGTGCTGCGGCGCGCCGGCGTGCTGAGATCGCAGCGCGGCGTGAAGGGCGGCTACAGCTTCGCGCGCGACCCGTCCGAGATCACCGTGCTGGAGCTGGTCGAGCTGCTCGACGGCACGTTCGGCGCCGGCTCCGAGGGCGTCTTCGCCGACGCCGCCGCCGCCGCCCGCGCGGTGCTGGAGCAGACGACCGTCGCCGACGTGATCGAGCGCGAGGCGCGCGAGGCCGGCGCGGCCATGTACTACATCTGACGCGGGGCGCTCGCGCGCCCCGCGCAGGACGCCTCTAGGAGTAGCGCTCGATCAGCGGGACGGCCGACCCGCCTCTTTCGTTGTAGAAGCCGACCAGCGTGCAGGCCGTCGCCGACGTGCAGGACACCGCCCGCCCGCCGTTCGCGGTCGCGCCTTCCGGCAGCGGCAGTCTTTCGGTCGTCCAGCTCGTGCCGTTCCACTGCGCGGCGACGGCGCTCGACGCCGCCATGCACATTCTTTCGGAGACGCACGAGAGCTGGTTGGTCCCGGCGAACGTCGCGACCGGGCTGGTTCCCTGTCTCCAGCTGCTGCCGTTCCACTGCTCGCTCAGTTCTCTGGAGCCGAACGACATGCAGAACGTCGAGGACGAGCACGACACGCTGTTCAGCGTTTCGGCCCCTTCCGGCGCCGTCACGGTCGTGCTTCTCCAGCTGGTGCCGTCCCATCTCGACGCCGCGGGGACGAATCTGAAGAGTTCGTTGACCGCGGTGCCGACCGACATGCAGAACGTTTCGGACGTGCAGGAGACGCCTGCGGGCGCTTCGCCGAGGTTCGTCTGGCTTCTCCATTCGGTGCCGTTCCAGCGCAGTATGTGGCTTTCGCTGGTCGCCGTGCAGCCTCTTTCGGACGAGCAGGAGACCGCCCGCAGCGGCCACCCTCTCGGCGACGGCAGCGTCATCAGCGTCCATCTGCTGCCGTCCCACGACTGCGCCATCGCGGTCGCTTCGCCGGTCGCTTCCACTCTGGAGTAGCCGACCGCGACGCAGAACCTTTCCGAGGCGCAGGAGACGGCTAGCAGGTCCGTGATCGTCGCTCCCGTCGGGACGGCGGTCGTCGTCGCGCTCCACGACGTGCCGTTCCAGCTCTCGGCGATCGCTGCGACCGGCGCGAAGTTGGTCGAGCCGACCGCGACGCACGACGTGGCGGTCGCACAGGACACGCCGACGAGGAATCCGGTGGGTGTTCTGGCGCCGGTCTGGACCGACCAGGTCGCCGCGGCGCTGGTCCCTGCTGCCGCGAGCGCGAGCGCGGCGGCGACGGCGAGCGCGCACAGCGCGCGCGCACGCACGGCGGCATGCGAATGCCGACCGATGGAATGCATCTTGCCCCCCTTAATTGCAATCCGTTGACGTCGCGACTGTAATCAATTCGTCCGCACGCGAGAGCGGCACCTCGGTCGTGGCGGGGACCGGCCCCTGCCTGTCGGGAGCCATGCACGGTGCCTCGACGCGCTGACCTCGCCGCGGTTGCCTCCGCGACGCACGGGTAGGGATCCATCCGTTCCCCCACCCGAGAACGAGGAGGAGCAGCATGCGAGTTCCCCGCACCCGCGGCGCCGTCAGCGGCGCCATCATCGCGCTGTTGGGCGCGTGGGGCGCGCTCGTCCCCTTCATCGGCCCCGCGTTCGGCTACGAGATCGGTCCTACGGACGCATGGCACTGGACGAGCGGGCGCCTGTGGCTGTCGGTGATCCCCGGCGCCGTCGCGATCGTCGGCGGCCTGATGCTGATGCTGAGCGCCCGGCGCCCGACTGCCTCGTTCGGCGCGCTGCTCGGCGTGCTGGCCGGCGCATGGTTCGTCGTCGGACCGACCGTGAGCCAGCTGTGGAACCACGGCGTCAGCCAGGCCGGCGTCGTGCACGGCTCGAACACGCTGCAGGTGTTCGAGCTGCTCGGCTACTTCCTTGCGCCCGGTGTGCTGATCGTCTACTTCGGGGCGACCGCGCTCGGCCGCCTGTCGGTGCGCAGCATGCGCGACATCGAGCTGGCCGAAGCGGCGGCGGCGACCGAGACGGGCGCCGCGCCGGCCCCCGCCACGACCCGCGGTGGGCGCTGGCGGCGCGGCAGCCGGCCGCTGCGCCGCGATCGCGGCGCGTCCACGGCAGCGTGGCGCGATCCGGCCGCCGGAGACCGGTAGCGCCCACTACCGCATTGCGAAGGCGCGCGTCGCCCTGGCGCGCGCCTTCGCGTGTGCGCTGACCACCCCTGCGCGCGGCGGCGCGCGGCGGTTATGCTCGCGCGATCCATGGACGCGAGGACGGTGCCGGCCCACGCCCCCGCC
>Ga0105246_10001910_pt1 | contig 12553 bp, 11 predicted proteins | sample KBSM64metaG_FD_99694 | JGI IMG/M metagenome (GOLD analysis project Ga0105246, IMG submission 99694) | Miscanthus rhizosphere microbial communities from Kellogg Biological Station, Michigan, USA - KBS M6-4 metaG | ecosystem: Host-associated > Plants > Roots > Rhizosphere > Soil | place...
CCCGGCGAACAAAACCCGCAGCGTCTTCAAAACCCTCAGCTCCCCGGGCGGCGGTGGCTACAACGAACTGCGCATCGAAGACAAAAAAGGCGCCGAACAAATCTTCATCCACGCCCAGCGCGATTGGGATGAAAACGTCGAGCACGACCAGAAGATTCGCGTCGGCAATGAACGCCACGACACCGTGGTGAAGAACACTTACACCGAGCTGAAGGCTGAAGAGCACCGCACCACCATCAGTGACCGCAAGATCGAAGCGAAAGCCGACGATCACCTGACGGTAGGAGAAAGCCAGCACATCAAACTCGGCACTGCCCAACTGACCAGTGTGGGGAAAGAAATCCACCTGAAGTCTGGCGACAAGATGGTGATTGAGGCTGGCACCGAACTGACCATTCTGGGCGGTGGGAGCTTTATCAAGCTCGATGGCGGTGGTGTGACGGTGGTTGGACCGGTGGTGAAGATCAATGCCGGAGGCTCGGCGGGAAGCGGTACGGGAATTGGCATTCTGGCACCGGTCATTCCGCTGATTGCGGATCAGGCTCGGGCGGGGGGAGTACTGAAGAACGAGGCTAGAAAGAGCTATTACGAAAAGATTCAATTCGTAACGAGTTCAGGGGATCCGGTTGAGGGACTCACCGCCGCTCTTATTTTGCCTGGCACACCGTCGCCAATGAAATTCAGAAGCGATGCTGATGGCCACTCTCCTCAGGTGAAAACGGATTCGGTGCAAACTGCTGAAGTCCACCTTGTTTGGGACGATTTTGGGGTTCCCGACGGGGCAGATGATTATATTCGGAGTCGAAAAGATGACTAATGCAGCTACCCCGTTGGCGAAAGTTGAAATTAATAAGGCTAAAAATGATCCCCCTCGTCAAATCGAGGCGAATTGCGCTCATTTGTGGTCGCTTGCGCAGTTTCAGGCAATAAAGCGATTGAGTGTTTATAGGAAGGAGTATTACGTCTTCGGTGATACAAAGTGGATGCTTGTCGGGGATTTTAGCGCCCGCGCAGCCCGTATTGCGGGGGTATATGCTTCTTTTTATCTAGAAAAAGAAGATGGTGGTAAAGAGGCGTTCAAGGGGCGATTTTACTGGATGGGTTTGGCCGCATTTGCCAGTAAACAGGTGAAGTGTGGCCTGGATTTCACGAAACTTGCAACGGCCGCAATGCCCATAGGTAAGCCTGTCGTCGATATCGGCAAGAATGGTTTGGGTAAAGGTAATTTTTGGCTGTTTCAAGATATTTTTTGCTGGCATTGGTTTTACAGCCAATATCCGACGAAATTTGTAGGTTGTGCGGGTGATCGTGACAGTGAAAAATTTGAAGAAAAAATAAAAACAGGTTTGAAAATTTTGCCATGGGCGAAAGAGTCTTTGGGTGTAATTGATAATTTCAAAGTCAAGAGTGAAGTTACAGAGGCTTTTTCCTACATCAAAAAAGTCGAGAGCGAGGCGCCGGGCACTGCGCGGCAGGCACTCCAGTACAAGTCGCTTATTGCAACGGCTAATCATGAGCAGTTGAATATCCTGCAGCCTCTTATATATGAGGATCCAGTATTTCAAACCATCCTGGATGTGCAGAAGGCATCGGAGGGTATGCCGCTCGTGCCTTTGCGCTCGGCCGCGTTCTCAACCGCGTGTGACGTCAAAGATCCAAAGTTGCGTGAACAAATGCATGAAGGGGATCTGTACAGTGCGCAGAATCGGATGGACTTCATTCAGAAGATCGCGGATAAATATCATGCTCTTATGATAAACAGGACTGAATACATGGAGGGTATGATCTCTGAAATAGCCGGATGGAGAAATAAAACGTGAGGTGGTATCGCGCAGTATTGTTTTTGTTTCTTGTTGGATGTGATGGCGCAAAGACTGAAGGTACAGAGAATATGAATGTTGAAGCTTCACGTATTAGTGTTGAGTTGGGCGCGCCAATTGACAGGCTGTTGGGTAGCAGTCCCTTGGAGTTCACGCCAGATTGCCTGGATGCAGTCAATATGTGCTGGTACGAGCTTGATGTCTCGGGAAAAAAGAATGCGCTAATTGACCTGACGATTACTCAGCCAACCAGCACACTCGAAATAAAGCGAGTGGTGGGCGTCGACGTAGTTGTGGATGGCGATGTGACGAAAGACATCGAAAATGTTGTTGTGACGCTGCGCGGCTTGCCAGATAACAGCTCTCACGAGGAAAACAAGAAGCTTGTTTATGATCTTATAAGCGACCTTCGCTCCGCGGGCTGGAAAAAATATTATTTTCCCTCCGATCCTCGAATTTCCAGTTCGGAACTTAATAAGTTCGATTGGAAAGACAGTGTGTTTGGGGTAACGCCATTGAGTCATCCGCTTTTCGATTCAGATCATCAAATGACTATGGAACAGTGGCTGACGAACGACGGTTTTTATGACTGGTACTTGTACAGTGGTCAGTACATCGCACATGTCAAAGGACAAAGACGAAACTCTGCTACCGACCCTTCTCGTTCCGGCACGTACCTTGTGAAAATTGAGTTCAAATCGCTGGATAATTTCTGGAGAACAGACTTTGAAGAGAAAGACCGGCCCCAGTGGAAAAAGCTATTTCCAGATCGCATAGCCCAGCTACTGAAAAAACGTTCGGAAGCTGAAGTCAAAGCTGAGGCCGCTGGAGTCTCGCTGGACGAGAGTTACAGGGCTCCAAAAATGGAGCAGGTCGAATAATAGCGATAGATAAGGAGTGAGCAACGGTTATCCCGGGATCACTCCCATTTTTAAATTGGTGGAGTGGCTGTATATACGGGTTAATGATAAAGGGAGCTGATTTATTTATTGTATTTATTTCGATCAATTGCTTTGAGCCAGCTGGGGGGTTAAGTGGATTAGATTCACTTATTTAATGGGGTTTTTTCGATAAAATGCAAGCTGGCATCATGAAAATATGGGGTAAAAGAAAGATTATATTTGGTAGTAAATAGAGATGGTTTCTACCTGGAAAACCCGAAAATGAAATTTTACGAGTTGTTGATTTTTTTATTGCTCACTGCGTGTGGCGTTTCAGACAGAGTAGACGCTGGTGCCACCACGAACAAAAATCAGTTAATCAGTGTTGAGATTGGCGAAGAGATAAATAGTCTACTTTCTAGCGCTCCTGTTTATTTTTCAAAAGAGTGCATTTCTGATGCGGATATGTGCTGGTATAAAGTTAAAAAGTCATTCGGTGATGAGGACCTTCCATCAGTCGAGGTGAATAAAGCTCTGCGTCTAGACCAGGTTGCGAGTGTTAGTACTGCAGTGGATGGTGAGGTAGGCACTACTGTGGAGAACCTCGACTTATCAGTTCGTAGGCTCCCGGATGGAAGCAAGCATGATGAGTATCGAGCGTTTTTATACGATCTCATAAAAGATATAAAGAAGGCGGGCTGGGTACACTATTACGCACCTTCTGATCCTAGAATTTCCGGTAGTCAAATTGGCAAGATTAATTCAGCTGATGAAGTCATGGGTGATAGCGTATTAAGTCATCCGTGGCTGGATCCGAACTATAATCTGGATCATGAGCGATGGTTGAAAGTCGGTAAATTCTACAATTGGCATTTTTATAAGGATGGCAATCATCTTACGCTGCAAGCATGGCGGCGAGACTCTGATGATGCTCCTGATGAGCGCGGAACGTATTTGGTAAGTTTGAGCTTTACCACCGAGCGTGAATACTGGAGTGCTGCTTTCACCGAGGCTGAAGATAAAAAGCGTTGGAAAGAGCTGCTGCCCGCCAAGATGACAGAATATGCTGCTATTCGGAAGTCCCGAGAAGACAAGGCGGAAAAAGCGGGTATTGAAATTGACTCAAGCTATCAAGATCCATCCATCAAAGCATTGAAGTAAGTTGGAAGGAGGGGCAATATCATAAGTTAATGGGTTCAAAGAAGGACTATATGGACGGTCAGATTGCGACGATTGCGACCTGGAAGGATGCCGTATGAGAAGCATGTTGTTTTTGTTGTTTTTATTCGTCGGTGCTTGTGGTGATATCGGTGATGGCGGGAGTAAAGCAATAGGTGGCAATAGTCCGTCGATACAAATTCAAATGCAGAAAAGTGCGAGCGATTTAGTGGCCGCAAGCCCGGTGCAATTCTCTGAAGAATGCATGTCGGAGGTTAATATGTGCTGGTATAAAATTGAAAAACACTTTGGAGATTCAGACCTTCCCACTGTTGTTGTCAATAAAACGCTGACCCTGGAACACGTCGCGGGCATAAGCATTGTCGTAGATGAAAATGAGAGTGATAACGTCGAGGATGTTGAACTTTCAATTCGGTCTCTTCCTGACTACAGCAGGCACGAAGAGTATCAAGCCTTTTTATATGCTTTGATCGATAAGCTAAAAGCTGCCGGTTGGCATCATTACTATGCGCCGTCTGATCCGAGAGTTTCCGGATCTCAAAGCGACAAGATCACTTCGCCAAACAAAGTGCTTGGTGATTATGTCATGAGCCATCCGTGGCTGGATCCAAACTATCGTCTGGATTTGGCGCGTTGGTTGAAAGTCGATGATTTTTATACATGGCACTTTTTCAGCGGTGATGGTTACCTTACTGTCCAAGCATGGCGTCGTGACTCTGACGAGGCGCCTGCCGAACGCGGAACTTACCTGGTTAGCTTGAGCTTTAAAAGTCAGTCGGAATACTGGCGTTCAGCATTTGATAGCGCTAAGGAAAAAGAGAAGTGGAAAGAATTGTTGCCGCTAAAGTTAAAGGAGTATCAAGCCATCAGGGCGACGAGAGAGGAGAAAGCAAGAGATGCCGGAATTGAGGTTGATGTCGGCTATCAAGATCCTCCAATCCAGGCATTGAAGTAATGCACCCTTCGTATCTCTATTGTCTGGATCGCGATTACGTGGGCGGTTTTGCAGTTTTGACGGCAAGTCGTTTCGGTCGGGTTATGCCGACGCGGGATTTAGAGCCCAGTCCTATCGGCGAAAAGCGCTTGGCCTGTGTAATTCCGATTCAGAACGAGCAAATCAAAGAGCTGAAGTGCGGCGCCTCCGAGCTCGGTGCCTCGAAGATATCTGGACGGGTAGCTGAGTGCAGTGCCGGAGTATCCGTATCATGATCAAACTCAAGGCGTTCTTTGCGCTGATCGCAGGTGTTTCTTTGGCTGCTTTGCTGGTTCCTGCACGTGCAGAGGAAACCTGCAATCCTGACAGCTTATCCAATCCCGATTTGATCATTTGCGGTCAGCAGACTTTCGAGAAAGTCGACGCAGTGTTGAATGAGCAATACAAGAAAGCGCTGGTCAGTTTGGCGCCCGCCGACAAGAAGCAACTGACTGACGTGCAAAAGAAGTGGGTGCGCTTCAAAGAGGCGTATTGCGAGGATATCTATCAGTCGGCCTTGCCCGGTGCAGAGGCGCCTATCGAAAGGCTTGGGTGCCTGGTGCAAACAACCAATGCCCGGTTGGGGGAATTGGTTGCTCTGCAGACTGGGTTACCCCTGGACGGTTTTTATAAAGCTGCATCGGCCATGGCGGGGCAGGATCGAGAAAAAGGTCTGACGGCTTCCATGGAGCGATTGGGGGGTGACAACTTCGACGATCCGTTGTGGCGGCAGTACGTCGATGGGCACTGCGAAATGAGTGAGCGAGTGTTCCGGGAGGACATCGCTAACTGCGCAGTGCGAATGCGTTTTCAGTTACCTCTGAATCGTTGAAGGAATGATCAGATTGAAATCAATGCGAGTTTTATCTGCTGCACTGTTTGTTCTCTTTCCTATGGCGGCGCACAGTGAGGTCTCGACGGAGATTTATTGCTTCCGTTCGCCAGAGAGCGCCAAAAGCATCAATTTTGAACTCAGAACCTATTACGACTCCTTCTCCAAATGGAGCGGAGCGGCTGTCAGGTACAGCAAGTCGAAGAAGGCTATTTCTCTGGTGCATCGGAATACCGAGCAAGAAATTCTGGCAGAGGATCGTCCGTATCAGTTCACGACGACTTGGGTTGAGGTTTCGGAGGGCGCGCTGACGGGTGAGTATGAAATGGTCAGTCAGGGTGCCCGGGTCTATGGCATGACTTATACGAACTACAAAACCAGGAAGAAGTACTCCTTCGAACACGATTTCAGTATGGATTTCTCACCGGAGACGGGCTGTCAGTGGTGAGGAATTGGTTAGTTGGAAAAGGGGACTCAACGTCCCCTTTTTTCCGCACGCGATTCAGCTACGGCTTGGCCTGATACTCCCGAAACTCGATGTGATCGAGCGTGCCTTCCACCATCAAGCGCACGCCGTCCGCCATTCTGCTCAGGCCCAGTGCCATCGAGCGGCGGGGGCCGTCGAGGTCGTCGGCCAGGTTGGCGGCGATGGCGCTGATGGACAGGAGGTCTTCGGAGGCGTTGGCCATGAGTGCTTCGGCGTCGGTGTCGGGGCAGAGGGCGAACAGGCCGCCCAGGCGTTTGGGGCGTGAGGCTCTGGGTTTGAAGTGGTGGTCGAGGGCGCGTTCGGCGGCTTCGTGGAGTTTCTTTGAATCGAGGGATTCGTAGGGGGAGGTTTCGGGTGTTTCGGGGGGATTGGGTGTTGGTTTGAACATAAGGTCTTGCTCCATGTTTTAGGAGCCGACACCGTTTTCGCTCGCACTTCGAAAGTGGTGGCAGCTGTGCATAGGTGTGCAAGACCGGTGGAGCTACCCGGCAGGCTCGAAAGCCTCCCACACACAGCCGCCATAACGACCCGCGAGCATAGGAAAATGCCCGATGAATTGCCATAAGCGATTGTGTGCCCCATCGGACTTGCACGTCCGAGTCACCGATTTTGCGGTGACACACAGAGGCTATCGGTGATGTCCAAGTTCGCCTAGTTCATGGGTGCCCCGGCGTATTGCGGGAAATTTCCCATAGGTTTGCGGGGGAGAAGATCAAAAGATCGCAGCCTTCGGCGGCTCCTACAGGAATGTGTTTCTTCAGGTGTAGGACGGGGACCAAGTCCAGAGGGTGAAATCGTGACTTGGTAGTCATCATGCGAGAAAATCGCTGCATCGTCTTCTATCCGTGCAAGATAGTGGCGAATCCGTCCGAATCCCTTACACTCCCCCAGCCGTTCATTTTCCTTTTGAGGCTGTGCGCATGAAATTTCGTTTTCTTCTGTGGATGCTGGGTCTGTTGATGGGTAAGGCCAGTCGGACAAATCCTGCGTTCCAGCAGCAGTTGGGTGACAAGGATCTGGTGTTTCAGCTACAGACTCTGGACGGGAAAGTGGCGCGGCATTTCGTGGTGAAGGACCAGCGCATTACCAGCAAGTCTGGCGTGGTGGCGGAGCCGGCGTTTGCGATTGCCTTTAAAGACGCGGCGTTCGGGTTTGCCACGATGCAGGCCAAGAACAAGCAGCTGGCGTTCATGCAGGGGATTCAGGACAAGTCGATCCAGCTCAAGGGCAATCCGGCGCTGGTGATGTGGTTTCAGGGGTTGATGAAGTATTTGAAGCCGCGGAAGGTCAAACCCAAGATTTGAGGCCGTTCAGTTCGGCCATTTGGCTGTTGTAGGTATTCGCACTGTCATTTCTGACAGGTGAAATCTCGTCATTTTCAGAGCATTTTAAGGTTGCGTTCGAAGTTGAAGAATTTCTATGCAACCTTGAGGATTTATGAAAATGAATCGAAATCTGAAAAATACTCAACCTGGTCAGCCGGATCCGGAATTTGCTACTGACGGTAAGCTGACGTTGCCTACAAGAGAACTTCCTGGAAATGATTGCAATGGTCTCATGGCGCTGCCAGACAACAAGTTTCTAGTTGCGAACTATCAGGAAGGAGGTGAGTCCATTTATGTCGCACGGATGACCAGCCAAGGGCAGATTGATGATGGATCCGGGTTCGGTGATGGGAACCGGGGCGTTGCTAAAATATTTTTTCCTGATGAGTACGTCGATGTTAGTGGTCTTGGATCTCTGAGGGATGGGGGTTGTTTGATATCGGCGCAAACACTCACTCGTGGTCAAATACTCATTAGATTATCGAGTAGTGGTGCCTTGGTAGAGGGTTTCGGTAAGGGCGGTGTACTTGCTATTTCTGATCTTGGGATCGCAACAGTAGGTCGGAAATGGGAACCCAAGAAAGATTCGGCACCTCGACACGATCTCTTGCCCAATGAGGCAAGTAACCGGACTAGCCCCGCAACGCGGCTTTCTTTTGCTGAGCAGCCAGATGGAAAAATCGTATTCGCCAGCACTGTAGAAAGCCCGGCGTCTAGCGCGGGAGCTGTCGTGCGTATTACTCCTCTTGGTGGGTTAGATAAAACTTTCAATAAGGTAGGCTATGCGATTGCTGAACTTGAAAGCGGCTTGGAAAGCGTAGGTCGAGGCGTGGCGTCTCAGCGGGGTGGAGGTTTGGTGCTGTTTGGCACATTCTATTCCAATACTGGAAGGGGGGCTTATGCGGTACGTTTTCACGCGGATGGAACGCCTGATAAGCAATTTCAAACGCTAAAGCTACCTGGCCCGACCATCGCCGACATGAGTATAAGGGAGCGCGACGATTTGATTGCTCTTGTCGGAGGCAGTACTGAAGGGTTTGAAGAAGGGCAGGGCGTGATTATTGTCTTGAATCGCGATGGGAAGCCCAATCTGGTTTTTAATGAAGGGAAACCGTTGTATACGAAGTTACAGCCTATGGGCGAGAAGTGGGAGCGGTGCGCGTTTAGTGGAGTGGGAGATAGTGCACTAACTGTCTCGGGTACAACTGCAGGTAGTTTTTTAACTGATAAAACGCATTCCGTCATTGCGCGTTTAAAATTAACGGCTGCGCTGGATCCGGAGTTCAACGGCAAAGGCTGGTATGGATTCAACGAGCCTCGTCATTTGGAAGTTACACGTGATATGGCAATCTTGCCGAATGGCGACATTCTTGTAAGCGGTGCATTTCATGCAGGCCGTGATCATCTCCTTCCTTATGGCAGCTTTGTCATCAAGTTGAAAGGATAGTTAAAGAGGCTCGCTCCCACAGAAGCTGTGAAACCCTGTGGGAGTGGGCCTGTTGAGTTTTAGGCCTGGCTGAACTGCGAAGCCAGTTCGCGCAGCAGCACTTCCGCCTCAAGCACTTTGCTGACCACATCATTGGCCTTGTCGCGGCTCAGGCCAACGCGTTCCAGCAGCGCATCCGGAATGTCTTCATCCGGGCCGGAGCCGATCCCGCGGCTGCGCAGCAGGCGCACGGCCAGGCAGACGAGGTTCGGGTATTCGGCGTAGGCGCCGTCGTAGTTCGGGTCGTGCTGGAAGCGCAGGGCGGTCGCCAGTTCCTCCGGCATGTCCCAGTAGCGCATCAGCCAGGAGCCGATCTGTTCGCGGCTGATGCCCAGCAGGTGTTGCTCGACATAGCTGTGGCACAGGTGCGGGTTGACCTCCAGGTGGCGGCAGATCAGCGAGAAGTGCGGCGGGAACACGTGGGCCAGCAGCAGGTAGCCGAAGTTGTGCAGCAGGCCGGCGAGGTAGGTCAGGCCGGATTCCGGGCGCTGGGCACGCGGCATGGCGCGGGTCAGGCCTTCGATGACGGCGGCGGTGTAGATCGACTGCTGCCAGTACGGCGTGGTGTGCTGCGGGTGATCCTTGGGCAGGCTCAGGGTCTTGCCGAGGGCCAGGCCCAGCGCCAGGTTGATCACCAGATCGAAGCCCAGCACGCGCACGATCGCGTCTTCCACCGAACGGATCTTGCCCGGCGAGGCGTAGTACGGCGATGCCGCCCAGCTCACCACTTGCGCAGCCAGCGCCGGGTCGGTTTCGACCACGCCGGTGATGTCGTCGATGGTGGCGTTCGGGTCAACGCGCAGCTTGATGATTTTTTGCGCGGTTTCGGCCAGCGGCGGAATCTCGATGGTCGCTTCCAGACGCTGCTGGATGCGCCGCGCGGTGAACGCCTGCACGGCCTGGGTGATTTCCTCGCGGTCATCGTCCGGGCGGTCGAGGTTCGGGCGGATGCTGCTCAGGGCTTCGCCGAAGTTGGCGGCGCTGGCCTTGGTCAGCATGGTCTTGAAGTCTTCGCTGGCGATTTCCAGCAGCAGGCCCGGCTCGCCGGAGTTGATCAGCAACTTCGGCTCGCGCAGCAGGCTTTCTTCGTAGAGGCACGGCGAACTGGTCAGCGCCGGCAGGCCCGGCAGCAGGCTCAGGCTGTGTTTGCCGAGCATCTTTTCCAGGCGCTCGGTGGACACGGCGGTCAGGCGACGGCCCGTCAGCTCGGCGAGGCGGTTGAGATCCAGCAACTGGCTCTGTGGAAACAGCACCATCAGCGCACCGACCGCGTCGTCCAGCAACACGGCCTGCACTTTGCGCGAAGCATTGAGGCCGTGGTGGTCGAGTACCTCTTCGTAGGCGACGCCCAGCTTGTTGAGCAGCAGCCGAATAACAGACGGAGCGTGCGGGGATTCGGGGGCGAGAGCAGCTTCGGTCATGGTCTGTATCCGTTTTTGAAACAATTGCTGGAGTATAACCAGCTTGGTTGGAACGAGCTGTCAGAAACTGCGACGGTGCTCACACTTGGCCGTATTGCTGCCCGTGTCGCAGCCAGCGGTCGAGCAACGGGCTGACGTGGGTGGGCCAGCGCTCAAGCAAGGCCTGGGCGGCATCGCGCACGGCAGGCAACAAATCGGCGTCGCGCATCAGGTCCGCGACCTTGAATTGCAACAGGCCGGTCTGGCGGGTGCCGAGCATCTCGCCGGGGCCGCGCAGTTCGAGGTCTTTTTCGGCGATGACGAAACCGTCGTTGGTCTCGCGCATGATGCCCAGGCGCTGGCGGCCGATCTGTGACAGCGGCGGATGGTAGAGCAGCACGCAATGGCTGACCGCGCTGCCTCGGCCGACGCGGCCACGCAACTGGTGCAGTTGCGCAAGGCCCAGGCGCTCGGGGTTTTCGATGATCATCAGGCTGGCGTTGGGTACGTCAACGCCGACTTCGATCACGGTGGTGGCCACCAGCAGTTGCAGGTTGCCGGCCTTGAACTCGGCCATGACGGCGGCTTTCTCGGCGGGTTTCATGCGGCCGTGGATCAGCCCGACCTTCAGCTCGCCGAGGGCGGCGGTCAGGTCTTCGAAAGTGGTTTCGGCGGCCTGGCAGGTCAGCTCTTCGGACTCTTCAATCAGCGTGCACACCCAATAGGCCTGACGGCCCTCGGCGCAGGCACTGCGCACCCGCTCGATGACTTCGACGCGGCGGGTGTCGGTGACCAGCACGGTGTTGACCGGGGTTCGGCCGGGTGGCAGCTCGTCGAGGATTGAGGTGTCGAGGTCGGCGTAGGCGCTCATCGCCAGCGTCCGCGGAATCGGCGTGGCGGTCATGATCAATTGATGCGGGCACATGCGCCCGCCGACGCCTTTCTGCCGCAGCGCCAGACGCTGTTGCACGCCGAAGCGGTGCTGTTCGTCGATGATCACCAGTGCGAGGTTCTTGAACTGCACTTCGTCCTGGAACAGCGCGTGGGTGCCGACCACCATCGGCGTGCCGCTGGCGATCTGCTCCAGCGCGGCGACGCGGTTCTTGCCCTTGAGCTTGCCGGCCAGCCACGCCACGTCGATGCCCAGCGGTTCGAGCCAGCGCTTGAAGGTGATGAAGTGCTGTTCGGCGAGGATCTCGGTCGGCGCCATCAGGGCGACCTGATAACCCGCCTCCAGCGCCTGCAGCGCAGCGAGGGCGGCGACCACGGTTTTGCCCGCGCCGACGTCGCCCTGAATCAGCCGCAGCATCGGTTCGTGCTGGCTGAGGTCGTAGGCGATTTCGTTGCCGACTCGTTGCTGAGCGCCGGTCGGATTGAAGCCGAGGTTGGCCAGGTATTTCGCCGGCAGCTTCGTGGCTTTCGGCATCGCCGGTGCGCGCAGCGAGCGCATGCTTTCGCGCAGGCGCTGCTGGGACAGTTGATGGGTCAGCAGTTCTTCGAAGGCCAGACGATGCTGGGCCCAGTGATGACCGAGGGCGAGTTCGTCGACGTCGGCATCGGCGGGCGGGTTGTGCAGGTAGCGGATCGCGTCGGCCAGCGGCGCCAGTTGATAGTCGCGGGCCAGTTCGGTCGGCAGCCAGTCGGGCAGGGTGGCCGGCTTGAGCAGGGTCAGGGTCTGCATGCACAACTGACGCAGGCGGGCCTGGGTCAAGCCTTCTGTCAGCGGGTAGACCGGGGTCAGGGTTTCATCCACCGGCGGCGGTTCGTCACCGTTGATGGCGCGGTATTCCGGGTGATAGATCTCCAGGCCCGAGGCGCCGGGCCGCGCTTCGCCGTAGCAGCGAATCCGCGTGCCGCGCTTGAGGCCTTCTTTCTGCGCGTTGCTGAAATGGTAGAAACGCAGGCTCAGTCCACCGGTGCCGTCCTGCAAGCGCACCACGAGACTGCGGCGCCGGCCCATGACCACGTCGGCACCGCTGACGGTACCTTCGACCACGGCGTCCTGTCCCGGCCGCAACGCGCCGATCGGCACCACGCGGGTGCGATCCTGATAACGCAGCGGCAGGTGGAACAGCACGTCCTGAAGGTTTTCCAGGCCGACCTTGGCCAGTTTCTCGGCCATGGCTTCACCGACACCCTTGAGTGCGGTGACCGAGACCTGCGACAGCTC
>Ga0105246_10001911_pt1 | contig 12552 bp, 8 predicted proteins | sample KBSM64metaG_FD_99694 | JGI IMG/M metagenome (GOLD analysis project Ga0105246, IMG submission 99694) | Miscanthus rhizosphere microbial communities from Kellogg Biological Station, Michigan, USA - KBS M6-4 metaG | ecosystem: Host-associated > Plants > Roots > Rhizosphere > Soil | place: Michigan...
ATCTACGACTTCGGCGCTCGCCACATTCTCGACGAACTATCGCAGGCGTTCCAGGATCAGGCGCGGCGCCTCCAGCGCCAGGCGTGGCTGATTGCCGAGAGCGATCTCGAAGATGTCCGCATCATCAACCCCCGTGCAAAGGGAGGGTACGCGTTCGACGCGCAGTGGCATGACGATTTTCACCACGCGCTCTATGCTCTGCTCACCGGCCAAAGGGAAGGCTTTCTCACGGATTTCGGTGCTGTCGCCAATCTGTCGAAATCCGTCACCGAAGGTTTTGTTTTCGACTGGAGATATTCGCACTATCGCCGACGCCATTACGGCAGCTCTTCCAAGAACCGGCCGGGTGAGCAATTCGTTGGCTTCATTCAGAACCACGATCAGGTCGCCAACACCAGCCGCGGCAAACGACTCTCCAGCCTGGTTTCCTCCGGACAACAGAAACTGGCGGCGGTCCTCACGCTGAGCTCGCCTTTCCTGCCACTGCTGTTCATGGGGGAAGAATACGGTGAGACCGCGCCCTTCCTCTACTTCACCAGCTTCGACGATCCCGGCCTGGCTGCCGCGGTCACTGCAGGACGTAAAAAGGAACTAGGGTCGCACTACTCCGAGAGCGAATTCGCAGATCCGCAAGCTCCGGGCACTTTCGAGCACTGCAAACTGGATTGGTCGAAGACCGAAGTCTCTCCGCACGCGGAAATTCTGCGTCTCTACCGCGATCTGATTTCCCTGCGCAGGCGGCATCTCAGCCTGGCGAACTGCCGCAAGGAGCTGACCGAGATCCAGTTTAATGAGCAGAGAAAGTGGCTGCTCATGAAACGCTCGGACCCTTCAGGCAGCGGGGCCCTGCTGGTTTTTAATTTCTCCTCTGAGGCCCAGAGCATTCCAGTTCTGGACTCAGACCACTCGTGGCGGCTGGCGTTGTGGACAGGCGATGCGATTTACGGCGGTGGAAGTGGTCCTCGTCCTGTCGAGCGCCCCGGCTCAGTCTCGCAGCTGTTACTGGCAGGATTTGAAGCCGCGATTCTCATACGCTGACACCGAGCGCGATTCGGCGGTGCGAACCCGTCGCGGATGCCCGTTGTCTCATCGGGCTCACCTGTCCAATAGAGTGGCGAAGGCTGCGCGCTGTCACCCACGGCATGTGATAAATTTGAAAAACGTGCCCAATAATCGCTGATTTAACGCTTCGACGGGTTCTGAATGTAACCTCGCCTATCCTTAACGAACGGCAGCCACAACTCTACGCAGGAGGTCGGTACCGCGCATGACGGGCGAAGGCAACAGCACCATTAAACCGGCCTTTTCCCGCCGCGTCGTGATCGAGAATGTCCAGCCCCAAGTCGATTGCGGCCGGTTTCCCATCAAGCGCGTCGTGGGTGATCGCGTGAAAGTTACCGCGGACATCTTTGCCGACGGGCACGATATGTTGCACGCCGTTTTGCGCCACAAACCTGCCGGGCAACCGGACTGGCAGGAAAGTTTCATGGAGCCGCAGCCCAATGATCTTTGGCAAGGAGAGTTCAGTGTCACGACTCAGGGCCGTCATCTTTATACCCTGCAAGCCTGGACTGACCGGTTCCAGTCCTGGAGCCGCGACCTGGCGAAGAAATTTGAAGCCGGGCAAGACATTTCGGTGGACATTCTGGTTGGAGTCCAACTGATCGAAGTAACGGCGGACCGGACCACGGGGAAGGACAAAATCGTGCTCGCCGCGGCGGCCGCCGAGCTTCGCAAGTTGTCAGCGGCGGACATCCCCAGCGCGGTGGAAAAATCATCGAGCCCGGAGCTGAAAGCCCTCATGATCCGCCACGCGGACCGCCGACGTGCCACCAGCTATGGCAGGGAGCTGGTGGTCATCGTCGATCGCGATCGAGCCAGACACAGTGCCTGGTATGAGATGTTCCCGCGTTCGTCATCCCCTCAACCCGGGCGACCCGGAACTTTGCAGGATTGCACCAGGAGGCTGGACTACGTGGCGGCAATGGGCTTCGACGTTCTCTACCTTCCTCCTATTCACCCCATCGGCCGTGTGAATCGCAAGGGAAAGAACAACGCTGAGACCGCTTTGCCGGAAGATGTGGGCAGCCCCTGGGCCATTGGGGCCAGGGAAGGCGGTCACAAGGCCATCGATCCGCGGTTAGGAACGCTCCAGGATTTCAAGCAGCTTCTGTCGCGGGCCCGGCAGCTGGGCCTCGAAGTTGCTCTCGACCTGGCCTACCAATGCGCGCCTGACCATCCCTACGTACAGGACCACCAGGGATGGTTTCGCATGCGTCCCGACGGCACCGTGCAGTACGCCGAGAATCCGCCGAAGAAGTATCAGGACATCTACCCGCTTGATTTTGAAACTGAAAAGAGCCCGGAGCTCTGGGAAGAACTAAAAAGCGTCGTACTTTACTGGATCGAGCAGGGCGTCCGCATTTTCCGCGTCGATAATCCACACACCAAGCCCTTCGATTTCTGGGAGTGGCTGATCACCGACATCAAGAGCCGCCATCCCGATGTCCTGTTCCTCGCGGAAGCTTTCACTCGGCCGAAGGTGATGTACGAACTGGCCAAGCTGGGATTCAGTCAGTCCTACACCTATTTCGCCTGGCGCAACGCCAAACAGGAGCTGACGGAATACTTCACGGAACTGATGCAGACCGATGTCCGCGAGTATTTCCGTCCCAATCTGTGGCCCAATACTCCAGACATCCTCACTGAATTTCTGCAGCAGGGCGGCCGCCCCGCCTTCATGATTCGCCTGCTGCTGGCCGCCACTCTGGGTGCCAACTATGGAATTTACGGCCCCGCCTTCGAACTGGGCGAACACCTCCCGGTGCGTGAGGGCAGCGAAGAGTACCTCGATTCGGAGAAGTATCAGGTCCGCCACTGGGATCTGAACAATCCTGCGAGCGTGGCTGAACTGATAACCAGGACGAACCAGATTCGCCGCGAAAATCCGGCCTTGCATGCGGACTTAAGCCTGCGCTTTCACTCCGTGGACAACCAGCAGCTCATCGCTTACAGCAAGACGAGTGACGATCTGTTGAACATTATCGTTGCAGTCGTCAACCTGGATCCCTATCACACGCAGGCCGGCATGATTGATTTACCGCTGGATCTGTTCCACCTCGACGCACGCCAGCCCTATCAGATGCACGATCTGCTGACCGACACGAAATATGTCTGGCGTGGTCCTCGCAATTATGTCGAACTTAATCCCCAGCGCCTCCCTGCCCACATCTTTTGCATCCGGCGGCGTGTGCGCACGGAAAACGGCGTGGATTATTTTGTTTAACCGGCAGTGAAGCGCAGGAGAGAAACTGTTTGCCCATGTCTCAGGACCAGCTCTGGTACAAGGACGCCATCATCTACCAGGTCCACGTGCGCACATTTTTCGATACCAATGCAGACGGCATCGGCGATTTCCGCGGCCTGGCTCAGAAGCTCGATTACCTGCAGGAATTGGGCGTCAACGCCATCTGGCTGATGCCCTTCTTTCCCTCGCCGCTGCGCGATGACGGCTATGACATCGCGGAATACAGGTCCGTACACTCCAGTTATGGCAATCTGGACGATTTCAAAGGTTTTCTTCAGGCCGCCCACGAGCGCGGCATACGCGTAATCGTCGAGCTGGTGCTCAACCACACTTCCGATCAGCATCCCTGGTTTCAGGAGTCGCGCAAGTCCAAGGACAATCCCAAGCGCGACTGGTACGTATGGAGCGATACGGACGCCAAGTATCAGGGCGTTCGTATCATTTTCGTGGATACGGAACTCTCGAACTGGGCCTGGGACCCGGTGTCGAAGGAATATTACTGGCACCGCTTCTTCAGTCACCAGCCCGATCTCAACTATGACAATCCGGCGGTCCGCGAAGAAATGTGGAACGTGATGAAGTTCTGGGTGGAATTGGGAGTGGACGGCTTCCGCCTGGATGCGGTCCCCTACCTGGTGGAGCGCGAAGGCACTTCTTGCGAGAACCTGCCCGAAACCCATGCTGTGCTGAAAGAATTACGCGCCAAACTTGATCTCCACTATCCCGGCAAGATGCTGCTGGCCGAGGCCAACCAGTGGCCGGCTGACTTGCGTGCCTACTTCGGCGAGGGCGACGAGTTTCACATGGCGTTTCATTTCCCGCTCATGCCCAGAATGTTCATGGGCCTGAAACTGGAAGACCGCAAGCCCATCACCGAGATTCTCAAGCAGACCCCGCAGATTCCGGGGTCCTGCCAGTGGTGCCTGTTCTTGCGCAACCACGACGAGCTGACCCTGGAAATGGTTACCGACGTTGAGCGCGACTACATGTACGACCAGTATGCCCGCGACAAACACATGCGCATCAACGTGGGCATCCGCCGCCGGCTCGCGCCTCTGCTGGATAATGACCGGCGCCGCATTGAGCTGATGAATGGACTGCTGCTGTCGCTGCCGGGCACTCCCATCATTTACTACGGCGACGAAATCGGCATGGGTGACAACATTTATCTGGGCGACCGCAACGGAGTCCGCACTCCCATGCAGTGGGAAGGCGGCTGGAACGGCGGGTTCTCTTCCGCTGATCCTGAAAGCCTTTACTCGCCGCTCATGCTCAATCCGGTCTATGGCTTTCAGGCGGTCAACGTCCAGTCCCAGAAGCGCTTCGACCACTCGCTTCTCTCCTGGATGAAACGAATCATCAAGGTACGAAAATCCACGCCCGTGTTTGGCCGCGGCTCGATCGAGTTTCTCTATCCCGCGAACCACCGGATTCTGGCCTACGTGCGACAATTGGACAAAGAGTCCATTCTGGTGGTGAACAACCTCTCCAGTACCGCCCAGGCGGTGGAACTTGATCTGCGCCAGTTCAAAGGGAATATCCTGATCGAGATGTTTGGCCGAAACATTTTTCCCCGGGTCGGAGAGTTGCCTTATCTCCTGACCCTGGGCCCGTACCAGTTTTACTGGTTCCGCCTGCGCAAGATCTGAGCTGGAGATCGTCAGGCAGGAATTCTAACGGAGGCGCGAGTTGGCCGAGGAAAGCATTCTTACGGATGAATTTCTTCGCCAGTTGATCGATGTCGGTGAGGCCGATGTTCTTGTAGGAGTGCCTACCTACAACAACGCCGCGACCGTCGGTCAGGTGGTGCAAACCATCCGCGCCGGCCTGCTGAAGTATTTTCCCCGGGAACGCGCGGTCATTGTGAACGCCGACGGCGGTTCTCGAGACGAGACTTCGAACCTGGTTCGCGGTGCTTCGATCAACGATCTGCAGCACTCCACCGACCTGAATGCCCTCCGCACCCTGCATAGCATCAGCGCAGAATATGCCGGAGGTCCGGCGACTGGAACCGCCCTGCGCACCATTCTAGCTTCGGCCGAACTGCTGCGCGTCTCCGCCTGCGCCGTGGTCTCACCCGAATCCACCACCATCGAGCCGGAATGGATCGAGCGTCTGCTGCGTCCCGTGTACCAGGGGAATGCTGATTTTGTGACTCCGCTCTACCGCCGTCACAAGTTTGACGGGTTGCTGATGAGCAACCTGGTTTATCCCATGACCCGCGCCTTCTATGGCAAGCGGGTGCGGGAGCCTTACGCGTCGGAGTTCAGCTTCTCCGGGCCGCTGGCCGGTCATTTTCTCACGCAGGAGATCTGGGTCAACGAGGTCGGTCATACCGGAACGGAAATCGCTTTGACCATTTCCGCCATCACCGGAGGCTTCCGCATGGTGCAATCCTTCCTCGGCGTCAAGCCCCGTCTGGATGCCCGCTCCGCCGATCTGATTGACGCCATGCGCCAGACCGTGGGCGCTCTGTTCTGGTCGCTCGAGCCGAACTTTTCACTCTGGAGCTCGAAAGGCGACTCACAACCCGTCCCCACTCTGGGCGGAGAACAGGAAGTGACCCTAGAGCCGCTGCGCGTAAATCGCAAGCGGCTTCTGGCCATGTTCCGCTCCGGAGTGGCCGAACTGGAACCCGTACTCAAGTCGATTCTCTCTGCGCCGACGCTGGCCGAGCTGCAAAGGATCGCCGCTCTCTCGGAAGAAGAGGATTTTTGTTATGGCGACGAGCTCTGGGCCCGCACCATCTACGAATTTGCTGCTTCGTATCATAAGGCCGTCATCAGCCGGGACCACATCGTCCAGGCGCTGGCCCCGCTTTACCGCGGGCGGGCATTCACCTTTCTGGTCGAGAACCGGGACGCTTCCGGAGAGCAGGTAGAGCAGAACATTGAGAACTTTTGCCTGACCTGCGAACGTCTGAAACCGTCCCTGCTGGAATTGTGGAACGGAAAAAAGTGAGGTCACCATGCGCGAAATGATTGTTCATGAATTGACTCAGGCTACCCAGGAGTTGGTCCGCGAATTCGCCCGCTTCCTGCCTCGCCTGATGGTGATGCTGATCGTCGTGCTCGTTGGCTGGGTGATCGCATACCTGGTGAAGGCGGTCCTGCGCAGCTTTTTGCGTCTCATCAAGTTCGACAAGCTCTCCGAGGGCGCCGGGGCCACCCAGTTACTCAACAAGGCCGCGTTGCCGTCCTCCACCGAACTGGTCAGTCGATTCGCTTTCTGGACCGCCTGGCTCGGATTCATTCTCGTGGGTGTAAGCGCCCTGGGCATCCTGGGCATGCAGGAATACGTCACCCGCTTCTTCGTTTTCCTCCCCCGCTTGCTGGTCTCCCTGATTTTCCTTTTCATTGGATTGCTGGCCGCCAGCTTTTTCTCCCGCGCGGCCCTGCTCTGGGCGGTCAATACAGATATGCCTTCGCCCCGCCTGCTGAGCTCTGCAGCCCGGGTGCTGATCACGGTTTTCACCGCGTCCGCAGTCTTTGAAGAACTCGGCCTGGCCGACTCCACCATGCTCTTTGCCTTCGCCATCGTGCTGGGAGCGGTGATGCTGGGCCTCGCCATCGCTTTTGGCCTCGGTGGCCAGGAGCTGGCCAAAAGATTTTTGGAGGCCCGCTTCTCCCCGGAAAAAAAGGAAGGAAAGGAGCGGGAGGACGAGCTTTCCCCGCTGTAGGAGGAGAAGTTGTCGAGCTGAGCGCGTTGATTGGGGAAAGCTCAGCCGCACCCGGTTTTGGGAAGGGCACGACCTCGGTCGTGCCACCAGTATCGAAAATCTGTCGCGCTTTAGCGCCTGAGGTTCGCCGTCTGCTTGAGTTTTACACACTCCTCAAGCCACTCAGGTACGCGACAACTCCAGCACAGGCAACTCGTCATGCCCACCAATTCATCTCCGGAGAAATCGTTCCTTGCGTACCTCCAGACTCAGCTTCCTTCTGCCCTCCCGCAATTTCTGCTGCAGCAGCGCTGGTTTGGGGGGAAAGCCCGCCAGATTCAATCCATAGAAATCCCGGACATCGTACCGCTCACCACCGTAAATGCTTATCTCATTTTTGCCCGGGTCAACTACGCCGAAGGTTCCGCGGAAACCTACGCCATCCCCATGGTCCGCATCTCCAGTGAAGGCCAGGCCTCTTCGCTGAGGATCCATCCGGATAGATCCTTCGCAGAAATCATCCTCAAGGACGCCCTCACCGACCATCAATTTCTCGCTCATTTACTCGACGCCGTTGCCAACCGTGCGTCTTGGCCCGGAATCAAAGGCCAGGTTCGCGCCGTTCCCACCTCCGCGCTGGAATCCCTCTGGCGGCCTGCTGAAGGGCCGATTACTCCATCGCTGATGAACGCGGAGCAAAGCAACAGCTCAGTGGTCTATGACAAACTACTGGTGCTGAAAATGTTCCGCCGTGTCGAAGCAGGACTGAATCCCGATCTGGAGATCGGTGTCTTTCTGATGGAGAAATCATCGTTTCGAAATGTGCCCCCGCTCGCCGGCTACATCGAATACCTGGATGAACACGGAGCCACATCGCTTGGCATGCTTCAGGGTTACGTCGCGAATCAGGGCGATGCCTGGCAGTTCACTTTGCGGGCTCTGGCGGAATATTACGAAGCAGTTTCGCAGTCCAACGCTGCTGGCGCCGGCGAAATCCCTGGTGCGTCGCTCGTTGCTTTGTCCGGTCAGCCGGTCCCGGATGCAGCCAGGCGGCGAATCGGTGCCTATCTCGACTCGGCTGCGCTCCTTGGCCGCAGGACCGCCGAGCTTCACTTGGCCCTGGCGTCCAGGGCAGACGACCCGGATTTCGCGCCCCAGCCATCTGCCGAAGGCGATCATCAGGCGTTCGCAGAATCGGCGGCACAACTCCTGACCGCCAATTTCGACCTGCTTCGTCGCCTCCAGGTTGGAATGCCTGACCAAACCCGGCAGGAAGCGGAAGAAATTCTCCGACTTGAAGAAACTGCCCGCCGCCGCCTCCAGGTGCTCGCGCGTCTCAAAGGCTCTGCCATGGCTACCCGCATTCATGGCGACTATCATCTCGGCCAGGTTCTCTTCACCGGCAGCGACTTTGTCATCATCGATTTCGAAGGCGAGCCCGCGCGCCCGCTGGCAGAGCGTCGCAGGAAGCGTTCGCCCCTCCAGGATGTTGCCGGCATGCTGCGCTCGTTCCATTACGCCGCATATGCGCCGCTGTTGCAGGAGGGAAATGCCGAAGGATCATCGCACGAGAGACCGAGACGCTGGGCCCAGTACTGGCAAAAATGGGTGTCAGCGACTTTTCTGAGAACCTACCTGGAAGTTTCAGGGGACGCAATCTTCATTCCCAAGGGGAGGGAAGAGCTGGCCCTGTTGCTGGATGTGCATCTCCTGGACAAAGCCGTGTATGAGCTCGGATATGAACTCAACAACCGGCCGTCCTGGGTAAGAATTCCGTTGGATGGTATTTCACAACTGCTGCAGGACCGGTGAGGGTGGGGTGGCGCTTCCGCGCTGCGCTAAAATCAGGACTGGGCGCGGTTTCAGCCGCTGAGGTACACACCAGGCTTACCGGGAGCACAGGCGGCACACCTCTCTAATGCATCACGCCAGCCCGCTCTTTGCCTTCCCAAATGCCTTCTGGATAAGCGTATAGCGGGCGGCGCCCATGATTCCGCAATCGTCGTTCAGCACGACTTTCACGGGCATGTCCTCAAGCAAGCCCCGCATGCGTCCCTTGCTCAAAAATGCTTCCATGAAGGCAGGGTCCTGCATCTTGCTCAAGTTTCTCGCGGCAATAATGCCGCAAATGAAGATCCCGCCAGTGGACATGAAGGTTAACGCGCAATCCCCGGTCTTGGCTCCGTATAGGCTCACAAAAATCGAAAAAGTCTGCTCGCAAATCGGAGCTTTCTTTTCCTGCGCTACCTGCGATATCAGGGCCGGCGCGTCGTGCGTCTTGTCCATCTGCTCTTTCAACCACGCCGGCTCCTCAGCCTTCTTGCTGTCGCGAAGAAATTCGTAGATGTTTTTGATTCCCGGTCCAGAGAGAACCCGCTCGCTGCTCACATGGCCGTGCTTTTTCAAAATATACCGGAACAGTTCGACTTCCAGATCGTTCCGGGGCGCGAAATCCGTATGCCCGCCTTCACAGGCAAACGGATGATGCCGGAAACCGTCCCAATAGAGCCCGGCCACGCCCAGCCCGGTCCGCGCCGAGATCACTGCGCGATTTCCTTCCGCGTCCTCTACGCCTGCCCTCAGGGTCACCAGGTCCTTTGACTCCAGCGCATCAACGCCATACGCGTAAGCCTCCAGATCATTGATCAGCCCCACCGAGGCCAGCTTGAGTTGCGCCGCCAGTTCGCGCGCGTCAATTGTCCAGGGAAGATTTGATATTTTGCTGCGCCCGCCGCGCACCGGGCCAGCCACGCCAAAACACGCGCTGTGCACCGGAATCCCTTCCGTCTTCACAAACTCAGCGACCACCCCGGTCAGGCCGTTGCGCTCCTGGCTGGGATAGGTCTTTTCGACCACACACTTCAGCTTGGTGCCCTCGGTTTCGAAGGCCGCCAGCCGGGTACGGGTTCCGCCAATGTCGCCTGCAAGAATCATGGTTCGATTTTCCTCCACTGCCGGCCGTCGCGGGCCAGCAATTCGTCAGAGTCCGCCGGGCCCCATGTGCCCGAAGGATAGTTAGGAAATCTGCGCGGAGGCAGCGCCTGCCACACATCCAGAATCGGGTCCACGATACTCCAGCCCGCCTCCACCATGTCGGCGCGCTGAAAAAGAGTTGCGTCCCCAATCATGCATTCATAAATGAGGACCTCATAGCCGGTGTACGCATCCGCGCCAAAATATTTGGTGTACTCAAAACTCATGTCCACCGATCCCACTCGCAATACTGGGCCGGGGACCTTGGCACCGAAGCTCAGCGATATTCCTTCCACCGGCTGTATCTGCATGACCAGCTGGTTGGTGTGGTTGTGGACCGGTGCGTTGCGAAAAATTTCGAAGGGCGTGCGCTTGAACTGGATCGTGATTTCCGTGTGGCGCTGCGCCAGCCGTTTTCCGGTTCGGACATAGAACGGGACCCCTGCCCATCGCCAGTTGTCGATGTTCAGCTTCAAGGCCAGGAAGGTTTCGGTCTTCGACTCCGGGGCCACCCCGGGCTCGGCGCGGTAAGCGGCCACTCTTTCTCCATCGACTATTCCTTCCCCGTATTGTCCGCGCACGCTGGAATGGAGCACATCTTCCGAATCCAGGGGCTGCACCGCGCGCAGGATCTTCGCCTGTTCGTTGCGGACTGCCTCGGCCTGGAACGACACCGGGGGCTCCATCGCGGTGAGGCTCAGCAACTGCATGATGTGGTTGGGGACCATGTCGCGCAGCGTGCCCGCCGTATCAAAGTATCCGCCGCGCAGTTCTACTCCGACCGTTTCCGCGTTCGTAATCTGCACATGATCGATGTAGCGGCGGTTCCAGATGGGCTCGAAGATGGCGTTGTCAAAACGAAACACCATGATGTTCTGCACTGTCTCTTTGCCCAGGTAATGATCGATGCGGTAAATCTGGTTTTCCGCGAGCACCGCCTTGACGTCGCGATTCAGAGCCTTGGCCGAGTCGAGATCGTGCCCGAAAGGTTTTTCGATCACCACCCGCCGCCAGCATCCATCCTTTTGGTCGGAAAGCCCGGCCTTGCCCAGTTGCTGAACAATCGGAGCGAAGAACTTGGGTGCCGTAGCCAGGTAGAACAGGTAGTTGGCTTGCGTGCCGTGTTCCTTGTCCACTCCGGCGAGTTGTGTGGCCAGGGTCGAGTATGTAGCCGGATCGCCGAATTCACCGCGCTGATAGTAGAGCCGCTGGGTGAACCATTCCCAGGCCTCCGTGCCCCGGTCCTCGGGGTGCAGAAAACCGGTTACCTGCTCGCGAAACTGGTCGCGGCTTAAAGCGTCAAAGGCCACGCCCACCACCGCAAAATTCCTGGGCAGCAGCCTGGCTTTTACCAGGTTGAAGAGGGCCGGTACCAGCTTGCGCTTGGTCAAGTCGCCCGACGCTCCGAAAATTACCATCACGCACGGACCAGCAGCCTTGCCAATCTGTTCGTGCTCGTCTGCCCGATTCACGGTTGCTGCCGTCGCCATTTGCCTTGGTTCCTGATCCTCTAGGTGGATGTACTCTCGAAGGCATTGTAGGACAGTGCGAGCGCATATTCATAATTCAGGTGCACGTCACGACCTACCTAATTCTTCCTCACTCAACAGGCGGAAAGGCTTCTACAAGTTCAAGAATCGACGGAATCGCGTTTTCAGCGGAAAATCTGCATGGTCCCGGCTCAGTCGCTCTTCCGACGACCGCACAGTCAGGCCAACCTTCCCTATCGATTCGCGCTTCGTCCGGTATAATCCAGAATCCGCTTGGGTATTTGCGAAGAAAAAGGGGTGGAATGAGAGTTCGGCCCGGTGTGGAGCTGGCGGGCCTCAGCGACGTCGGCTGCCAGCGAGAAAATAACGAAGACCGCTATTCCTATTGGGAACCGGCCAGCGATTCCGAGTTCCCCATGAAGGGCCGCCTGGCCATTGTGGCCGATGGCATGGGCGGATATGAAGGCGGGCAGGAAGCCAGCCGCATTGCCGTCGAAGTGATTGAACGGGTCTATGCCGGCGCGGTGCAGGGTGACCCACGCGCCTGGCTCCTGCTGGGTTTCCAGACCGCGCACCAGAGCATCCAGGAATACGCCGCCAAGTATCCCGACCTCCATGGCATGGGGACGACGTGCACTGCCATGGCCCTGCTCGACCACCAGCTTTATTTTGCGCACGTAGGGGACAGCCGGTTGTATCTGCTGCGCGGAACTTCCATTTCACGTCTTACCCACGATCACTCCTATGTCAGCCGGTTGGTCCAGAACGGCGTGCTCCGCGCTGAGGAGGCCGAGTCGCATCCCCAGCGCCACATCCTCACCGCCGCCCTGGGAGCGGGAAATAACATCACGCCTGATTCTCCGCCACAACCGGTCGCTCTCGAATCAGGGGACGCGCTGGTGCTCTGTACCGACGGCTTGTGGAGCCTGCTCAGCGAAGGCGAGATTCAAAGCGCGGTGGCCGGGAAAACTGCAGCTGAGATCTGCGATGCCCTGGTGGACACCGCCAAGAAGCGCGGCGGCCCAGACAACATCACCGTCCAGGTCCTTCGCATAGCCTAGTCGACGTGGCATGGAGGACGGGCGCCTCGCCGTCCCGCCGGACGGATCCCCTGGTTTCTCCGA
>Ga0105246_10001913_pt1 | contig 12549 bp, 10 predicted proteins | sample KBSM64metaG_FD_99694 | JGI IMG/M metagenome (GOLD analysis project Ga0105246, IMG submission 99694) | Miscanthus rhizosphere microbial communities from Kellogg Biological Station, Michigan, USA - KBS M6-4 metaG | ecosystem: Host-associated > Plants > Roots > Rhizosphere > Soil | place...
CACAGCGGCTGGGGGCGCGAGAGCGGGCTCGAGGCGATCCACGAGTTCACCGAGACGAAGTCGGTGTGGATCGAGCTCAGCGGCGAGCCGCGCGACCCGTTCCGCATGGGCTGACGGGCGCGCCGCGCCTACGCGGCCGACAGGCTCGTGCCGAAGTAGCCGGCCGTCAGCCGATCGCTGCCGCGCAGCTCCGACGCCGTGCCGGACGCGACGAGCACGCCCGACTCGATCACGTGCACGTGGTCGGCGAGCTCGAGCGCGACCGCGGCGTTCTGCTCGACCAGGATCACGGTCGTGCCGGCTTCGCGGATGCCGCGGATGTGCTCGACGACCTCCTGGCAGACCTTCGGCGAGAGCCCAAGCGTCGGCTCGTCGAGCAGCAGCAGCTGCGGCGAGCGCATCAGCGCCCGGCCGATCGCCACAAGCGACTGCTGACCGCCGCTCAGCGTGCCGGCGCGCGCGTGCTGACGCTCCTCCAGCAGCGGAAGGCGCGCGTAGACCTCGCGCAGCGTCCGCTCGATCCCCGCGGCGTCGCGCCGTGCCACGAACGCGCCCACGAGCAGGTTGTCGCACACGGTCATCTCGCCGAACAGCCGACGACCCTCGGGCGCGAGCGCCACGCCCGGACGGATGCGGCGAAGCGCGCGGCGCGGGCAGGGACGCCCGTTGAGCTGCAGCTCTCCTCCCGTGATCCCGAGCGTGCCGGCGAGCACACGCAGCGTCGTCGTCTTGCCCGCGCCGTTGGGCCCGACCAACGCGGTCGTCGCGTCGGCCGGAACGTCGAACGTCAGGCCGTGCAGGACGCTGCCGGCGCCGTAGCCGGCGACGACCTCGTCGAAGCGGACAGCGAGCTCAGGCATGTGCGACCTCCGTGAACGGCGTACCGAGGTACGCGCTGACGATCTCAGGGTTGGCGAGGACCGCGGCCGGCTCGCCCTCGGCCACGAGGCAGCCGGCGTCGAGCGCGAGCATCCGCTCGCACACCCGCACGAGCGAGCGGATCCGATGCTCGATCACGACGATCGTGACGCCGTGCTGGTCGGACAGGCTGGCGACGGCGTCCATCATGCGATCGGCCTCGGCTTCGGAGAGCCCGGCGAGCGGCTCGTCGAGGCAGAGGAGCCGCGGACCGGTCGCCATCGCGATCGCCACCCCGAGCATCTTGCGCAGGCCGTACGGCAGATCGGCGGCGGGCGCGTCCGCCCACCCCTGCAGCTCGAAGCGCTCGAGCACGCGGTCGGCGGCGGCGGTCGCGCCGGGATCGCGGTGCAGCGGCAGCACGAGGCGTCGCAGCACCCCCGGCCGCTCGCCGACTGCGCCGGCGACGAGCACGTTGTCGCGTACGGAGAGGCCCTCGAAGACGGTCGACGCCTGGAACGTGCGGGTGATGCCCCGATGCACGAGCCGGTGGCCGGGGACGCCGGTGATCTCTTCACCCTCGAACCACACGCGTCCCCTGCTCGGCCGCGAGAAGCCGCTGATGGCGTTGAACAACGTCGTCTTCCCGGCCCCGTTGGGCCCGATGATGCCGAGGACCTCGCCGGCGTGTACCTCGAACGTCACCTCGCTCAGCGCGGCAACGCCGCCGAAGTGCTTGGAGAGTTGCTCGACGCGCATGAGCGGTTGCTCCGCGCGGTCGATCCTCCGTGGCGCGCGGGCTCTGACGACGCTCCCTGACGACGCCTGTGCGGCGCTCGCCAGCGTGCCCTCAGCGGCCCGCGTCGATCGCCGCTGCGGAGCGCGTCGGCGCAGCGCCTCCAAGCCGCTGACGACGACGCCCCTGGGAAGCAGCAGGAGGATCACGAGCGTCGCACCCGAGACGAACACGCCGGACGACGCGTCGGACCACCCGGACAGCAACGGCAGCACGCCGACGATCGCCGTGCCGACGACCGGCCCAGCGATGCTCCGGGCGCCGCCGACCATCACATACGTCAGCACGTAGATCGAGAGCCAGAAGCTGAAGCTCGTCGGCGAGATGAAGGAGATGAACGAGGCGTAGAAGCCGCCGGCGACGCCGGCGAAGAAGGCGCCGAGCGCGAACGCCCCGAGCAGGTTGCCGAGGCGTCCGATCCCCGCCGAGGCGGCGAGCGCGTACGACTCGCCGAGCGCGCGCAGCTCGAGGCCCCAACGCGAGCGATCGACGATCGCGAAGACGAGCACGCTCGCTCCCGCGAACCCGACGGTCACCCAGTAGAAGCTCGCGACGTCCGCGAAGCTCACGAGGCTCGGAACGCCGGAGATGCCGTTGAAGCCGCCGGTGAGGCCCGTGGCGTACTGGAACAGGGCGGTCGTGAGGACCAGGAAGCTGAACGTCATGACGAAGAACGTCGCGCCGGTGCTGCGCAGGCTCACCACCCCGATCACGAACGCCGCGAGCGCGGCGACGACGCCGCCGGCCGGCAGCGCCAGCCAGATCGAGCAATCGGTGCGCGTCGTCAGGATCGCCACGGCATACGCGCCCACGGCATAGAAGGCGCCGTGGCAGAACGATGCCTCGCAGCCGACGAGCAGAGGGCGCACCGAGACCGCAAGCGTCAGCGACAGCAACGTGAGCACGCCGACGTTCGCGTAATAGGAGCCGTTGGCGCCCAGCGCCCAGAGGGCGCTCCCGACCGCGAGCAGGGCGACGAGGATCAACGCTGACCTACGCATACACAACCGGCCTCCTCGAGCGCACGGCAAGGATCAGAAGCACGACGGCGAAGCTCGTCCAGGTCGCCGCCTGGGGGACCCAGTAGGTCGAGACGAAGCTCTGCAAGATGCCGACGCCGAACGCGGCCGCGAGCGTGCCGCCGATGTTGCCCATCCCGCCGACGACGATCGCGACGAACGCGAGCAGCAGCGGCGTGGTGCCCATCGTCGGCGACAGCACCTGATCGGGTGCCACGAGCGCGCCGGCGACGCCAGCCAGCGCGCCCCCGATCGCGAAGGCGACGATCATCGCCTGCGTCACGGTGATCCCCTGCAGCTGCGCCGCCTCCTCGTCCTGCTGGACGGCGCGCAGGGCGCGGCCCCAGTGCGTGCGCGCGACGAACAGGCTCAACGCCCCGAACAGCGCCACGGCGACCACGATCATGAAGATCCGCTGGACGGGCAGGTGGAGGCTGCCGAGGTCGACGACCTGCGTCAGCGGGCCCTGCACCTGACGGGGCACTGCCTTGAAGAAGATGATCCCGGCGTTCTCGATCGCCACCGCGAGCGCGACCGCGGCGATGGCGCCCTCGAGCTCGAGGCCGCGGAAGCGGCGAAAGACGACGAGCGCGAGCACCACGGACACTGCCGCGATTGCGGCGGCCGAGACGAGGATCGCCGGGAAGTAGCCGATCCCGGCGACCTCCGTGCACGCGTAGCACGTGTACGCGCCGAGCATGAACAGCGCGCCATGCGCGAAGTTCACGACACGGAGGACGCCGAAGACCAGCGTCAGGCCCAGCGCGACGAGCGCAAGCGTCGCGCCGCCCGCCAACCCGGTGAAGAGAGCTTGGAGAGCTTCCATCGCGCGGGCCTCCCCAACTAGCCGACGTAGCTCGCGACGGTCTTCACGCGACCATCAGCCGTGAGCTCGCCCACCGGGTACTTGATCCCGACCATGGTGTAGCCGTCGTGCACCTCGGGCCGCTGCTCGTAGCGCACCTGACCGAGCAGCCCGTGGTCGAGCCGCACCTGCAGCAGCGCCTTCGCGACCTTGGTCGGCTCGAGGCTCTGCGCCTGCTCGATCGCCGCCTTGAGCAGGAACACGTTGTCGTAGGAGACGGCCGCCCAGCCCTGGAGCGGGCCGCTTCTGTCCTCGACGTACTGCGCCCACTTGCGGCCCGCCGGCGTCGAGAAGCTCGTGAACAGCGGCGACGTGACGCTGCCCGCGGCCGCGCCCTTGCCGGCTGTCTTGTTGAGCACCGACTGCACGAGCGTGTCGGGGAAGACGAAGCGGCCCTTGTAGCCGAGCTGTCGCGCCTGCTTGACCGCGACGGCGTAGGCGGAGGGCGATGTGAAGCCGAAGTCGATCACGTCCGGCTTGTCGCCGAGGACCTTCGTCAGGACGGCCGTGAAGTCGGTCGCGCTGGGGTCGGTGAAGGTCGTCGTCGCGCTGTAGCCGAGCTCCTCGGCGCGCTTGCCGGAGGCGGCCGAGAGCTCCTTGCCGCGGGCGCCCTCCGGATAGAGCATCACGACGCGCGGGCTGTCCGTCCCCAGCTTCGGCTTCAGATAGCGCAGCGACGCCGCGACGGACGTCGGGAGGTCGTACCAGGCACGGAAGGTGGTGGGCTGATCGGCCCCGAGGAACGTCGAGCCGTTGGCCACGCCGAAGATGAGGGCGTTGTCGCCGGCGACGGGCTGGACCGGCGGGATCAGCTCGCCACCGAGGATCTCGAGATAGCGCACGCCGTCCTGCGTGATCGCCCGACGCGCCTCGGTGACCGCCTTGGAGGGGTCGAAGCCGCTGTCGTAGGCCTTCGCCTCGAGCTTGTAGGTCTTGCCGCCGACCTTGATCCCGCCCTGCGCGTTCACGGCGTTCACGGCGGCCTCGACCGACGCCTTCTCCGGCATGCCGTATGCGGCGTACGAGCCGGTGAAGGGCGTGATCACGCCGTACGCGATCGTCCCCCCGTCGCTCGTGCCGGCGCTGTCACCGTCACTGTTACTTCCTCCGCAGGCGGTGAAAGCCGTGGCCAGCACGAGTGCTGCCACGACCATCGCCAGGACCCCGCGAAGCCGTGCCGACCGGCGTTCCTCGATGCACTCCATTGGCGCTCCTCTTCTCTCCCCCGCGTTGTCGGGTCGTGCTCCTACCAAGCTAGCACTTGCTTGCTAACATAGATCGCCATGTCACCTCTGTCAAGCGCTCACACACGCCGCGAGCTCCCGCTCGCCGGCGTCCGCGTCCTCGACCTCAGCCGGCTCTTGCCGGGCCCGTTCTGCTCGCTGCTGCTGGCCGACTTCGGCGCCGACGTCGTCAAGGTCGAGGACCTCGGCGCCGGCGATTACATGCGCTGGGCGCCCCCGCGCTATGCGGGCGAGGAGCAGACGGCCCGCTCCGGCATGTTCGTCGGCGTCAACGCGAACAAACGGTCCATCCGCCTCAACCTGAAGGCACCCGAGGGACGGGCCGCGCTGCTGCGCCTCGCGAGCGGCTACGACGTGGTGCTCGAGTCGTTCCGTCCCGGAGTGATGGAGCGCCTCGGCCTCGGCTACGACCAGCTGCGAGCGATCAACGAGCGACTCGTCTACTGCGCCATCACCGGCTACGGGGCGACGGGGCCCTACCGCCTGCGTGCCGGTCACGACCTCAACTACCTGGCGCTCTCCGGCTTGCTCGGCGTCAGCGGCGAGCTCGACGGCCCGCCGACGCAGTCGGCCACGCAGATCGCCGACATCGGCGGCGGCGCGTTGATCGGCGCGCTCGGCATCCTGATGGCGCTGCGAGAGCGCGACCGCTCAGGCCTCGGGCAGTTCGTCGACGTCGCGATGCTCGACGGCATGCTCGCGTGGCTGCCGGCGCTTGCGGCGCACGTCTTCTGCGGCGAGCGGCCGCCGCGGCGCGGTGAGATCGAGCTCGGCGGCGCGCTCCTCTGCTATCGCCCGTACCGCTGCGCCGACGGTTGGATCACGCTCGCGTCGATCGAGCGGAAGTTCTGGGAGGGGCTCGTGCACGGCGTCGGCCGCCCGGACCTGCTCGACTGCCAGTTCGACCGCCCGGGATCGCCCGCCCATGCCGAGCTGGAGCGGATCTTCGCCGGCCGCACTCGCGCCGAGTGGCAGCGCTTCGCCGACGCGCACGAGTGCTGCATCGAGCCGGTGCTGGAGCTCGAGGAGGCACTCGACTCGGAGCTGGTGCGCGACCGCGAGATGGTGGTCGACTTCGAGCAGCCGGGCGTCGGCGCCGTCAAGCGCATGGGCCTCCCCTTCAAGCTCTCGGACACGCCGGGCGAGCCGACGCGCGCCCCCGCTCCCGCGCTTGGCGCGCACACGGCGGAGGTGCTCGGCGAGGCGGGCTTCTCGGCGTCCGAGATCGACGCGCTGATGCGCGTCGGCGCTGCAGGCGGTCCCGTCGCCGACGCGCAGGGGTCCTACCTCGCGCAGTGAGCCGCCCGCGCGACGCCGGGGAGCTACCGCGCGCGCAGGCCGGGCAGGATGACGTCGAGCATCGCGTCGGCGACCTGCTCGGAGCTCAGGCGCCCCTTCGGTGCGTACCACTCGGACGTCCAGTTCAGCGCGGAGAGCACCACAAGCGCGCCCCAGTACGGGTCGACGGCGCCGAACGAGCCGTCCGCGATGCCCTCGGAGATCGTCGTGCGGAAGATCTCCTCGTACTGCTTGCGCAGCGCGATGATCTCCTGCTGATGGCGGGGGCTGAGCTTGCGCCACTCCTCGAAGTAGACCTGACAGGCGGCGCGCTCGTCGCTGAGCACGCTCATGTGCGCGCGGCACAGGCCGCGCAGCACCTGCTCAGCTGAGCCGTCGGCTTGGCGTGCCAGGTCCGCGCGGCGGAAGAACTCGTTGGCGGACGCGACGACGATCTCCAGCAGCAGGTCCTCCTTGCTGGAGATGTGGCTGTAGAGGCTGCCGCTCTCGATCCCCATCTCGTCGGCGATCGCACGGACGGTCGTCCGCTCGTACCCTTCGCGCGCGAACAGCTCCGTCGCGATGCGAACGAGGTCCTGATAGCGAGTCGACGACGTGCGCGCCCTCTGCGCCCTCGCCGTCTGCTTGGCCGCCTTCGTCCCCTGCTTTGCCATCTGCGGGTCCCTTGGTCAGCAAGCGGCGACCGGTTGGCTTCCGAGCGCTAGCTTGCGATGGATGACGGCATCATGCCACAGGAGATCGGAGGGCCCGCCGACGCGTGCTCCGACCGGACCTCAGCTCACTCGCCCGGCGGCCGCGCGGAGCGACCGGTCCGCTTGACCGTCCCACGTCGCCGCCGTCACACCGGCCGCCCGCAACTGCGTCTTGCGGATCTTCTGTGTCGGCGTGCGCGGCAGCTCGGCGACGAGCTCCACGTAGCGCGGCACCATGAAGCGCGGGACGCGGACGCGCAGGAACTCGACGAGCTCCTCCGGCGCGATCGTCCGTCCCTCGTAGGGCACGACGACGATCTTGACCTCCTCCTCATCGAACTCCGACGGGACGCCGACCGCGGCGCACTCGAGCACGTCGGGGTGCTCGCACACGCTGCCCTCCAGCTCGACCGAGGAGATGTTCTCGCCGCGCCGCCGGATCGTGTCCTTGAGCCGGTCGAGGAAGTAGTAGTTGCCGTCGCTGTCACGGCGGAACGCGTCGCCGGTGTGCATCCACTGGTTGCGCCACGCCTCGACCGTCTTCTCGGGCATGCCGAGGTAGCCCGCCATCATCGACCACGGCTCGTCGGAGCGCACGACAAGCTCCCCAATCTCGCCCGGCGGCACGTCCGCGTCGTTCTCGTCGACGATGCGGCACTGCACGCCCGGCCGTGGGCGGCCGGCGACGCGGTAGTCGTGCGTCTCGTAGCCGTCGGATTGGATCGGCGAGCTGATCTCGGTCTGGTTGTAGACGGTGCGGACCGCCACCCCGAACCGCTCGCGGAACTCGTTGAGGTGGACGGGGAGCGGGATCACCAGCGCCTTGCGCAGGGTGTGCTCGCGATCGTCGTCGCGCTCGGGCTCCCCCATCAGGAAGCCGGTCATCGAGCCCATCAGGCACACGCACGTCTCGCCCGACTCGCGCACGTCGTGCCAGAAGGCCGAGGTGCGGAAGCGCTCACGCAGTACGAGCTGCCCGCCGACCTGGAGCATCGCGCCGACGGCCACCTTCGCCGCCATGTGGTGCAGCGGCAGCATCGAGTAGTAGCGGTCGTCGGGGCCGAGATCGCCCGGGGGCCAGGCGCCCTCGACGGTGCCGCGGAGGTGGGCGAAGGGGACGAGCACCGCCTTCGACGCGCCGGTGGTGCCGGAGGTGAAGAGGACGGTGCAGATGTCGCGGTCGGCGAGCCGGTGCGACTCGTCGAGCGGCGAGGCGGTCGCCAGGCACTCCTCGATGCGCGAGGTCGACCACGGCAGCGCGAGCTCGTCCTCGGCCTCGCCGACCACGACGAGCTGCTGCAGCGCCGGCACCGTCCCGGCGATCTCCGCGAAGCGCTCGAGGAAGCGGGCGGCGACGATCGCGACGCGTGCGCCGGTCGTGTTCAGCACATGCGCGAGATACGTGCCGCGATACTCGGTGTGGATCGGCACCTCGACGCAGCGCGCCGCGTTGATGCCGAACCACGAGTGCAGGCAGAGGCGTGGATCCGAGAGCATCGTCGCGACGGACTCGCCGGGCTCCACGCCGAGCTGCCGGAGCGTGCCCGCCCAGCGCGAGGCGCTCGCATGCGTCTCCCCGTAGGTCTCGCTCCGCGGCTCGTCCCCGAGCACGCGCAGGAACGGCCGGTCGGGGGCCTCAGTCGCCAGCAGCGCGAGACGCTGCGAGGTCCGCCAACGAACGGTCGCGCTCACCATGACCTTCAGGCCGCGGCGGCCGAGAGCGGCTTGACGCCGAACGCCGGCAGCACCTCGTTGCCGAACTGCTCGAGCATCTCCAGCGAGACCTCGGCGCCGTGCGGCGCCGGGAAGTCGACGAGGAACGCGAACTCCTCGCTGCCGAACTTGTCGTGAATCGCGCCGATCTGGTCGATGATCTGCTGCGGTGTCCCGTTGAACTGCGTCGGATGCGGCAGCTTGTACGGGGGGACGCCGTAGACCATCTCGTCCCATTCCAGCATGGCCGCTCCGCGTTCGCGCGCCACGCTCTCGCGGTCGGAGATCGCGAAGTTCCCGCCGAGCACAAGCCCCTCGCCGCGGCGGACGTCGCGCCCGGCCGCCTCGCCCTCCTCGACGTAGATGTCGAGCATCCCGTTCACGAGGCTCTCGCGGTCGGTCAGGCACATGATCGAGCCGCCCTCCTGCGCCCAGAAGCGCACCGTCTGAGCGCGCCCGGCCATCGGCGAGAAGATGCGCGGGTGGGGGTCCTGATACGGACGCGGCGCGATGCTGACGCCCGTCACGATCCCTTCCTCGTTCACGCCGGTGCCGTAGGTCGACGTGTGCGGATACGGCCACGGCGTGTCGGGGATCGGGAAGGTCCAGAACTCGCCCTCGTAGGAGAAGGACTCCTGCGTCCAGGCGAGCTTGACGATCTCCCAGCACTCCTTCAGGCAGCGGAAGTTGCGCTCGTCGTTCTCGGACTTGTCGGAGCGCGTCGCACCCATCGGGATCTGCTGGCCGTACTGGTCCGCCCAGCGGGTCGTGTTGCCGCGCGCGAAGCCGGCCATCACGCGACCCTTCGTCAGCTGGTCGAGCTGCGCGATCTGGTCGGCGATGTGCAGCGGGTTGTGGACGGTGAGCGTGTTGGCGAGCTGCCCGACCTTGATCCGCTCTGTGTGACCGGCGATGAACATGTTGGTGAGGATCGGGTTGCCCGTCACCTCCGGGATCCCCTCGACGTTCCCGTGCTGCTCGCTGAGGAAGATGCCCTCGAAGCCGCAGCGGTCGGCGAGCTTCGCGTGCTCGACGAGCGACTCGACCGCCACCTGGTAGCGATCCGTGCGCTGGCCCGACATGGGGATCGGCTCGTCCTTGTGCGGCCAGCCGTACGGGTTGAAGATCAGGAAGAAGTTCATGGGTGTCATCTCCTCGGATGCGGCGTGCCAACGGCTTGCGTTGGAAAGCTAGCAAGCGCTAGCTTTTCATGCAAGCCGCTCACCACTCGCCCGTCGCCTCCTCGAAGCCGGGCGCCTGACGCGACTCGTGGTACTCGACGATCCGCCAGCCGTCGGGCCGCCTGCGCAGCACGAACGACTGCCGCACCTGCCCGTCGACCGGCCGCGGGACACGCGCGAACGAGATGCGGCACCACGCGCGCGTGTAGACGGTCGCGACGTCGCCGAGCAGGCGCACCTTGTAGTCGACGACCCCCACGTCGCGGACGGCGCGGATCACATCCGCGAGCCCCTCGAAGTACGCCTTGACGTCGTCGAGCGTGAAGAAGGGCGCGAGGCGCTCCTCCGCCTGGTAGAGGACCTCGCCCGCCTCGTCGTCCCACGTCGCGAGGAACCCGTCGACGTCGAATTTGTTGTTCGCGAAGCGCCGGACGACGGCGGCGACCTCCTTCTCCTCCGACGCGGCCTGCTCGCTGATGCTCATCTCTTTGTCCTTTCGACAGGGGCAGCGGATCAACCGGCGCTCGGTGGGAGCGAGGGTCGCGCCCCCGTCCAGACGACGACGCTCTTCGTCTCGAGGTAGGCGTCGAGCGCCTCGACACCGACCTCGCGCCCGATTCCCGACTCCTTGAAGCCGCCGTACGGCACGCCGGGGAACGAGCTGTAGGCGGTGTTGACGCCGACAGTCCCCGCGTCGAGCAGGCGGGCAACGCGCTGGCCGCGCGCCGGATCGCCCGTCCAGACCGTCGCCATCAAGCCGTAGCGCGTGTCGTTCGCGCGCGCGACCGCCTCCGCCTCGTCGACGAACGGCGCGATCGTGACGAGCGGCCCGAAGACCTCCTCGCGCGCGATCTCCGACCCGTCGCCGGCGTCGCAGATCACCGTCGGCGGATAGAAGGCGCCCTCGCCCGGCGGCACCGCGCCGCCGCAGGCGACCCTCGCGCCCGCCTGCGCCGCACGCTCGATCATCCCGTGCACGCGGTCGCGATGGGCGCGGGAGATGAGCGAGCCCACCTGGGTCGCCGGGTCGAGCGGATCGCCGACCCGCAGCGCCTTCGTGGCTGCGAGGAAGCGCTCGAGGAACGCGTCGTAGATCGGGCGCTCCACCAGCAGCCGCGAGCGCGCCTCGCAGCTCTGACCGGCCGAGTTGAAGACCGCCCAAACGGAGCTCGGCACCGCCGCGTCGAGATCGGCGTCGGCGAACACGAGGTTCGGGCTCTTGCCGCCGAGCTCGAGCGTCACGCGCTTCATCGTCTCGGCGGCCGACTGCGCGACGGCGACGCCGGTGCGTGTCGAGCCGGTGAAGGAGATCTTCGCGACGTCCGTGTGGGCGACGAGGTGGGCGCCCGTGACCGGCCCGTCACCGGGGACGACGTTCACAACGCCGTCGGGGATCCCGACCTCGCGGCACAGGAGGGCCAGACGCAGGGCGGTCGCCGGGGTCAGCTGGTCGACCTTCAGCACGACGGCGCAGCCGGCCGCGAGCGCCGGCGCGAGCTTCCAGCCGGCGAGCATGAAGGGGAAGTTCCACGGGATGATCTGGCCCGCGACGCCGACCGGCTGGCGCGCGGTGTGGAACTGCACAGAGCCCCCGATCGGGTTCGCGCGGCCGCCGATCGCCCCCGCGACGGAGGCGTAGTAGCGGAACGTCTCGATCGTCGCCGCGATCTCCGCCGAGACGGCCGCGATCGCCTTGCCGACGTTGCGCGCCTCCAGCTCGGCGAGCGCCGGCAGCTCGCGCTCGACCGCGTCGGCGAGCGCGTGCAGCAGCCGCCCGCGCGCCGTGGCGGACGTGCGCCCCCAGCGACCGGCCATCGCCGTGCTCGCGGCCGCGACCGCGCGATCGACGTCCTGCGGGCTCCCGACGGCGGCCGACAGCAGCGGGCGGCCGCTCGCCGGCTCGGTCAGCGCGATCACCTTCCCGCTCGCCGGCGCGACGAGACGGCCGTCGACAAACAGCACGCCGTCGATCTCGGACAGGTCGGCCGGCAAGACGACGCCGGATGGTGCAACGGATGGATCGCTCATGCGCTCATCGCTCCTCGATCGGGCGACGCGACCGCCGCCGGGAAGGGATCGCCAGCCAGGTGGCGCCGTTCGGAGAGCCGCTCCAGCCGCTCCGCCACGTCGAGCAGGAGCGCCTCCTCGCCCCATGCCGCGTGCAGCGTCAGGCCGACCGGCATGCCGCTCGCGTCCGTGCCGACGGGCGTCGTGAGGGCGGGGATGCCGGTGAGGTTCGCGAGCCCGGTCAGCTGCACCGTCGGCAGGTCCGGGGCGACCTCGCCGGAGGGCAGCGACAGCCGCTGGCGATCGGCTCTCGGTGCGCCCGCGGGCACGGTCGGCACGGCGATCACGTCGACGGCCGCGAACGCCCGCGCGAGCTCCATGCGCAGTAGCGAACGCAGGCGCTGCACGCGCAGCAGCACATCGGCGCTCGTGCGATAGCGGCTCTTGAGCAGCGCCCGCATGGACGGCTCGAGCGCCGGGAAGACGCGCTGCATCCATTCCCGGCTCAGCTGTGGCAGCCGGTCGGCGCCGAGCGAGACGACCGTCGCGAGCGGGATGTGCTCGGCGGCCGCGACGCGGACCTCGCGGACGTCGGCGCCCGCGTCGGACAGCGACGCGACCGCCTCCGCGCAGCGGCACTCCACGACCGGGTCGACGTCCTCCCACGTGGCGCCGCGCGGCACGCCGACGCGCAGTGCCCGCCGCGTGCCCGGAGCCAGCGGCCGCCCCAGCAGGGCTTCCGCCCCCGCGCGGCAGCCGGCGGCGTCGCGGGCGATCGGCCCGATCGCCGCCATCGAGGAGCTGGCGCTCGTGTAGCCGGCCGTCGGCACCGCGCCCCACGTCGGCTTGAGGCCCGTCACGCCGCACCACGCGGC
>Ga0105246_10001917_pt1 | contig 12532 bp, 11 predicted proteins | sample KBSM64metaG_FD_99694 | JGI IMG/M metagenome (GOLD analysis project Ga0105246, IMG submission 99694) | Miscanthus rhizosphere microbial communities from Kellogg Biological Station, Michigan, USA - KBS M6-4 metaG | ecosystem: Host-associated > Plants > Roots > Rhizosphere > Soil | place...
GCCGCCCACCGCCACGAGGAACTCTTCTCGGAGCGCGCCGCCAACATCAAGCAGTCAGCCGTGCGGGATGTCTTCGACATCTCCATGCGGCCGGGCCTCGTGTCCCTTGCCGGCGGAAACCCCTACCTTCAGTCCCTGCCCCTGGAAAAGCTTGGCCAGGCCGCAGCGCGGATCATCGCCGAAAACGGCATGACCGCCCTGCAGTACGGCGGCGGCCAGGGCACGGAAGAACTGCGCACCCAGATCTGCGAGATCATGGCGGCCGAAGGCATCACCGATGCCCGGCCGGAAAATGTCGTCATCACGGCAGGTTCCCAGTCCGCACAGGACGTCGCCACCAAGGTCTTCTGCAATCCGGGCGACGTGGTCCTCGTGGAAAACCCCACCTACGTTGGCGCCCTGAACACCTTCGAGGCCTACCAGGTCCAGGTCGAAACCGTGGACATGGACGGCGACGGCCTGGTGCCCGAGATCCTCGAATCCCGGATCGCGGAGTTGCAGGCCGAGGGCAAGAACATCAAGTTCCTGTACACGATCCCCAACTTCAACAACCCGTCCGGGATCACGCTCGCAGCGGAGCGCCGCCAGCGGATCGTCGATATATGCCGTGAAGCGAATATCTTGGTGTTGGAGGACAACCCCTACGGCCTGCTGCGCTTCGACGGCAAGCCGTTGGCGCCGATGCGGGCCGAAAACGCCCACGACGTCATCTACATGGGCTCCTTCTCCAAGATCTTCGCCCCCGGACTCCGCATCGGCTGGGCCCTGGTTCCGGAGCATCTGCAGCGACGTTTCTACCTGGCGTCCGAAGCCGTGACCCTGTGCCCGCCAACGCTCAACCAGATGCTCATCTCGGCATACTTACGCGATTTCGACTGGCGCGGCCAGATCGAAACGTATCGTGCGCTCTACGAGGAGCGCTGCGCAGCCCTGCTCTCCGCACTAGACGAGTACATGCCCGAAGGCCTGAGCTGGACGCGGCCCGACGGCGGCTTCTTCGTTTGGGTCACGCTGCCCAGGGGCGTGGACACCTACCCGCTGCTCCAGAAAGCGATCGAGGCCGGCGTCGTGTTCATTCCAGGTGCGGCCTTCACGCCGTCGGACGGTCCGTCCAACAAGCTGCGATTGGCGTTCAGCGCCGTGCCTCCGGATACTATTGCCGAAGGCGTCCGGAGACTCGCGAAAGTACTCACGGAAGCAATTGAAAACAGATCCAGCAAAGGAGCAGGTCTATGAGCGGTGTAGTCCTCGTCGGCGTCGACGGAAGCGAAACAGCACGCCGGGCGGCCGAATCGGCCAAGCGGCTGGCAACGGCTCTGGAAGCAGAGCTGCGCGTCGTCACGGCATTTGAAAGCGACCGCGTCGAAATTGTCGAGAGCGGCGCCGACAAGTGGGTCCTTTCCGACGCAGACGCCGCTGAAAAGGTTGCGCGCACCATCGCCGGGGAACTCGCCTCTGAGCGGCTGCAGACCAGCTACGGCGCCGTCCGCGGCAAGGCCGGCGAAGCACTCGTCAAGGAAGCCGAGCGCGTGGAGGCTCAGCTGATCGTGGTCGGAAACCGCCGCATGCAGGGCCTCGGCCGCATCCTGGGCAGCGTGGCGAACACCGTTGCGCACAACGCCCCTTGCGATGTCTACATCGCCAAGACGGACGAACCCGCCTAAGGCAGGTTCCCGAGCCGGCCGGCTCCCAGGTGAAAGCCCGGGAGCCGGCCGGCTTTTTCGTCGTGTGGGCGCCCCCGGGAGCGGGCCCGGGTATGACGCGTCGCACTGCAACCCTTGACGGGAATCACGCGGCCTGGTGGGCGTTCTCACCCCGTTTCCGGCCGGTCCCCATGGAACCCCGCCGATAAAATTGAGGAAGGCCCCCGAAGGCGCGAGCCGCCCGCCACAACGACCTCCAGGACCCCACTTTGCTTACTCTGCAGCCGCGCCAGCGCGTCGGGCATGACATCCTCCTCGCCCGCCACGGAAACCACATCAGCTCCATGCGTTTCGACCGGAGCAACGACCGCGTCGTTGCCATCCTGAACGACGGAACCACGGACAGCGCCCCGAACCTCATCTCGCCGCTGCTTGAGATGCCGGAAACCCTCCGCAGCGTGCTGCGTTCGGACTGGCGCGCCCTGATCATGGGTTCCGCGATGATGCTGGCCATCGGTCTCCTGGCCGCGGCCGTGTCCATCGGACTGATCGGCAACATGAGCGATGAGCAGCTCTCCCAGCTCGCCTACAGCAGCTCGGTGTACTGAGCCCACTGTCCCTATTGCGGAAGAGCCCGACCGCGCCGGATGGCGCCGTCGGGCTCTTGTCGCTTAAGGCCCCTTCCCGGGGCCCCGCACGCCGCTCCCGGACTTAGTCCAGCAGCAGCGCCGGCTCCTCAAGGATGGCGGCGACGTCGGCCATGAAGCGGGCGGACAGGTCGCCGTCGACCACGCGGTGGTCGAAGGAACCGCCGAGGGTGGTGATCCAACGCGGGATGACCTCGCCGTCGAGAACCCAGGGCTTCTGCTTGATGGTGCCGAAGGCGACGATCGCCACCTCGCCCGGGTTGATGATGGGCGTTCCGGTGTCGATGCCCAGGGCGCCGATGTTGGTGATCGTGAGCGTGCCGCCCTGCATCTGCGCGGGCTGGGTCTTGCCGGCACGCGCGGTGGTAGCGAGCTCATTCAGCGCCAAGGCGAGTTCCTTGAGGGAGAGGTCCTGCGCGTCCTTGATGTTCGGCACCATCAGGCCCCGCGGAGTGGCGGCCGCAATGCCGAGGTTCATGAAGTGCTTGACCTGGATTTCCGCGCCGCCCTTGCCGTCCGCGTCCTCCACCCAGCTGGCATTGACGCTCGGGTTCCGGGCGGCGGCCCAGATGACGGCCTTGGCCAGGATCAGCAGCGGCGACACCTTGATGCCCTCGAAGTCGCGGGAGGCCTTCAGCCGCTTCACGAATTCCATGGTGCGGCTGGCATCCACGTCCACGAAGATGCTCACGTGCGGAGCGGTGAACGCAGACTCCACCATCGCCTTGGCAGTGGCCTTGCGGACGCCCTTGACCGGGATGCGCTCCACGCGCTGGTCCTGCGGCTTGCGGGAAGCACCCCAGAAGGAATCGGCCTGGTCCAGTTCGGCGTCGCGTTGGGCCTGGTAGCTCACGAGGTCCTCGCGGGTCACCTCGCCGCGGGCACCGGTGGCGACGACGTCGGCAAGGTCGATGCCGAGGTCCCGGGCGATCTTCCGCACCGGCGGCTTGGCCAGTACGCGGCTGACGATGCCGCTGACCGTTGCGCCAAGGGCTCCGCCGAGGCCCGCGGTGGCAGCCTGGGGCGCGTCCTCGGTGGCTGCCGCCGGCGCGGCGGGCTGGGCGGGGGCCGGCTGGACGGAGACCGGCCGGGCAGGGGCCGCGGCGGGTGCCTGCACGGGCGCCGCCGCCGGGGCTGGCTGGGCCGCAGCAGACGGGGCCGCAGCAGACGGGGCCGCAACGGACGGGGCGTTCCGGCGCGGACGCCGCTTGATGGCGTCGGCCTTCGGACCGGAGCCGACCAGCGGACCGCCGGCGGGGCCGGCATCGGAGGTACCGGCGTCGGGCGTGTCCTCGGGCAGCTTGCCGTACATCGGCGTCTCGGCCGCGGACGGAGCTGAAGGCTCGACGACGGCGGGAGCCGCCGGAGCCGGAGCCCCGCCGGCGGCCTCGGCAGCGCCGTCGGAAATGCCGATGATGGGCGTCCCGACCTCCACAGTGATGCCCTCGGCCACAAGGAGTTCGGAGACGGTGCCGGCGTAGGGCGAGGGCAGCTCCACCAGGGACTTGGCCGTCTCGATCTCGCAGATGACGTCGTTGATGGCCACGGCGTCGCCCGGCTTGACCTTCCAGGAGACGATCTCGGCCTCGGTCAGGCCCTCGCCGACATCCGGGAGGTTGAATTTCTTAACAGTCACTTCGGTCCTTACGTTTCAGCAGGCGGCCGGCGGGGCGCGGCGCAGGCAGGAGCGGCTAGTAGGCCAGCGAACGGTCCAGGGCTTCGAGGATCTTGTCGATGTCCGGCAAGTAGTCCTCTTCGACCTTGGCCACGGGGTAGGGCATGTGGAAGCCGCCCACACGGATGACGGGGGCCTCGAGATGCAGGAACGCGCGTTCGCTGATCCGGGCCGCGATTTCGCCACCGATGCCGCCGAACGTGGGAGCCTCGTGGGCCACGATCAGGCGCCCGGTCTTCTTCACCGAGGCCTCGACGGTGTCGAAGTCGATCGGCGAAATCGAGCGCAGGTCGATAACCTCGATGCTGTGCCCGTCCTCGGCCGCCGCGGCGGCGGCCGCGAGGGCCACAGGCACCAGCGGTCCGTACGCCACGATCGTGGCATCGCTGCCTTCGCGCAGGACGTGCGCCTTGAAGGGATCCGACGCCGGGCCCGGGTTCTCGGTGTCGACCTCGCCCTTGAGCCAGTAGCGGCGCTTGGGTTCGAAGAAGATCACCGGGTCCGTGCACTCCACGGCCTGCTGGATCATCCAGTAGGCGTCGTGGGCGTTGGACGGGGTGATGATCCGCAGCCCGGCGGTGTGCGCGAAGAGCGCTTCCGGGGATTCGGAGTGGTGCTCGATCGAGCCGATGCCGCCGCCGTAGGGGATGCGGATGACCACCGGCACCATGAGCTTGCCGCTGCTGCGGAAATGCATCTTGGCCAGCTGCGTGGTGATCTGGTTGAAGGCAGGAAAGACGAAACCGTCGAACTGGATCTCGCAGATGGGGCGGTAACCCCGCAGGGCCAGGCCGATCGCCGTACCGACAATGCCGGACTCAGCGAGCGGGCTGTCGACCACCCGGTCCGGGCCGAAGTCCTTGAGCAGCCCGTCCGTGACACGGTAGACGCCGCCCAGGGCGCCGATGTCCTCGCCCATGAGCAGGGATTTGGCGTTGTTGCTGAGGGTTGCTCGCAGGCCTTCGTTGATGGCCTTGGCTACGGTCATGGTGGCCATCAGTGACCGGCCTCCTTTTCGCTTTCGAAACCTGCCTCGTATTCCCTGAACCATGCCTGTTCCTCGGCGACAAGGGGGTGCGCCTCGGCATAGACCCCGGCGAAGGCATCGTGGATGTCGGGGGCCTGCAGGGCCAGTGCGGTGCTGCGGACGTAGGCGGCCAGCTCGTTGCCGTCCTCTTTGACCTGCTCGAAGAAGGCGTCGTCGGCCAGGCCTTCGGCGCGGAGGTACTTCTCCAGGCGGTCCAGCGGGTCCTTGCGGCGCCACTCGGCCTCTTCGGCCGACTGGCGGTACTTGGTGGGGTCGTCGGCCGTGGTGTGCGCCCCGACGCGGTAGGTGTGGGCCTCGATCAGCACTGGACCGCGGCCCTCGCGTGCATGCTCGAGCGCCCATTCGGTGACCGCGTGGACGGCGATGACGTCGTTCCCGTCCACCCGGATGCCCGGGAAGCCGTAGCCCTTGGCCCGGTTGAAGAGGGGAATCTTGGTCTGGACCGCGGTGGGAACCGAAATGGCCCAGTGGTTGTTCTGGCAGAAGAACACCACCGGGGCGTCATACGAGGCCGCGAACACCATGGACTCGTGGACATCGCCTTCGGAGCTTGCGCCATCGCCGAAGTAGGCCAGCACTGCGGCCTTGGGATCGTTGGATCCGGCTGCCTCGGCGAGCTTCTGGTCGCGCTGGATGCCCATGGCGTAGCCCACCGAGTGCGGCATCTGGGCAGCGAGGACCAGGGTGTACAGGTGGAAGTTGTTCTCGTTCGGGTCCCAGCCTCCGTTGGAGATGCCGCGGAAGAGCTTCAGCAGCTCTGAGAGGTCAACGTTCCGGGTCAGGGCGACGCCGTGCTCCCGGTAAGTGGGGAAGATGTAATCCTGCGGCTGAGAGGCCCTGCCGGAGCCGATCTGCGCGGCTTCCTGGCCGGTAAGGGGAACCCAAAGCGCCAGCTCGCCTTGGCGCTGCAGGGCAGTGGCTTCCTGGTCGAAGCGGCGGATCTTGGCCATGTCCGCGTAGAAACCGCGGAGCTGCTCCGGCTCCAGGCGCTTGGCGTAGTCCGAAAACACCGGATCCGTGCCGAGCGTGCCATCCGGCCCGAGCAATTGGACCATCCCCGTTGCGGGGTCGCCGGACTCTGTCCCCTCCGGGAACTGCTGTCCGGTCACGTTGATCCGGGGGGTGGGCAATTGGGTTGAGCCCATTCCGTCTCCTTTGCCTGCCGCAGCCGACGCTGAGCATTCTTTTCGCTGATATATTCCATTTGGGGAATACATTCCCCAAATGGAATATTTGGCTTGCCGTCCCTTACTTTATCCTCAGTAAGGGACCCAAAGACATTTGTTAATCCCTACAAAGGCCGCGGCGCATTTGTGTACCCGCCACAGAGTTCCAGGAACCGGGTGTTCGCCTCGACTTCTCCGATGCTGACACGGACCCCCTCGTTGGCGAAGGCACGGACCGACAATGCGCGTTCCCCGGCCAGTTCCGCGAACCCTGTGCTGTGCTCCCCCAGGTTGAGCCATACGAAGTTCCCCTGCGCTTCCGGAACAAACCAGCCGAGTTCCCGCAGGCCGGCGACAACGCGGTCGCGCTCGTCAACGAGGCCCTGCACCCGGTCCACCACCTCATCGAAGTGTGCCAGGGACGTGACGGCGGCGCGTTCGGCAATCTGGGATACCGCGAACGGAGTGGCGGCGACACGGAGGTGCTGCGTGATGTCCGGGCTGGCGACGCTGTAGCCCACGCGGAGCCCGGCGAGGCCGTGCGCCTTGGAGAAGGTGCGGAGTACGACGACGTTCGGGTACTTCCGGTACAGCTTGATGCCGTCCACCGCGTCCGGGTCGCGGACGAACTCCTGATATGCCTCGTCAATGACAACGACGACGCCGGCCGGGACGGACCGGATGAAACGCTCCGTTTCCTCTGCCTTGAGGATCGGGCCGGTGGGGTTGTTCGGCGTGCAAAGCAGGATGACCTTGGTACGCACGGTGACGGCGGCCGCCATGGCTTCAAGATCGTGCCGTCCGTCGGGCAGCAGCGGAATCCTGACACCCTCTGCTCCTGCCAGTCCGACGCAGATGGGGTATGCCTCAAAGGAACGCCAGGCGTAAATCACTTCGTCTGCCTTGCCGTCGGCGTTCTGCCCGGCGAAGGCGGCGAGGATCTGGTTCAGGGCACCCAGGCTTCCGGCGCCGGTGACGACATCGTCAGCGGGGACACCCAGGAAATCCGCGAGCGCCGTGCGCAGCTTGGTGGCAAGTGGATCCGGGTAGCGGTTGATGTCGCTCTGATCGGCGATCGCCTCCAGTACCGCAGGAATGGGAGGCAGCGGGTTCTCGTTCGAGGACAGCTTGTAGCTGGTCAAACCCTCAATCGCCGCAGGCGGTTTTCCGGCGGCGTACTTGGGAAGGCTGCCGACCACCGGGCGGGGCCGAACGCCCTCCTGTGCCATATCAGGAGAAGTCATAATTCCAAGCCTACTGGTCGGCATTTTCGGGGCCCGGGTGGACACTCCTTGCCGCCCTGTGTGAAAGCATGGGCGCATGGGTGCATTCATCGTCCGTGTCCTGATCAATGGCCTGGCCCTCTGGGTGGCCAGCTGGATTCTTCCCGGCCTGGATATTTCCACGGCTGCCGCCAGCAACGCCGTCAACAATGCCGGCATCACCCAGGGCGGTGAGACCGTGGGCATCATCCTTGCCTACTTGTTCATCGGCCTGATTTTCGGAATCGTCAACGCCTTTGTCCGCCCCCTCGTGAAGCTGCTGTCCCTTCCCATCACCATCCTGACGCTGGGCCTGTTCACGATCATCATCAACGCCGCGATGCTCTACCTCACCGCCTGGCTCAGCAGCTACACGCCCGTGCACCTGACCATCGATTCCTTCTTCTGGACCGCGGTCCTCGCAGCGATCATCATCAGCGTGATTTCCGTGGTGGCCAATCGCATCCCCGGAGCCCGCCGGCGCTGACCGCACCCTGGCAGGCGGAGCCGGGATGACGCTGAGAGTTGTTCTGCCACCGGGAGCAGCTAGGGGCAACGGTCCGCATTCGAACCACCCGCGTCCATTATTTGATATGAAATGTCTCAGATAACGAGACGACGGTTGAATAGTTCCATGATTTCTACGCTTCTTTCGCAGCCTTTCGTGAGCCAGCAGTGGCTCGAACAGCATTGGGTGCGGGTGGTTATCGTCGACACTCGCTGGTATCTTGACGGCGCTTCCGGATTTGCGGCGTATGAGTCCGGGCATTTGCCGGGAGCGGTGTTCGTCGATCTGGATGAGTGGCTATCAGGGCCGGCTTCGCCCGAGCGGGGCAGGAATCCCTTGCCCGACCCTCGAGTATTCGCCGAGGGCATGGGCAGGGCTGGCATCGGTGATGATGACATGGTGGTTGCCTACGATGACGCAGGCGGCGTGATTGCGGCTCGCCTCGTATGGATGCTGCGGAGCCTTGGGCACTCGGCGGCCGTCCTGGATGGAGGAATCAACGGCTACCAGGGGGAGCTCGAGACCGGAGTCGCCGGCCGTCACCCGGATGAGTTCACCCCGCGTCCGTGGCCGTCCGAGTTCTTGGCTGACATCGAGGAAACGACGGCCGAAGGTGCCTTTGTTATCGATGCCCGCAACCGTGACAGGTTCGAGGGCAAACAAGACCCTATAGATCCCCGGCCAGGCCATATTCCGGGGGCTGTGAGTGTTCCCTGTCGCGAGAACCTGGAGTCTGATGGAAGACTTTCCCAGCCTGGAAAGCTGATTGAAAACTTTCGGGCCGCAGGAGTTGAAACTGCCCGGAACGTCATCTCTTACTGCGGTTCCGGGGTTACCGCGTGCCACAATCTCCTCGTCATGGAGCTCTTGGGCATGGATCGCGGGCGCTTGTTCGTCGGCGGCTGGTCGCAGTACGGACATGCCTCGGACCTTCCTGTGGAGACGGGAACCGGGCACTCGGGAGGCAGACTGTGAGCCGCGGTTCCTGGTCCTGGACGACTGGCATAGCCGCCGGCCTGTAAGTCCCCGGCAATGGTGGGTAGCTGAGCAGCCGCGGCGGCCTTCAACGACGGTTCTCAACGCCACCCCGCCTCCGAGCGGTTCTCCGGAACCCGGGGGCGTTCCCGTTGCGGCGGTGGAGACGCTGCGGGCATCGCCTCGCGGGTGAGCTTGAACCTGGTCACCGTCGGCTTGGGCAGTTTGGACCCGGTCACGGCCGCCGCGCCGCCGGTCCCGAGTACGCCCGCGAGCGCGGCGGTGGATGCCATAAGGGACGGGTCGCGACTCGCGGCGACCCGTTCCGCGGCCTCCGCGTAGTTCTCCAGGCTGTGCCCCGGGCCGAGGCCCGCGTCTTTTCCCGGCGCAGTCTGGACCTGGTTCTCGAGTGTCACCGTCACCCGGTCCTTGGTGTCGGCATTGGGCACTCCGTCACACCCCGGAACCCAATCCTGGCTGTGTTCCAGATGCAGGCTGGTGATTCCGGGTTCGGGGTTGATGCCGCCGACGGGGGACCCGGCCGTGAGGACGTATTTGAGGTCGTATTCGGCCAGGAAAGCTTTGTTGGCCGCCAGATTCATCGCGTGGACACCACCCTGACTGTGACCAACTGCCACGACCTGTTCCCCGGCCGTGGCACCCGCCTCCCGCAGCGCCTCCCGGATGGCAGGCGCGAGGTAGGCGGAATCGTAGCCGAGGGCGTCGAAGATCCCGCCTTCGTCGATCGGATTGCTCCCGCCGGGCGGGTCCCCCTCCTGCGTTCCGGGAACCAGCACCACCCACGTGCTCTTCTCATCATTCCCGCCCTGCGGCACTTTGATCACGGCGATTTCTCCCGGCCCTTCGCTGTGCAGCCCTTCGGTCCGGCGCAGCAGGCCCGGCAACGAGGTGTCGACGGCTTCCTCGGTTGTTCCCACTTTCTGGACCGTGACAGGCCGCGGCTTCAGGTGCGACAGCTCGGGCACGGCCACGATGGTGCGGAGAATGGCCCTGACGTCCGTCTGGCCCGCCAGCAGCGCCGTCACCGTCCCCCACAGGGGCCCCGGTATCGCGCTACCGAGCAAGGAGCCCACAATCAGCGGCGCCTGGGCCACGAGGTGCTCGGCGCGGTCCCGGTCCCCAAGATGCGTTCCTGCGCCCCCGACGAACAGCATGCCCGCCTCCACCTGGGGAGGATGGATCAGGCCCACACGCAGGGCAATCGCGTTCCATGCCTCGGTGTACTCGTATTCGCGATGGCTCGCCCGGACCTGCTCGCCGGTCTTCCGGATCGCGTCACGGACCCGGGTCACTTCCTGCACCCCAGCACCAACGGCGACGATTGCCGGGTCGCCACTCGTGTAAGCCTGCAGCTCCGAGAGGAAGAGCTCCCGGCGGACTGCGTCGGCTTCCATGACAACGGCATCGAGCTTCTGCACGACGCCATCCAGCGCATTGGCTCCGGCCAGAAGCTCCTCGAACTGGAAGCCGATTCCGCCCACACCGCCGCGGACCCTCAGGAAGCCGTCCACCGGCGGTTCCACGGGCCGGAGCGGGCCATCGTCCTCCATGCGCACGCCGGGCATCAATAGCCCGGCCCTGCCGGAACGGCCACCTTCGCCGCCTGGTGCATCACCATGACGGAAGCCTCCCGCAAGGCATCGCGTGCCTGCCGCAGTTCGACCAGGCGGATGGCAAGGACGTTTCGATAAGCCCTGCCCGCAGCCGACTGCCATTGCCCCATCTGGACCTGTCCAAGCTGCGACAACGCGGCGTCCGCTTCATCCGCACACCGTGCCACCCGTGTGGCGAGTTGCCGTGCGTCGACTTCCTGCGGGGCCCATCGCCCCGGATCAAACGCGGCTTCCGCCGCAATCAACGTGTTGCCCATGTTCAGCTCCTGTCTCCTCACCCGGGCACCGGGCTGCCTGCCCTGATGCACCGAAACTACGGCCGCGCACCCGGGGCGCGGAACCGCCGTCGGGCGCTATGTGGAAAAAGGCCCGCAAGGCCGCTGTGGAGGACAGTCCGTGGCGGTATTCACATAGCAGGGTCCGCTTAAGGCGCGGGCTGGAGTTCATGAAAGAATTGGCCCATGCCTGAAACCGCCGCCGCTGTTACCCGTACGCCCTCCGGACGCCTGGCCCTCGCCGCTTCGCCGGAACAGATCGCCCTCGGCCCCCTGGACGGCCGTTACCAGTCCGCTATCGCGCCGCTGGTCGATTACCTGTCCGAGGCCGCCCTCAACCGCGACCGCGTGGCCGTTGAGGTCGAATGGCTCATCCACCTGACCAGCAACAGCGTGCTGCCCGGCGCGGGCCCCCTGACCGCCGAACAGCAGGAAAAGCTGCGCAGCATCGTCACCGAATTCGACGCCGCCGCTGTGGCCGAACTGGCCGAGATCGAAGCCGTTACGGTCCACGACGTCAAGGCCGTTGAGTACTACATCAGCCGCCGGCTCCCGGCCGTCGGCATCGAGAACCTGACCGCGATGGTGCACTTCGGCTGCACCTCCGAGGACATCAACAACCTTTCCTACGCCTTGGGCGTCAAGGGCGCCGTGGAGGACGTCTGGCTGCCGTCGGCCCGCGCGCTGGTACAGCAGATCGAGGCCATGGCCGAGGAAAACCGCTCCGTGCCGATGCTTTCGCGCACCCACGGACAGCCGGCTACCCCCACCACGCTGGGCAAGGAACTGGCCGTGATCGCCCACCGTCTGGGTCGCCAGCTCGACCGGATCGCGAAGACCGAATATCTGGGCAAGATCAACGGCGCCACCGGAACGTACGCCGCGCACGTCGCCTCGGTTCCGGGCGCCGACTGGCAGGCCGTATCCAAGTCCTTCGTCGAAGGCCTGGGGCTTACCTGGAACCCGCTCACCACCCAGATCGAAAGCCACGACTGGCAGGCCGAGCTGTACTCCGACATCGCGCGCTTCAACCGGATCCTGCACAACGTCTGCACGGACATCTGGAGCTACATCTCCATCGGCTACTTCCGCCAGATTCCGGTTGCCGGCGCCACGGGCTCGTCCACCATGCCGCACAAGGTCAACCCCATCCGCTTCGAAAACGCCGAGGCGAACCTGGAAATCTCCAACGGCCTGCTGGACACCCTCGCCGCCACGCTGGTCACCTCCCGCTGGCAGCGCGACCTCACGGATTCCTCTTCGCAGCGCAACATCGGCGTGGCATTCGGCCACTCCCTGCTGGCCATTTCGAACGTCGCGAAGGGCCTGAAGGCCCTCGACGTCGCTGGGGACGTGCTCGCCGGCGACCTCGACACCAACTGGGAAGTCCTGGGCGAAGCCATCCAGATGGTGATGCGTGCCGAGGCAATCGCCGGCGTCCCGGGGATGGAGAACCCCTACGAGCGCCTGAAGGACCTCACCCGGGGACACCGCGTGGATGCCGCGCGCATGCAGGAGTTCGTCTCCAGTCTGGGCCTTTCGGCTGACGCCGAAGCGCGCCTGCTGGCGCTCACCCCGGGCGGCTACACCGGCATCGCGGACGAACTGGTCGATCACCTCAAGTAGGAAGCAGCCGGAAGCCGCGCAAGCGGCGGCCGTTCGCGGGCAGCATCACGACGGCGGCGGGCAGGGACACAGC
>Ga0105246_10001921_pt1 | contig 12519 bp, 30 predicted proteins | sample KBSM64metaG_FD_99694 | JGI IMG/M metagenome (GOLD analysis project Ga0105246, IMG submission 99694) | Miscanthus rhizosphere microbial communities from Kellogg Biological Station, Michigan, USA - KBS M6-4 metaG | ecosystem: Host-associated > Plants > Roots > Rhizosphere > Soil | place...
GGGCCAAGGCGAAGCGCCGGACCCTCGACTTCGACCCCGCCCAGCTGGCGGCGGTCCACAAGACCTATTCCGCCGACGTCCTGAGCGACAAAGGCCGGCTGCGCGGCTTCGTCGTGATCGACCACAAACGCTACGTCGCCATGAGCGCCAGTTTCGGCCCGACCGGCGGCAACGCCGAATTGAAGCCGCTCTACCTGAAGTCGGAATGGAAAAGCGGTCCGACCTGGCCTTACGCCAAAAAACCGCCGGTGAACGACGGCATGCCGACGAAGTCGGTGTTCGCGCGGGGCGGCGGCCGCTCGACCTACTTCGGCATCACGGCCAGCTGCCGGGGCCAGGAGTACGTCCTGGGTTCGTACTTCGACTCGATCATCGCCGAGCCGAAACCGGAGCCGATGGACAAGCCTGTGGCGGAGAAGACGGTTGCCAAGAAGATCGTTGCCAAAAAGAAAGGAGCGGTCCAGAAGACGGCGCCAAAGCGGCGCAAGCGATGAGGAGTCGCGGACCGCTCGCCAAGCGGCCCGCTTCCACGAAGTCCCGACACGACGGAGGGTCCCTCTGCTCTGCTAAAGACCCTCCGGGCATCACGACTGTGAACAACAACGGCCACATCATAACCGAAGGAGCAACAATGTCCAAGACCACGACCACGGCGGCGGCGAAGCGCGTCCGCGCCGTCCATTTCCAGCGATCCATCAAAGAGCACATGGCGACCATCCATGTGCTGACCACGGCGAAGGCCGTCGACCATCTGATCCGCGACGCGATTGATAAGGTGCGCCGCGCCCGTCCCGACTGGATTCTCGACAAGCGGACCGAAGACGCGATGGTGCGCTACGCCCAACGCGTCCACGCCGATAACGTGAAGCTCTCGACCGAATCGAACAAACAACGAAAGGATTCCAAATGAGTACCGACCCACTGACCCCATTGCAAACCCGCTTCCGCGCCGCCCGGACGCGCGGCGTTCCGATCGTCGGCATCCAGACGCCCGATCCTGGAGCGACCATCAGCCAGCTCACCGCCGCTCGCGTCATCGGCGACGCGGTGGCCGTGCTGCGCTGGGACATCGTCCAGGGTTTGACCCCGATCAACGAGCTGGGCGCGCGCGCCAGGGAGGCCACGCTCGCCAACCTGGACCCCAGCGTCGCGACCAACCCCAGCGAAATGCTGGCGCTCTTGCCCTGGCGGCTGCCGAAGGACACGATCCTGTTCTTCTCCAACGCGCACCGGATCTTTCAGGCCGACACCAACGGCGGCGCGGTGGCGCAGGGCATCTGGAACGTCCGTGATCCGTTCAAGGAAAACGGGCGGATGCTGGTGCTGCTGGCGCCGACCCTGACCCTGCCGACCGAACTGACCAACGACGTGGTGGTGCTGGACGAGCCGCTGCCCGACGCCAAGGAGTTGCGGACGATCGTCGGCGACGTGCTGCGCGGCGTCGACATGGTGGTCGCCGATGCGGTGATGGAAGCGACGGTGGACGGCGTGCGCGGCCTGTCGGCATTCTCCGCCGAACAGGTCGTGGCCATGTCGCTCACCAAGTCGGGAGTGAACGTCGAGCGCGTCTGGGAGCGCAAGCGCAGCGTGATCGACGCGACGCCGGGCCTCAAGATGTGGCGCGGCCGGGAAACCTTCGACGACGTGGAAGGCTGCGCCAACATCAAGGACTACCTGACGCGGCTGCTCAACGGGCCGAAGCCGCCCGGCGTGCTGGTGTTCATCGACGAGATCGAGAAGCAATTCGCGGGCGCCGGATCCGATTCATCCGGCACCAAGACCAACGCCCTGGGGACCATGTTGACGTACATGGAAGACCGCGGCGTGCGCGGTCTGCTGTTTCTGGGCCATCCCGGCGCGGCGAAGTCGGCCATCGCGAAAGCGGTGCCGCTGCCCAAGATCGTGCTGGACCTGCCCTCGACCGAAGCGAGCCTGGTCGGGGAGTCCAACGCCAATCTCCGCAACGCGCTGAAAGTGATTTCGGCGGTGTCGGACGACAACGCGCTGTTCATCGGCACCTGCAATTCGCTCGCGTCCCTGCCTCCCGCCCTGCGCCGCCGCTTCAAGCGCGGCATGTTCTTCTTCGACCTGCCGACGCGGGCCGAACGCAACGCCATCTGGTCGCTCTATCAGAAGAAATTCCAGCTGGCCGACCCGCAGCCCCGCCCCCGCGACACGGACTGGACCGGCGCGGAGATAAGAAACTGCTGTGAAACCGCGGTGGACCTCAACTGCTCGCTGGTCGAGGCCGCCGCGTTCGTGGTCCCCTCTGCCGTCAGCGCGGCAGAAGATATTTCCTCGCTGCGCCGGGAATCCAGCGGCCGATACATTTCGGCCTCCACTCCTGGCGTCTACCGCTACGACCCCACCGCCAATGACCCGGAACCGACTCAACCGACGATCGTCGTCGTGGCCCCAGCGGCCTCCCGGCGGCGCGTCAACAAAAAGGAGCTGAACTAACATGCCCATCCTGGGATCGATCCCTCTCTGGTTCAAACGCCGCGACGGCGAAGGCCGCCTCGTGTTCGAAAGCGAACGCGGGGCGTACACCCTCCTCGTGCCGGTCAACCCCGCGACCGAGATGCGCGCCGCCCGAATCGAAATCTCCATCTGGCACAACGGCCCGGAACCGGCCGAACCGGAACCGATGGTGGACCTGCTCGACGGCCGCACGGTCGCGGTCGTCGACGCCGATCCGCCGGCGCTGGACGACGTGGTGAATTCCACCCCAGACGCGAACAGCCCGATGGACCGGATCCACAAGCTGCTCGACGGGCGGGAGTGGACCGCCGAAACGCTCATGACCATCGCCGACATCGTGCGCCAAGCGGGCTACACGATCGGCGAAGCAACCGACAACAACGACTGGCCCGATCCAAAGGAGTAACGACAATGCCGTGTGATCAAAATATTTCGATGACTCAAACAAATCTCGACGCCTTGAACCGCGATCTGTTGAAGGCCGCGATCGAGGCGAGCGGCTGGACGGTGCAGGAGTCCAGCGGCCGGATCAACTTCTACGTGCCCGGCGTCGGCGTCGCGACCATCGACGGCGACACGCTCCAGTTGACGGAGCGTACCAGCTACTACCGGCCCTCGACGGCGGTGGCGCCGATCGAGGAGCTGAAACGGAAACTCAAGGTGGCCTACTCGAAGGAGGCCGTCAAGAGCGCCGCCAAGCAATTCGGCTGGCAGACCACGGCGGTCGGCGACAACAAACTGAAACTGAAAAGGAGGGCGTGATGCCGAACTACAAACAGATCGACGAGATCGAGCAAGCGATGGTGGACGCACTCGATCTCATCATGGACATGGAGGCCGAAGGCGCGGCCGACTTGTCGCACAGCGGCGAGTGCGGCTGCGAGGCCTGCAGCCACTACGGCCGCGCCCGGCGGCTGGCGGAGAAGTACGAGCCGCTCTGGAAACAGGTGTCGGCTTCCCGCGAGGAAGAGAAAAAGCGCAAGCAGGACGAGGCGGCGCGATCGGAAAAGTACGTGACCTGGTGGGTCGAGCAATTCAAGGCGGGCCGCAACCTGACCTACCTCCAGGTCGAGAACCACTTCAAGGGCATCGAGCCGCAGCCGGAACGCCGCGTCTACGTCGAGGGCTGCACGATGTGCGAGTCCATCGGCAAAGGCGGCTTCGGCCCGCCGCATGACGCTTCACCGCATTGCAATTCCGGGAAGCGCTCCCATTGCACCTGCGACGAGGCCTGCTTCTAACGAAAGGAACACAACAATGCTTCTACACCACGAAACAACAATCCTGACCATCGTCGGCGCCGCCGCCAGCTTCGGCTTGACGGTCGGCGCCGTCATCTTCGACCGCGTCGGCTTGAACGTCTACCGCGCCTGGGACCGACTGAAGGGCTGGTGGACCAAATGAGCCAAATGAGCGAACGTAAACCCAAAGTGATTGTCTGCTGCAACCGAAAGCTGGAGTGCGGCGGCTTCACCAACACCTGCCCGATCTGCGGCACCGATTACAACTGGGCCGGTCAACAACTCGCGCCACGAGAGCAGTGGGGCGAGGAAACCGGCGAAACGGCCAGCGAGATCATGCGCCCCTACCCGCCCGGCCGTGAATTTGAAGACTAACCGACGACAAACCGACAACAACAAAGGAGTCCGAATGAAGTTCGACAACATGACCATCGAATTCTTACCCGATGGTCGCATCAAGGTCATCACCGACAAAATCTCGATGCCGAATCACACCAACGCGGATTTATTCATCAAGCAACTGGCCCGCGACATTGGTGGGGAAATCGTCTACGAGAAGCGGACCGACAGCCATTCGCATCACGGGCTGGGCGAGCATTCCCATTCGCATGGCGACGAGCACAGCCACTCGTAGCCCTTATAAACAGGAGAGGCGGGCTGGTTTCGAACCCAGCCCGCCTCGACCACGTCTTCCGCCCGAACCGACCAAAGTTAGACAGAAGAACCGAACAACAATAGGAGAATCTTACCATGAAAAGTGAATTACAACCGCGCATCACGGCGGCGACCGAAGAAATTTTCCAGAACGCGCTGATCCTCAGCGTCCAGATGTACCGCTACGGCATCCAGCGGGGTGTGGACACCAGCGAGCTGAACAAGGACGCGAACGCCTCGTTGATCCGCGTCAACAAAAAGATCCTGACGTCGGAGGAATACGACGCGATCAACTCCCTGGACTCGAAGATGCGCGCCTGGATCGAGCGCAAGAGCCTGGTGTCGCCCTTCCGGCGCGGCACGTACATGTTCGGCCCGCCGAACACGCCGGAGCGCAAGGCGCTGTTGGAAGAGGTCGACGATGCGCTGCAGAAGTATGCCATCCAGCGCAGAGCGATGGTGGACGCCTTCGTGAAGGTCTACCTCGATCGCGTCAAGGAGGCCTCGAAGGACGCGGCGTTGGGCCGCTTCTTCGACGCCAACGACTACGACACCGCGGAGTACGTGCGGGAGCAGTATGCGCTGTACACCCGCTGGCTGCAGATCAGCGTGCCGACCGCGCTGGAAACCATTTCGCCCGACATTTACGAACGCGAGCTGATGAAGGAGCGGCTCAAGATTCGCGAAACGGCCGAGGAAATCCAGGCCGCGCTGCGCGACTCGATGTCGGCGTTCATCTACCAGATCGTCGAGCGGCTCACGCCGAACGAGGACGGCAAGAAGAAGGTGTTCCGCGACTCGACGCTGGCGAACCTCACCGACTTCCTGGACACCTTCGCGGCGAGAAACATCACCAACGATACGGCGCTGGCCGAGTTGGTGGCGAAAGCGAAAGACACGCTGCGCGGCGTGTCGGGCGACGACGTGCGGACCAATGAAGCGGTGCGCGACTCGATCAAAAAGCAGTTCACCAAGGTCGAGGCGGTCCTGGAAAAGATGACGGCGACTGCGAAGCCGTCCCGGCGGATCACGCTGGACGAGGACTAAGCCCATGCCGCGAACACGAATCCATGTCAACACGCATGTGATCCGGCGCAACTGCAAGACCGGCGAGCGCGAGCCGCCGATCGGTGTGGAAACCGCGGGCCGGCGGAAACGCTACGCCCGCGGCGTTCGGATCAACGGGCCGGTACAACTGATTTACTCGCCCGACAAACCCCTGCCGTGCGGCGCTCGACTGTGGCTGGAAACCATGGCCGACGTGGTGCTGGTGGGCGAGGCCAAACGAAAGGAGTGTCAGGATGGCTAGAGTCTGCGTTCAGGAGTGGCAGTTCAAGTCCAGTTCCTCGAACGCGACCTACACCGTCAAGCTCTGGGACGATGGCCGGACGTCGTGTGACTGCCGGGGCTGGCGGTTCAAGCGGGAAGGGCAGGAGCGCAGCTGCAAGCACGTCGCGAAAGTCGAGGCGGCGCGGCGGCCGCCGACGGTATTCAAACCACCGATTTCGGCGGCGCCGCGCATTGACGCTTTAAATTCGCGTCGGCCGATCTGCCCACAGTGCGGCAAGACCGACATCCAGATGTACGACGGCGGGTTGGGCTATGAAGCGATCCGCTGCCGGTCCTGCGGCATGGAGACCGACCGGAACACCGGGGCGACGAGCCGCTGGCTGCCGGACCGGGTGAAGCCGCGCCGGGCCAGCTACGTTCAGTGTCCGCAATGCGGTTCAGCCAACACGCGCTGGATCGAGGACGACGACTACTCCGGGCTCCGCTGCCTGGACTGCAACATGGAAACCGATACCGGGACTGGCGAAGCGTACCTGCGCGTTCCCACCAATCAGCGGCCGGTTTCGAGGGTGGACAAGCCACCGAAACCCGATCCGCCGCCGCCGAAGGGCAAGCGGCGGATCATCATCGACGACGACTAAGGAGAACAACAATGACCCGAACATTTATTGTGACGATCGGCGAAGCGGACGGCTACGACGGGCGCGTCGAACTGGTGGCGGCGCTGGAAGACCGCCGCCGCTGGATCACCGGCTTCACCGTCGCGGAGGCCGACACGCTGAGGAAACCGGACGAGGTTGGCGAGGCGATCTGGGAACTCGTGGACCGCCCGCTCTACCGGGTGAAGGCATGAAGAAGACGCTATACCCCACTTTTCGATGTTTCGACGATGCGATGGACTTCATCAGCGAGTTGATCGCGGCCGACAAGGACATCGGCGACCTCTTCATCGTGCATGCGCTGTGCACGACGCCGGCGGGCGCCACCTTCGCCCATGCCTGGGTGGAGGACGACCGCGAAAACCACGCCATCCACGCGGTCCTGGCCGCGCCGGGGGACACGGAGCGGCTGTGGGTCGCGGTGGAGCCGATCGCGGACTACCACCGCGCGATGCGCGTTCAGGAATTCACCCGCTACACGCCGGAGGAAGCGTGGCGGGAGAACCGGCGCACCCAAAGCTACGGACCATGGCTGGAACGCTATATCGCGTTCTGCGCCGATGGCGCCGCGGCGAAGGCGACCTGGACGCTCGATCAGGACTGGACCGAGAAAGGAGAACAATGACGAACCCTGTCGATTCACGGACGTTGGCGGCGATCTATCAGGCGGCGAAAGATGCCGGCTGGACGCGCGCCGAAGTGACCCGGATCGTGCTGGAAATGTTCGGGCACTTGCCCGAACAGATGACCGAACGCGAGGGCCGCGCCGTACTCGAGCATTTGCTGCCGAATGCGCGGCGCCTCCACCCGAACTCGAACTAACAACCAAACAACAACAAAGGAACCGACCATGAAAATTGACGATCTATTTGTGCGCCCGCTCACCGAACCGGCCCGCTCCCTGGACCATTTGAAGCATCCCGAACGCTGGATGCACTGGAACGGCACGGCGTGCCCGTTGAAGAAACCGGGCTGGAGTCAAACGCCCGCCGACGACTTCTCGCGGCTGGCCGTCGTGAGGTTCTGGAGCGGCAAGTACATGCTGCGCGTCGGGCAGATCGTTCTGCTCACGCCGAAAACCGACGGCTGGGTGACCACCACGCCGGAACAAATTGTCGACGCCGGATGGAGGGTCGACTGAAAGGAGAACGAAACGTGTTCAATACCCCCGATGAACTGGTGGTCCGGCTGCCACAGCCGGTCACCTGCCAGCGCGAGCGGTGCCGCCATTCCTGGACGCCGCGCGTGCCCGATCCCAAGTTCTGCCCGCGCTGCAAGCAGCCGTGGCGGAAACCGTTGAAGGATTTCCGAACGCGAATCAAACCGAAAACCGAACCGAACAACAACGGAGGCTAAGACCATGCCGAAACAACAACTGTACTACCGGGAACGGCGACGGCGCCTGCGGCCGTCTGGCGCCGATGCGATCCGGGAGCAGACCGATCCGGAAGGGCGCGGCCGCGTCCCGATGGACGTCAACTTCGTTTACCTGCGACTGGACCGCAACTGGTGCTTCTGCGGGAAAGGAGGCTCGCGATGACCAACATTGCCGAAGTCGACCTCGTGCTGGTCGACAGTAACTACGATTCCGCGTTCTATGAAAGTGATGGCCCCACCGACCGCCGCGTGTGGCGGCTGCGCCTGCCGCGCAGGCCGCACTTCGACGACCTGCCCGACAAGATTCAAATTCTGGTTCGACGAGAGGAGGCCAAATGAAAAAGTACGCGATCACCGATCTGGGCGTGCAGGCGGACGTCCAATTCCACAGCGAAACCGTCTTCACCCTGCCGCGCTACGGCGTCTGGGAAGTGCGCGGCGGCAGCGACTCGTACACGCTGGATCACGTCGTCGATACCGGCGACGACCTGGAGGCGCTGAAAGCGCAGTACCACACCGAAACCGTCATCGTGCTCACGAAACTCACACCAGGAGAACAACAACAATGAACCAAGCCGAACATTACGTGAAAACCGTCCGGCGGCTGATGCAAGAGGCGGGAATGCGCCTTCAGCGCGAGGACCAGACCCTCCAGCAGGGCCGGATCTGGAATGAATTCGTGCGGCGGGCCAAGCCGTACGACACGGTGGACTGGAAGGCCAGCCTTGAGCTGGCCCGCCGCTACAAGTCCTATCCGCGCTGCTGCTTTTGGAACGCGCTCCAGATCGCGCGGCGGCGGCCGAAGCTGTATCGCTACTGCGAAGGCTTCGCCGTGTCGATCATCCCCACCGAACATGCATGGTTGGTGGACGACGCCGGAACCGTATACGACCCCACCTGGGCGCTGATGTCCCACCACAAGGACTCGCCGCCCCGCGACTACTACGGCATCACCATACCGGTGGCCGAAGTCACGCGCTCCCGCAAACAATCCGACTGCCAGCCGGCGTGGCTGGACCTCTGCCTGAAAGGAGGCGCCGAGTGAACCTACGCGACATCAAGGGCAAGCGCATCGTCGGCATCGAGCAAAGCCGGGGCGCAGTTCGTGAGGGGCCGAATCCCGAGATGGCGACAGAAGTGAGAGCCATCATTCTCGAAGACGGAACCGAGATCCGAATTCATCCCTACGAGACAGACTGGGAACCACGGGCGACCGCGTTCGTCGTCAAGCCGACAGCAGGGAGGAAACCATGAGAGATCCGAACCTGCCTGACGGCTGCACGGCGCGCGATGTGGACCGCGCGGCGGGCAGCGACGACGAACCGGACGAGGACGACGACGGCTCCCCGACCACGATGTACTACACCGTCGAAATTACCGCGCGCAATCACGAGGTGGCGCGCGACGAACTCATGGGCGCATTGGAGGATGCGCGAGACTCCGGCTTGATTGAGGACTGCGCGCTGGTGGACATCGGCGACACGCTCGCTGGCGCGGAGGACGACGACCACGACGAACCCACAACCGACCAAACGAAAGGACAACAATGAAAACCGAATGGACATTTCCCTCATCGAGTAGCGCTGCCATCTACACCGCGAAAGTCGGTGGCGATGGCCGCCTGATGTGCAACTGCCCTGGCTGGGTCAACAAGCGGGGCGAGAACGCGCGGCATTGCAAGCACACCAAGCTGATCGTCGCGGAGTTGAAGGCGACGGCGGTGCCGCGCGGCGAGTACACCTACCTCGCGGGCATGGGCAACTCGAAATGGGTGGGCGACCGCGCACCGCAAGCACCCGCTCCGAAAGCGCGTGAAGCGCAAGAGCGCGTGTCTCCCATGCTGGCCAGTGCGATGGTGGACCCCGTCAAGGGCGCGGCGTTCAACGCGCGATTCAACTACAACGTCTGGGCGATGGAGGAAAAACTCGACGGCCATCGGGTCGTCGCCGTCGTCGATAAGTTCCCCGACGGCCGCTGGGGCAGGGTGCAAGCGCACTCCCGGCCCCGCGCCGGCGACACGGCCCGCGCGCGGGAACTGCCCGATCACATCGTCGAGCAACTGGCCAACCTGCCGAATGGAACCTACGACGGCGAGCTCCTGGCCGCCAGCGGCAAGGCGTGGGACGTCACCACGGGCGGCTCGAACATGGTCTACGTGATCTTCGACATGCTGGAGTTCGCGTCGGGCGACATGAAGCCGCAGAGCTACGCCCAACGGCGGGAGTTCCTGCTGGGCTGTTTGAGCAAGCTGCCGAAAGGGCAGAAGGCGATCACCAGTGTCCTCTCGCTCGATCCGACCTGGGCGGCAGTCGAGGCGATCTGGAAGCGGGGCGGGGAAGGGGCGATCCTCAAACGCCGCGACTCGCCCTACCGGCCGGGCCATCGCTCGCCCGACTGGATCAAGGTCAAGCGCATCGCCAGCGCCACCTTGAAGATCACCGGATTCACGGCAGGGAAGTCGGGGCCGTATTCGGTCACCAACCTCGTCGATCGCGAGGGCAACGAAACCACGGTCAAGACGATCGACAACGCGACCATGCGGGCCATCGCCAAAGACCCGCAGGCCTGGATCGGCAAGCGCCTGGTGGTTAGCTATCAGGAGCGGCTTCCGGGCGGTTCGTATCGCCACATTATGTGGGACCACATCGCGGGGAAAGGAGAAAACGGATGGTAATGGAACGCACGACCTGTTCCTGCAACGAGTGCGTCGACTGCTGCAAGCGGCAACCGGCGGCGCTGGTGGCCGGCGACATGGAGCGCATCGCCGCGTTTTTGGGCAAGAGCCTGGAGGACGCGAAGGCGTACTTCTGGGCCTCGCCCGGCGCGGTGGCGATGAACCGCGCGACCGGGAGGGTGTGGCGGATCGGCACGATCACGCCGCGCTGGGACCGGCGGCGGAAACGCTGCGTGTTCCTGACCGACGAGGACCGCTGTTCGATTCACGAGGTGGCGCCGTTCGGCTGCGCCTACTTCGATACCCACATGGACCACGACGAAGGCCACACCCGCGCGCTCATGGCGCTCGACAGCCAACAGACCGACGAGTACCAGGAGCTGCGCCGGTCGCTGCCGCTGGCGGACCACTACAAGCCGCGGCGCGTATAACCCGTATAACCCCAAACCCAGCTGCCGATGGTGGACCCATCGGCAGCGCAACGAAAGGAACAACAATGACCACGAAAACACGAACGCTACTTTGCCCCGAATGTCGAGACCCCAACGGCCGGTTTGAAATCCACGGCACGGCGGTCGTCCTCTACACCGTCGTGGATCGGCGCGGCGTCGTTCTGGAGTCCGAAACCCAGAAAGCGGGCTGGGAGGACGACGACTACGCCGAGTGCAACCAATGCGGTTGGAGCGGGACGTACGAGCAAATCATCGAACAGGAGAAACCATGACGAAGAAACCGAAGCGGAACGCGTGCGACAACTGCCAGGAGCGATTTCGGGACGAGGACCTGGTGCTGCCGATCCCGAACCTGTGGGAGCGGCTGGAGGTCGGCGGGGAAGTGCCGGCGGGGGAGTGTCCCGAATGCGGGGCGCTGTGCTACCGGCTGGCTCCGAAGAAGCGGCTGCGGCCGCTGTCCAACGAGAAGGTGATTGAGATGTACCTGCATTGCGGCGAGTGCATCGCGGAGTTGCGCGACGGCGTGGCGCCGGACGGCGAGTCGCCGGAGAGTTACGCGCGGCTGGCGCTGGGCTGGACCAAGTACGGGATTCAGGCCTGGTGCAACCGGCACCAGGCGAACGTGGCGCACATCGACTTCGAGGGTGCGACCCATCCCGCGAACGTGACCCGGAGGACGAACTGATGGAGAAACTCTATTGGGTGCAATTCGACTATCGGAAGAACGGGCGGGTGAACGGGCGTCAGTGGTTGAAGGAATACGTGGTGCTTGGCTGCGCGACGGAGGCCGAGGCGCGGGCCGCGGCCGAAAAGCGCGAGCATGATCTCTCCGATTACACGCTCAAGGGCGTGACGGTCAAGGACTGCCGCGTGGACGACTACGTGCGGGGTCATCTGATCCAGGCATAGCGATGGTGGACAGAAGTGAACAGGGCGGTGTACGCTGACGACGACAAGGCGAAGATAACAGGTGGGCCGCGACAAGAGCACGTCGCGGCCCTTTTTTTGGTCTGGGAAGCGGTTTTCCACAGAAAAAACCTATCGGGCCAGGTTTACATAAACACTCTTATGCGACATGCACAATAAACGGGCAGGGGGGTGCGCCGGACGGCCGCAAATCGGAGCCGATTCGCGGTTAATTCCCAACGTGGCCAGCCCGGTCCAGGGCGAGTGCGTCGGGTCGTTTGGTGCCGTCCGGCCCGACCAGCCTATCACGCTTTCGCCGCCATCGCTCATTCGTAGTCGCCCTCTGCATCGACTTCGCAGGCCTCGCGACAATCGTCCAAGTGCGCGTCGAGGATCTGCTCGGCGGTGTCGGTGTCGTTCGCGTAAAAGATCGTGCGACAATTCGGACACTCGACGGACGCGCTCATGGCTTCCCTTCCAACTTCAGCGGAAACGGCTGGTCCTCCGCGTAGAGCGATCCACAGTGGCGGCAGATCGTCATGCGCCGCGCCCCGGTGTTGAAAAACGTGTGCGCCGAACCGCCGCCGACGGTGATCGAGATGGCCATGTCGCCGGTCTGATGGTCGTAGAGCGGCTCGTGCCGCCGGCTCTCCGAGTCCAGGCGCGCGGCGCAGACGTTTTCGATCACGAGTGCGTCTCCGGCTCGATGCCGAGCATCGTCGTCGCGGGCCCCATGATCGGCTCGCCCGCCTCCGCCCGCTTCTCGATCAGGTGGACCGGCGACA
>Ga0105246_10001922_pt1 | contig 12519 bp, 11 predicted proteins | sample KBSM64metaG_FD_99694 | JGI IMG/M metagenome (GOLD analysis project Ga0105246, IMG submission 99694) | Miscanthus rhizosphere microbial communities from Kellogg Biological Station, Michigan, USA - KBS M6-4 metaG | ecosystem: Host-associated > Plants > Roots > Rhizosphere > Soil | place...
GTACTCGGACTGGTTGGCCACGATCGGGAACCCCGCGACGGCTGCGGCCTTGGCACTCTGCCAGCCGTTGAAGTTCGAGATGCCGACGTAGCGTGCGCGCCCGCTGCGCAGCGCAAGTTCCAGGGCGGACAGGGTCTCGTCCAGGGGAACGTTGGCGTCCCAGCACTGGACGAACCAGATATCGAGGTAATCAGTTCCCAGTCGAGCCAGGCTGGCGTCCAGCGCAGAGAGCATCGCACCGCGCGAGGCGTCCACCCTCTGCCGGCCATCCTGGCTCCAGGCGCCCGCCTTGCTCGAAATGACCAGCTCGGAGCGCGCAACCACGTCGCCAAGCATGGACCCGAGGATCGCCTCGGCTTCGCCTCCGGAATAGGATGCCGCGGTGTCCACCAGGGTGCCTCCGGCGTCGACAAAAGCATGGAGCAATTCCATTGCATCCTGCTCATCGGTCTCCTGCCCCCAGGACATGGTGCCCAGGGAAAGAACCGAGGCCCTCAGGCCGCTGTTGCCGACATAACGCTGCTGCATGGTGCTAGCTTACGGGCACTTCAGGGACATCATGACGTAGGGTCTATTCACGTGAACTGGATAGAAGCAGCCTTCCTCGGCCTGGTGCAGGGGCTCACCGAATTCCTGCCGATTTCCTCGAGCGCACATCTGCGGATCGTCGGCGCTTTCCTGCCCAATGCAGCCGATCCCGGCGCAGCGTTCACGGCGATTACCCAGCTGGGTACCGAGACCGCCGTCGTCGTGTTTTTCTGGCGCGACATCGTCCGGATCGTCCGGGCGTGGGTTGGGTCGTTGGGTGGCAAAGTAGGCAGGAATGATCCCGACGCCCGCATGGGCTGGCTTGTGATCCTCGGCAGCCTGCCGATCATCGTGCTGGGCCTGCTCTTCCAAGACCAAATCGAATCGGTCTTCCGCAGCATGTGGATCGTGGCCACCATGCTGATCGTCTTCGGCATGATCCTCGCGGTGGCGGACGCAACGGGCAAGCAGAAACGCGACCTCACCCATCTCAGCTACAAGCACGGCATCCTTTATGGCTTCGCCCAGGCGCTGGCCCTGGTCCCGGGTGTTTCCCGCTCCGGCGGCACCATCACGGCCGGCCTGCTCATGGGCTACACCCGCGAAGCCGCGGCCCGCTATTCCTTCCTGCTGGCAATCCCGGCCGTTTTCGGCAGCGGGCTCTACCAGCTGTACAAAGTGCTCAGCAAGGACGGAATCACAGGGCCCTACGGCCTGCCCGAGACCGCCCTCGCCACCGTGATCGCCTTCGGGGTGGGCTACGTGATCATCGGCTGGTTCCTGAAGTACGTCTCGACCCGCAGCTACCGGCTGTTTGTCTGGTACCGGATCCTCCTCGGCCTTGCCCTCTACCTGCTGCTCGGTTTCAATGTCATCAGCGCCTAGCACTATCGTTGAGGCTGTGAAATCGTGGACCTCCCGCCCAGTACCCGAGCTTCCCGGCACCATGCCCCAGCTGCGGCTCTTCGACACTGCCAAGGATGCCGTCGTGGACATCCCGCTCCGGGCGGAGCAATCCCTGTATGTCTGCGGCATTACGCCCTATGACGCCACGCACATGGGCCATGCCTCAAGTTATGTGGCGTTCGACCTTCTGAACCGGGCCTGGCGCGACGGCGGCCAGCGCGTCGCCTACGTGCAGAACGTCACCGACATCGACGATCCGCTGCTGGAACGCGCCAATGCGACCGGGGTGGATTGGCGCGAACTTGCCGCCAGCCAGATCGAACTGTTCCACGCCGACATGACAGCACTGAACGTCCTCGCCCCTGACAACTATGTCGGCGCGGTCGAGGCCATCCCGCTGATCGTGCCCGCCATTGAAAAACTGCTCGCGGACGGCCTGGCGTACCGGGTGGACGGCACCGGCGGCGAGCCCGACGGCGATGTCTACTACGACGTCGACGAGGCCGGAAAGCGTTCGGACAGCGAGGACGCGTGGCGGCTTGGCGACGTCTCCGGACTGAGCGAGGCGGACATGCTGCCGCTGTTCGCCGAACGCGGCGGCGACCCCGCACGTGCCGGCAAGCGGAACGTCCTCGACCCGCTGCTGTGGCGCGTGGCCCGCGACGGCGAGCCGAGCTGGCCCGGCGCTAGCCTGGGGGAGGGCCGTCCCGGATGGCACATCGAGTGCACGGTCATCGCCCGCGAATACCTGCCCGCACCCTTCACCGTGCAGGGCGGCGGATCCGACTTGGTATTCCCGCACCATGAAATGGGAGCCGGCCATGCCTGGTCGATCGGCGGGGTTCCGCTGGCACGGCACTACGCGCACGCCGGAATGGTGGGGCTCGACGGCGAGAAGATGAGCAAGTCGCTCGGCAACCTCGTGCTCGTGTCCAAGCTGCGCGCTGCCGGAGAAGAAGCTCCGGCAATCCGGCTGGCGATCCTTGCAAACCACTACCGCGCCGACTGGTCATGGACCGCGGAAGGCTTCGAGGCGGCGAAGGAACGGCTCGCGATCTGGCGCGCCGCCCGCGATGCCGCGCCCGCCGGGACCGTCGCCGCGCTGCTTGGCCGGGTGCGCAGTGAACTTGCCGATGACCTCAACGCACCAGGCGCACTGGCCGCCGTCGACGAATGGGCAAAGGCCGCCCTCGACGCCGGCACCCCGGAAGCGTCGCAAGTGGACGCCGCACTGTTCTCGGACGCCGTCGACGCCCTGCTCGGCGTCGAACTCTAGAGGTTCACAGAGAATCCCCGCCCGGCAGGAACCGGGCGGGGATTCTGCTGCCTAGGACTTTCCCTTTCCGCGGCGCTTGAGGTAGCGCTCGAACTCCCGCGCGATGGATTCGCCCGTTGCCTCCGGCAGGTCCGCGGTGTCCTTGGCCTCCTCCAGTTGCCGGACGTACGCGGCGATTTCCGGATCGTCCGTGGCGAGTTCGTTGACGCCGCGTTCCCAGGCCTCGGCGTCCTCCGCCAGGGACTGGGTGTCCAACGGCAGCTGCAGCAGGTCCTCCACCTTGTGCAGGATCGCCAGCTGGGCCTTCGGGGACGGCGCCTGGGACACGTAATGCGGAACCGCCGCCCAGAGGGAGACAGTGGGAAGGCCCGCCAGCATCGCGAACTCCGCCAGTACTCCCACGATGCCCACCGGCCCCTCGTACTGGCTGGCTTCAAGGTTCAGCCTCTGCCTCAAGGAGTTGTCCTCCGTGGTGGTGCTCACCGGAATGGGCCGGCTGTGCGGAACGTCCGCAAGCAGCGCGCCAAGGAGCACCACATAGTCCACCTTGAGGGCCTCGGCGTGGACAAGGAGTTCCGTGGTGTAGGCACGCCACCGGTAGGAAGGTTCCGTGCCGAGCACCACCACCACATCAACGTTGCTGTCCGGGACGCTTGCCCGGTACAGGCGCGTGGAGGGCCACTTCACCCGGCGCTCTCCCGCGGCGGTGCGGCGCACCGTCGGACGGGTGAACTGGAAGTCGTAGTAGTCGTCGGCATCCACAGTGGCCACCTTCTTGCCCTGCCACAGCTTGTTCAGGTAGCGCAGCGCGTCGCTGGCCGCTTCGCCGGCATCATTCCAGCCTTCGAAAGCGGCAAGCATCACGGTGGTCCTTCTACCCTCCTGCGCTGTCTGCAAAAGGTGCTCGGCTTCGCGGGGGGCGTCCTGTCCGTCGCGGGCTCCGTCCAAACTGTTCATTCCCTCACCCTACGTCGAAGCACCCCGGCTGTGCATGGCATCACACGCCGCTGCGCCCGGGGCTTTTCCGTTCCGCGGCCGCGCTGCCCCTTCCCGGGGGCGGTGGCCGGGGCCAGCCCCGCGTGCACGTAGACTTGACCATATGCATGCCGCCCCCCAGCCCCGCTTGAAAGCCGCCCTCTGGGACATGGATGGCACCCTGGTGGACACCGAACCCTACTGGATCGCCGCTGAACACGCGCTCGTTGAAGCCCACGGCGGGAGGTGGTCCCATGAACAGGCCATGCAGCTCGTAGGCCAGTCCTTGACGCACTCCGCGGGCATCCTTCAGGAGGCCGGGGTACGGATGGAAAAGCGGGACATCATCGACACCCTCAGCGCCCAGGTCATCGAGCGCATCAGGGTCGAAGTCCCGTGGCGGCCGGGCGCCCGTGAACTCCTCGAGGAACTGCACGGCGCCGGCGTGCGCTGCGCCCTCGTGACGATGTCCGAGGGACCCTTGGCACACGAGGTTGTGGCAAGCCTCCCCAAGCCCTACTTCGAATTCATGGTCACCGGGGACTCCGTCAGCCAAGGCAAGCCCCACCCCGAGGCGTACCTCACCGCGGTCGAACGCCTGCGCCTCTCCGACCCTGAACTGACCGTCGACCATTGCGTCGCCCTCGAGGATTCAATTCCCGGCGTTGCGGCGGCCCTGGCCTCCGGTGTCGTGACGGTGGGGATCCCACACCAGATGCCGCTGCCCGAAGACGCCGGCCGCACCACCTGGAGCACACTCGCCGGCCGCACCGTCGCCGAACTCGAACAGCTAGTCGCCGACCGCGCACGCCTGGCGGGCGCCGGCGTTCTTCTTGAAGGAGCAAACTAGGTGGCCAGCGGCGCTGCGGGCCATGGTGCCCACGGTGGACGCAAAGATGGCATACGGCTCGGCAGGATCGCCGGCATCCCGGTGTACCTTGCCTATTCCTGGTTCGCCATTGCGCTCTTCATCGTGATCACCAACGGGCCCCCGTTGGCAGCCGCATCGGGCCTGGGAGTGGCCGCCTATCTGGTCGCCTTCGCCTACGCAGTGCTGCTGGCGGTGTCGGTCCTGGTGCACGAGCTGGCCCACGCGTTCAGTGCCCGCCTGTTCGGCTGGCCCACGGACAGGATTGTGCTGAACCTATGGGGCGGTCACACCCAGTTCGAAAGCTTCACGGCGTCGCCCGGCCGTTCGGTCATCGTTGCGCTTGCAGGGCCGGCGGCCAACTTCGTGCTTGCCGGCGCCGCCTGGCCGCTGGTGGAGGCCCATGTCTTCTCAGGGGTGGCCGAAACGCTGCTGAACAGCGGGATGTGGGTGAACTTCCTGATCGGCATCTTCAACGTGCTCCCCGGGCTGCCGCTGGACGGCGGGCGCCTGGTGGAGTCCCTCGTTTGGAAAGCCACCGGGAGCCAGGAGAAGGGCACTATCGCCGCTGGCTGGACCGGCCGCGGCATCGTCGTCGTCCTGCTTGCATTGTTCATTGTGGTGCCCTGGCTGCGCGGCGAGAGGGTGGACTTCGCCCGGACAGTCATCGCTGTCCTGGTCTGCGGCTTCCTCTGGATCGGCGCCTCGGCAGCGATCAAACATGCCACCATGCGCAGCCGCCTCCGTTTCGTCAACGCCGGCGCCCTGGCCGAACGCGCCGTCGGGGTCCCGGACACAGCCAGCGTCGCAGACGCGCTGCGCCTGTCCCCGGAAGGCCGGCCCGCCGTCGTCGTGCAGGATCCGGACGGCCGCCCCAAGGCGTGGGTGATTCCCTCCTCAGCGCTGGCAGTACCGCCCGCACAACAAGCGGCGACGCCGGTCAGCGCCGTCGCCGCAGCCCTGGCACCGGGCGCTTACGTTCCCTGGAATGCCGGAGGCCAGGAGCTCATCCAGTACCTGGCCCGCCTGGACGGCGGCGAATACGCCGTGGTGGACGACTCCGGCACAGTGACCGGGCTGCTGCGGCAGCAGGCCGTCGTGAGCGCCATTACAGGTAAAGATCCCCGCCGGAGCGGGCGCGCTTAGCACCTTCCCGGTAGAGTTACCTGCCGGCCATGAATTGATCCGGACATCTGCCGCACTCCGCGGCGACGCTCCACGGCCCAGCCTTACAAAAGCGAGGAACACATCCATGAGCAGGGAAACCGCCGTCAACAACAACACTGTGGAGACCGGCGCGGACACTTCAGCAAGCCAGGCGACGGGGGCGGCGCGCCGGCGCGGACCGTTCCGGGTGGGCGAGCGTGTCCAGCTCACGGATGAACGCGGCCGCATGAACACCATCACCCTCGAGGTGGGCGGCGCCTTCCATACGCACCGCGGCTTCCTGAACCACGACGAAATCATCGGCAAGGTGGACGGCTCGGTGGTCTCCAACAACATCGGCCAGCAGTACCAGACCCTGCGCCCGCTGCTGTCGGACTTCGTGCTTTCGATGCCCCGCGGCGCAGCCGTGGTCTACCCGAAGGATGCCGGGCAGATCGTCACCATGGCGGACATCTTCCCCGGCGCCCGCGTGGTGGAAGCCGGCGTGGGTTCCGGCGCCCTCTCGATTTCACTGCTGCGCGCCGTGGGTGACGCCGGCTACCTGCATTCCTTTGAACGCCGCCAGGAATTCGCCGATATTGCCCGCGGCAACGTCGAAACCATCTTCGGCGGCCCGCACCCGGCCTGGAAGATCTCGCTGGGCGACTTCCAGGAAGAAGTGGTCCGCAGCGAGGAGCCCGGCTCGGTGGACCGCGTGGTGCTGGACATGCTCGCCCCTTGGGAATGCCTCGACGCCGTCGCCACGGTGCTGGCTCCCGGCGGCGTCTGGATCAACTACGTTGCCACGGTCACGCAGCTTTCCCGCACCGCAGAGGCGATCAGGGCTGACGGACGTTTCACCGAACCCGACGCCTGGGAGTCCATGGTCCGCGGCTGGCACCTGGAAGGCCTGGCCGTGCGGCCGGACCACCGGATGGTGGCACACACGGGATTCCTCCTGGTCACTCGCCGCCTCGCCGCCGGCGTCACCGGCATTTCCACGAAGCGCCGGCCCTCCAAGACCGAATTCAGCGAAGAGGACCTGAACGCCTGGACCCCCGGCGCGGTAGGAGAACGTGCGGTTTCGGACAAGAAACTCCGCCGCGCTGCCCGCGACGCCATCGCGGGCACGAACGTCATGGACACCCCTGGCGTGGACGGCTAGCGAAGATCACAAACTGGTCCGCATTCCGGATGTCAGAGCCTTCCCGGGCCTTTTGAGGGCTAAGGTCTATCTATAGACGCAGGAAGGGGCTGATGCTTCGTGGATACCACGAACAACGATTTCGGACTGACACCGGAAGAGTCCTCCGCAAAGGCGGAAGGGACGGTGGAACGCGGCTTGTCCGCCGTTGGACCGAAGCAGGGCGAAGGCGAGCTGACAGTCGCCGAGCGGCAGATCAACATCCTTCGCGACAAGCTCCGGCACATCGACCGGCAACTCGCGGCAGCCACCCAGAACAACAGCAAGCTCGTCACGATGCTGGAGACGGCCAAGGCCGAAATCGTCCGGCTCAAGAGCGCTTTGGAGCAGGACGGCCAGCCGCCCTACAGCTTCGGCACCATCTTGCAGATCAATCCGCGCCGCCAGTCCACCGCCGGCAACGCGGGACAGGCGGCCACGGAAGAATCCGTGGACATTTTCAACGCCGGCCGGAAAATGCGCGTCGGTATCAGCCCGCTGGTCAACGTCAACCAACTGGCCGTGGGCCAGGAAGTACTGCTGAACGAGGCACTGCTGGTGGTCATGGCGCTCGGCTACGAACGTGCCGGCGAACTGGTGACCCTGAAGGAGATGCTCGGCCATGACCGCGCCCTCGTGGTCGGCCGCGCCGACGAGGAACGCGTGGTCCGGCTCTCCGGGGCCCTGCAGAGGCAACCGCTGCGCGTCGGTGACGCACTGTCCCTGGATTCGCGCACGGGCTACGTCCTGGAGAAAGTGCCCCGCGCGGAAGTCGAGAACCTGGTCCTGGAAGAAGTCCCGGACATCACCTACGAAGACATCGGCGGCCTGGGCCCGCAGATCGAGCAGATCCGCGATGCCATCGAGCTTCCATTCCTGCACCCGGACCTCTACCGCGAGCACGGACTCAAAGCGCCCAAGGGCATCCTCCTGTACGGGCCTCCGGGCTGCGGCAAGACCCTGATCGCCAAAGCGGTCGCGAACTCCCTGGCCGCCCGGGCCGGCGAGCGGGCAGGCAACACGGACCTGAAGAGCTACTTCCTCAACATCAAGGGCCCGGAACTGCTGGACAAGTACGTCGGTGAGACCGAACGCCACATCCGCCTGATTTTCGCCAGGGCCCGGGAGAAGGCTTCCGACGGCAGCCCAGTGGTGGTCTTCTTCGACGAAATGGACTCGCTGTTCCGTACGCGCGGCACCGGCGTGTCTTCCGACGTCGAAACCACCATCGTGCCTCAGCTGCTGAGCGAGATCGACGGCGTGGAGCGGCTGGAGAACGTGATCGTGATCGGTGCGTCGAACCGCGAAGACATGATCGACCCCGCAATCCTCCGGCCCGGCCGCCTTGACGTGAAAGTCAAGATCCAGCGCCCGGACGCTGAAGCCGCCGCGGACATCTTCGCCAAGTACATCACCACGGATCTGCCGTTCCACCCGAACGACCTCGCCGAGCACCAAGGCGATGTGCAGTCCACGGTCGACGCGATGATCCAGCGCACGGTCGAGGCGATGTACTCCACCGAGAAGTCCAACGAATACCTCGAAGTGACCTACGCCAACGGCGACACCGAGATGCTGTACTTCAAGGACTTCAACTCCGGTGCCGTGATCCAGAACGTCGTGGACCGGGCCAAGAAGTACGCCATCAAGGACCTGCTCACCACCAAGCAAAAGGGCCTGAGGATCGACCATCTGCTCCGCGCCGTCGTAGACGAATTCCGTGAGCACGAGGACATGCCCAACACCACCAACCCGGACGACTGGGCACGCATTTCCGGCAAGAAGGGTGAGCGCATCACCTACATCCGCACCATCGTCCAGGGCAAGGCCGGCCAGGAGCCCGGGAAGTCGATCGAGACGACCCCGAACACCGGCCAGTACCTGTGACCCCGGGACGCGAGGCGCTGCCGGGCAGCGAACTGCCGGCCGGCGGAGCCATGCGCGTGATGGGCTCGGAAACGGAATACGGCATCCACGCCCCCTCCGCCCCGGGCGCCAACGCCACCATGATGTCCGCGCGGGTCATCCAGGCCTACGCCCAGCTCACCAGGCAGCGGACCGCCGGGGGAGCGGAGACCCGCTGGGACTACACGGACGAGGAGCCGCTGCATGACGCCCGCGGCTGGACCCTGGAGCGCAGTGCGGCTGACCCCAGCCAGCTGACTGACCAGCCTCCGGTGCTCGACGCCGAAGCAGTGGCCCTCGCCTACGGCCGGCAGGAACTGGAAGCCGACGGTTCGGACGAGGCCGGCTCCCTGCTGATGAACATGGTCCTCGGCAACGGCGCGCGCCTCTATGTGGACCACGCCCACCCGGAATACTCGAGCCCGGAGGTAACCAACCCGCTCGCGGCCGTCACCTGGGACGCCGCCGGCGACCTGGTGGCCCTCGCAGCCGTCCGGAAGCTCGCGGCCGACCCGGAGCTGCCGTCCATCAATCTCTACAAGAACAACACCGACAACAAGTCCGTCTCCTACGGATCCCATGAGAACTACCTCATGCCCCGTTCGGTTCCTTTCGGGGATATAGTCCGCGGCCTCACTCCCTTCTTCGTCACGCGGCAGGTCATCTGCGGCGCGGGACGAGTGGGTCTGGGCCAGGACGGATCCCGGCCCGGATACCAGATCAGCCAGCGGGCGGACTTCTTCGAAGCCGAAGTCGGGCTCGAGACCACCATCCGCCGGCCGATCATCAATACCCGGGACGAACCACACGCCACAGCGGACAAGTACCGGCGGCTGCACGTCATCATCGGCGACGCGAACCTGAGCCAGGTTTCCAACTACCTCAAGTTCGGCACTACCGCCATGGTGCTGAGCCTGATCGAGGCCGGCCAGGCTCCGAGGATCGAACTCCATGAACCGGTGGCAGGGCTGCAGGAAGTCAGCCATGACACCTCGCTCAGCGCCACGCTCCGCCTGCTGGACGGCCGCCGGGTGACCGCGCTGGACATCCAGTGGATCTACTACGAAGCCGCGGCCAAGCTCGCCCAGGAAACCGGTGTCTCCGACGCGGTCAGCGGCGATGGACACACCCGGGGCGTGCTGGAGCAATGGGAGTCGGTCCTCACCCTGCTCGGCTCCAATCCGCCGGCCGCCGCCTCCTCGGTGGAATGGCTCGCGAAGCTGGCCCTGCTCGAGGGGTACCGCCGGCGCGACGGGCTCGAATGGTCCGACGCGCGGCTGGGCCTCGTGGACCTCCAATGGTCTGACATCCGGCCCGAGAAGGGGCTGTACTACCGGATGCTCGCCCGGGAGCGGATGCAGCGCTTGGTGGACGACGGCGCGATCGCCCGTGCCGCCGTCGAACCGCCCTCGGACACCCGGGCATACTTCCGCGGAAAGTGCGTTTCGACGTTCGGCAAGCAGGTGGTCGGAGCCAGCTGGGACTCGGTCATCTTCGACGTCCCCGGCATCGGGAAACTGCAGCGGGTGCCCACCCGGGAGCCCCTTCGGGGCACGGAGTCGCTGACCGGCGCACTGTTCCGGAAGCACGGCACGGCCGAAGCATTCCTCGGCGAATTGCTCGGCCCGCCACCGGCCCCGCGGGGCTGAACACCAACCCCGCGGCGCGGAGCGAATCGCCTGCGGGAAAACAGCAGCACGGCCGCCCGCACCGTGGCAGTATGGCATTACAGGGAGTCCCCGCAGCAGTTCCACTCCGGAACCGCCGCCCAGGGGCAAAGAGAATGGAGAGGGTCATGGCAGCCCAGGAACAACAACAGCCGCAGTCCCGGGACACCGAGGTCGAGGACGAGGTACCCGAGGCGCCCCCGGCCGCACCGGAAGCCCAGGCATCCGCAGCCACCCAGGGCGTGGACGACCTGTTGGACGAAATCGACGGCGTCCTTGAATCCAACGCCGAGGAATTTGTCCGCGCATTCGTGCAAAAGGGCGGCCAATAGCGGCAGGGCCCCCACCACTGCCCGGCCCACGCCGGGCCCCGGATGTCATCGTCGAAGGAGCGCAGCAGTGCAGGAGCTAACGGCCGGCTTCCCGGCCACCGAGGCAACGTCGTCATTCACCGAGTATCTGCAGCGCTCAAGACCTGAACTCCTGCCCGGCAGCCAGTTGCTCCCCGCCGGACAGCTTCCGCAGGCACCCCACGCCACCACCATCGTCGCCTTGACCTACCCGGGCGGTGTGCTGATGGCGGGGGACCGGCGGGCCACCATGGGCAATGTGATCGCCAGCAGGCACATCGAGAAAGTCTTCGCGGCCGACAGCTACTCTGTGTTGGGCATCGCCGGAACCGCAGGCCTGGCCATCGACATCACCAAACTCTTCCAGGTGGAACTGGAACACTACGAAAAGATCGAAGGCACCCTGCTCAGCCTGGACGGCAAGGCCAACCGCCTCGGTGCCATGATCCGCAGCAACCTGCCCATGGCGATGCAGGGCATGGCGGTTGTCCCGCTGTTTGCCGGCTTCGACCAGGTGGCGCAGCTCGGCCGCCTGTTCTCCTATGACGTCACCGGAGGCCGCTACGAGGAGCAGGAACACCACTCGGTGGGCTCGGGGTCGGTGTTCGCCCGGGGCGCGCTCAAGAAACTGTGGCGCCCCAACCTTTCCGAGAGCGAGGCGGTTTCCGTCGCCGTCGAGGCCCTCTATGACGCGGCCGACGACGACTCCGCCACGGGCGGTCCCGATCCGGTCCGGCAGCTCTGGCCCGTCGTGTACACCGTTAACAGTGCAGGCGCCCGCAGGGTACCGGACCGTGAACTGGCCGCCATCGCCGGCCGGATCGCAAGCTCGCGCACGATCGAAGGAAGGGAGGCCTGACATGACCCAGCAGTTCTACGTTTCGCCCGAGCAGCTGATGAAGGACCGCGCGGATTTCGCACGCAAGGGAATTGCCCGGGGCCGCTCCGTCGTCGTGATCAGCTGCGCCGACGGGATCGCCCTCGTGGCCGAAAACCCCTCCCCGTCCCTGCACAAGCTCGGGGAAATCTACGACAAGATCGCCTTCGCAGCGGTCGGCAAGTACAACGAATTCGAGAGCCTGCGCCAGGCCGGAGTGCGCTATGCGGACGTCCGCGGTTACTCCTACGACCGCGAGGACGTCACCGCGCGCGGCCTCGCAAGTGTCTATGCGCAAAGCCTCGGTGCGGTGTTCACCGCCGAACAGAAACCCTTCGAGGTAGAACTCGCGGTGGCAGAAGTGAGCCGGGACCAGGCCTCCGACCACCTGTACCGGCTGACCTTCGACGGCTCGATCGCCGACGTCAACGGCTTCGTGGCCATGGGGGGCCTGGCAGAGCAGGTCTCCGAAGCTCTTGAAGCCGGGTGGAGCCCCGAGCTCAGCCTGGCCGGTGCGCTCCGGCTCGCGGTCCGCGCATTGGCCGCCGACAAGGATGCGGACGCCCTGCCCGGAACGGCCGTGGAGGCTGCGGTGCTCGACCGCGGCTCCGAAAGCAGCCGCGGCTCACGCCGTGCTTTCCGACGGCTGTCCGCCGAAGAAATTGTTCGCTCGCTGGAAGGGGAGGCCTGACATGGACAAGAGGATTTTCGGAATCGAAACCGAGTTCGGGATCTCCTACTCGAGCCCCGATTCCCGCCCGCTCGCACCGGAAGAGGTGGCGCGGTACCTGTTCCGCAAAGTGGTCAGTTGGGGCCGTTCTTCCAATGTGTTCCTCAC
>Ga0105246_10001925_pt1 | contig 12513 bp, 8 predicted proteins | sample KBSM64metaG_FD_99694 | JGI IMG/M metagenome (GOLD analysis project Ga0105246, IMG submission 99694) | Miscanthus rhizosphere microbial communities from Kellogg Biological Station, Michigan, USA - KBS M6-4 metaG | ecosystem: Host-associated > Plants > Roots > Rhizosphere > Soil | place: Michigan...
AAGACCCACAGCGCCGATGGTACTGCACCCGGGAGGGTGTGGGAGAGTAGGACACCGCCGGACAACCATTACAGGTCGAGGCCCCCGAAGAAACCTTCGGGGGCCTCCCGCATTTAACCCACAAACAGGCGCACGGGTGACTGCCGCACACAGGCACGCCGCCGCCGTCGGGCATTCCCCGCCCGCCGCGCCGTCGGACGTCCCCGTAAGCCGCCGGGCCGGTCCGGCGGCCTGTTCAGGCTCCCCGAACCCCTGAAAAACCCCGGAAATCCCGTGAATTTGGTCAAAAAGGCGCGGAAACACGCGGAATTTGCTGGCCGTGTCCGCCCAAGCTGGTAAGTTTTCGAACAGTGGCTCGTGCGCAGACCGCGCGTGAGCTCCAGACTCGTACAGTCCAGGAGGACAACAATGGCTAAGAACCGTAGCGAACTGGTTGCAGAGGTTGCTGGCAAGGCTGGCACCAGCCAGGCTGCCGTGAACGGCGTGCTCGACGCCCTCTTCGAGGTCTTCGAGGCTTCTGTCGCCGCCGGCGAAAAGATCACCATCCCGGGCTGGCTCGCCATCGAGCGCACCGACCGCGCCGCACGCACCGGCCGCAACCCGCAGACCGGCGAGACCATCCAGATTGCAGCAGGCCACAGCGTCAAGCTGACCGCCGGCTCCAAGCTGAAGGCAGCTGTCGCCAAGAAGTAAGACACTTCGGCGAACGCCTCGGAAGGCGGCAGGCTAACGGCCTGCCGCCTTCCGCTTTTAACGAGATCCCCGTGCCGCGGCTGCCAGGGCCGATTCGCGGCCTCGGCAGCCTTGGCGGACAATGGATAGGTGCCACAAGCAAGAACCTCCCCCACAGCCCCCCGGCCCGCTCCCAAGGCAGCGGCAGGTACGGGGACGGCACAAGGCATCGGCCTTCCGTGGCAGCTGGCCGGCATTGCGGTGCTCCTGCTTGCCCTGGCCGGGGCATTGCTCTTCTCGGGGGCCGCGGGGGCCCGCCAGGTCTCCGATCCCGGGGCCCTGGTCCGCTGGGGACTTCCGATCAGCAAAGCGATCCACAACGTCGCCCTCGCGACCGTAGTGGGCGGCCTGATCTTCGCCGTCGGAATCCTTCCGCGCCACCTTCCCGGACATCGGGCCAAGGACGCCGAGGCTCCCGAACACCCGGCCTTCACCCGGGCACTGGCCGTCGCGGCGGCCGCGGGCGCCGTCTGGACCCTCTCCGCCGTCGCCGTGCTGGTGTTCAGCTATGCGGACATCGCAGGCCAAGGCATCTCGGGCGACGCCGAATTCACCCGTTCCCTCGTCTACTTCATGACCGACATCGAGACCGGCAAGGCCTGGCTCGCGGTCACTATCATCGCCGCGGTGGTCACGACCATCCTCTTCGGCGTCCGCTCCCTGGCGGGGCTTGCCTGCACGCTCGTCTTGGCGCTGGGCGGCCTGGTGCCCACCGCACTGATCGGGCACTCCTCAAGCTCCAGCGACCACGGTGGCGCCATCAACTCGCTCGGCCTGCACCTGGTGGGCGTCTCCAGCTGGGTGGGCGGCATCATCATGCTCGCGGTGCTTTCGGGCATCCTGGGCAGCAAGGCCTCCGGCGGCAAGGACGCCACCGAACAGACGCTCCGCCGCTTCTCCAGCCTGGCAGGCTTCGCCTTCTTCCTGGTTTTCGCCTCCGGCGTCGTCAACGCGAGCATCCGGGTCACCACCTTCGAGGAGCTCGTCGGCTCGGCCTACGGGCAGCTGATCCTGGCCAAGGCCTTCGCCACACTGCTCCTGGGTGGCATCGGCCTCATGCACCGCCGCTGGGTCATTCCGCAGCTTGGCCGGGGCGGGATGTCCGTCAGGCGGGTGCTCTGGCAACTCGTCCTCGTCGAACTGCTCGTGATGGGTGCGACGTCGGGACTCGCCGTCGCGCTGGGCCGCTCGGCACCGCCGGAACCGACCACCTACGCGCCGGACGCGTCGCCGTCGTTCATCCTCTCCGGCTATGAACTGCCGCCGGAACTGACGCCCGAACGCATGTTCAGCGAATGGCGTTTCGACTGGATCTGGGTGACCGTGGCGGTCTTCGGCGCCGTGGCCTACCTCCTGGGCGTGGCCAAGCTGCGCCGCCGCGGCGACTCCTGGCCCTGGCTGCGAACCGTGGTGTGGCTCCTGGGCCTGGCAGCACTGACCTACATCACCTCCGGGCCGCTGGCCGTGTACGGCATGGTGCTCTTCTCGATACACATGGTGGATCACATGGCCCTGACGATGGTGGCGCCGCTGTTCCTGGTGCTGGGTTCGCCGGTGACGCTGGCGCTGCGTGCGCTGCCCGCCCGCGGCGAAGGCAGCCGGGGCGACGGCTCCCGCGGCCTGCGTGAGTGGCTGCTGGTGTTCGTGCACTCGAAGTTCTCCCAGCTGGTGACGCACCCGCTGTTCGCCGCCGCGAACTTCGCCGGATCGATCGTGCTGTTCTACTATTCGGACGCCTTCGGTTGGGCCATGCGCGAACACGTCGGCCACGAACTGATGAACCTGCACTTCCTGCTCACCGGGTACATCTTCGTGCTGACCATGATCGGCACCGATCCGTTGCCGCGCCGCGCGCCGTATCCGATGCGGCTGCTGCTGCTCCTGGCCACGATGGGCTTCCATGCCTTCTTCGGCGTTTCCATCATGGGCGGTACCGGCCTGCTCGCCGCGGACTACTTCGGCAACCTCGGCCGCACCTGGGGCGGCTCGGCGATCGCGGACCAGCAGGTGGGCGGCGCAGTAGCATGGGGGATCGGCGAAGTGCCCACGCTCCTGGTGGCGATCGGCGTCGCGGTCATGTGGTCGCGCTCGGACGAGCGCGAGACCCGACGCACCGACCGCGCGGCCGAGCGGAATAACGACGCCGAGCTGAACGCTTACAACGACATGTTTGCCAGGCTCGCCGACCGCGATGCCAAACTTGCACAAAACGATCCTGGACACCGGCCTGCGAAACAGGTCGAACCCGACACGAAGCTGGAAGGACGCTGATGAGCGAAACCGTACGCACCCAATTGCGGGTCCGGGCCTCCGAACTGGTGGGCCGCGGCTGGCTCAACACCGGCGGCAAGAACCTGGACCTGGAGGCCCTGCGCGGCAAGATCGTGCTCCTGGACTTCTGGACGTTCTGCTGCATCAACTGCCTCCACGTGTTGGACGAGCTGCGCCCGCTCGAAGAGAAGTACTCGGACGTGCTGGTGACTGTGGGCGTGCACTCGCCCAAGTTCGAGCACGAAGCCGACCCCGTGGCCCTCGCCGCTGCCGTGGAACGCTACGAAATCCACCACCCCGTGCTGGACGACCCGGAGCTTGCCACGTGGAAGGCCTACACGGCCCGTGCTTGGCCGACCCTGGTGGTCCTGGACCCCGAGGGCTACATCGTGGCGCACCTGTCCGGCGAAGGGCACTCCGGCGGCCTCGCCGTCCTCCTTGAGGAACTCGTTGCCGAGCACGAGGCCAAGGGCACCCTGCACCGCGGCGACGGCCCCTACGTGGCGCCTGTTCCGACGTCGGGCACCCTGCGCTTCCCGGGCAAGGCCACGGCGCTGGAGAACGGCAACTACCTGGTGGTCGACTCCGGCCACCACCGCCTGGTGGAACTGCGCCCCGACCTTGAAACCGTGGAGCGTGTGATCGGCTCCGGCACCAAGGGGTACCTGGACGGCCAGGCCGAGCTCGCCCAGTTCAACGAGCCGCAGGGCGTGGCCGTGCTGCCTGCCGAACTCGCCTGGAAGCTCGGCTACGACGCCGTCGTGGCCGACACCGTGAACCACCGCCTGCGCGGCGTGACCCTGAGTTCCGGTTACGTGCAGACCGTGGCCGGCAACGGCATCCAGCGACTGCTCGACGCCGGTCCCGCCCGGGTGACGGCCACCGGTGCCGCCGAATGGGCTTCCTCCGCGCACCACGAGGGTCCTGCCGATTTCGCCGGCGACGCCGTGGACGTGGGCGTGCTCGGCCTCGGCGCCGGCGTTTCGCTGTCCTCGCCGTGGGACGTGGTGTGGAGCGACAAGCTGCAGCGCGTGGTCATCGCCATGGCCGGCACGCACCAGATCTTCGCCTTCGAGCCGGTCTCGGGGGAGGTCTCCATCTTGGCCGGCTCGGGCCTCGAAGGGCTCCTGGACGGTCCCGCCGAGGAAGCCTGGTTCGCCCAGCCGTCCGGCCTGTCCATTGACGCCGCCGGCGACATCTGGGTGGCCGACTCCGAAACCTCCGCCCTGCGCCGGCTGGTGCTGGGAGAAACCGGCGTGACCGTGGAATCCGCCATCGGCAAGGGCCTGTTCGACTTCGGCTTCCGTGACGGTTCCGCATCCGAGGCCCGCCTGCAGCACCCGCTGGGCGTCACCGTCCTGCCCGACGGCTCCGTGGCCATCGCCGACACCTACAACGGTGCCGTGCGCCGCTACGACCCCGCGGCGAAGTCGGTGTCCACCCTGGCGCGCGGCCTTGCCGAGCCGAGCGACGTCGTCGTGGTCCATCCCGACGGCGGCGAGCCGCTCCTGGTGGTGGTGGAGTCCAACAAGCACCAGCTCGTCCTGGTCCCGATCCCCAAGGAAGCCCAGCAGGTGGACGAGGGCGCCTCGCAGACCCAGCGGCCCAAGAGCCCGGTGGCACCTGGAAACCTGGAACTCACGGTGCGCTTCACTGCGCCCACCGGCCAGAAGCTGGACGACCGTTGGGGCGATCCCACGCAGCTGAAGATCTCCTCCACCCCGCCCGAGCTGCTAGTCTCCGGCGGCGGCACCTCCGTGGGCCTGCAGCGCACGCTGGAGCTCTCCTCCGAGGTTGCCGAGGGCATCCTGCACATCGCGGCCCGTGCGGCTGCGTGTGACGGCCCCGAGACCGAGGACGGCGAAATCCCGGACCACGCCGCCTGCCACCTGTACCAGCAGGACTGGGGCATCCCGGTGGTCCTGCAGGCCGACGGCGACACCGAACTGGTGCTGGACCTGCGCGGAATGGACTGAGCGGCTCCGCTTGAAGCGGCCCGACGCCAGACAGGTTTTCCAGCTCGATTTCACGGGTGCGACCTGTTGTTGGAGGTTTTTCAGCGTCAGGGACGTCACACCGTGCAGGTTTCGGATCAAGGCAATGCGGACGGTACCCGCATACAGAGGGGTTCCGGGACGGCGGGGGTTTGAAAACCTGCGCGGGGACATCGAGGTCTCTCCCCGGGGTCACTTCAGCCAACAGGCCTAGTAGCTCACCTGCGGGACCACCGCGATGCTGTTCTCGCCGATGTCCAGGCGGGTGGTGAAGCTGAAATCCTGCACCTCGTTGAGCGTGCTGACGCGGCCCGTGAACAGGTCGATCTGCTTCGCGGTCACCCGGGCCTTGCCGTTGAGCGGCGCTACCGCCCAGCCGCCGTCGAACGGTTCGATGCTGACCTTGGGGTACTCGGTGATCTTCCACTTGATGGTGCCCGGCTCGATGGGGCTGTTGGTCACGTGGTAGAACGGGCAGTCCGGCTGCAGGCGCTGCTGCTTCGTGGCTTCCTCGGCGCAGTTGTCCAGGTACTGCTTGATCTTCGATGCCACGGCCTGGTTCATGCTGTCGGTGGTCCGGGTCAGCAGGTTCAGGGGAGTCTGGCTGGAATCGTTGCTGGTCACCGAGGTGCGGACCGGGATCGCGGTGAAGAATTCTTCGCTGAGGCTGGCCTCGTACTCGCCCGGGTAGAGCACGGCGAAGCTGCCTCGGCCGTCGGGCAGGTTCACCGGGACGCCGTTGAGGTTGGCCTCGCTGGCGTTCACCACGGTGACGTCGAGGGTGGGCAGGGACGAAGGCACAAACTCCCAGTGGCCGAAGAACAGCCATTCCGTGCCCGTGCGCTCCAGCAGGAACTCGCTGTGCAGCTGGTTGCCGTCGATCGTGTAGTCGAGCGGCACCATGACCCGTTTCGCGCCGCGGGACTGGGGCGGGCCAATCCGGACATCGGAAACCTTCGAGGCCGCAGTCTGCAAGGCGGTGCCGTCCAGCATGGCCGCGTTTCCGCCCGGGACGGAGGCCTTCAACAGGCCCAGCGCCGCGCCGCCGTCGCCCCGTTTCAAGGCCGACAAATACTCACGCACAGGCTGCTGCGGGCTGGCCACGGAATTGCTCACCAAGTTGATTGCAACGATGCATGCGGCGACAGCAAGCATCAGACCGAGCAGCCATCCGGCTGCGGTCTTTACGAAGGCTTGACTGAGCTGCACGTCCCTTACGTTACCTGCCGCGGCACCCATACCCGGGAATCGCGGCGGTTCCGCCGCCCGGAAAAGCCGGAATTGCAGGCCCCCGACGCCGGCTGGCACCTAGCGCTGTCCGCCGCCGTCGGGCGCCGGTACAGGAGGAACGCGGCAGTCGTCGGGGCGGGAACCGGTGGCCGTCCGGAACGGAAAATCCGCTGCTTAATATGAAGCCGTCGCTTGCTCCTCAGCGCCGCCGGCGGGAGGAGGTCCCGAAGATGCCGCGCATGAGTTCACGGCCCAGTTGCGTGCCGAGGGATCGCGCCATGCTCTTCAGGCCGCCGCCAAGCGCGCCGCCGAGGGTGCCGGCCAGATCGCCCAGGCCGCCGCCGTCGTCCTGTGTTCCGGAACGCCGTGCTTCCGGGACAGGCGCAGGGGCCGGCGGAATATCCACCGGGGGAAGCTGCGGGCCGGGTCGGCTGCTGGGCCGGCCCAGGATTTCCTCCTCGATGCGGCGGGCCTCGGCGTCCACATCGTAGGCGGAGGTGCTTGCGGGCACGGGAGGCAGCCCGGGTGCGGCGGCGCCGGTGGACGACGCTGCATGGCCGCTCAGCTTCTCGTAGGCCGAGACGTTGTCCACGGCGGTGCCGTATTTCACCAGCAGGGCGGAGGACGCCACTGTGCTCCGGACGAGGTCTTCGGCACTGGGGCCCATGACCGATTCCGGGGCACGAAGCCGGGTCAGGGCGACAGGCGTGGGTGCGCCCCGTTCGTTCATCACGGTGATGACGGCCTCGCCGATGCCGGCCGAGGTGAGGGTTTCCTCGAGGTCGTAGTCGCTCACCGGGAAGGTGGAGACCGTGGCTTTCAGCGCCTTGGCGTCCTCCGGGGTGAAGGCGCGCAGGGCGTGCTGGATGCGGTTGGCCAGCTGGCCCAGGACGTCGGCCGGAACGTCCTTCGGGGTCTGGGTGACGAAGAAGATGCCCACACCCTTGGAGCGGATGAGCCGGACCGTGGTGGTGATGGCGTCGAGGAAGGCCTTGGACGCGCCGTTGAAAAGCAGGTGGGCCTCGTCCAGGAAGAACACGAGCTTGGGTTTGTCCAGGTCCCCGGCCTCGGGAAGGTCCTCGAACAGGTCAGCCAGCAGCCACATCAGGAAGGTGGAGAACAGCATGGGCTTGGTTTGCAGGGAGGGGAGTTCGAGGCAGCTGACGACGCCGCGGCCGTCCGGGGCCGTGCGCAGGAGCTCGGCGGTATCGAACTCCGGTTCGCCGAAGAACTTATCCAGGCCCTGTGCCTCCAGACCCACCAGTTCGCGCAGGATGACGCCGGCCGTGGCCTTGGACAGGCCGCCCAGGTTCTCCAGCTCGGCCTTGCCCTCGTCCGAGGTGAGGAACTGGATGACGGAGCGCAGGTCCTTGAGGTCGAGCAGTTCCAGGTTTTTCTGGTCCGCGAAGTGGAAGATGAGCTGCAGGCTCGATTCCTGGGTGTCGTTGAGTTCCATGATCCGGGACAGCAGGATGGGGCCGAAGGACGTGACCGTGGCCCGGACCGGGATGCCGTTGCCGTCCCCGCCGAGGGCCAGGAACTCCACCGGGAAGTTCTTGCCCGACCACTCTTGGCCCAGGCCCGCCGTGCGGGCGGTGAGTTTCTCGCTGGCGGTTGCCGCGGTGGCCAGCCCGGAGAGGTCGCCCTTGATGTCTGCGAGGAACACAGGCACTCCGGCGGTGGAGAGTTGCTCCGCCATCATGTGCAGCGTCACCGTCTTGCCGGTGCCCGTCGCACCGGCCACAAGCCCGTGCCGGTTCATCATGGACAGCGGAAGGCGGACCTGCGCTTCTTTGTGGACTTCGCCGTCCACAATGGCTGCCCCGAGATCGATGGTGGCGCCGTCAAGGGTGTAGCCCTGCTGGATCGTGGCGAGTTTCTCGGCTGTGGTTTTGTTGGCCATGCGCACAGCTTAGTCTCGGGATTGCTTGGAAAGCGCATTCCCGCTAACGTGGGAACAGAGTCCGACGACGCCCGACTGACTGCGAGACAAGCCATGGCCCCCGACGCCCCAATCGGCACCCTGAGCCCGGGCCTGTGCTCGGTGACCCTTCGTTCGCACAGTGTGGAGGAAGTGGTGGCCCTCGCGGCCAAGGCCGGGCTGGCCGGCATCGAATGGGGCAGCGACGTGCACGTCTCCGATGCCGCGGCGGCCGCCCGGGCTAAGGAGGCCTGTGCCGACGCGGGGCTGCGGGTCCTCTCCCTGGGTTCCTACTACCGAGCCGGCACCTTCGGCGATTTCGAAACCACCCTGGCGCTCGCCGCCGGCGTCGGAGCGCCGCGCGTGCGCATCTGGGCGGGAAGCCTGGAGCCCAATGAGGCCGACGCCGGCACCTGGGATGCGGTGGTGGAGGACACCCGGCGGATCGCCGCGCTCGCGGCCGGCCGCGGCGTCGATCTCGCCTTCGAGTTCCACAACCGTTCGCTCACCAGCACGGTCGACGGAACCTTGGAACTGCTCGAGCGCGTGGCCCGGCCGAACGTCGGCACGTACTGGCAGCCCGCCGTCGGCATTTCCGATGGCGAGGCGCTGGACGCACTGCGGAGCCTGCTCGATCACCTGACGGGCATCCACTGCTTCTCCTGGTGGCCGCAGGCCGAGCGGCTCCCGCTCGACGCCCGCGAGGGGCTGTGGCGCGAGGCGCTCGGAGTCGCGCTGGACTCAGCCAAGGGCAGAGGCCGGGACCTTGACGTGATGCTCGAGTTCGTCGCCGACGACCGCCCGGAGAACCTGCTCGGCGACGCCGCGACGCTGCGCCGCTGGCTCACTTTGTGAGGCCCGGTCTACGTGCTTTGGGCGCCTCAAAGGACGTAGAGCGGGCCTCGCAACGCAGGGGCGTGGCCCCGTTAGGCGCTTTCAGTACTCCGGCGCAGGCGCACGGTGCCTGTGATCGCCGCGCCCGGGTCGGCCGGGTTCGCGCCACCGTCGGACTCGGCCAGGGCGCCGAGCGTCACCTGCCGGCCGATTTCCTCCAGGGGCAGTCCCACCGTGGACAGCTCGGGGCGGAAGTCCCGGAGCCATTCGATGTCGTCGAAGCCGGCCACGGTGGCATCCTCGGGGACCGACAGGCCATGCTCCCGCAACGCCGCCACGATCCCGATCGCCATGACGTCGTTGCCGGCGAAGATGCACGGTCGGGTGCCCAGGTCCGCGAGCCGCCCGGCGAGCTGCGTTCCGGCGTCGAAGCCTCCGTTGCGGCTGAAGGCCGCGTGCAGCACCTCCGCCGCGGGGCGCCCGGCCTCCGCCAGGCCGCGCTGGAAGCCTCGGATGCGCTCGTCGGAGGTGGCCAGGCCGTCCGGACCCGCCACGATTGCAAACGTTCCCGCGTGTGTGGCGGCAAGTTCCGCCGCAAGTTCGCGGGCAAGTTCCTCGTTCGGCACTGGGAGCGTGCAGTAGCCGGCCGTTTCCGGCAGGCCGATGATTCCCTGCCCGACGACGCCGAGCCGGCCGCCGTTGCGGCAGTAGCGGTCGAGCTCAGCCGCGAGTTCGCCGTTGGCGGCGGAGTCTTCCGCGCGGTGTGAGCGGGAACCGGCGATCACGATCGCATCCGCCCGCCGGGCCGCGAAAGCGGCGGCGGCTTCCTTTTCCCCCGCGGGGGTGCCGTCCGTGGTGGCCAGCAGGACCATGCGGCGCTCCTGGCGCGCCGCGGTCTGGACGCCTTGGGCGATGGCGGAGAAGTAGGGATCGGCGATGTCGTGGACGATCAGGCCGATGAGCCCGGTGCTGGACTTCGCCAGGGCCTGGGCCTGGGCATTGGCCACGTAGCCGAGGGATTCTGCGGCCTGGCGCACCCGTTCGGCAATGCCCGCGCCGGGTGTACGGGCCGAGCCGTTGAGCACCCGCGAAGCTGTGGCGGGGGAGACACCCGCGAGCTTTGCCACTTCGGCCAGGGTGCTTGCAGCCACGGGGTTCCTTTCCTCTGGGATCTCCGCCCATTATGGCAGTTTCGAGGCCCACTCGGGAAAGCGCTTGCCAACGTGGCCACCCCCGTGCACACTTGAGCGAGTGGGAATGCGCTTTCCAATCCGCGGAAAGCACCGAAAACTTTGGAGGACACATGGGTTTCGAAACAAGGACGATCCGGATCGCCATGAACGGCATCACCGGCCGCATGGGCTACCGCCAGCATCTGTTGCGTTCGATCCTGCCGATCCGCGACGCCGGCGGCTTCACCCTGGAAGGCGGAACGCGCATCCAGGTGGAGCCGATCCTGGTGGGCCGCAGCGAGGCAAAGATCCGCGAACTGGCCGAGAAGCACAAGATTGCCGAATGGACCACGGACCTGGACGCCGTCATCAACGACCCCAGCGTCGACATCATCTTCGACGCCTCCATGACCAGCCTGCGCGCCGCCACCCTGAAGAAGGCCATGCAGGCCGGCAAGCACATCTTCACCGAGAAGCCCACCGCGGAAACCCTCGAAGAAGCCGTGGAACTGGCGCGGATCGGCAAGCAGGCCGGGGTCACCGCCGGCGTCGTGCATGACAAGCTCTACCTGCCCGGCCTGGTCAAGCTGCGCCGCCTGGTGGACGAAGGCTTCTTCGGCCGCATCCTCTCCATCCGCGGCGAATTCGGCTACTGGGTCTTCGAAGGCGACGTCCAGGCGGCACAGCGCCCGTCCTGGAACTACCGCAAGGAGGACGGCGGCGGCATGACCACGGACATGTTCTGCCACTGGAACTACGTCCTGGAAGGGATCATCGGCAAGGTCAGGAGCGTCAACGCCAAGACTGCCACCCACATCCCGGTCCGCTGGGACGAAGCCGGCAAGGAATACAAGGCCACCGCTGACGACGCCTCCTACGGCATCTTCGAACTTGAGACCCCGGGCGGCGACGCCGTCGTCGGCCAGATCAACTCCTCCTGGGCCGTGCGCGTCTACCGTGACGAACTGGTGGAGTTCCAAGTGGACGGCACGCACGGTTCCGCCGTCGCCGGCTTGAACAAGTGCGTCGCGCAGCAGCGCGCCCACACCCCCAAGCCCGTCTGGAACCCGGACCTGCCCGTCACCGAATCCTTCCGCAGCCAGTGGCAGGACGTCCCGGCCAACGCTGAACTGGACAACGGCTTTAAGCTGCAGTGGGAGGAATTCCTCCGCGACGTCGTCGCCGGCCGCGGACACCGCTTCGGCCTGCTCTCCGCCGCCCGCGGCGTGCAGCTGGCCGAACTCGGCCTCCAGTCCAACGACGAGCGCCGCACCGTCGACATCCCGGAGATCGTGCTCTGATGACGGCCCTGATTCTTCCCGACGCCGACGGCGGCACCCGCCGCTACACGCTCCGCCCCGCGACTTCCTGGGCCAGGCCGTCCGCGCCCCTGGCGTCCCGGCACGCCTATGCCGCGGCGCACGTGATCCCCGAAGCCACCGCGGACAACACCCCGGGTGCCCCGGCGCGGCTCGACTGGGATGCCACCCTGGCCTACCGCCACGAGCTCTGGTCCTACGGGCTGGGCGTGGCCGATGCCATGGACACCGCCCAGCGCGGCATGGGGCTGGACTGGGCGGCGACCCAGCAGCTGATCAAGCGCAGCGGAGCCGAGGCGGCGTCTGTAGTGGCCGCCGGCAACGCCGCGACGGCGGGCAAGTCCGTCCGGGACCTGGTCGCCTGCGGTGCCGGGACCGACCAGCTGGAACTGGATTCGCTGGAAGCCGGCCCCGCCGGAATCCAGACCGTGCTCGAGGCGTATCGCGAGCAGATCGCCGTCGTCAGCGAAGCCGGACCCAAAGTGATCCTCATGGCCTCGCGTGCCCTCGCCAAGGTGGCCGCCGGTCCGGACGATTACCTGCACGTCTACTCCACCCTGCTGCGGGAAGCTTCCGAACCCGTGATCCTGCACTGGCTGGGCACCATGTTCGACCCCGCGCTGGCCGGGTACTGGGGTTCGGACGACGTCGCCCAGGCCACCGAAACCTTCCTCGCCCTGATACTGGAGCATGCGGACAAGGTGGACGGCGTGAAGGTCTCGCTCCTGGACGCCGCCCACGAGGTCGCCCTGCGCGCCCAGCTGCCGGCAGGCGTCAGGCTCTACACCGGTGACGACTTCAACTACCCGGAACTGATCGACGGCGACGGCACGCACCACTCGGACGCGTTGCTGGGCATCTTCGCGGCCATCTACCCGGCCGCCTCGGCGGCCATGCAGAAGTACGATGCCGGCAAAGCCGTGGAAGCGCGCGCCATCCTGGATTCCACCCGCGAGCTCGGAAAGCACATCTTCAGCGCGCCGACGTTCTACTACAAGACCGGCATCGCCTTCATGTCCTGGCTCAACGGCAAGCAGCCC
>Ga0105246_10001928_pt1 | contig 12508 bp, 10 predicted proteins | sample KBSM64metaG_FD_99694 | JGI IMG/M metagenome (GOLD analysis project Ga0105246, IMG submission 99694) | Miscanthus rhizosphere microbial communities from Kellogg Biological Station, Michigan, USA - KBS M6-4 metaG | ecosystem: Host-associated > Plants > Roots > Rhizosphere > Soil | place...
AGCGAATGAGGGATTCCAGGGCGAGCCGCATGGATGCGGCGAGAGGTGGCGCTGAGCAGGAGCGAATCGCCACCGGTCCGTCAGGAATCGTGAATGAGTGAAGGTACCGCGCAGCGGCGGGTTGGGCTGGCGCAGGGCCCGGGAGTGCAGAGGGCGCGGCCAGGCGTCCTCTGCTCGATCGCCGCACGAGGGTGCTGCAACTGCCTCAGCATAGGGCGAACGAAAGTCGCTCCGCGCTTAACTGAGCGGTATTACGCCATGAATGGCGACCCTACGTTTAATTAAAAAACTCGTGCAGCGCATCGGCCAGCGCCTGCGGTTGCTCATCCGGGATGAAGTGACCGCAGTGCGCTATTTTAATTCCCGTCACATCCGCCGCGAAATCGTGCAACGGCAACGCCATATCCGGAATCGAACCCTGATCGGCGCTGATCGCCAGTAACGGCAAGGCTAATTTACCGCGTTCACGAAGCAACGTTCGGTTTTGCGCCGCCGAAACCGTCACTTCACGATAAGTGGCCATTCCGGCGCGTATTGCGCCCTTCTGCTGTAACAAACGGGTATATTCCGCCATGTCTTCATCGCCAAACACCATCGGGCTGGCCGCTTTGCGTTTCAGGAACCACTCGAGGTAGATTGCTTCGCGCCCTTCTATTAATGCTTCCGGCAAATCCGGTAAGAGATGAAACGCGAAATGCCAGGTTTTCCACGCTTTATCCGGCGTGGCGGGCAGCGATTCTGGCAAAGTGACACCAGGAATTCCGGCATCGAGCAGCGCCAGCTTTTTCACCTGATCGCTAAACAACGTGGCATACGGCCAGGCAACCCACGCGCCGACATCATGCGCAGCGAGGTAATAGCTTGTATGCCCTAACTGCTGCATCAAGCCCTGCACTTTCTGCGCCAGCGATGTGGTGTCGTAGCCGCTGAGCGGTTTGTCCGAGTCGCCCTGGCCGGGTAAATCTGGCGCGATAATGAAATAGCGATCGCTCAGCAGCGCCATCACCTGCCGCCAGGCAAACCAGCTTTGTGGAAATCCTGCCAGTAAAAGTAATGAATCCCCGTTGGCATTGCCGCCGCTGACGTAATGCAAACGCACGCCGTCAACGGTGGCGTAATGATGGGAAAATCCCTCTAACTCGTTGAATGGCTGCGTCCAGCCCGGCGCGTGCTTGATAACTGATGCTGACATTTTCGCTCTCCGCATATTTAGGAAATGATCAATTCCTAAATACTACCTGATGATCACAACATAAGAAAAATTTTCTGCACAGCGACATCGGTCGCCATTAATGGCGACCCTACGGAGTGGGTTGTTTGCTATTCTGTGCGCGACTCTTTCTTAACAATTGTGAAACCTATGCGAACATCGGATTTGTTGCGGCTGCTAATTTTAGCGGCGATTTGGGGTGCCAGTTTTCTGTTTATGCGCATTGCGGTTCCGGCGCTGGGCGCGGTGAATACCGCATTTTTACGCGTATTCTGCGGCATGTTGGGTTTACTGATTATCATGGCGGTGATGCGCATTCCGCGCCGCTTTGACGGCAAATTGGGCTGGGCGATGTTGCTGGGCGTTATCAACTCGGCGATTCCATTCCTGATGTACTGCCTCGCGGCACGCGTGTTGCCGGCGGGTTATTCGGCGATTCTCAACGCCACTACGCCGTTGATGGGTGTGATTATTGGCGCGGCCTTCTTCGACGAAAAGCTAACAGTTAATAAAGTTATCGGCATGATCGCCGGATTCAGTGGAATTATTGTCATCAGTACCACCGGAGAAGCGCATCTCAGCAGCACGTTAATTGGCGGAATATTAGCCTGTTTGATCGCTACCGCCTGTTATGGTTTTGCCGGTTTCCTGACCAAGCGCTGGATCGGTGCACGTGGCGGTCTTGATGCCACCAAAGTCGCCTTTGGTTCCCAACTTGGCGCGTCAGTCTTTCTGCTGCCGATCTTTGCTTTTAGCGCACCGCAAACGTCAGCGGCAAGTTGGCAAATTCCTGAAGTCTGGGCCAGCATTCTGGCGATTGGGTTTATCTGCACCGCGCTGGCTTACATCATCTACTTTCGCCTGCTCGCCGATATTGGTCCGCTGCGCACGCTGACCGTGACATTTATGATCCCGCCGTTTGGCATTTTATGGGGCTGGTTAGTGCTGGGTGAAGAGATCAATCAGGGCTTTATTAGCGGTTCGCTGCTGATTGTCTGCGCGGTATGGCTGGTCACCAGCAACGGCTTCGGCAAACGCGCCGCTGTAAACAACAGCGCCAGCAAATAGCCTTACTTTTTGCCGGATGGCTTCAGCGATCGATTGAGGTCCTGAATACGCTTCATGGTTTTCACCGTACGCGATGAGGTCGCGGAAGCCACCGACAAAATCAGCATCTCCAGACACACCAGCACCGTTCCGTGCAGCGGCATGCGACCATTCTCGCCGCCGCGCGGCACGTTGATAATCACATCCGCCTGTTTAGCGAAAGCTGAATCCAGCGCATTAGTCAGCAAAATCACCGGCATGCCAAGACGTTTCGCCTCTTTCAGTGCGGTGATGCCTTCACGGTGCGCCGACTTCTGCGCCATCATAATCAGCACATCACCACGCTGCAGCCCAATCAACTGTTCCGCCAGCGCAATACCGGAGCGATTGAGCGTCACCGCCGGAATCCCAATACGCGTGAACAAACGCGCACTGTAATCCGCTAAAATCCCCGAAGCATTGATGCCAAACAGCGCTACCTGACGCGCATCTATAAGATGTGTTACCGCTTTGGCGACCGCTTCCCGATTGTGCGGTTCAGATAACGCATCGCAGGCGCGTTTATGGCCGCTCAGCACAAAATCGATGCCCGAATTGATATCACACGAGAGTTCGCCCACGGTGGCGCTCATCTTCTCTTCAGAATTCATCGCCGGGCCAAACCAGGCGGTCAGCGTGGTTTTCAAATCGCGCAAACCGGCAAAACCTAATGCCTGCACCGCACGAACTACAGTGGCATCCGAGGTGTGGGTGGCGTCGGCAATTTCCATCGCCGTGGCATCCAAAACCACTTCGCGGTGGTCATGGATGTAACGCGCCACCGCTTGCAGGCTGGATGATAATGTCGGCGCGCGCGATCGATAGCGTTCACCCAGAACATCCACACGACTTTTACTGCTATTTCTGCTCATCTGCTGGTTGCTCTTTAAGAGTGAGATTATTACTGAAGGTTTGTAGTGAATTATGCAATTACTACCAAGAATAAAATATGTAAGACAATGAATTTATACCAATAAAAGTGTAATAGATTCGAAATTATTTCCATTTACTACTACATTACAACATGGTTGAATGATTCTCAATTGCATTGCACCAGGTTAATGATGAATGAATAACAACAAGCCCTTCACTTTTAAATCTCAACGCCATCCAGCCATCCTTGCTGCGATTTACGGCGTTAGCCTCTGGAGTTCCGCCAGCAGTTTTGCCGCTGAGGAAAGCAGCACGCTCACCGTTTCAGCGCAGGAAGAGAACGCACAAGGTGACAACGTCACTAATAGTTCGGTCTCCACTAAAACGTCTACGCCGCGTATTAACCAGGCGCAGTCAGTCAGCGTGGTGACGCAGCAGCAACTTGAAGACTTTCAGGCGTCGAGTCTTACCGATGCAATGCGCTTTGTCAGCGGCGTGACGGAAGGCAACACGCTGGCCGGCACCGAAGATGGCTTTGTACGTCGCGGCTTTGGCAGCAATTCGGATGGTTCGATCTATCGCGATGGGGTGCGCAGCAGCCAGGGTTTGAACTTTGATGCCACCACTGAGCGCGTGGAAGTGCTGAAAGGCTCAGCATCGTTGCTGTACGGCATTCAAAATCCGGGTGGCGTAATCAATGTGATAAGCAAGAAGCCGCAGTATGTGTGGCACACCAAAGTCAGCGGCAGAACCTCCAGTGAAGGCGGCGGCGCGGGTACCGTGGATATCACCGGGCCGCTCGGCAACGGCTTCGCCTTCCGCCTGATTGCGGAAAAACAGAATCAGGATTACTGGCGCAATTTTGGCACTGAAAAGCACACGCTGATCGCGCCTTCGCTCCAATGGTTTGGTGAGCAAGCCAGCTTCCTGATTAGCTATTCTGATTATCAATACGACATTCCTTACGATCGCGGCACCGCATTTATCGACGGCAAACCGATTGATATCGGCTACAAAGATCGTCTGGATGACAAAGCGAACCATGCGTGGGGCCACAACAAAACCCTCAACGCCCATTATGACTGGCAGTTTAATGACGACTGGAGCACGCGCGTTACCCTCGGCTGGAACCAGCGCCAATACGATAACAATGAAGTGCGCGTTACCGCAGTCAATCCCAACACCGGCGTGGTGACGCGTCGCGCCGATGCCAATCGCGGCTTCAACCACAAAACCAAATACGTTTCCTGGGACTTGATCGGCTCACAGCAAGTATTGGGCATGACGCACGATGTGGTATTGGGCACCGATTACGAGATGATCCAAACCTACCGCGCACATCAGTATCAGGGCAAAGCCAACACCGGTTTCAACTTTAACGATCCGCAGTACGATATTTTGTCGCCGATCACCAACAGCAGCACCGAGAACACCGCCAACGCTAATAACCTCAACCGCACACACAGCCGTTCCATCTATGCCAAAGACAGCATCAGTTTGACGGAAAACTGGATTGCGGTGCTTGGCGGGCGCTATCAGCATTACGAGCAGCGCGCATCGAAAGGCTTCGATCCGGTGGTGCAAACGCTGGACAGCGATGGCAACAAATTCCTGCCGCAGGCTGGTTTGATCTTCAAAGTGACGCCGGACGTTTCGCTCTACACCAGCGTGAGTAAATCCTTCACACCATCGACCGATGTGGATGATGACGGCAACGTCGGAAAACCGGAACAGGGCACCACATGGGAAGTGGGCAGCAAATGGCAGATTTCACCGAAGCTGTTTGCCAGCGTGGCGCTGTATCGCATTGACGAGCGCGATATGTCGCTGAGCATTAACGGCACTACGCGCGCCATCAATAAGGCCCGATCCAGCGGCGTGGAATTTGAGTTAAATGGCGAAGTGCTGCCGGGCTGGGATCTCAGCGCCAACTACAGCTATGACAAAGCGGAGATTGTTGATGATGGCGTTAACGCGGCTAATAACGGTAACCGTTTGCAAAACGCGCCCCGCCACGCTGGCGCGCTCTATCTGAGTCATAATCTGGCGATCTCCGGCGTGCCGGGCGATTTCCGTGTGGGCGGCGGCGCGCGTTATGTGGGAACGCGCGCAGGCGATCCGGAAAACAGTTTTAACATGCCCGATTATGTGGTGGCGGACAGCTTTATCGCCTGGAACAACCATTTGTTCGGTGAGAAAACCCAACTGAAACTCAATCTGAACAACCTGTTTAATAAGCACTATTACACCTCCAGCGGCGGCAATCTGCGCGTGCGTGAAGGAGAAACCCGCAACCTGATGCTCGAGGCCAGCGTTGAATTCTGATTCGATATTTACCCCAGGCGCTCGACGTGCGCCTTCCTTGCTCGCCAGGATTTTGGCTGGTTTCCTGGTTCTAATAAGTAGCGCGGTGTGGGCGAAAACCATCACCGATATTGACGGCACTCGCGTTGAGATCCCCGATCGTCCACAGCGTATCGTGCTGGGCGAAAGCCGCATGCTGTATACGCTGGCGTTGCTCGAACCGGGCGATCCGTTTCAGCATATTGTGGCGTGGCCGCAGGATCTGAAAAAGTACGACAGCCAAACCTGGAACAGTTTTGCCCGCCAGTTTCCGCAGATGCTGAAAATCCCGTCGCTCGGTTCCGGCGGGCCCAACGCCATCAATCCCGAGCAGATTCTGGCACTGAAGCCGGACGTGGTGATTTTACCGAGCCTGGCGCGCTACGATGATGCCGACTTACGTTTGGTCACCATGCTGAAGGCGGCACATATCCCGGTGGTGAAGATCGATTTGCGTGTGCATCTGCTGAAAAACACCCGCCGCAGCGTGGAAATTTTTGGTGAAGTGCTGAATCAGCAAGCGCGCGCGCAGGCGTTCAATCAATTTTACGATCAGCATATGCAGGTGATTCGTGAACGCTTAGCCACGTATCAGGGTGCAAAGCCTTCGGTGCTGCTGCAACTGCATCTCGGACGCCGTAACGAGTGCTGCGTGACGGCAATCAACGGCAGCCTCGGCGAATTACTCAACGCGGCGGGCGGCGACAACATCGCCAATAAAACGCAGCACGGCGTGTTTGGTCGCCTGAGTGAAGAAAGCGTGATTGCCGCACGACCGCAGTACTATTTTGCCACCGGTTTTGGCGATAATGCCTCGCAGGGCTTGCTGAAATTAGGGCCAGACGTGGCGCCAGAAACCGTGATCAGCAGTTTTGAACAGCTGACGGCGCAGCAAAAGGGTTTACGTGAATTATCTGCATTGAAAAATGGTCACTCGGCGGTGATCTGGATGAACTTTTACCTCAGCCCGTGGCACATCGCGGCGACAGAATTTATGGCTAAGTCACTCTATCCGCAGCTATTTGCGGACGTAGAACCTGAAAAGACCTTAAAGCAGATTTTCCATGATTTCTTACCGATTCCCTACAGCGGTACTTATTTTATTAACATCCCGCCGGTGAACGATAAATAATCACTTCCGCTCCGCTTGTGATTAATCTGAAGCTCGCTAATCTTAAATTTGCAGCACGGGCATGGCGTTGAAGCAGTTATTTCCGCCATGCAACAACAACTCACGAGAGGATGTTTTATGGCTGAGCATAGAGGCGGTTCTGGCAATTTTGCTGACGATAAAAAGAAAGCATCAGAAGCCGGTAAAAAAGGCGGAGAAAAAAGCGGAGGGAGTTTCAAAGACGATCCCGCTAAAGCATCAGAAGCTGGTAAGAAAGGCGGCAAGAAGTAGCCAACCACGTTTTAAATAGTACATAACACCCTGGAAACCCGCCTGGGCACGGACGCCCTCAGAATTATCCCATCACTTTTATCCTTCTGAAATAAATACCGTTAATAACCTTACGTAACTGCCTTCCATTAATAGCACCCTGATCTTGCCGTTTCGTCTTAATAAATCTGATTGCTCACTTTTTAACGTGACAAACATCACATTTATGCCAGGCTTAATTTATTCACTTCATGCGACAAGGAGATATATATGACAACGCAAGCCACCAAAAAAACCTTAATTACTGAAGCGTATCCGGTTCCGCCTTTTAAAAAGCAGACGCAACCGATGCCGGGTTTGGCGAGCAAAATGGATCCCCGTCCCGATCATGGTGAAACCAGCTATCGTGGTACCGGCAGATTGACCGGCCGTAAAGCGCTTATCACCGGCGGCGATTCCGGTATTGGTCGCGCCGTGGCCATTGCTTATGCCCGTGAAGGTGCCGATGTAGCCATTAACTTCCTGCCGGAAGAAGAAGCCGATGCGGCAGAAGTGGTGAAACTGATTGAAGCCGAAGGCCGCAAAGCGGTGGCGATCCCGGGCGACATTCGTTCAGAAGCGTTCTGCCAGAAGCTGGTCGATCAGGCCGCTGACCAGTTGGGCGGATTGGATATTCTGGTGAATAACGCCGGACGTCAGCAGTTCAACGAATCGATCCGCACGCTTTCCACTGAAGACTTTGACGCCACCTTCAAAACCAACGTCTATGCAATGTTCTGGATTACCAAAGCGGCGCTGAAATATCTGCCAGCGGGCTCCTCCATCATCAATACCTCTTCAGTGCAGGCTTATGATCCTAGTGCGATATTGCTGGATTATGCGCAGACCAAAGCCTCGATTGTCGCCTTCACCAAAGCGTTGGCAAAACAGCTGGGTAAAGAGCAGATTCGCGTTAATGCCGTTGCGCCTGGTCCCTACTGGACCGCGCTGCAGGTAAGTGGCGGACAGCCGCAAGAGAAAGTGGAGAAGTTTGGTGCATCCGCCCCACTGGGCCGTCCGGGACAACCGGCTGAAATTGCCCCGCTCTACGTCACCTTTGCCGATGTGAAAAACAGCTTCACTTCCGGCCAGGTTTGGTGCTCCGACGGCGGCACCGGCACGCTGTAATTATCCGTGGGGTCGCCATGAATGGTGACCCTACATTGTCCCGTTTAATCGTTCTGGAAACACGTCCCGCAACCACTCAATAAACACCCGCAACCGCTGCGTAAGATGGCGGTTCTGCGGATACACCACATGAAACGGATAATTCGCCGGACGCCACGCCGCAAGAATCTCGACCAATTTTCCCGTCTGTAAATCGGCCGCCGCTGCGTAGCGGAAAGTCTGAATAATCCCTAATCCCGCAACCGCTGCCGCCAGATGTGCGTTACTTTCGTTAACGCCGATCCGATGCTCGCTCTTAATCTCCAGCTGCTCGGCGCCTTGCGTAAAACGAAACGGGAACGCCCTACCGCTTTGCGGCGACAGATAGCTCACCATGCGATGACCATTTTTCAGCTCCTGCGGATAAGCTGGCACGCCGTAGGTTTTCAGATAGCCCGGCGCGGCGCAGGTAATCATCTCCGCATCCCCCAGATGTCGCGCCACTAGCGACGAATCGCTGAGCGGACCGCCGCGAATCACGCAATCGACATTACCGCTGATCAAATCCACCGCGCGGTCCGCAACGCCAAGATCGATACGGATGTCCGGATAGCGGGCGATGAAATCAGGCAGCGCCGGAATCAACACATCACGCGCGGTTGATCCGCCAATATCGATGCGCAGATAGCCGCCAGGTTTGGCGCTTTCCGCATTGAACGAGTGATCGATATCTTCCAAATCCCGCACGATGCGCAGTGCTTTTTCATAGTAATCGCGCCCTTCCGGCGTCACCGTCACGCGCCGCGTGGTGCGCTGTAGCAGGCGAATGCCAAGATGCGCTTCCAGTTCCTGCACTAGTTTGCTCAACGTGGCGTTGGGCATGTCGAGTGAATCAGCCGCACGCGTAAAGTTGCCCGCTTCGACTACGCGCGCAAACGCCTTGATCGCCATTAACTGATCCATGCTGTTTTCCGTTGCATTCAATTATCCACACACAGGAATAGTCATTTCGATTTTACACCATTTATCAGTAAATGCCGTGACGTTAGATTGCTTCTCATGCACTGCATCGCAGTCATCAAAACCTCATTACACATTGGAGAAGCAAACATGAACGCACTCAACGGTAAAATCGCATTGGTAACCGGCGGCACAACCGGCATTGGGCTGGCATCCGCGCAGGAATTGGCAGCACAAGGCGCACGCGTGTTTATCACCGGTCGTCGTCAGGCGGAACTTGATGCGGCAGTTGCCAGCATCGGTTCTCGCGCCAGCGGTATTCGCGCCGACGCTTCGGTGCTGAGCGACCTCGACAACGTCTACGCAGAAATCGCCAAACTAGCAGGCCGCCTCGATATCCTGTTCGCCAACGCCGGTGGCGGCGACATGCTACCGCTCGGTGCCATCACCGAAGAGCATTTCGACCGCATCTTTGGTACCAACGTGCGCGGCGTGCTGTTCACCGTGCAGAAAGCGCTGCCGCTGCTGAGCGACAACGCCTCGGTAATCCTGACCTCTTCCACCACATCGGTTCAGGGCACCGCCGGATTCAGCGTGTATAGCGCCAGTAAAGCCGCAGTACGCAACTTTGCCCGCTCGTGGGCGCTGGATGTGAAAGATCGTGGTATTCGCGTCAACGTGGTTAGTCCCGGCCCGGTGCGCACGCCAGGTTTGGGTGGTTTGGTGCCTGAAGATCAGCAGCAAGGATTGTTTGATGCACTCGCGGCTCAGGTGCCGTTAGGTCGTCTTGGCGAACCCGGCGAGATTGGTAAAGTGGTGGCGTTTTTGGCGTCCGATGCGTCCAGCTTTATCAACGCCGCAGAATTGTTTGTTGATGGCGGTATGGCGCAGGTCTGATAACTATGTTGTGTGGTCGCCATTGATGACGACCACTCTCTCAACCCGCACTGGGATCCGCCTCTACATACAAATAACCAATCCCCAACACCTGCCGCGCTCGATCCAATTGGCCAAAATGCACATTAGTGCCTTTGCTTTTCAGCGCATCACGCGGATCGAACGGATTGAAATCGATCTGCCGCACAATGGTCTGCAGCCAACTTTCACCAAAGCTACAGCTGCGCCCATATAACCAAATCTGATTAATATTCAGCGTGTTGAGAAAATTATATAAGCTCATGCCAATTGCTTCGGCGGCGCGCTGTGCCCACGCCACAATCCAGGGTTCGCCTGTTTGCCATGCCAGCAGTAACTGCTTGCTGCTGGGCTGCGGCGCATCCGGAGCGTGTTGATGAGCCACCTGTTTTAAAGTGCTAAGTGAGGCAACGGTTTCCAGACAACCCTGACGCCCACAGCTGCAGCGCTGGCCGTTAGGCTCAATAATGGTGTGACCAATTTGACCGCTGCCATACAGATTGCCGCGAAAAATCTCACCGTTAATCACGAAAGATGAGCCGATACCATAATCCACGTTGATGACACAAAATTCGCTGAGCGCATTACGATTCAACCACTTCTCGGCCAGAGCCAGCATGACGCAGTCGTTATCAACACGCACTTCCACACCGAGCTTCTCCTCCAGCAGAAACTTCAGTTGCAGCGGGGCTTTCCACGCGGCCTGCGGCATATGCTGTGATACACCGGTCACCGCATCAACCTGGCCATGTACCGCCAGCGCCAGATTGATGCGCCGCTTTGGCCACTGTTTGCAGGTTTTCCGCCACACATGTTCGATCTCACTCAGCAATGCTTCAGGCGTTTCCGCTTTGATGGTGATTTGCTGATATTCGCCCTGCGCCACCAGCTGCGCATCGGCCAGCTGCAGTTCAATGCTGGTCGGCTTGACACATAAACATAGCGTCCAGGCTGCGTCGGACGGCAGCTGATAACTGCCGTTGCTGTTACCGCGCGTGCTCATTAGTGCTCCAGAGTGCTGCAGTTTTCCTTCATCCAGCAACGCCTGCAAAATTTTGCTGGTGGCCGGAATGGTCAAGCCGCTTAGTTGCGCCAGCTGAGATTTACCTAACTGTTTATGGCGCCACATTAGCGCCATAAACAGTGCCTTGTTGTGCTTCCGCACCTGCCAGTTATTCAGTCCAACCTGCTTCATTTTCTCTCCGTGACACACAATCCGCGCCGTTTACTAAACAGAGTTTACTGGCTTATGTGACGGTCTCGCCATCCTCTCTGCAACCATTGCTCTAAAGTTCGTCCTCATCCAAATAACAAAAAATATTCCTCACCTCTCAAGAGAGATTGAACATGACAACATCACCTGCAAACCATCCGTGGCTGATCCGCCTCGGCATCCCACCTGCGCTGGCATGGGGTTATGTCGCCGTGCTGCTGTTTATGATTGGCGATGGCGTGGAGTCGAACTATCTCGCGCCTTACCTGCATGAAAATGGCTTTTCACTCAATATCGCGGCGGCGGTTATCGCCTTCTATGGCATCACCGTTACGCTTGGTTCGTGGCTGGCTGGCTCACTTTCCACGCTAATTGGCCCGCGCAAAGTGATGCTGGCGGGCGGTGTGATTTGGATTGTGTTTGAAGTGCTGTTCCTCGCCATCGCCCTGCCTTCCCATAGCGTGGCCTTGCTGGCATTAACCTACGGTTTGCGCGGCGTTGCCTATCCGATGTTTGCTTATGCTTTCCTGGTGTGGATTCAAGCCGCAGCGCCCGCCGAAATGCGCGGTTCAGCAACCGGCTGGTTCTGGCTGGCCTTTACCGGCGGCTTGCCGACGCTGGGATCGCTGGTGGCGATCTTCTCGATACAGTTGATTGGCGAATACGCCACATTCTGGCTCTCGCTTGGTCTGGTCGCGTTAGGGTTGTTGGTGATGATAGTCGCGTTGAAAGAACGCAGCGGCTATCAGTCATTGCTTGATGAGCAACATCGTCAACAGAGTGTTGCGCGTACGCTGATGGGCGGTATCGACATTTTGTGGCGTGAACCGCGTATCGCCGCAGCTGCCGTGGTTCGCATCATCAACACTACGCCTTACTTCGGTTTCTTTATTTTCCTGCCGGGTTTTTTCACCGAGCAAATTGGGTTTACGCAAACCGAATATCTCAGCCTGATCACCATCATGGGCTTAGTCGGCATGAGTTTTAACCCGATTGTCGGCAAGCTCAGCGACCGCATCGGCTGGCGCAAAGTGCTAACGGTATTTGGTGGACTCGGTTCCGGCATCTCAATGCTGTTGATGTATTTCGTACCGCAGTGGAGCCACGGCAGCTTTGTGCTCAGCGTCATCTGTGCTTGCTTGTATGGCATCACCTTGTGCGGCTATGTGCCCGCCGCCGCGCTGTTCTCTTCCCTGTGTCAGCCGAAAGACAAAGGCAACGCGATGGCGATTTACTGCTTTGCCGCCGGGCTTTCCACCTTCTTTGGCCCTGCGCTGTACGGCGCCTTCAACGCACTATTTGGCACCTCAGGCGTGGTGTGGGGTTACGCCGCATTGTACCTGGTCAGCGCCATTGTTTCCTGGTGCTTCCTGCTCAGCCC
>Ga0105246_10001929_pt1 | contig 12507 bp, 7 predicted proteins | sample KBSM64metaG_FD_99694 | JGI IMG/M metagenome (GOLD analysis project Ga0105246, IMG submission 99694) | Miscanthus rhizosphere microbial communities from Kellogg Biological Station, Michigan, USA - KBS M6-4 metaG | ecosystem: Host-associated > Plants > Roots > Rhizosphere > Soil | place: Michigan...
AGAGCATAAGCGGCAACACCCGGGGGATAAATGTAAGCAATGCCGAGCCCATAATAATCCAGAATACATCCCATCTTACTTCCATCGTTCCATAAACACTCCCATCGTTGCTGCAACCACTGCTGCTATGATAATGCTCAGACTACCTAGTGAAGCCATGCTTGCTAAGATGACACACACGACCGCAATGATGGCTACATTAATATGTATTTTTTTGCTTTTGCGATGTACCAGCTGAAGTACGATCAGACCGATAAACATTGCTGGCAACGCATAATCCAGTCCGAACCGATCCGGGTTCGTGATCCAGCGTCCAAAGTATGCTCCCGCCATGTTCGCGATAAACCAGTTTAAATATGCGGTAATGTTCAAACCATGCATCCAGCGCTCACTGAGTGTTTTTCTGCCGATTGCACGTGTCATCGCCACACCGAATGACTCATCCGTAAGCAGTGAGCCGATCCACATATTTTTAAGCGGGGTCAGATGTCTGAAATACGGAGATACGGCTGCGCTAAGCAACAGATGACGCAGATTCACAAAAAATATAGTGAAGATGATCGCTAACGCCGATCCATTGGAAGCCAGCATCCCTGCCGCAATGAACTGGGCTGAACCTGCATATAAAATCAGACTCAACAATGCCGTTTCGGCAAAACTGAGACCTGCAGTCATTTCAATAACTCCTGCTGCAAAGCCGATACTTAGATATCCGAGCAGTGTCGGTATACAATCCCGAACCCCCTGCATAAAAGTTGCCTGATCCTGAATTTCCACACTGTTTTCATGTGCAGATAATCTTGGTGCACTTTCATTCAACTCTCGTACAACTCCTCTCTAATTTTAATCACTATCAGCCGATATATATCGATACATACCATTCTGAATCAGTGATTTGGAATAATGAATGCAGAATTGGTTTGCATTAACTTAGAAATATACCATATTTTATGTCAGTTCGGGAGAGTTGACAGGGGGAGAATGTACTATGAAGAAAGTGAAGCAGCCAAAGGGGAAACGAACGTTACAGATGAGAGAGAAACTGATACTTTCATTTGCTATCGTGCTGCTGATCCCAACTATCAGTCTAGGCATCATTTCATTCCAGACAGCGGCTACCAAGGTCGAAGAAAAAATGTTTGAGAATGCCAACAGTAGCGTGAGTGTACTGAATCAGACCATTGACCAGATTATTGGGGCTACACGCAAAAATGTCGATTTTCTGGCAAGTCAGCTGGATGCTGGTAATGTAGGTCCGGTTCAAGGGGACGAAACGGAAACGATTCGTACCTTACTTGATGCTTACAAGGATACCCACGATGACGTGGAACTTGCCTCCGTCGGAACGGATAAAGGTGTCTATATCAACTCCCCGGTCACCGCCGTGAATAAGCCGGGATATGATCCCCGTGAACGTCCTTGGTTTAAGGCTGCTTCGGAGAACAAAGACGTGCCTACTGTAATTACACCTTACATCTCAAGCAATACAGGTAATGTGGTTGCTTCGGTTGCTCAGACGACCGGTGACGGTCATGGTGTTGTTTCGGTCAGTCTGTCCCTTGAAGCTCTTTCCCAGACGGTAAATTCCACGAAAATCGGGAAAAGAGGATATATCTATATTATTGATAATGCGAATAAAATCATCGTGCATCCAACCGAAAAACCAGGTACCGAAGGCACGATGGAACCCTATAAACAAATTTTCGATCAAAAGAATGGTGATCTGCAGTATACGTTGAACGGAAAAAACGAGCATGCCTTCTTCGTTACCAATGAAACGACAGGCTGGACAGTCGTCGGTGTTATCGATAATGACGAAGTTACGGAAACCGTTCGTCCAATCCTGTATACTACCCTGATTGTTATTGCGATTGCTGTAGTTATCAGCTCCATCATTATTTTCTGGATTGTACAAGCCATTACGAGACCGCTCAATCGACTTGTCAAAGCCTCCAACGAAATCAGCGATGGGAACCTGACGATCGAGGTTGCTGTGCACGGTCAGGATGAGTTCGGCAAACTCAGCAATAGCTTTAACAAAATGAGTCAATCTCTACGAACAGTCATTCAGGATGTGCGTAATACAGCTGACGAACTTACAACATCTTCTGCACAGCTTGCCATCAATTCGTCCGAGACAACCAAAGCTACGGAGCAAGTGGCCCTCATTACAGAACAGTCTGCGGCTGGCATTGAAAAACAGGCAAACAGCCTGAAACATACCGCACAGCAGATGAATGAACTTGCCGGAGGGGTTGGACAAGTAACGAACAGTACACAGCAAGTGTCCGAAGCCGCTATGCAAGCGAGCGAACTCGCGCAACAAGGGAACTCGACGATCAAAACGGCGGTATCGGAGATGGGCTCCATCCAGCACTTTGTGCAAGGCATCGCAGAAACTGCAACACGGCTCGATCAGCATTCCAGCTCCATCGGTGAGATGGTCTCTGTCATTACGGATATCGCAGCCCAAACCAACCTGCTTGCGCTGAATGCTTCCATTGAAGCAGCTCGTGCAGGCGAGCATGGACGCGGATTCTCCGTTGTAGCAAGCGAAGTCCGCAAACTGGCGGAGCAGTCCAGCGAATCCGGTCAGAAGATCGTGGAGATGGTCGCATCCATTCAGCAAGAAATCTCCAGGGCTAATGAGAATGTTCGTCTGGGACAAAAAGATGTAGACAGCGGCATCCGAGCTGTACAATTTGCCGATGATGCATTTGTGCAGATTAGCGAGGCTGTTGGGGTGGTCAATCAGCAACTTGAAAATATTGCAGCAGCATCCGAGCAGATGTCTGCCAGCACAGCAGAAGTGGTGCAGTCTATTGACCACATTCATACCATATCGGAAACCAATGCCGATGGCACAGAGAATATCTCCGCTGCGACGGAAGAGCAAGTGGCCTCGATGCAGGAAATCTCCTCCTCTGCCGATTCCCTTGCGCATCTGGCTAATAAGTTGCAGAAGCTGGTAGAGCAATTCAAACTGTAAGGATCAACACAAATCTTTCGCCTTCTGGCGAGCACACTAGAGCACATCACCACGAAAAAGTCCCTTTGCCGACTCAACAGCAAAGGGACTTTTTTATTGGGATAGTCATACATACTCAATACTTACTTACTTACTTACTACTACGGCTAAATCACAATATTCAGCCCATAAGTGACTGCCCTGCATAGCCCTGATCTAGACGGATAATTTTCTAACGATCCCCAGGATCGCTATTTGGGTAATATCATACCGTTTTATTTTCTAACGATCTCAGGGAAGCTAATTTAGTAAAACAAAGTGAAATTGGGCATAAATCGTGTGTTTTTAGTGAAATAAGGTTTCTGGTGATCGTTACAATTCCAGAGAACCGGGTATCGCCAAATTAAGCTCATCTGAGATCGTTAGAATTGCCGTTCCGTTATACTATGCTTCAAGCTGAGAACGAAATTAGCTATTTTCCAATATTAAAATGTTACATTCGTAGTGTTCAATACTGAAATTGAACTCTACTCACCTACTAATTTGACGATTTGGGCTCCCCGTGGTATCCACGATCTCCGTAAGGCTCCAGCTTCTCAAACCAGCTTTCCAAACATTTGGCAAGCGCATCCTTCGGATCGGCGTAGGGATTGTCATCCTTTTTCATTACTTCTAATACCTCAATCGTAAATGCACTCTCACCGTATTCATTCCACTCTGCCTGTAAACGTCGATTCAGATGGCTCCCCATCTGCAGCATAAATTGCTGTCCGTTAATGGTCTTCAGATTAGGCGTGCTGTCGATATACACTTTGCCGTTTCGCTCATTCCGAATTTGATAAATCCCTGCTTCTACTTTGACTTCTTTGGCTTGCTCCTGTAACTCTTTGCGTCGATTCATACTCTTCTCTCCTTTACCTGTTCTTTCTTCTGGAACTTGCTGTTCCACCGCTAAGGATGCAGACGAATTATCTGATAATTTTACTGATGTTCCTTTCGTTTGCTTACCATCCCCTCTATCGTTCCTTTGTTCCTCTGCTGCACTACCCAGCCAGTACTGGCTGCCATCCTCCTTTCGCTCTAACAGACCATAATCCACCAGATATCTCCGAATCTCAACATAGTCGGCATGTACCTTCTTCAAGAGTGCGTTCACTTGTTTTTCGGTGTACTGACGCCGGGGTTCAAAACGTTTGGCAATCTCTGTGAGCACGATATACTTATGTTTTTGCTTCATATGGAACGTAGTCATCGGACCACTTGTACCTTCCGGGAAATAAGTATGTAACACCTGTTTCTTTTCCTCTTCCGATATGTCAAAGGAATGCTGATGAATCGTATGCCCTTGTTTCATAATCGGCGATACCCATGTTGCCGGAGCATGCAGGTCTTTATTTTTCAACAGTTCCATTAACGCCAGAAATATCTTGGCCTGCCTCTCCTTTTCCTTCAAAACGAATCGATGGTTTCGAATGGTAGACGCACTGCCGATGCCTAGAGCCTGCTGCACTTCTGCATCCTTTTTCCCTTCATAGAACTGGGCCAGCAGACCTCGCTGTACATCGGACAATCCTGTCACACTTTTATCCAGCTCCAGCAAATATTCAAATACAGACCCATGGACCTTCTCAATATGAACACGCATGTAACGAACCGCATCATAGAGCACACCTTCGTCGGGGTAAACAATTCCCGGTTCCGTTGTAAAACCACAACAGACACAGAAATAGGCCGTTCCTTCCTCCACGTATCCGCGTTTGATCTCTTCGAGAGAAGCTGTCTGCAATCTTGAATCCGAGGCTTTCATTCGTCGCCGTCCTTTCTATCATTCATCCAATGTATTTTGAATTACGAGTTACTTTGAGTTCTAAGTTAATCTTTATTGATTTATAATTAAAAACCACCTATAAAAATTTCGTATTGTTAGTTTATTTATAGATATAATATTATTATGTTTGTTTATTGTCAAACAAAATCAAAAAACTGGCACCTTGATCAAAATTCAATCTCTAGCAGTAAAGAAAAAAGACTGCCGGTTCATCACCCCGACAGTCTTCATACCTGCTTTCATACTCACTCACTTACAATTTGAATCGTTCAATCATGCTCTGCAGATCCTCTGCCATGCGAGACAAGGCGGCTGAAGATGCAGCAACCTCTTCCATTGTAGCAAGTTGCTCCTGAGCGGCCGCCGAACCATCCTCGGTTCCCGCGGCAATCCGGTTAGAGAGAACCATCGTTTCGTTTACAGCTTTGTTCACATGTCCCATTCCTTGATCAATCTGACGGGAAGCTGCAGCTGCCTCTTCAGCCTGAGCCGCAACGGTTCGAACCGCATCACGAATCGTTTGGAAGGCTTCTCCAGCTTCTGTGATCATCTGTGAGCTTTTCTCCATACCTTCACCTGTGCGTGCAAAGGTAGATTGAACAGCATGAGTCTTCTCATGCATCTCGCGCATAAGCTCATTAATCCGCTCTGCCGAAGCACCTGAGCTGTTCGCAAGCATTTTCACTTCGTTAGCAACCACAGCAAATCCCTGGCCATGCTCGCCTGCCCTCGAAGCCTCAATGGAAGCATTCAGTGCCAGAATGTTCGTCTGCTTGGCAATGGCTGTAATCTCTGCTACAATCTCCAGAATTTCATCATTTTTCGCTCGCAGATCTTCGATAACAGCCTCCATAGCCTTGCTCTCATCATTCACCTGCTGTATATGGGATACGGCCTCCTGCATCGTGACCATTCCCGCTTCCGATTTGGAGGAGGCTTCGATCGCAATACGCTCCGCATCTCCGACTCTTGCAGAAATCTCCTTCACGCCAAGTGACATCTCACCGATAAGCTGCTCTGTCGCTGCAAGACTTTCATTCTGCATCGTTGTTCCTGCCGCTGCATCTTGCATCAACTCCGCTACTTGCTCCGTTGCTTTGGAGGTCTGCTCAGAGCTTGCCATCAGCTCTTCCGATGATGCTGCCAGTTGACTGGATGTATCATGTACCTCGCCAAGTACATTACGCAGTGAAGTGGTCATCGTATCAAAACTATCACCAAGCTGACCGAACTCATCCTTGCGTCGCAGGCCTACGCGAACCGTCAGGTCTCCTGCACTTACTTGAGATGCTGCTTGTGTTAGCTGCTGCAATGGACGGTGAATGCTGCGGATAATAAAGATCAACAGCACAATACCCACAATAATGGCTACGCCTACAAGTGTAATCGCACGAATCATAATCGGTTTCACGGACTCCGCCGCTTCGGAGGGAATCATCTCGCCGACAATTTTCCAGCCCGTGGCCGTATTTGTGTAAAATACCGCCTCCATCGGTTGACCATCATATATATACTTCACGGTTCCCTGATCTTTCGTGTACATCTCGTTAATGTAGCCTTGATCGGACTGCGTGCCGGATTCAATCTTGTAATGGAACAAAAATTTCCCGCCATTATCCAACATATACAGTTTCCCCGCTTCGCCGATATGGATCTGGTCTACGGTCTCTTTCAAATGATTCAAGCTTACATTAGCTCCAAAAACACCCTTTCCATCTGCCAGTTTGGCTGCTGCTGTAACCACCCATTCCCCTGTTGCTGAAGACTGATAGGTATCCGAGATCACCGGCCCCGATTGTGATATCGCCATTTTGTACCATGGACGCTCACGAGGATCATAAATCTGGTCTCCGGCATCAGGAGATTTCATCCAGCTGCCATCCTCGGCTCCAGCCGTAAGCACACCAAGTTCTTTATGGTTTTTCGACATCCGATCCATCTGAGCTTGAAGCGCAGGACTCTTATTAATAATGTCTTCGGAGGTAATCCCCGATGCCATCTGTACAGCGTTGTCCTTCTCCATATTGAGCATCTGATCAATCTGCAGACTAAGCATTTCCGTTTTGGCCTGTGCAGAACGAGTAATCTCCATTCTAACCTGATCTGCTGCCTTAAGATAAGCAAGCCACCCTACGCTAAGACTAGGTACGATCAGGAATAAAAGGAATGCGGCAATCAGCCGTTTTTTTACCGTCAACGTAAACCGTGATTGAAACCTCACCTTCATTTCTCGCCCTGTTAGAAGCCTTTTTTGAAGCCCTTTTCTCATTATCTATCTATCTCCCATCTTTAAGTTCAACTCTTTTTATCGGAAAGTTCACCGCGAAACATTATGTATCCATATTAAATAATCCCATTTTTAATGGTCTGATCCTATTACTTTAGGTACACTCTCTTTTTGACCCCCTTGTTGGGATCGTTTACAATATTTATATAATGGTTTATTAAGAAACACTTGGAAGGAGAGGATCCAAATCTTAGGCAAGTTTCACAAGCAACAACCTGTATCTAGCAGTGGCTATCCATCCATGCTTCGTTTTCTATTCACGTTCATTCTATGCGCAGGCACGGTATTCGGGCTGTCTAACACCTCTACGGTTTCTGCAGCGCAGACTACACAAGCCGTGCATATTGAAGTTAACGGGGAGCCGCAATTCTGGAACAACGCTCCGCTTATTCTAAAAGGTACAACGTTCGTTCCCTTACGAGATGTAGTCCAATCTGTTAAAGGGAATTTGAAGTGGGATGCCCGTACCAATACAGCTACAATTACCGTTGGCAGGGACAAGCTGGTGCATCAAGCCGGAAGTAAGTCCATTAAAGTAAACCAGGTTTCTCTGGCCTCTCCAGCGAATTCACGCACCATTAACGGCACATTAATGGTTCCTGTCCGTACTCTGGCCAATGCTTTGAAGGCCGATATCGAAGTCCAGCGAACGCCTTCAGGCCAGATGAATGTTGGTATAATGACTGACCAGGTCAGCTTGCTCGATCCTGAAGTCGCTAGCGTGGATGCCTATCTGCGTGAGATCAACTATCCGGGGATGGCTCTGATTGCACGGGGGGGCGAAGCCTTGCTGAAACAGGGGTATGGTCTCGCGGATGAACAGACAATGAATCGTCCGGACCAGAAGACCCGTATCGCCTCCTTGAGCAAGTCATTCACTGCGGCTTCCATCTTGAGTTTGGCAGAAGCAGGCAAGCTAGATGTTCAAGATCCGATCTCCACCTATATTTCCGGCATCCCGAAGGGAAATCAGATTACTCTGCATATGTTACTGTCCCAAACGTCGGGTCTGCCGTCGGCCTTCGGTCGCGGGGAAGGCAATACACTTGAACAAACGGTAGAAGAGATTCGTCACAAAACCTTGAAGTTCGAACCCGGCAGTGCCTACCTGTACAGCAATAGCGGTTACGTGTTGCTTGCGTACGTTGTGGAACAGGTATCTGGCATGAGTTATGCAGACTATGTACAACAAACCATTTTGGAACCGCTCGGCATGAAAGATTCGGGAGAAGCATCACGCAAAGTGCATACGAACAGCGGCTTTGTCCAGCAAGGAAAAGGATGGACACCTGCACCTTACTATGTTTCACAATCCGGTTCAGGTACGCTCTACTCTACCGTGGATGATCTGTTGAAATGGGATCGGGCCTTATACACTGACCAGATTCTAAGTCAGGAAACGATTGAAACGATGTATGAGCCCTATTCCAACAAAAATTACGGCTATGCCTGGATTCTCAAGGAAAACGCAACAAAACGCATCGTCTTCCATAATGGAAGCGGCGGCGGGTTTTCCACAGCATTTTCACGTAATCTATCCGATGATATTACCATTATCTTGCTCGGTAATCATGCGGGCATGGATATGACCACACTGCTAAGTGATGTAGAGGCACGAACGGCCAAAGCTTTGCAATTATAATGGTCGCTTGAAGCATCACAAAGGAGCCGCACGAAGCCACCCATTCAGCGGGGTTGAAAGTTTGTGGTTTGTGGTTTGGTTTGTGGTTTGGTTTGTGGTTTGGTTTGTAGTTTGGTTTGTAGTTTGGTTTGTAGTTTGGTTTGTAGTTTGGTTTGTGGTTGATGCTCTGATTGGTGTTGATGGTTCGGGGACCAGATTACGTTGAGCTCAGGGATTAGTTCGAGTTTGGGTTGGGGGTTAATTGAGGTTAAAGTTAGGTCGAGTTGGGTCGGGTTGAGGTTGGGTTGAGGTTGGGGATTGGGTAACCCCCTTCACCCACCCCCTGTTTATTCTAACGATCTCAGATGAGCTTATTTGAGCTATAATCAGCCTTCAGAAATTGTAACGATCACCAGTAACCTTATTTCTCTAAAAACACATGCTCAATTCCCATTTTCGTATCGATTTCTCTAATTAAGCTTTCCTGTGATCGTTAGAATATACAACCGGCTAATATCACCCAAATAACGTTTCTGGAGATCGTTAGATTTTAGAACCCACCAAAATGAACCAAATATCATCATCCGTGATCACTATAATCGGTTACGGTTTGGGTTATCCCATTAATAACGCTTTCTGCACGTACAATAATAAGAGTATGCAACACGCAAAGGGACGAAGTATGAAAAGCCTCGTCCCTTTTGTTATTCTCATACATCGTTGCTATACCGGCAGTGTGAGGAGACACCAGCTCATCCCTCATATACATAAAAGTCCGGTTTCATCTACCTTGCGTTACGTCAAGTCACGTCAGATCGCGTCAATCGCTTCATATATATTCATACCTCTTTATTTGCTTTATACCTCTTTATATTGCGTCATAGTAGACTCATATATCTTGATTCTCTACCTGTAAATCTACCAAATCTGCATCTATTTATTCAATCGTGACAGGAAGCTGGCCCTTGAAAAGGATCTGTCCCATCATCGCTTTCGCTGCACTGCTCATGGCGAGAGGCCTGCTCTCATATGCCGCGATATAAGTGTGCACATCCGGCAGCTTCTGTAGGTCATACGGACTGCGAAGTGCGATTACAGCCAGCGGTTTGCCAAGTTGCAGAAGCCAGCCGATCAATCGGCATTGCGGGTCGCCGGAAGGGCTGCCTGCATTGTAGGTGCCGACCACAATCTGCTCTATATCCACCGCTTCTGCGGCTTGAAGCAGACGAGCCGAGGACAGCGCAACTTCATCCGCCGCTACCCTCATATCCACCACTTCCAAGCCTTGAGCAGACAAAGCCGCTCCCAGTGTTACCCCTCCATCCAACTGTTCATCAGCAATACTCGTTACTTCTGCGGCAACCGTAATGACAAGTGTTCGCTCTTGTTTTAGCGGCAACATATGTTGTGCATCCCGAATTAATGTAATGCTCTTCTCACTGATTCGCTGAGCTACCTCCTGATGCAGTGGACTATTACGTTGAAACGGCTCGGCAAATGGCTGATTTGCATTCATGGAATCGTGAACCACCGCCGGGGTTGCATGGACATCATCCACACCAAATTTGCCGCTCATACTGACAGATATCTCTACTGCCGTGTCGCTCTCCAGCCCCATCTCCACATTCATTAGCCCACGCTTCATTTTATATGTCAGCAAACGTCTAACAGACTCATCAATCCGCCGCTCACTGATACGTCCACTTTTCACCGCATTCATCAATGCTTCGAAAGCTTCCACTTGTAACTGTGCTGTATGACTGATCAGTACCATATCTGCTCCAGCTTCAACCGCCATCACCGCCGCATCGACCGTGCCGTAGTGAGTCGCGATCGCCTTCATCTCCATACAGTCGGTCAAGATCATACCCTCATATCCAAGCTCCTTTCGAAGCAATCCGGTTAATACCGAATGGGACAATGTGACAGGTAGGCGCTCTGGCTCCAGTGCCGGAAAATAAATATGAGCAGACATCATGGCATCCACGCCTTCCGCTATCGCTGCTCGAAACGGTGCAAGCTCCACCTGATTGACCCTTGTTCTGTCATGGGTGATTACAGGAAGATCGAGATGAGAATCGGTATCCGTATCGCCATGACCTGGGAAATGTTTGGCTGTCGCAGCGATACCGGCATTCTGAAAGCCCGCAATGGATGCCGCACCGAAGTCGGCTACCTTTTCCGCGGATTCCCCAAAAGAACGCACACCGATAACCGGGTTGTTCGCATTGTTATTCACATCGAGTACAGGAGCAAAGTTCATATTAATGCCCATCGATCGCAGTTCCATTCCACTAATGTGAGCTGCCTCATAAGCATCTTGCACCGATCCGGCCGCAGCAATGGCCATCTGTCCAGGCATAAGTGCAATCCCCTCTGTAATTCGAGCCACCATGCCGCCTTCCTGGTCAATAGCAATCCAGAGAGGTACATTGCCCCTTGCTTGCGCAATGTTCTGCAAACCACCAGATAGCCGCTCTACCTGCTCAGGCGAAACCACATTCCTTGCAAAATAAACGATGCCGCCAATCGGATAATCCCCAAGCAGCTTCTCTATCTCACCTTCCGGCTCTGTTCCATGAAATCCGCATAACAACATCTGCCCGACCTTATCTCTTAAGCTCATCTGCCCGATTCTTTGCTTCACCCTGTCCTTCAAGCTACGCATTAGCATTACGTGTCCTCCTCCCATGAACCTCAAACCCTCGTGCCAAAGAGCAGCATCCCTGTCTGCCATGCTACTCTTCATTCCTACCTGCCCATTAAGCGCGTCATTCATCGTATAGCAAATAGGGTCTGCGGCGTTCCTGCCACATCTTCTCCTGCTCACGCCAAGCTGCCATTAAACGAAATAAACCACGACCGTCTCCAATGGTCTCGCGAACCTCTCCCCCTCCAGTAAGTAAATCAATAAAATATCGGGAGCCCTTACGTGGAGGTTCAAGCCACTCAAACTGTTCGGGGTATCGAATGGCTATCTCATGCAAAAGCAACAAACCTGTTTCAACAGAACGGAAGTGCCTTTCTTCTGTGACAAACAGCCTTACACCCCCACATCGTTCTCTGGCATGTTTGGAAAAGGCCGGTGTCATATACACCGGGTGGAAATACACCCCGTCCAATCCATGAGACCGCATCGCATCTGCTAGCTGTTGGCTATCGATCCACGGGGCACCCAGCCATTCAAATGGCCTTGTCGTGCCTCGACCTTCCGATACATTCGTACCTTCCAATAGGCACGTTCCCGCATAAGAACGCACGGTATCTACCGTTGGCATATTAGGCGAAGGCATCATCCAAGGCAGCCCCGTCTCCGCAAAAGTCATGCTTCGCCGCCAGCCCTCCATCGCTATGACGTCTAACTCACAGGGCACATGATGCTCGGCGTTGACAAGCAAAGCCAGTTCCCCCATCGTCATCCCGGTACGAATGGATGTAGCCCAGGCTCCTACGAAGGATTCAAACCCGGCCTGGAGTAAACCACCCTCCACCTCCATACCGCCAAGCGGATTGGGTCGATCCAGCACTAATAGACGTTTTCCCGACTCGCCACAAGCCTCCATCATCTCAATTAACGTCGAAGCATACGTATAATACCTTACACCCACATCCTGAATATCAAAAAGAACCGTATCCACATCAGCCAGCATGTAAGGCTGCGGCTTTTTATGTACGCCGTACAAGCTGTATACCGGAATGTCATAACGGGGGTGTTCCGAGTCTGAAAAAGGAATACCCGCCTGCAGCTCACCAGATAGCCCATGCTCACATGCAAACAAGGCCGTCAACTTGGCATCCACTAA
>Ga0105246_10001933_pt1 | contig 12503 bp, 12 predicted proteins | sample KBSM64metaG_FD_99694 | JGI IMG/M metagenome (GOLD analysis project Ga0105246, IMG submission 99694) | Miscanthus rhizosphere microbial communities from Kellogg Biological Station, Michigan, USA - KBS M6-4 metaG | ecosystem: Host-associated > Plants > Roots > Rhizosphere > Soil | place...
GCGCCGCCGAGTACAAGCGCCTGATGAGCGACCTGGAAGGCCGTGGCAAGCTGGACCGCGCCATCGAGTACCTGCCGACCGAGGAGCAGCTTGTCGAGCGCGCCTCGACGGGCAAGGGCCTGACGCGTCCGGAGCTGTCGGTGTTGATCTCCTACAGCAAGATCGACCTCAAGGAAGCGCTGCTCAAGTCCCAGGTGCCGGATGACGAGTACCTGACCCGTGACATGGAGACCGCGTTCCCGCCGAGCCTGGTGGCCAAGTTCTCCGAGGCCATGCGCCGTCACCGCCTCAAGCGCGAGATCGTCAGCACCCAGATCGCCAACGACCTGGTCAACCACATGGGCATCACCTTCGTGCAGCGACTCAAAGAGTCGACCGGCATGAGCCCGGCGAACGTGGCCGGCGCCTATGTGATTGTGCGTGACATCTTCCATCTCCCGCACTGGTTCCGTCAGATCGAAGCCCTGGACCACCAGGTTTCGGCCGACGTGCAACTGGAGCTGATGGACGAGCTGATGCGCCTGGGCCGTCGCGCCACGCGCTGGTTCCTGCGCAGCCGTCGCAACGAACAGGACGCCGGGCGTGACACCGCGCACTTCGGTCCGCACCTGGCGGCGCTGGGTCTCAAACTCGATGAACTGCTCGAAGGCCCGACCCGTGAAGGCTGGCAGAACCGTTACCAGGCCTACACCCAGGCCGGCGTACCGGAGTTGTTGGCGCGCATGGTTGCAGGCACTACCCACCTGTACACCCTGCTGCCGATCATCGAAGCCGCCGACGTGACCGGGCATGACGCCGCCGAAGTGGCCAAGGCCTACTTCGCCGTCGGCAGTGCCCTGGACCTGCCGTGGTACCTGCAGCAGATCAGCGACCTGCCGGTGGCCAACAACTGGCAGGCCCAGGCCCGCGAAGCCTTCCGCGACGACGTGGACTGGCAGCAACGGGCGATCACCATTTCGGTGCTGCAGATGGCCGATGCGCCGCAGGACATGGAAGCCCGTGTGGCCCTGTGGCTTGAACAGCACCAGGACATGGCGGATCGCTGGCGCGCGATGATGGTGGAAATCCGTGCTGCGGTCGGCACGGACTACGCCATGTACGCGGTGGCCAACCGTGAGTTGCTGGACCTGGCGTTGAGCGGTCAGTCGGTGTTGCAGCCGGCGTGATCCAGCGCTGACACAAAAGCCCCCACGTCATCAGGCCTGGGGGCTTTTTTATTGGGCACGTTCTGATTTCGGCTACTCGAAATCGGTGTGACGGACTTTACAGAGGCGAGCCCAGGATCAGCAGCGGACTCATGCGCGAGAATACTCTCGGAATCTGTGCCTGGAGTTCCCGCAGATAGCCTTCGCTCTCATTGGTGTCAATCATCTGATGCTTCAGCGCCCACACGTCTTCTTCGATGGGTTGGCGCACCAGCGAGCCTGATTCGGTTATCAGAAGAAACTCGAGTATCGCACACGCTTTGGGCAGGTTCTTCTCAAGACCATACGTGTGAGGTGCCCTGGTTTTGTCCTGTGACAACCCCGCCAGCGCATAGCCGTAAACGAGCAATGCTTCCTGATTGCCCATCAAGGCCAGCTGGATGATCCTTTTCTGTTTTTCGGCGACACTGATCGCTTTGTCTCGAGAAAAGGCCAGGCTGCTCACGGCCTCGGGGTATCCAGCGTCGGCAGCCCGTTGCATGAGCGATGCGGCGGTCACTCCGGGCTCCTGGGTGTCGGGCATTAGTTCCGGATTTTCCTCGTAGGCGCCGGCCAACCGGTACAGCGCTTCGGGATCGCCCGTGGCAGCCGCTTTACGCAACCATTCGACATCCCTGGTCATGACGTACAGGTACACCATAGCGCGCGGCGTCTCGGCGAATGGGGCAGTGGTTGCCAGGGCCTTGGCTTTTGCCAGCGACTCGGCGTCGCCCAGGCGCATCAGCGCAGGTATGTGGTTCTGGGCGGCGGCCAGCAGCAGCCATTTTTTGCTCTCCGAACTGTAAAGGCGCACCGCTCCCTGTAGATACGATACGCACGTGGCCATCGTGTATTGCGTCTGCGCGTCTCCAGCGGCACCGGCAATGGTCAGAAAGAACCTGGCTTGTTCGTCACGTCTCAGGTTGAACAGATCGAGCCCGGTTTGTTTGGCCTTTGCAGTCAGCTCGGTAAGGGACGCCTTGACCGGTGCCGGCAGGGTCTCGGCGTGGGCGTGCAACTGGGTAAATAGTGTGAACAGAGGGGACAGTATTGCTGAATCAATGGACATTCTCTAAACCTGTAGTAGCGCACTCAATGTGTGCGAGCTACAGACTAGGGAGTGTCTTCAGGGGCGAGCCACTATGTATGTATCGTGGGCCGATTTTTTGTGTCCCAGGCCAACTGTTGCTTGAGATAGTCAAGATGACGGCTCATCAATGCGGCGGCCTGCTCGGCATCGCGAACAGCCAATGCGTCAACCATTTCGCGGTGATCGTGACAGGCGAAGTCGCAGTATCCCTGAAGCTGATGCTGGGCAACGATGAGTGACGTCAAGGGCACCAGACGATTGAGAAACTGAGCCAAGGGTTTATTTCCCGCAATGCCTGCCAGCTGCAGATGAAACTCTGCGCCCAGGCGAATGGCCGCACCGCGCTGCCCGCGTTCGATGCAGGTGTGGTGGCGTGCGACCTGCTCGCGTAACTGGCGAACCTGCACAGGTTGGACCTGGGCACAGGCCAATCGCGCCACGGTCACTTCCACCAATCGCCGCGCTTCAAGCATATGTTGCACCTGCAGCGCATTCGGCGCCGCCACGCGTGAGCCAATATTGGGTTGCAGGATGATCACCTGCTGCTCCGCCAGACGTGCCAGCACTCGGCGAATCACACTGCGGCTCGCGCCAAGACTCTGCGCAAGGCTGTGCTCGGTGAAACGGCTGTTTGGCTGGATACGTTGTTCGAGAATGGCATCGAGCAAACGTGGATAAATCTCGTCCACCGAAGGTTTTTTATGTGTCACAAGGCGCATGGCGGACAGGGCGGTGTCGACGCAGGTGTGTTGCAGCGCGTGAGCATTCATGGCTCGTCTCCAGAGAATCAACTGCCCAGACGGTCGTCCGGGATGTTCAAGCGAATGCCCATGCGCAAGCCTTCCTGCAGGATGTGCCGGCGCATTTCAGCACTGGCCAGCGCGCTGTTCTTATTGCGGATTGCGCGTACCACGGCTTCGTTTTCCTGCAGGCGTTCGGCCAGGTGCTCCGGGGAATTACGCAGCACCTGGGCGCTTTGCTTGAGCGCGTTGCTGGTTTGCTGTACCACGTTCTGAAAAATCGGGTTGGAGGTGAGGGCAAACAGTTCTTCGTGAAAGCTGATATAGGCATTCATACCGGCTTCGGCATCGTCGGCATCGAGGGCTTCGCGCATGTCCATCAGGGTCAGGCGCAGTTGGCCGATTTCCTTGCTGCTGATGGATTGGGCGACCAGGCCGACGATGAAGGGTTCGAGGGTATAGCGCAGTTGCAGAATGTCTTCGAGGCTGGCATCGGCCACGGCGTCGCTCGATTGTGGCTCGCTGACGCTGGTTTCCAGCACCACCACGCCCTTGCCGGGCATGGAGCGCACCAGGCCAAGGGTTTCCAGCACGATCACCGCTTCGCGCAGGCTCGGGCGGCTGATGCCCATCTGTTCGGCCAGTTCACGTTGGCCGGGCAGCATTTCACCACGGCGCCATTGCCCGCGTGCCAGTGCGGCGCGCAGTTTTTCTACGACTGAATTGACGACGGTTGAGGTGCTGATCACGTCGATGTCTCCTTGATGTTGCGAATACGGCAGTCAATCTTGTGATGAACCAATGTGGGAGGAGGCAAGCCCCCTCCCACATTTGATTTGTGTTGTGCCTGAAAAGCGGATCAGAACTCCTGATGCGCCGGCAATACCGGTTTCTTGGTCTGGAAGGCATAGCCTTGCTGGCCGTCGAGTACCTTGTTGGCGCGCTGGATATCGATGTCTTTTTCCCAGCGGGCGATGGCCACGGTGGCGACGCAGTTGCCGATCAGGTTGGTCAAGGCACGGCCAATGCCCATGAACCAGTCCACCGCGAGTACCAGCACCAGGCCGACCACCGGAATCGCCGGGATGGCCGTGAGCGTGGCCGCCAGAATCACCAGGGCCGAACCCGGAATGCCGTGGGCGCCTTTGGAGGTGATCAAGGAGACCAGCAGGATAGTGAGCAGGTCGGTCATCGACAGCGGGGTGCCCGTCGCGTTGGCGATAAAGACGATGGCCAGGGTCAGGTAGATCGAGAAACCGTCGAGGTTGAACGAGTAGCCGGTAGGAATCACCAGGCCCACGGTGGAGCTGCCAATCCCCAGGTGCTCCAGCTTGCGCATGATCTGCGGCAGCACCGCGTCGGACGACGCCGTGCCCATCACGATCAGCAGTTCTTCGCGCAGGTACTTGAGCAGCGGCAGCATGCGCAGGCCCGACAAGCGCATCACCAGGCCGAGGATCAGCCCGACGAAGGCCAGGCAGGTAAGATAGAACAGGCCCACCAGGCTGCCCAGGTGTTGCAGGGAGTCCAGGCCATAGGTACTGGTGGTGAACGCGATCGCGCCGAATACGCCGATCGGCGCCAGGCGCACAATCATGCCCATGATGCGGAAGATCACATGGCTCAGCTCGTTGATCAGCCGCGAGATGCCCGATGCCGCTTCGCCCACCAGGTTCAGCGCACTGCCGAACAGCACCGAGAACAACAGCACCTGCAGCACGTTGTTGTCGGCGAAGGCACCGATCACCGAGTTGGGAATCAGGTCCATCAGGAACTGGCTGGTGCCCTTGATGTGCTGGCCCTTGTCGGCCAGTTCGTTCAGGCCGGCGGAGGACAATTGTTCCAGATGGATGTTGGCGCCACTGCCGATGCCGGTGCTGAAGGCCATGATCAGGCCGAGCACCAGGGCGACGGTGGTCAGCACTTCGAAATAGATCACCGACTTCAAGCCAATGCGCCCGACTTTCTTCAAGTCGCCGGCGCCGGAAATGCCGCTGACCACAACGCAGAATACAATCAGGCCGATCAGCATTTTGATCAGCTTGATAAAGCCGTCACCCAGGGGTTTGAGTTGCGAGGAGAATTCGGGGAGGGCCAGGCCGCAAATGACGCCTAGCATCAGGCCAATCACGACTTGCAGGAAAATCGAACGCGAGCACCATCTGAGCATGGGAGGGATCTCTATTCGGTGCCCTGGTGGTTCCAGGGCTTAATTGTTGTGGTCTTACCGGTAAGTCCAGTGCGCGGCCAGTCTACGCCCGGTTTTTTTCAAACTACAAGTAAATATTCGATGGCCGCTGGGACCCGGTCTGACCAGTGAGTCGGTAAGCACGGTGCTTGAGCGGTTGACGCCGTGGAAATTTTTTTGCGTATCATCCGCGCTCGGTACACGAGGTGATGGATGGAACAATCAGGCCTGACAACGGATGAAGCCGGGCGCACCTGCTGCGCCTGGCGCAACGCCGCGCCGCAATACCTGCATTACCACGACCATGAGTGGGGCGTGCCGGTGGCGGATGACGTCCTGCTGTACGAGAAGATTTGCCTGGAAGGTTTTCAGGCGGGGATGGCGTGGATCACCATCTTGCGCAAGCGCGAGCAGTTTCGGCGGGCGTTCGACGGCTTTGATTTTCGCAAGGTGGCGCAGTATGGCGAGGCGGATATCGAACGCTTGATGGGCGACCCGGGTATCGTGCGCAACCGGGCGAAGATTGTGTCGACGATCAACAATGCCCGCCGCGCCTGCGAACTGGTGAGTGAAAGCGGTTCGCTGGCGCGCTGGGTATGGTCTTTCGAGCCCGGCCCGCAGGAGCGCCCGGAGGTCGTGGACATGGCGTACTGGAACGCCAACCCGACCTCACCGGCTTCGGTGCGCTTGTCCAAGGCGCTCAAAAAGCGCGGTTGGACCTTTGTCGGCCCGACCACGATGTATGCGCTGATGCAGGCGCTGGGCATGGTCAATGATCACCTGGAGGGCTGCATCTGCCGAGAACGTATCGAAGCACTGCGCCATCAGTTCGAACGACCCTGAGCGCTCGCCCGCGTGCTCAGAAATATTTAAGCCAAGTGATATCCCTGCGCCGCGCCTTGAGTGCGGCGAACCATCGCACCGGCACATACAGCGCCAATGGCAGCACCAACGCCATCGCCCACACGGCGCCGACGCTGTCGAAACCGAAATAATTGCCGTGATTGAGCCCAAACAACGCGACACACGCGACATGAATCAGTTTGAGTACATACAGGTGCAGCAGATAAAAGAACATCGGCGCCGCGCCAAATACCGCCAGCGTGCTGATCCAGCGTTTGTGCCCGGCACGTTCGAACGCCAGCAGCAACAGCAGGCCGATGCCCAGCGTCAGCGCCAGGAACAACAACGAAGGTGGATACTTGGTGACGTTGAAGAAGCTCATCACGCTCTGCACGCCGCTGTCATAGGCCTGCCAAGGCTTGTCGCCATATCCGTTGAGTGCCCGCAACAGCACAAACCCCAGCAGTGCGCCGACGCCTGCGAGCAGCAGATAACGCTGGCGCACCGCGGGTAGCGCGGTCGTCGAAAACCACGGACCGAGGCCGTAGCCCAGGGCAATCACGCCGATCCATGGCAGTACCGGGTACGTCACACGAATGCGCAGGGTGTCGGACACCTCGATAAAACTGCGCTCATGCAGGATCGACCATGCCGCCTGCGCGGCCGAGCCGGGGGTGAAATGCACACCGTCGAGCAGGTTATGCCCGGCAATAAGCACCAGCGCCAGGGTAATCAGCAGCGGGCGCGGCAACCATACCAGCGCGGCGAGGGCGATCATGCTTACCCCGATCGCCCAGATAACCTGCAGATAAAGCAGGCCCGGTGGCCACTGGAAGGTCCAGGCGAAGTGGACCAGCGTGACCTCCAATACCACCAGAACCAGTCCACGCTTGAACAAAAATGCCGACACTGCGCGCCGACCCTGGTATTTCTGGCCGTACAGCCAGGCTGACATACCGGTGAGCAACACGAACACGGGCGCGCAAAGATGGGCGAGAGTGCGGCTGAAAAACAGCGCCGGCTCGGTAGTGTCGATGTTCATTGGATCGCTGACCTGGCGGTGCAGCAGGAACGTCTCGCGTACATGGTCGAGCAACATGAACAGGATCAACAGGCCCCGCAGGGCGTCGATGGAAAGCAGGCGTTGGCGTAGCGCGACAGCGTCAGTCATGGGGCAGTTCACAAGGCTGGAAATAAAGGGTGACGTTATTCTATAACATTAATCGCTGGCTTGGCTGATCAGGCTTGCTGAGCGATTGAGCAGCGCTATTCCTGCCAGGAATGCCCCCATAAAAACAGCGCATTGTCTTCATCGCTTTGGAACCCGTAGTGTCAAGCCTCATTTCAAGGAGATCGCCCATGAGCCACCGTCCGCTGCGCCTCTACGTTGATTCGCTGTTCGTCAGCCCCTATGCGATGTCGGTATTCGTCGCCCTGCGGGAAAAGGGTCTGGCATTCGAGACCGTGCCCCTGGACCTGGAGGCCGGCCAGCAGCAGGCGGCGGGCTACGCGCGATTGTCTTTGACCCAGCGGGTGCCGACGCTGGAGGACGGCGAGTTCTCGCTGTCGGAGTCTTCGGCGATTACTGAATACCTGGAAGAAGCCTATCCCGAGAGCCGCGTTTATCCGGTGGACCCGCAGCAGCGGGCGAGGGCACGGCAGGTGCAGGCGTGGTTGCGCAGTGATTTGCTGCCGATTCGCCAGGAGCGCTCGACCCTGGTGGTGTTCTGCGGGCAGAAGATGCCGCCGCTGTCGCCATTGGCCGAGGCTGCTGCGGGCAAGTTGATCAATGTGGCGCAGGAATTACTGAAGGCTGACCCGGACTACCTGTTCGGCATCTGGTCAATTGCCGACGTGGACCTGGCGGTGATGCTCAATCGCCTGATCCTCAACGGCGACGCCGTGCCGGCGCCACTGGTGGCTTACGCCCGGCGTCAGTGGCAAAGGCCATCGGTGCAGGAATGGCTCAACCAGCCACGCCCTGGGGTGTAGGGCTGTCGTTCATTTGCGCGACGCGCCGGTCCAGGTCTTCCCAATCGGCCATGCCCAGCACGCGCGTGGTGTTCAAGCCGCGCAGGTAGCCACGCAGTTGCTGGGCACTGGCCGATTGCGCGGCGGCAACGCTGGTGTCACTCAACAGCACGTCTTCATACTCGACCAGGTAATCGGCGACGCGCTCGCGAAACTCCGGCAGTACGGCTTCGCGGATGCGGTCGAAGGTTTTCTGGTGACGCTTCATGGCATGGTCCTTATAGGTTTTATGGGTTGGGCTACCTGACACTATCGGTTCAAATAATAGTCACCATCAAGGATCACAAGTTCTGTTTTTACGGCAAAAGCGCAAAATCCGCTCATCGAAACGCGGCTCAAGGAAATGCGCGATGAGGACTCTGATCCAGCTGGTTTTGATCACCCTGATGCTCGTAAACTCCGTGGGGTGTTGTACAGGTGCATGACACGTCTGCACTGCAGAGTGCCGCGCTGGTTGATACGCGGATCGACAGGCACCTATTTTGTTATTTTTCAGGAATGTTTATGCACGCTTTTTTCGCCCCGGCCCTGGCTCTTTCTGCCCTGGCGCTGACCGGTTGCATCACGGCGCCGAATGCCCCATCGCTGACCCTGCACACCGCCAAAACCCCTGAAGGTTATGTGCAATGCGTACTGCCCAAGCTTGAAAAGCACGGCATCACCTCGACCGTGACGCAGAACTCGCGCCACGCCAAGGTGCTGTTGACCAGCAAGATCGCGGCTGATGATGTGCTGGAAGCCTATAAATCCCAGGATGGCACCAAAGTGTTCCTGTACGAGCGCAAACCGCTGGCGTCGGCGATCAAGGCGTCACGGCTCGAACAGGCTGCGCAGGACTGTCAGTAACCCCGGGCCCAGGACAAATGCAGATCAAATGTGGGAGGGGGCTTGCCCCCGATAGCAGTGTGTCAGTAACAAATAAGCTGACTGACCCACCGCTATCGGGGGCAAGCCCCCTCCCACATTTGGATAGTGTTCGACTCAGGGTTTTGACTCATTGCTGAAGGCATTCACGGTCTTGACCAGCCCCTGCGCCGCCAACGCCACCAGTTCACCGCCTTTCTCCACCGTCGCCAATGCCGGGTCCGAGCCCATGCGCCCGTCGGGGAAGCGTGCGCGAAAGTCCAGTGCTTCGCGGATCGGACCGGTGTTGGCGATTTGCGGCGAGTACTCGGCCGACTTGATCGAGTCCGGATAGGCCCATTGCGTCACGGCAATCTCCGATGGGGTGGCGTGGCTGCCATGGCCCACCGGGAATTGGCGCTGCGCCAGGTCGGTGACGCCTTCCAGGTCCCACCAGTTGACCAGCTTGAGGGCGAACCCGGCCGGGCGGCGGGCAAAGCTGGCTTCGGCGTAGAGTTCGGAAAACGCCGCTTCGATGGTGGCGATATTGCCGCCGTGGCCATTGAGGAACAGGATCTTGTCGAAGCCATGCCCGGCCAGCGAGCGTACCCAGTCGCCGATCGCGGCGATAAAGGTGGAAGGGCGCAGCGAGAGGGTGCCGGGAAAACCCAAGTGGTGCTGGGCCATGCCGATATTGAACGTCGGGCCGACCAGAATATCAGCCTGCTTCTGCGCCTCGACGGCGATGATCTCCGGGCACATCCAGTCGGTGCCCAGCAGGCCGGTGGGGCCGTGTTGCTCGTTGGAGCCGATAGGGATGATCACCGTGCGGCTGCGCTGCAGAAACTGCCCGATCTCGATCCAGGTGGACGTGTGTAGAAGCATGCGACGCTCTCTTTTATCTGTGGGACAGGCTATCCGCCACGGATTGTACGACTACTGGCCACCTGTTGGGGTTTGCAATTGAGATAGGTCGAAGACTTCAACCAGCGCTGGTCGGGGTACCACGAAAACATGAATTGTCCGTCCTTGAGCTTGTCCACCACTTGGCGCGCGACTTGCGGGCGCACCGCCGGGCAGCCCTGGCTGCGGCCGATGCGGCCTTCGCGCTTGCTCCATAGCGGGCTGACGTAGTCGGCGGCATGAATCACGATGGCGCGGTCGCGGGCCAGGTCATTGAAGCCAGGCTCCAGGCCGTCCATGCGCAGCGAGTAGCCGTGGGTGCCAAGGTAACTTTCCTGGGTGCGGAACAGGCCCAGGCTGGACTGATGACTGCCTTCGAGATTGGAAAATTCGGTGGCGAAGTTTTCGCCGGACTTGGCGCCGTGGGCCACCAGGTCGCGCAGCACCAGGGTCTTCTTGCGCAAGTCGAAGATCCACAGCCGACGGGCGGTAGACGGCTGGGAGTAGTCAATCACCGCCAGGCGATCGGAGCGTTCCTCGCCGTTATTGACCGCGCACTGCACCGCGCTCAGGGCGCTTTTCAACACGATGGGATTGAGTTCTGGAGCCGAGCGCGCCAGGCTGCTATACAAAGAAGCAGGGGAGCCATTGGCGGCGAGCGCAACAGCGTTCGGGAACGCCAGGCTCGCCGTGATCAGGCTCAGGGTGGTTAACCCGAGCCGGCGCATAAAAGTCAGCATCTACAAGCGAGTCCCCGCTGTGGAGTGGAGCTAAGTCAATTGTTCAAAAAACACGCATGTTACTTGAGCATTTGCCTGCTCGTTACACCACTGGTCGCCACAGCCGAAGCGCTGCCGCTGGAACCGTTGCCGGTCACCACTCCAGCACCGGTCGACCTGGCGCCGCTGCAACAGGCCCTGGCGCAGTTGCCCAGTGTCTGCCCGCAGCTCGCGCCGCGTATCGACGCCAGTGCGCAATTGCGCCTGCAAGCCTTTTACCAGCAGCAGGGCGATGCGCAGTTGTGGTCTTCCGACGCGCGTCGGCAGGCCTTGCACGACCAGTTGCTGATGCTCGCCGACGACGGCCTGGAACCCACCCACTATAGCCTGCCCGCTGCAGATGCCACGTCCAATGTGCTGTGCAGCGATATTGCAATCAGCCAGCAGTACCTCCAGGCCCTGCAGGATTTGCACTTCGGGCGCCTGCAGCAATCGCGCTTCGAACCGCTCTGGCATGCCCAGCCGCCGGCCGACGACCCAGGCACCGCCGTGCTGGCCTTCGCCGCCACCGGCTTGCAGGACATGGCTCAGGCGTTCGACCAGGCGCGGCCCAGCGCGGATTTGTATCGCAGCCTGCGCAACGCTTATTCCAGTGCGCGCCAGCAGCCGTTGCCGCAGTGGGAGGCGGTGGGCAGTGGGCCGCTGTTGCGTCCGGGCATGGAAGACCCACGGGTGCCGGAACTGGCGCGGCGCCTCTACCGCGGCGGTTACCTGACCTCTGAACCCAAGGGCAGCGCCCGGCAGTACGGCCCCGAGCTGGTCGCTGCGGTCAAAGCCTTCCAGCTCAGCCATTCCCTGCAGGCCGACGGTGTGATCGGCGCCGGCACCGTGGCTGAACTCAATATCAGCCCGGCGATGCGCCGCGACCAGTTGCGCATCAACCTTGAGCGGTTCCGCTGGCTGGCCCGGGACCTGGAGCCCGAAGGCGTTGTGGTCAACGTCGCGGCCGCGCAACTGAGCGTGTACCAGAGCGGCATTCCCGTGTGGCAGACCCGCCTGCAAGTGGGTCGCGCCGAGCGTCAGACACCGCTGCTCAAATCGCGCATTACGCGGCTGACCCTCAACCCGACATGGACCATCCCGCCCACCATCATGCGCGAGGACAAGCTGCCGGCCATCCGCCTCAATCCGGAATACCTGCGCCAGCAGAACCTGCAAGTGCTGGATGCTGAAGGCCACCCGCTGACGCCGGAGCAGGTCGACTGGGCGCGTCCCGGCAATATCCTGCTGCGCCAGGAGGCGGGGCCGCGCAATCCGTTGGGCAAGATCGTGATGCGTTTCCCCAACCCGTATTCGGTGTACCTGCATGACACGCCGAGCCAGCCGCTGTTTACCAAGGGGCCACGGGCGTTCAGCTCGGGGTGCGTGCGGGTCGAACAACCGCTGCTGTTGCGCGACCTGCTGGTGACCCCGGCCGAACGTACGCGCACCGACGAGCTGCTGGCCACCGGCATCACCCATGAATTCAGGCTGGCCACGCCGGTACCGGTGCTGCTGGGGTATTGGACAGTGGAAGTGGATCGCCAGGGAAGCCTGGTGTATGCGCCGGATATCTACGCGCGCGACCCGGTATTGATCAAGGCCATGGGGAGTGTGCTGTAGAGCTGAATGGCTTGGTACCCATGTGGGAGGGGGCTTGCCCCCGATGGCGGCCTAGCAACCGACGGGTATCCATCTGGCGCACCTCGGTCCAAATGTGGGAGGGGGCTTGCCCCCGATGGCGGCCTCAGGGCCAGCCAGTATCTTGGATCAGCCGAGTACATATCCATTATTTAGGTAACGGCTGCTAATGGTTCCGCTTTTACAGCGGCTCACTTTTGAAAAGCGCAAAAGTAAGCAAAACGCTCTTGCCCCACCACTCGGCACCTCGCTTGGGCTCGGTGTGCCCTCTCTCCGGCTTGA
>Ga0105246_10001934_pt1 | contig 12503 bp, 13 predicted proteins | sample KBSM64metaG_FD_99694 | JGI IMG/M metagenome (GOLD analysis project Ga0105246, IMG submission 99694) | Miscanthus rhizosphere microbial communities from Kellogg Biological Station, Michigan, USA - KBS M6-4 metaG | ecosystem: Host-associated > Plants > Roots > Rhizosphere > Soil | place...
CCGCTAACCGTCAGAGAAGCAAGCTTCTCTTCAAGTCCGCTCGACTTGCATGTATTAGGCATGCCGCCAGCGTTCGTCCTGAGCCAGGATCAAACTCTCCAATGAAGATGAATTTAGCCAGCGTCGTTAAACGCTGTCAAACTCATCGGGGTATTGAAAAGAGCGATAAGCTCATTTTGAATCTGACGAGATTAAAAATCTCAATTGTGTTCCAGTTTTCATACAGCCGGATGGCATGCACCAAAACCTTCACGTTCATTCTGCAAGCAGAATGTTTCACTCACTCGTTGTTCAGTTTTCAAAGATCAAACACGGTTTGTTTTACTTGTTTTTTGTCTAGCCAAGTTTCGGCGGCGACTTGAATAATGTAACACATTTCGTTTGTTTTCGTCAAGAACTTTTTTTATTTTCTTTTTGTAGTTCATTGTTCTTCACTTTTCCTCTAAATGAATTCGCCACTTACTCACGTTTTACTCATTTGGGGAACGAAATATAATGTACCATATTCCTCCGGCCGGAGTCAACATTAAACTTATAAATTATTAAATAAACAAAAAAGGAAGGTTTCCCCTCCTTTATATACCATTTCACATATCAATTTAATAACCTAGATCAAGTCTCAATCCAATATCGAATTTCTCTGCCTTCCCCTTCCAGAGAGGGCCATCCAGCTGATTCTTTTACTATAGAACGAAACACAAGTTTACGAAGAACCAAAGGCAGGTCCTTACGTACAAATTTTAATTGAGGATGATGAACAAGTTCATTCATACTCCACGGCTCTTTCCGGCTTCTCATCACACGCAGCAAAAGTTCGGAGCACTCTCCCATTATGGACATGACGGAAAACTCACAGGCAAGCAAAACCAGCTCCACACGCTGTTCCAAAGTCTCGGAACTTACTGTTAACTCCTGATATAGTTTCCATAACGCACGATCCAATTGCTGTACATGCGTCCAGACGGCATGGTCAGGGTAGATACCCTGCTCAATAAGCACAATCCTTGCCCAGTTTCCCAGTGCCTCCAGTGCACTATAATAAGCATCCACAACATGCCCCTGCTGGATATGTTGCTTGGCCTCAACGTACATTCTCAGAAAACTGGTGAACTCATGAAACAGTTTTTGCTCACGTAACTCATTTCCGAATGAAGACAACTCTTCTCGCAACTTACTGATCTGATTATCCGTCTCCCAGATGATCTCGCCCTCAATAAGACATTGCATGAGATTATCATGTTCTCCCGTAACCGCAGTAATCTGCAAATCAGACCGGCTCGCATAAATCAATTGATAACGAAGATCACCGTATCTGTAATGTTCGACCGTTGACATCGTGTGCTCTGTGTTGTGCACGATCAGTACCAGCAAGTCGAAATCCTGAATCAGAGAGCCGTGGAATCGCTCTCCCGGGTGAGAATAAGCGATAGCCCCAACTGCCCCCGTCTCTTCCGACTGCTCGGACAAAAAAGCAAGGTTCTTTAATTCCACGATTCCCTCCATACAATTTATACAATTCATGGCAGACTAGCGCCAAGTCAGTTATAATGTAATTCTACATGAATCACAACGTTTCCTTCTTTTACAGGGTCCAAAACTACTCATACGATAGGAGCATTTTTCATGATTTTTAAATCAGCAAAAATTAATGCTTTTCGCACTTGGGGATTACTGTTAACCATGTTAGGAATGGGCCTAATGATACTCGGGACAGCCGGAATTGTGTTCTGGGGACATGCTGGAAAGGTCATTGCAGCTGTTGGTCTTGTTATTGGACTGGTCGCCATGCTTGGCAGTTTGATTATTTATTTCTGGGCCGGTATGCTCTCAACCAGTGCTGTTCAAGTCGATTGTCCAGAATGCGGCAAGTTAACGAAAATGCTGGGTAAGACAGACCGCTGTATGTTTTGTCATACGATTCTGACGATGGATCCAAACAAGGCAAACACAATGAGTCCACCTTTGGAACCAACTACTCCACCCACCGCATCTTCCAAGTAACGAGGTGTATCTGTTGGTGACGGACTTTTCAAAAAAACCAACACATCAAAAAGACCCGGTAATTCTACCGGGTCTTTTTCTAATTATGAAAGCTATGATTATAATGAGTTCAGTTAAGTTATTTATAATTTATTTAGAATAACCAGCCTGTTTAAGCGTTTCCCATGCTGACGCATTGGCAAAACTTCTGTTCCACGCAGCTACTCCGCCCAGTTTCAGCGAAGCAAGAAGATCCACCCGTGCTTGCAAAGATACCGCATCTTCGATCCAGATTTTTTTGACAGCACCATCTTCCTTATACTCTACATAGTTCTGCCCACTTGCCTGATCCAGAACAGGTTTAAGTTTCTTCTCCTTAATTAACTCCTGTACGGTGTTCATACCTACAGCTTTGGAGGATACTTTAATCTCTCCCTGTTCATTGGCTTGTTCAGTCCAAATCCGTGTGTATAAAGGAACGGCCATAATCAGCTTGTCCGAAGGAACCTCATCTTCCTCAAGGATGCGTCGCATCGAGGACTCAGTCCATGGGAGAGAAGCTACCGAGCCAGCTTTTGGACTGGCAGCCCAGTGCTCGTCATATGCCATCACCACAATATAATCAGCAAAAGCTCCCAATCCACGGCGATCTAAAAAAGCAGACCACATTTCACTATTTGATTTTGGAGTGACATCCACCGATAACATTAGTCCATGAATGCGGGCCATCGCCTTTATTTCACGTACAAACTGTGTCACATTAACTCCATCTTCGGTGTGCACATTTTCAAAATCGATATTGATACCGTCCAGCCGGAACGTTCTGGCGTAATCCAGCATTTGTTCAATGATGTGCGTACGCTTGGCGTAGGTGGACAGTGCCTCCTTGGTGATAGCCGGATCAAAACTGTTATCCATCAAGCCCCATACTTCCATCCCTGAACGGTGAGCCCAGTTTACATAAGATTGATCTCCTTTGCTTTTCACTGAGCCATTTCCATCTGTAATATGGAACCATGTTGGACTCACCACGTTAACTCCAGGCATTTTTCCGATAGAGTTTACATCTGGTTGCCGATTATAAACAGCTTCCCAGACCAGATTGACGGGTTTGTTTTTCCACTTTTTCTCCGCAGCAGTGGGTGTAAACTTCGGTGTGTCCACAATTTTTTTCTCACCCAGAACGAGATGATCATTATCTACATAACCGGCATAACCGTTATCCATCTGCACAAAGCTCTGATCTTTTCCGGTCTGCCATACACGCACTCTTGTGTTCTGCTGCATATCTGTGAGAATAGGAGATGATTCACCTCCTCGCTTATATAGAGGAACCGTCTGATCTTCTTTGGATGACAGGGTATCAATCTCAGCATATTGTATCGTATCCCCGCCACGCATCAGGATGACAGCACCTGTCGTCGAATCCTCCTGAACGGTCAGTCCGTACACCTCTTTCAGAGGTTGAAGAGGAATATACGCCTCATTCGCTTTCACCTCCGGCTTCACCTTCATCGGATAATTCTTATGATTCAATTCCGCCTTGGTACTGTCCTCTTTCATATGAAGCACTCGCTGCGGTGAAGCTATAATAATATCTCCGGAATCAGCTTCGTAACGTATTCCAGGATCAATAGTTTCTTGTAGCACTTTTACAGGCAGTTTAAGCTGTCCTCCTGTGCCAGAAGCATCCTTATCCATAAGCTGTCCGTCTACAAAAATAGGCTGGTTTCTTCCGAGCCAGTCCGGATCCTCATAGACCTTGTTAAGCCACAGGTTGGTAATAAGCCAATAGGCACCACCAGCCACCAGACAAGCTCCAAGTAACCCCGGCCAAAATGAACGTCGTTTACGACGTGTATATTTACTTTTTCTACCCAAACGACTACCTCCGTTAATTCCATAGATGATGGTGAAAATAAAAAAACAAATGATATATAGACAAAGATGTTTATTACCAGAACCTCTATAAATAAAAAACGTGAAGAATCCATACTGAATTCCACACGTTAATATTGTAAATCATCTCTAATGATCCCTGCAACTCTTGCACACACCATATACTTCCAATCGGTGACCATGTACTTCAAATCCCGTGCTTGACTCAGCCTGAAGCTCCACACTCTTTAACGACGGATAGCTGAAGTCTTCAATCTTGCCACATTGGTCACATATCACATGATAATGATCCGTTACATTGGCATCAAAACGGCTTGAGTTATCTCCGTAGGTCAGTTCCCGAACCATACCTGCTTCCAGAAACATTTTTAGATTGTTATATACGGTCGCCACGCTCATACTCGGAAATTGGGGTTCAAGCGCCCGGTAAATCTCATCGGCTGTCGGATGCCCCATTGATTCCATCAAATAGTTTAATATGGCATGACGCTGGGGTGTAATACGGACACCGGTCGTTTTGAGCTGCTCCAACGCATGTTGGACACGTGTTGCCATAAAGCCCACCGCCTTACCTTTCGATCTCTGTTTGGAAAAAGTGAATCCTTCCCCTTCATACAGAGTATTATTTCTGGCTGTTCACAACAAAAAAATGCTCTCTCACGTCATGTAACCTTGCCAGTGTATATTTATTGTACGGCGATTGCAAGTTTATTGTCAACGCGACGATGCAGGAACTTCGGTTGTATCCTCTTGGGAATTCGGGCCTTCATCCGTCGTCTGCTGTCCATTCTCATTCGTTTCATCTGACTCGGTGGACAAAGTTTCTGGTATAGGGACTTCCGGGTTACGATCTACCGTCAGATCACTGTTCCCTTCAATTTTGATCCTGTACTCTCCCTCACCAAGCTGTCCTTCAATCGTTTTGTTTTTGACGTTGAATGGCATATCCGTCTTCAAATCGCCGTAACTACTGGAGCCTGTCAGACTGTAATCCCCCCGCTCAGGGATCATAACGTTAATAGCGCCGACCGCACTATATACATCCCAATCTCCGCCGACTTTGGTCGAAACGATGTTAATACTGCCATTGAGAGACTGAGCTTTCACACCCAAATTAGCACCATCCAGCGTAATATTCCCATTCCGAGTTTCGGCTGTAAACTCCCCAAAAGAGTCTGTGATACTGACATTTCCCACTTGTGTGGTCAAGTCCACATCCCCAGAAACACCGCGTGCTTTCATATCGCCACGATTGCTATCCATGTCCACGTTCCCCATAGCATTAGCTACGATGACGTCCCCGTTTAACGTTTTCCCCGAGATATCGCCCACCGCATTTGTAATCCGAATTCGCCCATTGCCTGTCTCGGCAAGAATGGTCTTGATGGCTTCAGGACGGTTTAACAAAATCGCACCATTCGATGTTCGGATATCCAGATTGAAACGGCGGTCATCTGGAATGGTGATCGTCATATTCATACGTGGCTGCATTTTTTCATTTTCACCATATGCTTTACCTGTCGCTTTGATATGAATGACTTTATCTCCTTCCGCTTCTACGAAAGAAGCCGCTGCTACCGCCTTGGCTTGTACTTCAGATGCTTGATCTACCCAGACAACGGTATTCACTTTAATCTCATCCGTATCTCCCCGCTGGATTGTTATATCTCCGTTCACACCCTCGACCACGATATCCGAAGTATCCATACGGACAGGAACTCCGATCGTGACCTTATCTTCCTTATAACCGGCAGCCTGACTATAGTCCATTGAAGCTGCTCCCAGATTAAGACTGACTCGGTTCCACAGATGCATGTAGTGATCCTGTTCAGTCACAATAAATACAGAGGCGGTTAAAATCAAAGAGGCCAGGATGCCCTTGGCATCCGGTCTAAAACGTGTTTTTTGTCGCTCATCGGATGGGGACAAACGGTCTACATCTCGTTTAACTCTACCGCGTGTCCACAGGAACAATAAGATCCATTCCACACCCAGAGCCACAAGCAAAAATGGCCACCAATCCACGAAATCGTAGATGTAATCTGTCCCCCACTGTTTATCCATAATGAGCAGTACACCAACAGTAGCTATTAGAGCAGCCGCCGTATAACGTCCAACCCGGATTTTACGGTTCATTCTTTCCCCCTCCTTCCGTCCTATCCGTTTCCTATGTTTTCTTCTTACGAAGCATGACCCAGAATTCCCGGCCGAATAGCAACAAGCCGCCTGCAATCATCAGAATAGCAAAAGAATAACCGCCATACATGGCAATCAAATCTTGAAACCAGCGTGGTTTCCGGAAGAACAGCACCATCAGTGAACCTCCCACAATTAACAGAAGTCCAAACGAAATGCCGCGCTCCCACACCATCATTCCTTCCCGTTCGGAACGTTCGCTACCTAGTGACTTGTCCATATTTCCTTGTGTTACAGCCCGACGCCTGCGCAGCATAACCCAGTCAGCCGATTGCAGCACATCATATACGTTGTAGAAATAAATCACCGGAATACAAAGAGCCAGCAAAATCAGTAAAGGTACATTGATCTGTATACCGATGGATGAAAAGTATAACAGAGCGGACAAATCAAGCAAAACAAGCAAAATAAAAGTCAACCCCCGCATGTACAAACGCAAATAGATATGTCCCAAACCCGGTATAATGGCACTTAATAGCCCGGCAATAAACTTATGTGTTTTATTACGTACCTTCTTGGGTTTTCTAGTTTTTCCCGTTCTTGCATGATCCTTATGGCCCTTCCCCTTCTTCATAACATGCTCCTTTCTCCTAAAAATGACCGTTACCTCTCATTATGCATTTGGTTAGATAGTACCCTAAAGTGCCAGAAGAGTAACTGGAATAAAAATGGATATCGGTAAAAACCCTCCGCCATTCATGGACTCAGAGGGTTGAGATTTACTTTTATTCAATAGACACTTTCGTCATGTGTTCCCACTGTCTTAACTTGGAGACAATCTGTATCGTTTTAAAGTCATGCGGCACTTGAACATGTAGTACAATTTCTATTTTTCGCTCAACAGATACGACTTCTGCAAAAGCCAAATCTGGTTCATTCACGGTAATTTTACGAACTCTAATCTTTTCCTGTTCCATAAAAGACGAGACCTTCTCTAATGTCCCTGGCTCGGACAAGGTATGGAGGGTAATAACATGCAGTTTATTGCCGCGCAAATACCTCAGCTCTAATTTGTTAAAAACCCAAAGATTTAAGAGAACCAGCACAGTGGATACGATGGAGGCAAAAAAGAATCCAGCCCCTGAGGCAAGACCTATCGCAGCAACCACCCAGATCGACGCCGCGGTTGTAAGTCCCGTAATGGACTTTCCTGTGAAAAGAATCGTACCTGCGCCTAAGAAACCGACACCGGTAATTACTGCTGTAGCGAGACGCGCAGGATCGATCCGCACGTTTAATTCATGTGCAAAATCTTTAAAACCATAAATAGACAGCATCATAATCAGCGCCGATCCGAGACATACCAAAATATGAGTTCGTAGTCCGGCAGCATGATTGGAACGCTCACGTTCCAGACCGACAAGTCCACCAAGCAGCATAGCCAGCAATAAACGAAGCAAAATATGCCATTCATCAATAAACCAAGGATTGCTCAACGTTCTAGTTCCCCCTCTAAGTTGTTCACATGCTTAAAGCTTATTCTTATGAAATGTTGTTAATTCCACTCCAGGTGCGATCTCTGCAGCATCCACTGGCTTAAACCCAAACTTCATATATAGATTCACTGCAGCTGTATTTAGCGTTCCTGTAGAAACGATGTAGCGAGGCAGATCGGGATGTAGTTCAAAAACATGTTTCATTAATGAGGCAGCAATCCCTTTGCGAAAGTGGTTCGGATGCACCATCATACGTGTGATGGTTAGTGTGTCCCATTCTTCTTCCATCACAGCCACTGCACCAAGTAGCTCTCCGTCCTTCTCATCAACATATCCGTAAAATGTTTCCCCGCAGTTCTGTAATGTTTCCATCGTATCAAGCAAAGGCGGAATGTCTTGAAATCCGATAATCTTTGCTTCCAATCGGTAAGCCATATGTTGCAGTCTCCACAATTGGGCCAACATATCTTCATCACGCAGTGACAATGTTTGAATTCTCATCGTTAAGCAACCCTCCGTATCAGACTTCATAAACCGTTAAACCGAAATAACACGGCACGTCAGAATTCCTTATAACAAAAAAGAGGCTGTCACAGGGACGAGCCTCTTTCTGTCCGACCTCACTGGAAGGATTAGCGGTTCAATACATCTGCGAGCAGTTGGTTGGCAAGGGCTGGATTTGCTTTGCCTTTACTTTCTTTCATAACCTGACCTACGAGGAAACCGATGGCCTTCTGTTTACCAGCTTTGTAATCTTCGACAGATTGCGGATTGTTCGCAACGACCTGCTCCACAATGGCGAGGATCGCTCCTTCGTCACTGATTTGCACAAGTCCTTTTTCTTCTACGATCTGTTGTGGAAGTTTGCCGCTCTCCAGCATTTCCTTAAATACGGTTTTTGCGATTTTGCTGTTGATGGTGCCTTTCTCCAGCAATCCGATCATCTCACCGAGTCCTTGACCTGTCAGCGGAACTTGCGTTACCTCAAGATTATTGGTGTTGAGATACCCGAGCAAGTCACCCATAATCCAGTTGGAAACCGATTTGGCATCCTGGGTATATTTCAGACTGTCTTCAAACAGATCTGCAATGGCTTTGGATGAGGTGATAACCTCGGCATCATAACTCGGCAGGCTATAATCTTCAGTGTACCGAGCTTTACGCTGATCCGGCAGTTCAGGAATCGAAGCTCTGATGCGTTCCTTCCATTCGGCATCAATATGCAGTTTTACCAGATCCGGGTCTGGGAAGTAACGATAGTCATGCGCTTGCTCTTTGCCACGCATCGACAAGGTTTTGCCCTGAGCCTCATCCCAGCGGCGTGTCTCTTGAACAACTTCTCCGCCGTCATCGAGAATTTCGGCCTGACGATATTGTTCATATTCCAGACCGCGCTGTACACCACGGAAGGAGTTCATGTTTTTCAGTTCCGCCCGAGTGCCCAGCTTCTCCTGACCATGTGGACGCAAGCTGATGTTGGCATCGCAACGAAGTGATCCCTCTTCCATCTTCACATCAGAAACATCACAGTACTGCATGATTGCACGAAGTTTTTCCAAATACGCACGCGCTTCTTCCGGAGAAGAAATTTCCGGCTCGGATACAATCTCCACGAGCGGAGTTCCGACACGGTTAAAGTCTACAAGGGAGGCATAACCACCATCTACGTGTGTGAGCTTTCCTGCATCCTCTTCCAGATGCAAACGTGTGATACCAATTCTTTTGGTTTCTCCATTGACTTCGATATCAATCCAGCCATTCTCACCAATCGGCTGATCAAATTGTGAAATCTGATATGCTTTAGGTGAATCCGGGTAGAAGTAGTTTTTACGGTCAAACTTGCTGACATCGGCGATTGTGCAGTTGAGAGCCATTGCAGCCTTCATCGCATAGTCAACGGCCTGGCGGTTCAGCACAGGCAATACGCCCGGGTGTCCGAGACAGACCGGACAGGTGTGTGTATTAGGCGGAGCTCCAAAAGCAGTGGAGCAACCACAGAAAATTTTGGAGTTGGTATGCAACTCCACGTGGACTTCAAGTCCAACGACCGTTTCATATTTAGATGCGGACATTTCGTTTTACCTCCGTTCCGGGCAGTCTACAGCTGCGGACGCTGCTTGTGGAATGCTGTATTTTGTTCATACGCATGCGCTACGCGCAGTACGGTTGTTTCATCGAAAGCTTTACCGATAATCTGCAAACCAACAGGCAGACCGTCTGCGAATCCGCAAGGAATGCTGACCGCAGGTACACCCGCCAAGCTGACTGGAATGGTCAGAATGTCATTCAGATACATCGTAAGCGGATTGTCTACCTGAGACCCCATCTTAAATGCCGTTGTAGGTGCAGTAGGTCCAATAATCACGTCATACTTGGCAAAAACATCATCAAAGTCCTGTTTGATCAATGTGCGCACTTTCTGAGCTTTCAAATAATACGCATCATAGTAACCGGAGCTGAGTGCATAGGTTCCGAGCATAATACGCCGTTTTACTTCTGGACCAAAACCCTGACTTCTGGACTGGTGATACAGATCCAGCAAATTCTCCGGATTGTCCGCACGTACACCGTAACGTACACCGTCAAAACGAGCCAAGTTGGAAGAAGCTTCAGAAGAAGCAAGCAGGTAATAAGTAGCTACTGCATATTCGGTATGCGGCAAGGATACCTCTTCCCATGTCGCTCCAAGTCCCTCCAGCACGTTCAGTGCGGCAAGAACTTTCTCTTTAACTTGCGGGTCAACGCCTTCACCTATATATTCCTTCGGTACGGCAATGCGCAATCCTTTGACATCCCCAGTCAGTCCGCTCAAGTAATCCGGAATATCTACCTTGGCAGATGTCGAATCTTTGGCATCATAACCGGCAATGGCTTGCAACACATAAGCAGAATCTTCTACATTTTTGGTCAAAGGTCCGATTTGGTCGAGAGATGACGCAAAGGCCACCAAGCCAAAACGGGAAACCAGTCCGTAAGTAGGCTTTAAACCAACAATTCCGCAATAGGAAGCAGGCTGACGAATAGAGCCGCCCGTGTCTGATCCAAGTGTGAAGTACGCTTCTCCCGCAGCAACCGCTGCAGCAGAACCACCTGAGGAACCACCTGGAACACGATCAAGTGCCCATGGATTATGCACAGGTGAGAAGCTGGAATTCTCGTTGGATCCGCCCATGGCGAATTCATCCATATTCAGTTTACCCAAGGTTACGGTATCCGCTGCTTTGAGCTTTTCGACAACTGTTGCATCATACACCGGGTCGAAATTGCGAAGGAACTGACTTCCGCAAGTCGTACGCAGTCCATTCGTCACGATGTTATCTTTGATACCTACCGGTAAGCCAAACAGCAAACCTTTCTCCTCACCACTGACAAGTCGGTCATCCAGCTGACGAGCGCGAGCGCGTGCATTCTCCTCGTCCAGTGTTAAATAAGCCTTAACCTTGTCATCATGCGCGCCGATATTCTGATATGCCTGATCCACCAGATCACTTACCGATAGTTCTTTGGCGTGCAGCTTGTTATGTAACTCAGGCAACGATTGTTCAAATAAACTCACAGTGCTTGTCCTCCTTCCAATTATCCGTTATTCCATCACAGCAGGCACTTTAAACTGCCCGTCTTCTTCATCTGGTGCGTTGTGCATCACCTGTTCTATGGTCAGGCTTTCCTTGGTTTCATCCTCACGCATCACGTTGCTGACATGCAAAACGTGAGTTGTTGGCTCAATATTGTCCGTGTCCAGCTCATTCAGCTTCTCTGCATATTTTAAGATCGCGTTCAGTTGACCTGTCAGCGTCTGTTCTTCTTCAGCAGTCAGATTAAGACGGGCCAGCTTGGCCACATGCTGAACGTCATTATTCGAAATACTCATTACCGGATGCCTCCTTCAATCGTTCTGTGCCTGAGACAAACCTGCAAACGAAGCGTTCGTTTAACGGGCTAAAGTCCCAAGATAACTTTTCTAATTATAGGTGAGATAGTTCGACAATTCAATGCAAATGCAAAAAAGGAGCCGGCATCAGCCGACTCCTGAAATTCTAATCCTTAAATCCATGCACGCAGATTAACCTGCTTTATAAAATCCGCCTGGGACATCACATCATTCGCGGTTTCTTCTTCCTCTTCCACAACTAGAGGTTCACCGTTCATCAGATGATGAAACAGCTTCTCATTATGTGTCGCAAGGGCGTAATCTATCAACGCTTCTCGCTCGACCCGCTCAGCTTCCTGCTTCAGCAGAACCTCTTCCAGATCGATGTCGCCGGATGGAACAAAAAAGTTCCGATTAACCAGCGGCACTCGAAGCACGTAATCGAACGCATTGTCCGGATTCCGGTCATAAGCGATGATGTATCCATATTCCCCCACAGGAAGATTTTGCTCAAACGAATCCGCGACGATGACAACCTTCTCTCCTAATCGCAGCATCGTCTAACCTCCTGGTAGTCTATCATTATTATTTATTTGTATAGTCTACTAGAAAAGAATAACGATGTCTAGGAATACTAGATTCAAACAACATATTTGTGCAAAATCTTTTTGGAAATTCTCCTAAGTCATATCGAATCATTCTCATTTCTCTATTATGTTTAATTCCTGTTATGCCGTTTGCGGTCTGTGCGGATCACAATCAGCCAGTAAATGAGAAGAGGCCCAGGAACACTGGTAATGCCCCACAATCCCCATAACCAAGGAAAACGGCCTCGTTTGCGTGCGTCCAGAAAAATCCATGTTCCTTGAAACAATAGCAGGAGCGCAAGAAACACAAGCAGAACCGGAGGAATCTCTTCTAATGAATAATGCAATCTATTCATGATTCATCGTCTCCTTCCGGTGCCGGACCAACCATAATGCAGCTACAATGACAGCAATGACAGTACCCAGAACTTGTATACCCAAGTACACGGCAGGAGAAGAAACAAATAACAACGTCCCCAGTGTAATTATCATCAGTGCAACGAACCAGAAGCAGATGATCTCAACCAGATTGGC
>Ga0105246_10001935_pt1 | contig 12501 bp, 18 predicted proteins | sample KBSM64metaG_FD_99694 | JGI IMG/M metagenome (GOLD analysis project Ga0105246, IMG submission 99694) | Miscanthus rhizosphere microbial communities from Kellogg Biological Station, Michigan, USA - KBS M6-4 metaG | ecosystem: Host-associated > Plants > Roots > Rhizosphere > Soil | place...
GCTGCGTCACATCACAGCACTCATCGACAACGGCTCTCTGCGCCCTGTCGTCGGACGGGTCTTCCCCTTCGATCAGACCGCCGAAGCCCTCCAGGGGCTGGAACTGGGCGGCATCCGTGGCAAAGCCGTCATCAGCAATCCCTGAGCGCAGCGGGCAGCTGAACAACCTTAACCCCACTTCAGCAACACTTACGGGAGCTCCATCATGAATACGCGTGAACCTTCGAAAGAACCCGTCATCACGTCCTACGCCAAAGCGCCGTCCCGCACCATCAATGCCGGAGGCACCAGCTACGCATATCGGGAACTCGGACCCAAGGGCGGGGTCCCCGTCATTTTCTTTGTCCATCTCGCGGCGACCCTGGATAACTGGGATCCGCGCATCATTGACCCCATCGCGAAGAACCACCACGTCATCACGTTCAACAACAAGGGTGTCGGCGCCTCCACCGGCCAGGTGCCCGACAGTATCGAGGCGATGGCAGACGACGCCTACAGTTTCATCAAGGCACTCGGATTCGGAAAGATCGACATCTTCTCCTTCTCCCTCGGCGGCATGGTTGCCCAGGCGCTGATCCTCAAGCACCCGGAGCTCGTCCGGAAGCTCGTCCTCACCGGCACGGGACCCAAGGGCGGCAAAGACATGGACAAGGTCATCGGAACCACCTACTACGACATACTTCGCGCTGCCCTGACCCGGTCCGACGCCAAGGAATTCCTGTTCTTCAACCGGGACGGTGCAGGCAAACAGGCCGCCAAAGCCTTCGTGAAACGACTGGAGGAGCGCACCGCGGACCGCGATGCGCCCATCAAGATCAAAGCCTTCCGGACCCAACTGAAGGCGATCAAGAATTGGGGGCGCGGAAAGTCTGCTGACCTGTCCAGGATCACCCAACCCACCCTGATCGCCAACGGGGACAATGACCGGATGGTCCCCTCTGTTCTCTCCGAGGATCTGCACCGCCGCATCAACGGTTCGGAGCTGATCATCTACCCCGGCTCCGGCCACGGAGGCATCTTCCAGTTCCACGACAAGTTCGCCCCGGTCGCCGTCGAGTTCCTCGCCCGCTGACGGCACGTGAAACTCGCCGAACCGACGAGCAGGAACTCCCACCTATCCCGATATCGATCGCATCTTTGGAGCAGAACATGACCGAGCAGAGCACCATCCACTATGAACGCACCTCACCACAGGTCGCGAAGATCACCTTTGCGAACCCGCCCGTGAACCTGATCGCCGGCGAGACCGTCCTCCGTCTCACCGGTATCGTCGACGAGTTGGCTACCGATCCCGACATCCAGGTCGTCGTGTTCGACAGCAGCGTGCCCGACTTCTTCTACAACCACTTCGACCTCGCCGCGGCTGCCGACTTTCCCGCCCCCGAAGACGAGATGACATTGCCGGTGTGGACCGACCTGGTCCTGAAGCTTTCCAAGGCCCCCTACATCAGCATCGCCACCATCCGAGGCCGCACCCGTGGCGGAGGCAACGAGCTCGCACTAGCGTTCGACCTGCGCTACGCCAGCCGTGAGAAGGCGATTTTCGGGCAGCCCGAGGTCGGCAGCGGCCTGCTGCCCGGTGGTGGCGGGACGGAACGGCTTCCACGCACCATCGGTCGTGACCGGGCACTGGAGGTTATCCTCACCAGCGCCGACTACGACGCCTCCACCGCCGAGCAATGGGGCTGGGTCACCCGCGCCCTGCCTGACGCCGAGCTGGATGCCTTCGTCGAGAGCATCGTCGCCCGGCTGGCCTCCTTCGACCGCACATCCCTGGCGTCCGCCAAGTCGATGATCAACAGAGCCTCGCTACCGCCGGACGCGGACCTCGCCGCCGCTTACCGTGAGTTCGCGCACTCCCTCACCCTGCCTGGGTTCCTCACCCGCGCTGCAGGCACCCAGGCGCTGGCAGAGCAGGCCGGCATCGAGTTGGAATACCGACTCGGCGAGTACATCGGCATCGCCAACCAGCGACGCTGACACCAGTTACCACGAGTGAGGGCCGCAGCATTTGCTGCGGCCCTCATGCATTCGACGCCACTCGACGGTGAGCGTCAGCCCGGTAGAGCGATCGCTGCCGCTTTGCCGGTGCCTGAGAAGGCAGCCGTCACGAGGGCGACCTGCTGAGTTGCTGTCATGACTGGCTCGTGACGTTCGTGCCCTGCAACTGCGGGTAAAGAGCTTCGATGGGAGCGCTGAGCCCGGCCTTGAGCTGGACGGATGTCTCATCCGCGAGCACTTCATACTCTCCGGCTTCGACGGCATCCAATACGATGCGGACCAGATCAGCCGGGTCCGTTTTGGGGTCGGTAGTGTGCGCGGCCATTGCGGTGTCAACCCACCCGACGTGCACACCCACCACATGGACGCCTTCGGGGGCGAGTTCCAGGCGCAGAGAGTTGGTGGCTGACCAGAGTGCAGCCTTGGTGGCGCTGTAGATGCCTGCGACGGCGTACCAGCTCAGTGCGGAGTGGATGTCGATGATGACAGAGTCATCCTTCGCCGAGAGGATCGGTGCGAACGCGCGGGCGAGGAATAGCGGGCCGAGAAAGTTCGTCTCCACGTTGTTCCGGATTTCCTCATCGGTCTGGGTAAGGATGCCGAAGCTGGCCACGGACGCGCCGGCGTTGTTGACCAACACCGTGACGTCGCCCGCCGCCTCAACAGCTGCCTGGATGGAAGCCGGGTCTGTGACGTCGAGGGTGAGCGGGATGATGCGCTCGTCCTCCCAGGTCCGGGGGGTGCGGGCGGTGGCGTAGACCTTGCTGGCGCCGCGGGCGAGGGCGTCGTGGACGAAGTGCGTTCCGATGCCGCCGTTTGCTCCGGTGACGAGAACGACGGCTCCATTAAGTGAGGGCATTTTCTTGGACTTTCTTGTCGGGATAATCCGCGCCGGTCAGCGCGCATCGTGTCGAGGAGTCACCTCATGGGAGAATAAAAGTACTGAGCTCACGCAGGAGTGACTATACTCATAAGTGAGTCTGGTCAGAATATATTCCCGGAGGAAACGTAATGTCAGTCGCCCCTCAAGCCGTCGGACGGCGCGAGCGGAACAAGCAGAACAAGCTCGACCGGATCACGGCTGCCGCCCGGGAGCTCTTCTCGGAGCATGGCGTGGATGACGTCACCACGCAGCAGATCGCCGACAAGGCTGATATTGGTACGGGGACCCTGTTTCTGTACGCAAAGACCAAGGGTGAGTTGCTCCTGCTTGTGCAGAACTCCACCTATGCCGAGGCGCTCGTCGCCGGTCGGGCCGCTGCCGAAGCAATCCCCGATGTGTTCGAGGCTGTGATGGCAATCGTTCGTCCGGTGGTGGAGTGCAACCGCAAACAAATCGATAACGGCCGGACCTATCTTCGAGAGCTCGTGTTCGGCGACCCCGAAGAACCCCACCACCGGGAAGCCCTCACTTTGACTGTCCAGACCGAGCAGGCCATTGCTGACGTACTGGCGCGCGACCCGGGGCTGGAGCCACGGAGCGCTGCCGTGCTCGGGCATGTTGTCTCGGCGATCATGTTCCTCAGCCTGGCGGCCACGATCAACATCTCCCGCTCGGTTGATGAAATCGTCTCCGAAATTTCGGAGCAGGTTCGGGTTCTGCTGCCGGGACGCTAGAAACACGCCGTCCACGCCTGCTTATTCCGTCGCCACTGTCAGCCGGGCGCAGCAGGGCGCACTTTCGGGTGCGTCCTCAACCCGGTGCTGTGTGTCGTTGCAGCCGTCCAGTGTTCCCTGGAGGAGCGAGGCATTGAGGCCGCAGATGAGGCCAATGTGGTCCTTAGCGAGGCGGTGGAACGGGCAATTTCCCAGGGCAAGCCCCTGCGCGTCGGCCTCCGGTTCAAATCCGTTGTCTGCCAGCGCTTGCGCGGTGTTTCCTGCAAGCAGCCCCAGTTTTTGCCCTTCCCGGTAGGCAACGGTGTGAAGGGCTTCCTCGACACGTTCGCCGGTAACCATGGACGCTTCAATCGCGGAAGCGAGCACACGGGCCGCGAGTTCATATTCTCGGGATGGAAACGAGACGCTGACCTCGTCAAATACCGGCTTGTACAGCTTCGCCGGCCTTCCCGATCCGGGGCCGGTGCGCGTTCCCATTTTCTTGCTCTCAGTTTCCAGCAGGCCCTCACGGACCATCTTCTCGAGATGGAAGGCTGCTGTGCTCGGCGCGACGTTCAACATCCTGGCCAGCTGATCCCGGGAAAGTGGGGCGGGGCTGCGCACGAGTGCCCGATAAAGTGAGCGACGAACCGGATCGGCCAGCACTGCGACACCCGGCTCCCGGGCGGAAGACGCCGAAGGTTCCATGGGCAAATTCAACCACCTCCGAGAGGACTTGACGCACCCCAGTCTACGTTCTAAATTCAATAGAACCAACTTTAGAAGGCGGCATGATGCCATTCCCTCCTTCGCTTCGCAGGCAGCTCTCTGCACGGCGTGATCATCCCGGGCGAAAGTCTCCTGAGGCGGGGTGAGATGGACTGGCAGGGTTGGGGCTTGTTCGGTTTGCTGGCCACGAGCGTGCTGACGGTTGTCATGATCGCAGCCCAGATGGCCGGCTGGACCCGTCTTGACCTGCCGCTGGTGCTCGGCACCCTGGTGACCCCGGACCCGGATCGGGCGCGCGTCGCGGGATTCTTCATTCACCTTGTTGCCGGCCAGGTTTTCGCCCTGGGATATGCGGCTACCTTTGCCCTGCTGGGCCAGGCCACCTGGTGGCTCGGGGCTTTGTTGGGGCTGGTCCACGTCGCCGTTGCTTTGACGGTGATCCTGCCGCTGCTGCCCGGGGTCCACCCGCGGATGGCCTCTACAAGGGCCGGGCCCGCCAACCGGGCTGCTCTTGAACCACCCGGGCTGCTCGGCCTGAACTACGGAATCCAGACACCCGCCGTCGCCATTGTCGCCCACGTGGTTTACGGCATGGTGCTCGGACTGCTGCTGAGGGCATCATGAGAACGCCGAGGGAAGCTGAAGCCGAAATGCGCGAGGAGTCGCCCGCTGCGGCACCGCACTGGGAGCCCTCACCTATCGCGGACTACGGGCTGCTCGGTGACACCCGCACCGCAGCCCTTGTCTCCGCGGACGGGGCGGTGGACTGGCTCTGCGCCCCCGCGTTCGACGGCGAGCCGGTCTTCGGCGCACTCCTGGGCGGCCCTGAGGCCGGAACCTTTCTGGCCGGACCGGTCCTGCCTGCACAGCGGGTCATGCGCCGGTATCGCCACCACAGCGCAACCCTGGAAACAGCCTGGTCAACAGGCGAAGGCCGCCTCATCCTAACGGAAGCGATGGTGGCTGACGTTGCCGGCCGGCTGCTGCCCACCACCATCCTCATCAGGCGGCTCACGGCAGAGGGCTCGGCCATGCCCGCTGTGATCTACTTTGATCCCAGGCTGGGCGAACGGCACCGGCGCCCACGCATCCGCCGCGGACGAGACCTGGTCTGCGACTGGGGGCCGCTGGCACTGTCCCTGCACTCCAGCCCTGAGACGGAAATCGAACCAGGCCGCCGGACCTACCTGACAGTCGAACCCGGCCAGCCCGTTACCCTCGTACTCTCCGTGGCCTACGGCGAACCGATCATTCACCTCGATCCGGCAACAGCATGGGGCCTCGTCGAGGATGACGAGGCCCGCTGGCGGAACTGGACTGACGACGTCGATAATGACATCCCCTTTCGCGAGGCCGTCCTCCGGAGCCTGTTGACGCTCCGGCTGCTAACATATTCCCCCTCCGGCGCGCCCGTCGCAGCGCCCACCACGTCCCTGCCCGAGTACCCGGGAGGGATACGCAACTGGGATTACAGATATGCCTGGCCGCGGGACGCCAGCATCGGCATCGGTTCCTTCCTGGGGGTCGGCAAATCAGCTGAAGCGCTGAACTTCCTCGGTTGGCTGCTGCACGCCAGCAGGCTCGAACGGCCCCGCCTGCCGGCGCTGCTGACCCTTGCCGGCGGACATGTGCCCGCGGAGCGCACCCTCAATGGCTGGCCGGGATACGCCGGGAGCGCGCCCGTGCGCACCGGCAACGGCGCCGCCCACCAGCATCAGCTCGACGGCTACGGATGGGTCCTCGACGCCGCATGGGTCCTGGTGCAGGGCGGGCACCGGCTCTACTCAGAGACGTGGCGTGCCATGCGCGGGTTCGCTGACTTTGTAGCCCGGCGGTGGCAGGAGCCGGACGCGGGAATCTGGGAGCTGCGTGCCGATGCCGCCCATCACGTCCACTCCAAAATGATGGGCTGGCTCGCGCTCGACCGCGCACTTCGAATCGGACGGACCCACCGCCTTGGATCACGGCAGCGACAGCGATGGCAGACCGCCAAGGAAAATATCGCAGCCGAGATCAGGGCTGAGGGCTTCGACCCAGCCCGGAACACCTTTACCCGCACTTACGGATCCTCGGACCTGGACGCCGCACTTCTGGTCCTGCCCGTCATCGGCCTCGAAGACGCCGCTTCGCCCCGTGTCAGGGGAACAGTGGATGCAGTCAGGGAGGAACTGTCCGCAGGATTCCCCTTCCTCTACCGGTACCCGCCCGGGCGGGACGGGCTGCCCGGAACCGAGGGCGCATTCCTGCCCTGTTCATTCTGGCTCGTGCAGGCCCTCGCGCTCACCGAAAGGCACGATGAAGCCACCGAACTTTTCACCGCGCTCCTGGACAGAGCCACCGTGCTCGGGCTTTACAGCGAAGAAATCGATCCCGCCACCGGGGTCCTCCTGGGGAACTTTCCACAGGCCCTCACCCACGCCGCGCTCGTCCAGGCAGCCCTTGCCCTCCGCACTTCCCGACTGGAAGGCGAAGGGAAAGAGCACGATGACAACCCCCTATGAAGTGAAAGTGCGGCGGATCTACGAAGAGCCTCTTAAGACGGACGGCATGCGTATCCTCGTGGACCGGCTCTGGCCACGTGGCCTCAGCAAGGAAAAGGCGCACATCGACGAATGGTGCAAAACGGTAGCGCCGTCACCTGAGCTGCGAAAGTGGTACGGCCACGACCCGGCCCTCTTCGAAGATTTCAGCCGGCGCTATCGCGGGGAACTCCAGGAACCCGAGCCGGCAGCAGCCCTCGACCGGCTCGGCGACCTTGCGCGCCAGGGTCCGTTGACACTGTTAACCGCAACCAGGGAGCCGGGGATCAGTGAGGCAGCAGTACTCAGCACATTGATCCAGGAGAGCCTCCGGCGCCCGGGTTCCGGGCCCGAGGCGTCCCGGTAGAGCAGCGTCGGGCAGCTTTTGCAGCAGGGTATGCCTGGGCAGGAGGCTTCCTTGACTTACCTCGGGAACCAAATTATGGTCGGTTGATACTAACATTAGAGATGTTAAATTTAGAGTTGCAGCGCACAGTGAGTGTGCGCCGCAAGGCCCATCCGACAGTGGAGGAGGGGTTTCCAGAGGAGGTTCGTGATGCCGTTGTCGGACCGAGAGCGGAAAGTACTTGAAGAACTGGAGCTGGACCTGGCCAGTGAGGATCCACGTCTGGCCCGGCAACTCTCGTCGGGTTCTCTTGGACAGAGCTTTAGGGCCCGCTCCTACTTCGGTGTCATGTCGTTCCTGATCGGGGTTGTGTTGCTCATCGCCGGAATTGCGGCCCAAATCATCCTCGTCGGGATCGGCGGTTTCCTGCTGATGGGAACTGGTTCCTACCTTCTCGTGGAGAGGGGCTTAGCTGGCCGCTTTGCCGGGCCCAAACCAACGAAGCACGCTTGACACTTCATACTCAACCGAAACTATCCCTGGGAGGATGCGGCCGTGACAGGAATATTCGAACTGGTGGAACCCAGCCGCGGAGCCTTTGCGTTCAGGCTGCTCTCCCACCACGGGAAAGTATTGGCCGTGTCCGGAACCTACAGCGATAAGGATTCGGCCGAAGCGGCCATGCGCCTGGTACGCGAATGGGCAGCTACAGCGCCGGTCCAGGATCGGACAACCGGAACATCGCAGCCATCACCGTCCTTGACCACAGATTCACGTTTTGAACAAGGGGCTCCCTCCCGATGGTTCGGATGAACAGGTTCCGGAACTAAAAGGAGGCCCGGAACAATAAGGGGATGCATGGCCGCCCTTTCCATCCACACGTTCGTGCAAGGGCTCGCTGAAACCAAAGCCGGTGGGAATAGCGACAACTTCTTCGATTTCACCAATCCGGAGAACGCCGCCCGCCGAAGTAATTTGGAGCTGTATCTGCAGGAGATGGTTCTGAGGGAACCAACTGTTCTCCTCTTGGGGGAGGCACCCGGATTTCGAGGAATGCGAATTACCGGCGTCCCGTTCACTAACACGGCCATTCTCAACGGCGGCTCCGACCACTTTGGACTATTCGGGCCCGGAAAGGGTTACATGGTTCCGCCAGGAACTCCGGCCTTAGCAGCCGAACCGACAGCCACTGTGATGTGGAGGGTTCTCGAGGAGCTTGATTTCCTGCCTCTGCTTTGGAGCGCCTACCCGCTCCATCCCCACCTTCCGAACCGACACCTATCGAATCGCACCCCCACCACCGCTGAGGCCATCGCGGGTCAACAATTTTGGCTCGAGTTGACCCGTTTGTTCGCCATCACGTCTGTGGTGGCCGTCGGGAACGTGGCCTACCGCGGCATTCTCGCCACCGGAAGATCCGTGCCCAAAGTGCGGCATCCAGCGCACGGAGGCAAGGAAGGGTTCCGCAGCGGATTGCGTGAGCTTCTGGAAGCCGGGATCGCCGTCAAACCCTGACGGCAAGGAGCCCCGTCCCAATGTTGTCCGGTTTCTTACCTAAGAAGATCACCAGGGTCAGCTGTCGTTTCGTTTCCTATGCGGGTTACCACAGTCCTGACCCAAAGGTCTTCAAAAGAGGCCGGTGAAGTCCTCATACTTGAGGTATCCCAGGCGCCCGCGGTGGGTCCTGGACGACGCCGGGAGGTGCTGCGGTGCCACGCTTGAGTAGCCCTTTCACCTATTCCAGCGCGCTCGGTGACGGTGACCTTCCGGCCGGAACGTTCCACCTTGACGTGGCCACCCGGCAATTGGAATGGTCGGACGGGCTGTACCAGCTGCACGGCTACGAGCGCGGTGAGGTAGTGCCCACGGTTGAGCTGTTGCTGTCCCATAAGCATCCCGATGACCGGGCGCGGGCCGGGGAGATACTGGCTGAGGTCATCCGCACGGGAGGGCGCTACTGCATTTACCACCGGCTCATCGATGCCCGGAACCGCGTTCACCGGGTGCTGACATCAGGGGAGGGAATAACTGACAGCGAAGGAAACGTGACCGCCGTCGACGGCCTCATGCTGGATCTGACGGCAACCCTGCGGCGGGAGACGGAGCAGACTGCCCACGACGCCGTTGAAGGGGCCACGGCCACACGCTCCGTCATTGACCAGGCCCGGGGAATCCTGATGGGCAGGCTGCTCATAAGTTCCGACGCGGCCTTTCAGCTGCTCGTCGACTACAGCAGCCACAGAAACCGCAAGATCTGCGTTGTTGCCGCGGACCTTGTGCGCCTGTTCGATAAACCGGACGGAACGGAACGGCTGGAATCGGCAGTGCGGGCTATCCGGGAGGGGGCAGCGCCCAAGGGCAATTCCGCCCGGCGCCAGTAGCAGCCTCCAGAATCCCGGTCCCGGCGCGGGGCGGGGCAGGTCAGTACATCCTTGGATGTACTCTTGTCTGATGGAGACCCTCACGCATGCGCCGGTCCTGGCGCGGTTCGGCTACGCGGTTTCGGACCCTACCCGGGCCCGGATCCTGCTTGCCCTCGCAGCCGAACCTGCCTTTCCGTCTGACCTGGCTGATGCCCTTGGGGTATCACGGCAGAGCATGTCGAATCATCTGGCCTGCCTGCGCGGCTGCGGCCTGGTGGTGGCCGTTCCGGCCGGCCGGCGGACACAATACGAACTTGCGGATGCCAGGCTGGGGCACGCAGTCAGGGACCTGATCGGCGTCGTGCTAGCCGTCGATCCGGATTGTTGTGCGCCTGACGGGACGTGCGTGGCATGATGGCGGCCCTACAGGCGTCGTCCACAGGGCAGCGGCGGGCTGTTTTGGGCCGCCGCATCCGGCTGTTGGCGGCGGCCGCCATCACCTACAACCTCGTGGAGGCCGCCGTCGCGCTCTGGGCCGGCACGGCGGCTGATTCTTCGGCGCTGCTCGGCTTCGGCCTTGATTCGGTCATTGAAGTTGCGTCCGCCGTCGCCCTGTCCTGGCAGTTTTCCGCGCAGGATCCTGAACGGCGCGAACAACTGACGCTGCGGATCATTGCCCTGTCCTTCTTCGCGCTCGCCTTGTTCGTCACGGTGGATTCGGTCCGCTCACTGTCCGGCGGCGGCGAAGCGCAACACTCCACCGCCGGGATCGTGATTGCTGCCCTGAGCCTTGCCATCATGCCCGTCCTGTCCTGGCTGCAACGCCGTGCCGGCAGGGAGCTTGGCTCAAGGACCGCCGTCGCCGATTCGAAGCAGACGCTCCTCTGCACCTACCTCTCCGCAGTCCTGCTGGCCGGCCTGCTGCTGAACAGCGCCCTTGGCTGGTGGTGGGCCGACGCCGGCGCCGCCCTGGTCATCGCAGCGATCGCCGTCCGTGAAGGCATCGGTGCGTGGAAAGGCGATGTCTGCTGTACGGTTCCGTCTTCCGCAGCCGTGAAGCACGACGCCGGTGCTGCCGCCACTGACGCTGTCAGTCCAGGAATTGACGCCGAACCAGACTGCTGCGGGGGCTGCGGTTAGCGGGCTGAGGCGGGGGCAGCCGAGCCGGCCTTCGCCTTTCCTGATCGGCTCAGCAGGATGTATCCGGCGATCGCGAGCACACCGGCAATTCCTTCGACGACGGCGGTAACGACTTTTTCCGTGAACCAAACAGGCTCGTACATCGAGGGGATTGGACCGATGGCCGGGAGCTGCACGTAGCGGTAGAGAATAATGGCCGCGAAAGCGGACAGGGCCACCAGCGCAGCCACCAGGAATGCGGGACGGGATCCCCTGGCCAGGACGTAAAGGGCGCTCAGGATTGCCACCGAGGCCTGGATGCGGAACAAGGTGCCCTGGCCGATGCCGCCGGGCGCGGCCTGCTGGTAGGCGGGAGCCAGCTGAAAATGGATGACCGCGGAGGTGACCAGGCCGGCGGCGACCAGTACCCGCAGCGCCCACAACGTTGACGGGGACCTGGCTCCCGCCGTCGTACGGCTCATTTCACCACCAGCATCCCGCTCATTGCCGGATGGAATGTGCAAATAATGGCGTACTCGCCCGCTTCCGCCGGCGCCGTGAACGTGGCCGTCTTCCCGCCATCCACCTCGACGTCGAACCCGCCCTTGTCCTTGTCCTTGGCGGTGACGGTGTGCGGGGCGGAGTCCTTGTTGACCACGGTGACGGTGGCACCGGGTTTGACCGAGGCCGGCACCTGATAGGCGAACCCGCTGATGGTGACAGTCACAGCGCCGGAGGCGTCCGAAGCCCCGGCGGAGCTGGCCGGAGTTGTTGTCTGCGGGGCCGTTTCGCCGCCGGGGGAACCGCACCCCGCCAGTCCCGCGAGCAGTACTGCGGCGGCGATGGCACATACCCTGTTGCTCAGTTTCATGACCATTCCCTTTCCAGGAAGTTGATCATCCAGGCAGGCGCCCGGCGGCGCTTTGTTATCCGATGATAGGCCGATCCTTCGGCACCCGGAAGAGCCCGCGACGGCCGGCCGGGAGGGCAGGGCCAGCGCTGAACAGCTCCGGCTAATCGCCCCGGACCCTTGCGGTACGGCAAGGATTGCGGCTAGCGTGATCCGAAGAACAAACCCCGCCCTTCCGGTGGCTGGTTTATCGGCGTTTTACGCGTTGACTGTGTTTTGCCTGAACGGCGTCGGCCGTGTCACGGCATGAAGCAAAAAAATTAGGGGAATGGGCGATGATGCCCAAACAGCAGGGGGTCCGTTGACTGGTACATTCGAACTCTTTTTTGACAGGGCTACAGGATTCGGCTTCCGGCTTAAGGCCCCGGATGGAACGGTGATGGCGGTGTCAGAACCGTTCGTTGACAAGCGGGCCGCCGTTCGCGGAATCAGTGCCGTACGTGAATGCGCAGGGATGGGCCTCATCTCGGACCTCTGCCCGGAGATACCGCTGGATGCCGGATGCAAGGGAGCCGCCGTCCTGAAGGTGGCCTAGGCCCGAAGCTTCCGCGGGGAAGGGCCTTCCTGGGCGTGCATGCAGGAATTGTTTGCAAGAATCTGCAGTATGGACCCATCAGATTTGGACACAGCCATTGCCGCACGCCGGATAACCGGACCGGTGCTGATGGGTGTTGTGCCCGGTCAGCCGCTGACGGTCACGCAGCGGGCTGCTGAACTCGCATACAGCCTCAACGTCAAACTCATCTGCGCCTACGTCGACGTCACCACCTACCTTTCAGAGGAACCGGACGGCCGCGTTGAGGCCCGGCCGATCGACCCTGACGGCGTCGACGACGATATCGAAGGAATCAGCCAAGGCATCAGGGAACGCCTGCAACACGCACTGGACGGTATGGGGATCACCTGGTCCTTCCGCAC
>Ga0105246_10001940_pt1 | contig 12488 bp, 13 predicted proteins | sample KBSM64metaG_FD_99694 | JGI IMG/M metagenome (GOLD analysis project Ga0105246, IMG submission 99694) | Miscanthus rhizosphere microbial communities from Kellogg Biological Station, Michigan, USA - KBS M6-4 metaG | ecosystem: Host-associated > Plants > Roots > Rhizosphere > Soil | place...
GCTGCGCTCGGTTCGGGCCCCTCGGCGGCGTGGGCCCTTGCAAGGGCCTGCACGTCCCGCTCCCGCCCGGACCGTCGCGTTGGCCCGCGCCGTGGGCAGATGGGAACATGGGAGCGTGAACGATGCAGAAAACACCCAAAATTCAGCTGAGCAGCCCTTGGAAGACCGCGTCAACAACCGGTCCCAGCGCCCCACATCCGATGCCTTCAAGGCCTTCATGGCCAGCAATTGGGCACCCGCCGCGCAGGTGACCCCTGCGCGCGATGCCGTTGCAGACCATGCTGCCGCCCGCCGTCGGGCAATCTCCGAGAAGTTCGCAGGCGAACGGCTCGTCATTCCGGCCGGCCCCCTGAAGGTCCGTTCCAACGACACCGACTACCGCTTCCGCCCGCATTCGGCCTTCGCCCACCTGACCGGCCTCGGCCTGGACCACGAGCCCGACGCTGTGCTCATCCTGGAACCCGTCGAGGAAGGTACCGGCGACGACGGCGGCAACCACCGCGCGGCCCTCTACTTCCGCCCGCTTGCCGGCCGGGACACCGAACAGTTCTACGCCGATGCCCGCTCCGGGGAATTCTGGATCGGCGCCCGCCCCACGCTCGCCGAATTCGAAGCGCGGCTGCGCCTGCCGACGGCACACATCGACGAGCTCGAGGTTGCCATCACCAAGAACGTGGGCGCCCCGGAAATCGGCGGAATCTCCATCCGCCTGGTCCGCAAGGTCGACGAAAACATTGACGCACTCGTGGACACGGCCCGCTACAACACGGCCAAGGACCCGGAAAACCTGGACCTCGCGGAGCTGGACGCCCTGGACGAACTCCTCAGCGAGGCCCTCTCCGAGCTGCGCCTGCTCAAGGACGAGTGGGAAATCGAGCAGATGAAGACTGCCGTGGCCGCCACGGTGGCCGGCTTCGCCGACGTCGTCCGCGCCCTGCCGCGCGCACTGACGCACGAGCGCGGGGAGCGCGTCGTCGAAGGCGCCTTCTTCGCCCGCGCCCGCGAAGAGGGCAACGAGCTCGGCTACGACACCATCGCGGCCTCCGGCAACAACGCCACTGTCCTGCACTGGACCCGCAACAACGGCAAGGTCAACGCCGGCGAACTGCTGCTGCTGGACGCGGGCGTCGAGGCCGAGTCGCTGTACACCGCGGACGTCACCCGCACCCTTCCCGCCAACGGCACTTTCTCCGATGTTCAGCGCAAGGTCTACGAGGCCGTGCTGGACGCCGCCGACGCCGGTTTCGCCGCCGCGCAGCCGGGCGCGAAGTTCCGTGACATCCACGCCGCGGCCACCAAGGTCCTGGCCGAGCGCCTGGCCGAGTGGGGCCTGCTACCGGTCTCCGTGGAGGAGGCCATCAGCCCCGAGGGCCAGCAGCACCGCCGCTGGATGCCGCACGGTACCAGCCACCACCTGGGCCTGGACGTCCACGACTGCGCGCAGGCCAAGCGCGAACTGTACCTTGACGGCATCCTCACCGAAGGCATGGTGTTCACCATCGAACCCGGCCTGTACTTCAAGAACGAAGACCTCGCCATTCCGGCGGAGTACCGCGGCATCGGCGTACGGATCGAGGACGACATCCTCATGACGGCCGACGGCCCGGTCAACCTGAGCGCAGCCCTGCCGCGCAAGGCAGAGGACGTCGAAGCCTGGATGGCGGGCATCTACCAGGACGCCGAGTAGTCCGGACGGACATGTCCGTCTCCCCGTCACGGGAATGGACATAACACCCATATGTCCATTCCCTGCTGCCGACAGGGGACATGTCCACCTGGGATCGGGTGGACGGACGCCAAAGGGGCGGGCCACCGGAAGTCCTTCCGGTGGCCCGCCCCTTTCGTTGTCCCTGGCAGTTGGATGCCCGACGGCGGCTACTGCTGCCGGTGCGCGTCCTCGCCTTCGGCGTCCTGGCTGCCGTCTTCGTGGCCGGCGCCGCCCGGCTGGGCGGCTTCCGGATGCGCAAGCGCTGCGGGAGCCTCGCCGGGTTCCACGCGGATGCCATACTGCGGCCGCCCGTCCGGAAGGTCCCGGTAATGCGCCGAGCCGGGCGCGGGGGCTGCCGCCGGGGGCTGTGCAGCCGCGGCGGCGGGCTGTGCCGCCGGCGTTCCGGCCTGCGCGGCGTCGCCGCCCTCCTGGGTTCGCTGCCCATAAGGGTCGCGCCATGCGGCAGGGCGTTCCGGTGCCTGCCCCGGCTCCTGGTAGGGCGGCTGGTACGGCTGTTGCTGGGGCGGAGCCTGCTGGCCCTGGTGGCTGTAGGGCTGCGGAGCACCTGCGGCCTGGGCCGGATTCATCGGCAGCTGGTGGAGCAGGCGGCGGGCTTCCTGTGCCGCTTCGTAGGCCACGATGACGTCGTAGTTGCTGGCAACCACCTGGCTGGTGGAGGTGAAGTCGCGCTTGCCGCGCTGCATGGCATAGGTGACGATCCCGAACAACATGAAGAACGCTGCACCCATCAGCACCGAGGTGATGATGGAGAACGCCCCGCCGGTCGGAGAGAAGAAGGAAAGCATGACGCCCACGAACAGGCCGAACCACATGCCGCTCAAGGCACCGGACAACGCCACCCGGGGGTAGCTCAGCCGTCCGGTCACCCGTTCCACCATCTTGAGGTCGTTTCCCACAATGGAGACATGCTGGACAGGGAACTGCTGGTCCGCCAGGTAGTCCACCGCCTTTTGGGCATCAAGGTACGAGGTGTAGGAGCCAACGGTGTCGCCCTGGGGGACGCTCCGGGACTCCTCCGTGGCCTTGGGTGCACCGAAAATGTTTGCCATAGCCCCATTCTGTCGCATGCACATGTGCGTCGGCTGAAATTCAGCTAAAAGAGAGCAGACTCGGTAGCCTGTAAAGGTGAGCACACAACCTTCCCGCGTCTTTGTCGCGCGCCTGCTCGGCCTCGATGTTTTCGACCCCCTGGGCGATCGTCTTGGCCGCTTGCGCGATGTCGTCGTGCTCTCCCGCGGGACCCGCGGCGCACCGCACGTAGTGGGCATCGTCGTCGAGGTTCCGGGGAAGAAACGGGTCTTCGTGCCGATGACCAGGATCACCTCCATCGACCAGACCCAGATCATCTGCACGGGCCTGGTGAACCTGCGCCGCTTTGAACAGCGCGGCGCCGAAACCCTTGTGGTCGCCGAAATGTTCGACCGCCGCGTCACCCTCGCAGACGGCAGCGGGGACGCCACCATCGAAGACATCGCCATGGACCAGCACCGTTCCAAGGACTGGTTCGTCAGCAAGCTGTTTGTCCGCCGGGGCCACTCGCTTTCCCCGCTCAGCCGGTTGCGCCGCAACGAGACCATGATCATCGACTGGGCGGATGCCCAGCAGGGTGCCCGCACCGAACCGCAGGCCGCCACCCAGTTCGTGGCAACGCACGAGGACCTCAAGCCGGCCGACTTCGCCGAGGCCCTGCAGGAGATGAGCGACAAGCGCCGCCTTGAGGTCGCCAGCGAACTCCAGGACGAACGCCTCGCCGACGTCCTCCAGGAACTCCCGGAGGACGACCAGGTGGAGATCCTTTCCGCCCTCGACGTCGAACGCGCCGCCGACGTGCTGGAAGAAATGGATCCGGACGACGCCGCCGACCTCCTCGCCGAGCTCCCCACCGCCCAGGCGGAGGAACTGCTCCAGCTCATGGAACCGGACGAGGCCGAGGACGTCCGGCGCCTGCTCGAATACGACGAGGACACCGCCGGCGGCCTCATGACCCCCGTGCCGGTGATCCTGCCGCCCGAAGCAACAGTGGCCGAGGCCCTCGCCCACGTCCGCCGCGAAGAACTCTCCCCCGCCTTGGCTTCCTCGATCTTCATCACCCGCCCTCCCTTGGAGACGCCCACGGGCCGCTTCCTCGGCGTCGTGCATATCCAACAGCTGCTGCGCTTCCCGCCGCCGGAACCGCTCGGCAACCTGGTGGACAAGAACCTGGAGCCGCTGTCAGACCACGCGCATATCAGCGAGGTCGCCCGGACCCTGGCCACCTATGACCTCAATTCCCTTCCGGTCGTTGACGACGCCGGCCGCCTGGTGGGGGCGGTGACTGTTGATGACGTGCTGGATCACCTGTTGCCCGATGACTGGCGCGCCCATGAGGATGACGCCCCTGTGAAGAAGCTTGGAGGCCGGATTGGCTGACAACACCCCGCCCAAGCCCGGTTCCCGCAGCGGCAAGCTGCCCTCGTTCGGAGGCCTCGACACTCCCCTGAGCGGCCGCAAACGGATCCTGCCTACGTTCCGCCCGAACCCGGACGCCTTCGGCAACGCCACGGAAGGCTTCGCCCGCTTCATGGGCACGCCGCAGTTCCTGGTCTACATGACTGTCTTCTGTCTCTTCTGGTTGGGCTGGAACAGCTTCGCCCCGCAGGAGTGGCAGTTCGACCGCATGGATCTGGGTTTCACGCTCCTGACTCTTATGCTGTCCCTCCAGGCTTCCTATGCCGCTCCCCTGCTGCTGCTCGCCCAGAACCGGCAGGATGACCGCGACCGGGTCTCGCTGCAGCAGGACCGCCAGCAAGCCGCACGCAACCTGGCCGACACTGAATACCTGACGCGGGAACTGGCTTCCCTGCGCATCACGCTGCGCGAGGTCGCCACCCGCGACTACGTCCGCGCGGAACTGCGCTCCATGCTGGAGGACCTGCTGGAGGCGCAGGAGGAGCTCCGTGCCCATGAGACGGCGGACAGCGGCGAGGGCGAAAGTCCCCGCGAAAAGGTCAAGGAAAAGCTGAGGGAGAAGCGGGACAAGCAGCGGAACCCGCGCACCCAGCAGATCCCCAAGGTCCGCCCCCAGCACTCCACCGGGCAACTGCCTGGCGGGAACCAGCCCGAAAGCCGGCACTGAAACACATGAGCACACCGTCCCCAGAGGCACTCGACGCCGCCCTGGCAACTGTCATCGACCCCGAACTCCGCCGGCCCATCACCGAGCTCGGAATGCTGGAGTCGGTCCGCGCGGATGCCTCCGGCACTGTCCACGTGGCCGTGCTGCTGACCATCGCCGGCTGCCCGCTTCGGGACACCATCACCGCCGACGCCACGGCAGCACTTTCGCGCGTCCCCGGCGTCACCGGCGTGGACGTGGAACTGAAGGTCATGGACCAAGCCCAGCGCGACGCCCTCAAGGAGCGGCTCCGCGGCCCCGGCGGGCAACGCGGCATCCCGTTCAACCAGCCCGGTTCCCTCACGAAGGTCTACGCCGTCGCGAGCGGCAAGGGCGGTGTGGGGAAGTCCTCGGTGACGGTCAACCTTGCCTGCGCCCTGGCGGAACGCGGCCTGCGGGTGGGCATCGTCGACGCCGACGTCCACGGATTCTCCGTGCCCGCGCTCATGGGCATCACCCAGCCGCCCACCCGCGTGGACGACATGATCCTGCCCCCTGTGGCCTTCGGGGTGAAGGTGATCTCCATCGGCATGTTCGTCGAAGGGAACAAGCCGGTCGCCTGGCGGGGCCCCATGCTGCACCGGGCGCTTGAGCAGTTCCTCACCGACGTGTACTTCGGCGATCTGGACGTCCTGTTCCTGGACCTTCCGCCCGGCACCGGGGACATCGCGATCTCCGTCGCCCAGCTGCTGCCCGGCGCAGAAATCCTGGTGGTCACCACCCCCCAGGCGGCCGCCGCGGAAGTCGCCGAGCGTGCGGGCACCATCGCTGCCCAGACGGGCCAGAAGGTGGCCGGCGTCGTGGAGAACATGTCGTTCCTGGAAATGCCCGACGGCGGCCGGATGGAACTGTTCGGAAGCGGCGGCGGGGAGCTCCTCGCGAAGCGGCTCGGAGCAGTGGTTGAAAGCGACGTTCCGCTGCTGGGCCAGATCCCGCTGGACATCCGGCTCCGCGAAGGCGGGGACGCGGGACGGCCCGTGGTGTTGGCGGCGCCGGAGACGGCCGCGGCCCAGGCGCTGCAGGACATTGCCGGCAGGATCCAGGCCAGGCCGCGGGGACTGGCGGGGATGCCGCTGGGAATCCAGCCGCGCTAGGCGGGCTTCCCCTCGTTTGAAATCCGGGGCTAGGTGGCTTCGCTGTCGAAGGGGGCGGCTTCGCCCTCGGCGAGCCGCTCCACCACCCGGGCGGGCTGCTGCGGAGCCGGTTCGGCCGCGACGGCGGCAACCGCTGCGGCAGGTGCGCCCGCGCTGACCGGCTTCGTGTCGTCGTCGAGCAGCGCTTCCTTGATGATGCGGCGCGGGTCGTACTGGCGCGGGTCGTACTTCTTCCAGTCGACCTCGTCGATGTCGATGCCGACTTCTTCCTTGATCTGCTCCCGGGCGCCCGAAGCCATGCGGCGCACTTCCTTGACCAGATTTGCCAGTTTCTGGGTGTATTCGGGCAAGCGGCTGGGACCGATCACCAGAACACCGATGATCAGCAGGAGCAGAAACTCCGGGCCATTGATTCCAAACACGCTACGAAGATTACCCTGTCCGTTGCCCTGCTCAGAAACCAGCGAGGTTGGCCAGGGTGCGAAGTCCGCGCCGGACCCTGTCCTGCCAGTTGTCCGGAGTTCCGGCGGCAGGAGGAAGCATGGAATCACCCGCACGCACGAGCTCCGGGACGGCGTCGTCAGCCTTCTCCGCGGGCAGGTCGGAGGCATAGCTCAGCAGGGCCGCCGGAGAGCGGTAGACAGCCTCCCAGCGGGTTCCGTGGCTGACGGAGAGCCTGGCGCCGGAGGCCGTGTTTCCCTGGAAATGCTGTTCAACAACAGTTGCGTGATGCGTGCCGTCGGTCAGTTCCAGCTCGACGGCGGGACGGCCGTCCTGCATGGTGGCCCTTGCGGACACCACCCGGAAACCCATGCCGGAGAGTTCCGGACAGGCCCAGCCCTTGTTGCGCAGTTCGGCCAGTTGAGCGGCGCTCAGGGCCACGCTGCCGTCCTTCACCGTGGCATCTCCGGGGACGTTCCCGGGGACGGCGGGTTCGAGGGAAAGGTTGCCGGCCAGGGACGCACCCACCAGGCTGCGCACTTCACGATCCGCCGCGCCGGCCGCCTCAGGACGCACGTCACCGGCCACCACGTAGGCTGCAGCGGCGAGCGCCCCGGCACTGACCAGCAATCCTCCGGCAGCAATCCCTGCCGCCCTGAAAACGAGGACGGTGCGGCGAGTGCTGGGGGCCCGCCCCATGCCAGCATCGCCTGATTCGGCAATCCTGCGAGTCTGTTCAATTAGCCGTGCCGTAAGTTCCTGGCTGGCTTCGGGCACGCTCGCCTTCCGCAACCGCTCCAGGTACTGGCGTTCGCGGAGCACCTCGGACTGGCATTGCGCACAGCCTTTGAGGTGTTCCGGTGTCCGCTTGTGCCGCAGGCCACGCCCGGGCGCTGGCCGCCGCCCGTTCAGCAAACCCATGGCGACCTCAATGCAGTCCGGCGATCCGGGGCATCTTCAGCCGCGGCGCGCGGGCCTTGGCGGGTCGAGGGTCGCGGTGCGCGAGCTTCTCGCGCAGCATGGTGCGGCCGCGGTGGATCCGCGACCTGACGGTGCCAAGCTTGACGCCCAGCGCCTCGGCGACCTCATCGTAGGAGAGGCCTTCAAGGTCGCAGAGGACGACGGCGGCCCGGAAGTCCGGCGGGAGTTCCTCGAGGGCGCGCTGGACGTCGAGGTCCAGGTTGTTCAGTTCGAAGCTCTGCTCCGGCCCCGGTTCCTGGCCGGGAAGGCGTGATTCGGCGTCCTCGGCCAGCGCGTCGAAGCGGATCCGGCTCTTGCGCCTCGCCTGGTCCAGGAAGAGGTTCGTGGTGATGCGGTGGAGCCAGCCGTCCAAGGTGCCCGGCTTGAAGTTCTCCAGGGAACGGAACACGCGGACGAAGACCTCCTGCGTGAGGTCTTCGGCGTCGAACTTGTTTCCCGTGAGGCGGTAGGCAAGGCGGAAGACCTTGGCGGAATGGTTCTCCACCACTTCCTCCCAGCTGGGCGCGACCCATTCCGCGCTTGTCTGTTCTGCGCCGGTGGCTTCCGCGGCTGTTGTACGGAATTGCGCAGCAATTTCTGCCGGCATCGTCCGCTCCCCTCGCACCCTGTGGTCACCCGGTGCTATGGTGCCGCCACCGCTCGGGTGGCTGGAAAAATATCATCGCAGGATTCGCTGGGAGTTTCCTGACTGCGGCCGGTTTTCTCCTCAGGGCTGATTTTCCCGCCCGGGTACCAGACACAGTCGCGTTGTACCCGGTGGAGCCGGTCCCGCGGCCCCGCACCAAGTAGGCTTGGGAGGACAATCCCCTTTGCCCGGAAAGCGAAATCCCATGAGTGCCGACAAGTCAAGCAGCTGGTCCTACGCAGAAGACTTTCCTGCCGAGGACGAGGTGCTGCTCCGCGCCCGGGAACGCTCCTTCGAACTTGGAGTGACTGCAGTCAGCGCGGGAGTCGGCGCGGTGCTGACCGTGCTGGCCGCGGCCTCGAAGGCCCAGACCGTGGTGGAGGTCGGCTCCGGGGCTGGCGTCTCGGGAGTCTGCCTGCTTCGCGGACTCGGTCCGCAGGGCGTCCTGACGACCATCGATACCGACGTCGAACACCTCAAAGCGGCACGCGAGGCCTTCCTCGAGTCCGGCAGCCCGGCGAACCGCACCCGCACCATTTCCGGGCGGGCAGCGGACGTGCTCCCCCGGCTGACTGACTCGGCATACGACCTGGTGTTCATCGACGCCGACAAGGCGAACTTCCCTGTCTACGTCGAGCAGGCGGTGCGGCTCCTGAAGCGGGGCGGCACCCTAGTGGTCAACGACGCCCTCGACAAGGACCGTGTCTCCAACCCCGCTGCGCGGGATGCCACCACGGTTGTCCTGCGGCAGGTCGGCAAGGCAATCCGCGACGACGAGCGCCTCGCCTCGGCGATTCTGCCGACGGGCGACGGCCTGCTGGTGGCCGTGAAGAAGTAGCGCCGCAAACGAGCGTCAAACAAAAAAGCAGGGCCCCGGCTCCTCGCCGGGCCCTGCCCTGTAAGAACTATTCGGTAACGCCTACCAGGCATTCCTTCAGGTTCGCCGCTTCCGCTGCGTTCAGCTCGACAACGAGCCGTCCTCCGCCTTCGAGCGGCACACGCATGATCAGGCTGCGGCCCTCTTTGGTTACTTCCATAGGGCCGTCGCCTGTACGTGGTTTCATAGCCGCCATTAGGAAAATCCCCTCCAGTTGTCCCAAATCTGCCAGCCCGGCCGGGCTGGCTCCGCGCGGCAAGTGCAGCTTCGGCAGCTACGACCCAAGGGCCGTCGTCGCCGGGTGCCCGGAGGCACCCCCTGACCTTGCTTGTGTCCATTATCCCGTAATTACCCGTGCGTAGCTAATCGAATGGATTTACTGGAGGTGCCGCATGGGCCCTGTGGAGCCCCGGATCGACGCGGATCCTAGGGCGGATAGTCACCGCCGCCAGGCAATTGTGCCCAGGCCCAAAGCCACACGATCCAGACGATCTGGAGGAGGATAAACATCACGGTCACGGTTCCCCGGTAGGCACGGGAACGCGAGAGCAGGGCTGCCCCCAGCGCCAGTGGAAACAGCGGAAGCAGCATCCGGAAAGTGCTCGTCTGCGGATGGAGGAACACCAGCAGGTAGCCCATGTAGCAGGCGCACCAGAGGCGCAGTTCAGTGCCGAGAGCGCGCGCCGGCGGGCTCATCAGCATCAAGGCAAAGAGTCCTGCGAATACGAACGGCGCCAGGATGCCGAGCACCGGACCGAACAAGGTCTGGCCGGTATCGAACCAGGGTTTGAAGGGCACAAGGTCATCGCCGCGCCAGGCGGTCTCCGTCCGGGTGTAGGCCCGGATGTCCCCGGTCCGCGCCCATGCCAGGAACGGCCAGGCAAGCGCGCCGGCAGCGCTGACGACGGCCAGCGCCCCGAGAGCCGCCAGTTCCTTCGTTCCCGGCACATTGCCGCCGGCAGCGTCAGCCCGGCCACGCACAAACTTCAGCCAGCATTGGTAGGCCAGGAAAAGCCCCACCATCGCCGCGAAGGGCACGCCTGTGGGCCGCGAAAGGCACATGAGCACAACCACGGGCATGGCGGCCAGGTATCTGCGCCGCACCACCAGCAGGAGCGAGGCGGCCAGCAGCAGCAGGTTCAGCGGTTCGGCGTAGGGCACTTGCAGGACCGCCGAAACCGGGAAGGTCGAGAAGAACACCACGCCCCACAGGGCCGTACCACGGTCCGCGAATTCCCTGAAGAGCAGGAACACCACCAGGGCTGCACCGAGCCCGGCCAGCATCGCGACAATGGTGAGGGCTGGCAGGATCCCGAGGCCGGTGAGCATCGACAAACCCCGGCCCAAAGCAGGGAACAAGGCGTAGAAGGCCCAGGTGTTCTCCTCCACCGAGCCATCAGCATTGAGCGGCAGCACCGACGGGTAGCCGTTTTGGGCGGCCTGCGCATACCAATGACCGTCCCAGATACTGATGAAATCCCAATACCCCGGCGAGGGGGGATACCAGGGGTTGATTCCCTGGTGCAGCGCCGCCGCCATGAAGATGCAGGCGCTGACGATCCGGGCGGCGAGGTAGACGAGGGACACCTGGAGCCACCACGGCCAGACCGCCGCCAGGCGCAGCAGGCCGCCACCGCGCCGGAGGCCGCTTCCCGGCAGTTCCGTCCGGAAGGAGCGGCTCACGTCCCGGTGTCCCCGTCATGGGAGCCGGCAGCCTCCAGGAACCGTTTGAGGCCGCTGATCTCGGCGTCCTTAGCCGCAAGTTGCTCGCGCAGATCATCGAGCACCTGGTCCACCTGGTCCATGCGGTAACCCCTCAGCGCAAGGGCGAAACGCACGGCGTCGACGTCGGACGGGCTTGCGTTCTCCGGAAGCAGTACCGGCGGGAGGTTGGGCACGGTTTCATCCAGCCCGACGGCGGACCCGCCGCCGCGCAAGGCGCCGGTCGCCAGGAACGCCGCGGCGCCCACGACCACCACCGCCAGGAAAACCAGGAAGAAGCTCACAACCCCCATCGTGCCAGACCTTGGCCGGGACTACTCCGGCCGCTGGTCGCCGTTGCTCGACGGCGGACGCGGGATTCCGTGCAACACGCGGTGTACGGCGTCGGCGGGGTCGTCCACCAGCTGGATGAGGTCCAGGTCCTTTTCGGACACCATCCCCTCCTTCACCAGCGTCTCCCGGATCCATTCGATCATGGGGCTCCAGAAATCCACGCCCAGCAGCACGATCGGGAAGGAGGTGACCTTGCGGGTCTGCACGAGGACCATTGCCTCGAACAGTTCATCGAGGGTCCCGAGCCCGCCGGGCAGGACGATGAAGCCCTGGGCGTACTTGACGAACATGGTCTTGCGGGCGAAGAAGTACCGGAAGTTGATTCCCAGGTCCACCCAACGGTTGAGGCCCTGCTCGAACGGCAGTTCGATGCCAAGGCCGACCGAGACTCCATTGCCCTCGACCGCACCCTTGTTGGCCGCTTCCATGGAACCCGGACCCCCGCCGGTGATCACGGCGACCCCTGCCTCAGCCAGGTGGCGACCCACCTGCACGCCCATCTCATAAAAGGAACTGCCGGGCTTGGTACGGGCAGAGCCGAAGACACTGACGGCCGGTCCGAGTTCAGCCAGTGCCCCGAACCCTTCAACGAACTCGCTCTGGATTCTCAGGACGCGCCAGGGGTCGGTGTGGATGAACTGGTCCGGTCCGCGGGTGTCCAACAGCCGCTGGTCCGACATCGGCGCCGCGGCCTGTTTCCGGCGGAGCTCCAGCGGCCCTTTGTGTTTCGCAGGCGCTTCCGCGATGAAGGCCGGTGCGGGCACAACGGCGCCCTGTTTGCCGTTCGCGTCCCGGGCCGGAGGCGGTGTCTGTCCTGAAGGCTGGCTGGTGCTCATTGACCAAGGCTATTACGTCTTCCTGCCCAGCAAGTTCCCGCTGGAAGGGGGTGTTGCGGCACGCCCGGGCAGAGGTATCTGTTCAGTCACGATCTGCGGAAAGTTGCTGTGATCCGGATCATCTTTGGAGATTTCTTCGCTAGATTCGTCCTATGACTACTCAAGCGTCCGGCGATGCGCTCGTCTCACTGAACGGTGTCAACAAGCACTACGGCCAGCTGCACGTCCTCAAAGACATCAACCTCCAGGTCCGCAAGGGCGAGGTGGTGGTGGTCATCGGTCCGTCGGGGTCGGGCAAGTCCACCCTGTGCCGCGCCATCAACCGGCTGGAAACGATCGATGCCGGCGACATCTCGATCGATGGCAAGCACCTCCCGGAGGAAGGCAAGCAGCTGGCACACCTGCGGGCCGACGTCGGGATGGTCTTCCAGTCCTTCAACCTCTTCGCACACAAGACGATCCTGGAGAACGTCACCCTCGGCCCCATCAAGGTCAAGGGCATGAACAAGGCCGAGGCGGAGAAGGAGGCCATGAAGCTGCTCGAACGCGTCGGCGTCGGGCACCAGGCACCCAAGCTGCCCGCCCAGCTCTCCGGCGGCCAGCAGCAGCGCGTCGCGATCGCCCGCGCCCTGGCCATGAAGCCCAAGGTCATGCTCTTCGACGAACCGACCTCGGCCCTGGACCCCGAAATGATCA
>Ga0105246_10001941_pt1 | contig 12477 bp, 15 predicted proteins | sample KBSM64metaG_FD_99694 | JGI IMG/M metagenome (GOLD analysis project Ga0105246, IMG submission 99694) | Miscanthus rhizosphere microbial communities from Kellogg Biological Station, Michigan, USA - KBS M6-4 metaG | ecosystem: Host-associated > Plants > Roots > Rhizosphere > Soil | place...
GGGTGGGGTGCCGCGGATGGTGGTCGACCGCGTTGTCGGCCCGCGGCGGCGTGCCGAAGGTGAACCCGGTCGTGGTCGTCCCGTTGGGGACCGAGGAGTAGTCGCCGGCGAGGTAGGCCCGCTCGATCGCCAGCACCAGGTCGACGTACTGCGCGCTGTGGTTGTAGCGGTACACCGCGGCCCGCTGGCCGTGCGCCGTCGACAGGTCGTCCGGCCCCGAGCACAGATAGACGGCCGAGGCGAGCGCGGCGTCGTAGATGTCCTGCGGGTTGCGCTGGCCGTCGTCGTCGGCGTCGACACCGACGATCGCCCAGGTCGAGGGGATGAACTGCATGGGTCCGACCGCCCGGTCGAACCTGGTGTCGCGGTCGTACTGCCCGGCGTCGGTGTCGGCGATCCTGGTGGTGCCGTGCTTGCCGTTCAGCGGCGGGCCGAAGATGCCGGGCTCGTCGACGCCCTGGTCGGTCAGCACGTTCCCGTCGGCGCGGCCGTGGTCGGACTCCACTCGGCCGATGGCCGCCACCAGCTGCCAGGGCAGGTGGCAGGTGCGGTCGGCGGCGTCGATGATCGTGGCCGCGCGCTGGTACGCCGTGAGGGCCACCGCGGGGATGCCGGTGGCCGAGCCGGTCGAGACGACCTCTTGGGCGTGGGCGCGGGTCAGGCTGTGCGACGGGATGAGGTTCGCGGGGGCCCTCACGGCCTGCGCGGGCACGCGGGTGCCGTCGGGCAGGGTCTGCGAGTCGGCGGCGGCCGAGGCGTTGGATCCGCTGGTGGCCAGACCTGCCGTCCACGCCGCCGAGAGCACGGCCAGCGGCAGCAGTGCCGACGCCCGCTGTGCGCGTCCGAACCTGGCCATCGACCCTTCCTCCTCGTGGAGCCGGCCCGGAGGGGGTCCTGTGGAACGACCGACCCACGGAGCGGCGGCTCCGTGGTGCAGGTTTCCCTCCCTGACACCGGTCTAAACGAGCCAGCCCGGCCGATGTTACGCATCGGTACACGTGGGATGGGCCACTTCGGGGAAGCAGGCGGGACCCTCGGTTGCCGCCCGGTTGGGCGCCTCGGCCACAATGGCCCGGTGACTCACGACCGGTCGGAGGCTCTGTTCGCGCGCGCGAGCGCGGTCACGCCCGGAGGGGTCAACAGCCCGGTGCGCGCCTTCCGGGCGGTGGGTGGGACGCCGCGCTTCATCCGCTCGGCGTCGGGCGCCCGGCTGACCGACGTCGACGGCCACGAGTACGTCGACCTGGTGGGCTCCTGGGGTCCGATGCTGCTCGGGCACGCCCACCCCGAGGTGATGGCGGCCGTGCAGGACGCGCTCGCCCGCGGCACGTCGTACGGCGCGCCGACGGAGGCCGAGGTCGACCTCGCCGAGGAGATCGTCGCGCGCACGCCGGTCGAGCAGGTCCGCCTCGTCTCCTCCGGCACCGAGGCCACGATGTCGGCGATCCGGCTGGCGCGAGGCTGCACCGGTCGCGATCTCGTCGTGAAGTTCGCCGGCTGCTACCACGGCCACGCCGACGCCCTCCTCGCCGCGGCCGGCTCGGGGCTGACCACGCTCGCCGTGCCCGGCACGCCGGGCGTCCCCGAGACCGCAACGGCGCTGACCCGGGTGCTGCCCTACAACGACCGCGACGCCGTCGCCGCGCTCTTCGCCGAGGAGGGCGACCGCATCGCGTGCCTGATCACCGAGGCGGCGCCCGGCAACATGGGCGTGATCGCGCCCGACCCGGGCTTCAACCAGTTCCTCGCCGACACCTGCGCACGGCACGGCGCGTTGTTCATCAGCGACGAGGTGATGACCGGGTTCCGCGCCGCCCGCCAGGGACAGTGGGGGCTCGACGGCGCACTCGAGGGCTGGAGCCCCGACCTGATGACGTTCGGCAAGGTGATGGGTGGCGGCTTCCCCGCCGCGGCGTTCGGCGGCCGCGCCGACCTGATGGCCGAGCTGTCGCCGCTCGGACCCGTGTACCAGGCCGGCACCCTCTCGGGGAACCCGGTCGCGGCGACGGCCGGACTGACCACGCTGCGCCTCGCGACCGACGACGTCTACGCACATCTCAACGCCACGGCCGACGCGATCAAGGACGCCGCCGACAAGGCGCTGTCCGACGCCGGGGTGCCGCACGCCGTCTCGTCCGCCGGCACGATGTTCTCGGTCTTCTTCGCCGACGGCCCGGTGCGTGACTACGACGACGCGCAGCGCCAGGACACCGCGGCGTACGCCGCGTTCTTCCACGCCATGCTCGACCGCGGGGTCTACCTGCCGCCGTCGGCGTACGAGGGCTGGTTCCTCTCGTCCGCGCACGACGCCGCCGCGCTCGCGACGATCCTGGACGCGCTGCCCCACGCAGCCGCGGCCGCCCGGGAGGCCGCGCGTGGCTGACCCGACCCAGGACCAGACCATCGTGCACCTGATCCGTCACGGCGAGGTCCACAACCCCGAGGGCGTGCTGTACGGCCGCCGCGACGGGTACCACCTGTCCGACCTCGGCCGTGAGATGGCGCAGCGCATCGCCGGCGCGCTCGGCGACCGCGACATCGTGGAGCTGCGTACGTCGCCCCTCGAGCGCGCGCAGGAGACGGCGGCACCGCTGGCCGCGGCCCTGGCCCTCACACCCGTGATCGATCCGCGGGTGATCGAGTCGGGAAACGTCTTCGAGGGCAAGCGCTTCGGCCACGGCGACAACGCCCTGCGCAAGCCGAGCACGTGGATCCACCTGCGGAACCCGTTCCGCCCGTCGTGGGGTGAGCCGTACAAGGAGGTCGTGGCGCGCATGGTCGCGGCGATCCACGACGCCCGTGACGCGGCGCGCGGCCACGAGGCCGCGATCGTGTCCCACCAGCTGCCGATCTGGATCACCCGGCTCTCGCTGGAGCGGCGCTCCTTCCTGCATGACCCGCGCAAGCGGCAGTGCACCCTGTGCTCGGTGACCTCCTTGCAGTTCACCGGCGACGAGCTGGCCACGATCAGCTACTCGGAGCCGGCCGGCGACCTGATCCCGGTCCGCGACAAGAAGGCGCCGTTCTCGGCCGGCAACGCGCCGGAGGCGAGAAAGCCCTAGATGGTGTCCAGGCGCGTGCTCTCGACGGTCGCGGCGGCCGTGTTGCTGCTGATCGCGAGCGGCTGCTCCTCCCTCCACGGTCTCAACGGCACCGACGGCAAGGACTACGTCCAGGGGGACGGCGGCGTGCACGAGGTCGCGCCGGCCGACCGCGGCCGGCCCATCGACTTCACCGGCAAGGACCTCGAGGGCAAGCCGCTGTCGCTGGCGGCGATGCGTGGCAGGCCGACCGTGATCTCGGTCTGGTGGGCCGGCTGCCCGCCGTGCCGCAAGGAGGCGCCGCTGCTGGTCGGTGCGCACGAGCAGCTCGGCGACCGGGCCCACTTCGTCGGAGTCGACGTCCGCGACGGTGGCACCGCCGCCCCGACGACCTTCGAGTCGCAGTTCGGCATCACCTGGCCCTCCTTCTACTCCCCGGGTGGCGAGGCGCTCCTGGCGTTCCCGGGCACGCTGACGCCCAACTCCATCCCGGCCACGGTCGTCCTCGATGCGCAGGGCCGCGTCGCGGCCAGCATCATCGGCGCGGTGCCGTCGCAGCTCACGCTGGTCGAGACGGTGGAGGACGTGATGGCGCATGGGTGACTGGTTCCAGCACCAGGCGCTCTCCGGCTCGCTGGTGCTCGCGATCCCGGTGGCCCTGGTCGCCGGGCTGGTCTCGTTCTTCTCGCCGTGCGTGATCCCGCTGCTGCCGGGCTACCTCTCCTACGCGACCGGCCTGTCCGGTGCCGATCTCGAGCATGCCCGCCGTGGCCGGATGCTGGCCGGTGCCGTCCTGTTCGTGCTCGGCTTCTCGGTGGTGTACGTCGTGATCGGCTTCACCGCGGGCTCCGTCGGCACCTGGCTGGTGCGTTCGCGCACCCAGCTCGAGATGGTCCTCGGCGTCGTCCTGATCCTCCTCGGACTGGCGTTCGCCGGCCTGGTGCCGTTCCTGCAGCGCGACGTGCGCGTCCATTCGGTCCCCGCCGTTGGTCTCGGTGCGGCGCCGCTGCTCGGCTTCCTCTTCGGCCTGGGGTGGACGCCCTGCGTCGGGCCGACCCTGAGCGCGATCATCACCCTCGGGCTCAACGAGGGCACCGCCGACCGCGGTGCCCTGCTGGCGGGTGTCTACTGCCTGGGGCTGGGAGTGCCGTTCATCGTCGCGGCCCTGGCCTACCGCCGCGCCCTGGGCGCCTTCTCGTTCGTCCGCCGCCCCAGCAGTGGGTGACCCGGGTCGGCGGCCTGATGCTGGTCGTGGTCGGGCTCGCGCTGATCACCGGGTACTGGGACCAGGCCGTCAGCTGGCTGCAGATCCACCTCGTGAACGACTCCACGGTGGCCGTGTGAAGCACCCATGAGCGACCTCCGCACCGACCAACCCGAGGAGACGGGGCGCTGGCAGCCCAGCGGCGACCGTGACCACCACCGGCGCGCTGGTGAGCTGACCGCGTGGGAGCTCCTGCGCTGGACGTGGCGTCAGCTGACCTCGATGCGGACCGCGCTGATCCTGCTGCTCCTGCTCGCCCTCGGCGCGATCCCCGGCTCGGTCATCCCGCAGAGCGGTGTCGACGCTCTGAAGACGCAGAACTGGCAGGCGGCGCACCCGCACCTGACGCCGATCTACGAGAGGCTGAGCCTGTTCAGCGTCTACCACTCGCCGTGGTTCGCCGCGATCTACCTGCTGCTGATGGTCTCGCTGGTGGGCTGCATCGTGCCGCGACTGTTCGTCTACTGGCGCGGCTACCGCACGCAGCCGCCCGTCGCGCCGCGCAACCTGACCCGCCTGCCCGACCACGCGTCGTACACCACCACCGACCAGCCGGCGGTCGTCCTGCAGCGCGCCGCACACCACCTGTCACGCCGCAACCGGGTCGCGACGAGCTCGAGCGACGACGGCTGGGGCTCGCCCGAGGAGGGCGGGTGGGTCTCCGCCGAGCGCGGGCAGCTGCGAGAGGCCGGCAACCTGCTCTTCCACCTGTCGGTGCTCGTCGTGCTGGTGGGATTCGGGATCGGCAGCCTGTTCGGCTACAAGGGCGGCGTGATCCTCGTCGTCGGCAACGGCTTCTCCAACACCCTCACCCAGTACGACGACTTCGACCCCGGCTCGCTGTTCGACGCCGACAAGATGGAGCCGTTCTGCTTCACGGTGCACGACTTCAAGGTCCAGTGGATCGACAGCGGCCCGCGTCAGGGCCTGGCGCGCGGCTTCCAGGCGCCGTTGACCTACCGCAGGTCCTGCCAGGGTGACCCGTCCTCGTGGTCGGCCGAGCAGAGCTACGACCTGCGGGTCAACCACCCGCTCTCCATCGGCGGCACCCAGATCTTCCTGATCGGCCACGGCTACGCGCCGGTGATCACGGTCCGTGACGGCCAGGGCCACAAGCTCTACGACGGCCCGACGGTCTTCCTCCCCGAGAGCTCCGACTTCGAGTCCTTCGGCGTGGTGAAGGCGGCCGGGCTGAAGGCGGGCCGGGACATCGGGCTCGAAGGGCTGTTCTACCCGACCTTCGCGCTGGTGCACGGCCAGCCCATCAACGTGATGGGCGACGACAAGAATCCCACCCTGTCGATGCTGGCCTACGTCGGCGACCTGGGCCTCAACACCGGCGTGCCGCAGTCGGTGTACGCGATGGACAAGGCGAACATGCGCGAGCTGAAGAGGCCGGACGGGAAGATGTTCCGCGTCGACCTCCAGCCGCACGAGACCGTGCAGCTGCCCGACGGAGCCGGATCGGTGACCTTCCACGGGGTCAAGCACTGGACGCGGCTCCAGATCAGCCGCACCCCCGACGTGTGGATCACGTTGCTCGGCGTGGTGCTGGCCCTCGTCGGCCTGCTGGCCTCCCTGTTCATCCGGCCGCGGCGCGTCTGGGTGCGGGCGCGCCGACGCGACGGGTCGACGCTGGTCGAGGTGGCCGCGCTGGACCGGTCGGGCGGCGGTGACCTGGCCCCCGTACTCTCGTCGGTGGTGGACTCGTTGCAGGGCGAGGAGGGAACACGCGCATGAGCACCGACCTGGGCATCGGCACGGGTACGTGGGAGCACCTCAGCAACCAGGCGATCGCGGCCGCGGGTGTCGTGTACTTCCTGGCTCTGGTGGCGCACCTGGTGGAGTGGAGCGCCCTGCGCACCGTGCCGATCCGGACGACGGCGCGCGCCGCCGTACCCGCTCCGGCCACGGCGGGTGCCCCGCCGGCCGGGGGGGTCGCGCACGGTGCCCCCGCCGGGCCGGACGAGTCGACCCGGTTCCGGATCGAGATGTTCGCCAACCTGGCGCTGATGCTCACGATCATCGCCGCCGCGGCACACCTCGTCGCACTCGTCAGCCGCGCGGAGGCCGCCCAGCGGGTGCCTTGGGGCAACATGTACGAGTTCACGATCTCCGGGTCCTTCGTCGTGGTCGCCGGCTACCTGGTGCTGCGCAAGCGCTTCGGCCTGGCCTGGATGGGCCCGATCGTCACCGGTCTGGTCCTGGTGCTGGTGATGGTCGCGGTGCTGTGGCTCTATGCCCCGGTCGAGCCGCTGACCGAGGCCCTCCGGTCGCCGTGGCTGGTCATCCACGTGATGTCGGCGATGATCGCCACCGGCGCGTTCACCCTCGGGGGCATCACCTCGGCGCTGTACCTGGTCCGGGCGCGGGCGGAGAAGCGCGGCCGCGTCGCGGAGAGAGGGTACGTCGCCCGCCTCCCCGCCCTGTCCACCCTCGATCGCGTCTCCTACCGGATCCACGCGTTCGCGTTCCCGGTCTGGACCTTCGCGGTGCTGATCACCGGGCCGATCTGGGCGCACCAGGCCTGGTCGTCGTACTGGAACTGGGATCCCAAGGAGGTGTGCGCCTTCATCACCTGGGTGGTGTACGCCGCCTACCTGCACGCTCGCGCGACCGCGGGCTGGCGCGGGCGGAACGCCGCCATCCTGGCCCTGGTCGGCGTGGCCACCTTGTGGTTCAACTTCATCGGGATCAACTACTTCTCGACGACCAGCCAGCACTCCTACGCCAACGGTGCCCCGGCCAGCAGCCTCGTCGCCCGCTGACGGCCGGGAACGGCCTCAGCTCGGGTCGTCGGGACCCTTGTCGGGCCGAGAGATCTGGGCGAGGAACTCGTCGTCGTCGTCGGGCCCCATCGGCCGGACGTACTCGTCGTCGTCCCGACGCGGTCGCCGCGGGAAGCCCTCGAGCAGGAACCGCGCGGCGTAGTAGGAACCCACCGCGACGACGACCAGCAGCAGCACGAACCTCCACACGGCACCAGAGTAGGTCGACCGTGGTAGCCGCGGGCGCGACTTGCGGATTCTGGTCAAAGTCGTGGCGCTGACTAATCTGTGGGCGTGAAGGAGTTCTGGATCTACACCGGTCTGCGGCTGTTGTTCTTCGCCGCGTCGGTGACCGTGATCGGCGGCATCTGGCTGGCCGTCTCGGACTCCGCCAATGTGATGTGGATCCTGATCCTCTCGCTGGCCGTCAGCGGGCTGGCGTCGTACTTCCTGCTCGGCAACCAGCGCACCGCCCTGGCCCGGCACGTCGACGAACGCGCCCGCAGGGCGACCGAGAAGCTCGAGGAGATGAAGGCCAAGGAGGACGTCGACTGACGGTCCCCGGACCCGGTCGGCTGCGTCCTTACTTGCGACGGTTGATCTGGCGGTTGATGCGCGACTCGGACTGACCGAGGATCTTGGCCAGCAGCGGCACCCGCATCCTCCAGGCCACGAACCCGACCACCACGATCACGAGCAGGATCAACCAGAACATGTGACCAGCGTAGTCGGCACCTGGGCAGGCGCCGCGGAGGTGCGCCCGCCCAGGTGCACCAGGGACGGGTCGTGACCCTGGCAGGATGGCCGCATGGAGCGGGTCCTGGGAGTGGGCGGTTACTTCATCCGGGCGGCCGACCCCACGGTTCTGGGTGCGTGGTACCGCGACTGCCTGGGTCTGGACGCCGACGAGAACGGAGTGTGGCGCCCGGAAGCAGGAGCGACCGTGTTCGCGACGTTCGAGTCCGAGACCGACTACTTCGGGTCCCGCGCCCAGCAGACCATGCTCAACTTCCGGGTTCGCGACCTGGATGCGATGCTCGCGCAGCTGCGGGCCAAGGGAGCCGACGTGGCCGAGGAGACCGAGGACATGGACGGCATCGGTCGCTTCGGCTGGGTCACCGACCCGGAGGGCACCCGGATCGAGCTCTGGCAGCCCAGCTGAACCGCCCGGACCCCGCCCCGCTCGCGCCTGCGGGCTGGTCGGGACTACGGCAGCTCGAGGGTGAGCAGGGTGGCCGGATCCGGAGGAGCCGGTGCGTCGGGGTCTGCGGCGACGGCCCGCTCCAGGCGGCCGAAGCCGGTCTCCAGCTCGTCTGCAGTGAAGTGGGCGAACGTCGACAGCGTGCGGAGGCGGAGCCGTTCGAGCATCTCCGCGCGAGTGCCCGAGGACGGTTCGGTCACTCTGCCGAAGCCGGCCACGCGCCAGCCGGCCGTCGTGAACATCGCGATGACCTCATGAAGCGGCTGGAACATCGCCGCGTCCACCTCGTACCCGCGGGGGAAGTACTCCAGCCACCAGCCCGACGGCGGGATGTGGTCGCTGAAGTTCACGCGGAGCAGGAGTCGCCCGGCCGGCCGGAGCACCCTGGCCAGCTCCCGGACCGCCCGCGGCTTGTCCTGGACGTGGTGCCAGGACAGGAACATCAGCGCGTAGTCGGCGCTGGCGGACGGCACGGGGAGGTCCTCGGCGGAGCCCGCCAGGTACCGCACCCCCGGATGTCGCGGCTGCGCCTCCGCCACCTCTCGCATGCGGACCGACGGCTCGACCCCGGTCACCGGCCCGAACGCCTCCGCCAACGCCGGAGTGAACCTGCCCGTCCCGGAGCCGACGTCCAACCCCGCCAACGGGCGGTGCTCCGGCAGCAGCGCAGCGAAGGCGCCGATCCAGGCCCCCAGCTGCTCCCGGGTGAGGGCGCGACCGCGCGCGTAGTCCCGGTACTGCTCCCGGTCGTAGTCGATCGACCTCATCGCGGCTCCCGCATGTTCGGGACCGACCTACCCGTCAGTCCGATATATCGAATGGGTACATCGCCACGATAGGTAGCGGCAGCCGTCGACACAACCGGGACGGCGGCGAGCGAGCCGGCTCCGCGGTGGGCTCGTGGGCGGGTGCGGGCGCGAACCCCGCTCTCAGCCGGCGATCGCGAGGCCGATCAGGAGGCCGAGTCCGTAGAGCAGCTCGGCGACGCCGGTCAGCTGGAGCACGGGGATCAGGGCCGGGCCCCCGGCACCGGAGCGGACGATGCGCGCCGCCTGGAGCGACGGGACGGCGTACCCCAGGGCGAGCAGCGCCCACCAGCTGGTGGTCAGGGCGGCGCCGACCAGGCCGACCAGGGCGACCAGCATCAGCAGGACGTAGCACAGTCGCGTGCGCGCGTCACCGAGCCGGACCGCGAGGGTGATCTTGCCGGCGCCGCGATCGGTGGGGATGTCGCGGAGGTTGTTGGCGACCAGGATCGCGCAGGCGATCGCGCCGATGCCGACCGCGGCGTACCAGGCGGCCGCCTGCCACTCCTGCTTCTGGACGTACGTCGCGCCGACCACCGCGACCAGGCCGAAGAACACGAAGACCATGACCTCGCCGAGACCCAGGTAGCCGTAGGGCTTCGAGCCGCCGGTGTAGAACCACGCGGCCAGCACGCACAGCGCGCCGACCACCACCAGCCACCAGGCGGTCGTCGCGGCCAGCACCAGCCCGGCGACCCCGGCCACCCCGAAGGCCAGGAACGCCGCGCGCCGCACGGCGCCGGGTGACGCCGTACCGGAGCCGACGAGGCGCAGCGGACCGACCCGATCGGCATCGGTGCCGCGGATCCCGTCGGAGTAGTCGTTGGCGTAGTTCACGCCGACCTGCAGGGCGAGTGCGACCACGAGCGCGAGGAGCGCCTTCCACCACACGGCCGCGTCGTCGTAGACCGCGATCGCGGTGCCGGCCAGCACGGGCGAGATCGCTGCGGGGAGCGTGCGGGGACGTGCGCCGGCGAGCCAGTGAGCGGCGGAGGGCATGGGCGGATTCAAGCAGTCGGGACGGAGGGCCAGGCGGCCGGGTGGCCGTCTCCGTCCGGCGGCTACGGTTCGTCGCGTGACCACCCTGCGCCTGACCGGCGTCGTCGACCGCGACATCGACGCCGTCGAGGCGTGGCTCGCCGAGGACGATCCGGGACCGGCGATCGTGGCCACGTCGGGCTCCTCGGGCGTCCCGAAGCAGGTCGTGCTCTCCCGCGCCGCGGTCCTCGCGTCGGCCGCCGCGTCGGCGACGCGGCTCGGTGGGTCGGGGCCGTGGCTGCTGGCGCTGCCGTCGTCGTACGTCGCGGGCCTGAACGTGATCGTGCGGTCGTTGCTGACCGGCCATCGGCCCGTTCCTCTGGGGGAGCGCTCGCCCCGGGAGGCCTGGGTCGTCGGCGGGTATCTGTCTCTGGTCCCGACGCAGCTCCACCGTTGGCTCGATGACCCGGACGACGCCCACTCGCTCGGGGCCTTCGCCGCCGTGCTGGTCGGCGGCGGGCCGATCGACACCGACCTCAAGGACCGGGCGCGCGGCGCCGGCATCCGGCTGGTCGCGACGTACGGGATGGCCGAGACGTGCGGCGGTTGCGTGTACGACGGACTGCCGATGGAAGGCGTCGGTCTCGCGCTCGCCACCGACGGTCGGGTGAGGCTGTCCGGGCCGACGCTGTTCGAGGGGTATCTCGACGATCCGGTGGCGACCCGCCGGGTGCTGGTCGACGGGTGGTTCCACACGTCGGACGCCGGTCGGCTCGACGCGGAGGGACGTCTCCACGTCCTCGGCCGGGTGGACGACATGGTGGTCAGCGGTGGGGTGAACGTGCCCGCGGCCGCGGTCGCCGCCCGGCTGCGCGAGCACCCTCGGGTGCGGGCCGCCGAGGTGCTCGGGCTGACCGACGCCGAGTGGGGCCACCGCGTCGTCGCGGTCGTCGTGGGTGACCTGGCCCTGGCGGAGGCGCGTGACTGGGTCGGGGAGAGGCACCCGCGGGCCTGGGCTCCGCGCGACGTGGTCGTCGTACCGGAGCTGCCGATGCTCGCCAACGGCAAGGTCGACCGGCTCGCGGTCCGCCGGCTCGCGGAGGATCGGCGATGAGGGTCTTCTCCATCCCGATGACGACGCGCTTCCGGGGCATCGCGGTGCGGGAGGGCGCCCTGATCGAGGGGGAGGCGGGCTGGGGCGAGTGGAGCCCGTTCACCGAGTACCCCCCGGAGGTCGCCGAGCCGTGGCTGCGGTGTGCGGAAGAGGCCGCCTCCGGTGACTGGCCGGCACCCGTCCGCGACGCGGTCCCGGTCAACGCCACGGTCCCCGTCGTCCCGCCCGCGGCGGCTCACGCGATCGTGGTCAGGTCGGGATGCGCGACCGCGAAGGTGAAGGTGGCAGATCCAGGCAGCGACCTCGCCGACGACCTGGCCCGGGTCGAGGCGGTGCGCGACGCGCTGGGCCCGTCCGGCAAGCTCCGCGTCGACGCCAACGGCGTCTGGGACGTCGCCACCGCGGTGGCCGCCATCACCGCGCTCGACCGGGCCGCGGGCGGCCTCGAGTACGTCGAGCAGCCCTGCGCGTCGGTCGAGGACCTTGCCGCCGTACGCCGTCGGGTCGCCGTCCCGATCGCGGCCGACGAGTCGATCCGTCGTGCGGAGGATCCCTACCGCGTACGCGATCTGCAGGCCGCCGACATCGCCGTGCTCAAGGTCCAGCCGCTCGGCGGCGTGCGTGCCTGCCTGCGGATCGCCGAGGACATCGGGATGCCCGTGGTCGTCTCGTCCGCGCTGGAGACCTCGGTCGGGTTGGCGGCGGGCGTCGCGCTGGCGGCCGCGCTGCCCTCGCTCGAGCACGCCTGCGGGCTGGCCACCCGGGCGTTGCTGATCGCGGACGTCGCGACGCCCGAGCTGGTGCCGGTGAACGGCGCGCTGGCCGTCGGCGTACCCACCGTCGTGCCGTCGCTCCTGGACGCGGTCGCCGCCTCGCCCGACCGGGTGGCGTGGTGGGCGGAGCGGCTCGCCGCCGTGCGAGCGGTGCGACAGGATCGTCGCTCGTGAACGAGTCGACCGGTCTCGCACGCGCGGTGCTCGGCCGCCTGGTCGAGGCCGGGGTGCGCGAGATCGTCCTCGCGCCGGGATCGCGCAACGCACCGCTGGCCTTCGCGGCGTACGACGTGGCCGCGACCGGCGTGGTCCGGCTGCACACCCGCGTCGACGAGAGATCCGCCGGCTTCCTCGCGCTCGGCCTGACCAAGGTCGGCTCGCGCGCCGCCGTGATGTGCACGTCGGGTACGGCCGTCGCCAACCTCCACCCCGCGGTGCTCGAGGCCGCCCATGCCGGCGTCCCCTTGGTGGCCGTCACCGCCGACCGACCGGCGCACCTGCGCGGCACCGGCGCCAACCAGACCACCGACCA
>Ga0105246_10001946_pt1 | contig 12440 bp, 8 predicted proteins | sample KBSM64metaG_FD_99694 | JGI IMG/M metagenome (GOLD analysis project Ga0105246, IMG submission 99694) | Miscanthus rhizosphere microbial communities from Kellogg Biological Station, Michigan, USA - KBS M6-4 metaG | ecosystem: Host-associated > Plants > Roots > Rhizosphere > Soil | place: Michigan...
CCTCCGTTGAACCTGCACAGGTTCCGTGGGCGTACCAGGACTTGAACCTGGGACCTCTTCGTTATCAGCGAAGCGCTCTAACCGCCTGAGCTATACGCCCCGATGCCTCATCGGGCCGAGATACGACTTTACAGCACATCCCGGCCCGATCTCAAATCGAGGCATTTGTTGGGAAAATCTCCCGAAAATTACGGCATTTTCAGTCGTCAGTGAGGGTAACGCCGATGCCGCCCACGAGTGTTGCGGAGATGTTGTACAGCACGGCGGACAGCATGGAGAGCGCCGTCAGCAGGACCACGTTCACTACGGCGATGATGGTGGCAAAGGAGGCAACCTGTCCCAAGGACGCGACCTTCTTCAGTTCGAATCCGCCGCCTTCGGACCCGGCAAGGGTCCCCAGGAGGCTGTCCACCTGGTCGAAGATTCCAGTAAGGTCCAGGACCGTCCAGAGCACGATGGCTGCCACCACAGTGACGATTCCCAAAGCCACGGAGAGGAGGAAGGCCATCTTCAGGACAGACCAGGGATCCACCTTGCTGACGAGAAGGCGTGCGCGCCTGACCTTGGCCTTGGGTGCCGGCTTGATCAGTCCCGGGGCTGCCTGGGCAGTCCGCTGCCCGGGACCACCCGGCCGCTGGCCCTGTCCGGGCTGGCCCTGCGGCGGGCGCTGGCCCTGTACCGGGCGCTGTGCGGGAACGGCCGGCCGCTGCTGGGGACGAACGGGGGCGTTCACCCGGGGGGCAGCCGCGGGTTCACGGGTAGCGCCGGGGGCATTGCTGCCCGGCTTGGGATATGAGTCGGGATTACTCACTCGTTACCTCCGGTGTAGTCTTCATTCGGCTCAGCTTCGCCGGAGGCGTCCTCTGACTCAGCGGCCGGTGCTGTTTCTGCCATTGCCTCTGACCCTGCGGACCCCTCGGGGGATCCGGCCTCTTCAGCCAACGTTACGTCATCCTCCAGGGATTCATCGCCCTCAAGCCCGCGTTCGCTGTTCCGTGCCACCTCGATGATCCGGTCATTCTTGTCAGGCTTGGCGAAGATGACACCCATCGTGTCACGGCCCTTGGCCGGGACGCCCGCGACAGAGGAACGGACAACCTTGCCGCCCTCCATGACCACCAGGACCTCATCCTCCTCCTGGACGATGAGCGCCCCGACGAGGTCGCCGCGCTCTTCGGCCAACTTGGCAACCTTGATTCCCAGCCCCCCACGTCCCTGCAGTCGGTACTCTTCGACAGCCGTCCGCTTGGCATAACCGCCCTCGGTCACGATGAACACAAACGAGCCGTCGGTAATCACGTTGGCGGCCAGCAGTTCGTCGTCCTCCCGGAACTTCATGCCGGTGACGCCCGACGTGGCCCTGCCCATGGGACGCAGCGCGTCATCGGTGGCCGTGAAGCGGATGGACTGGCCCTTGCGGGACACCAGCAGGAGGTCATCCGTCTCGGAGACCAGCTGGGCGGACACCAGCTCGTCCTCGTCCCGGAGATTGATGGCAATTACGCCGGCGGAACGGTTGGTGTCGTAGTCCTCCAGACGGGTCTTCTTGACCAGGCCCCGTTTGGTGGCGAGCACCAGGTAGGGCGAATGCTGGTAGTCCTTGAGATCCAGGACCTGGGCGATGTGTTCGTCCGGCTGGAAAGCCAGCAGGTTGGCCACGTGCTGGCCCTTGGCGTCACGTCCTGCTTCCACCAGTTCGTAGGCCTTGGCACGGTATACCCTGCCCAGGTTGGTGAAGAACAGCAGCCAGTGGTGGGTGGTGGTCACGAAGAAGTGCTCCACCACGTCATCGCCGCGCAGCTGCGCACCCTTGATGCCCTTGCCGCCGCGCTGCTGGGAACGGTAGTTATCGCTCCGCGTGCGCTTGACATAGCCGCCCCGGGTGATGGTGACGACCATTTCCTCTTCCGGGATCAGGTCCTCCATGGACATGTCGCCGTCGAATCCCATCAGGATCTTGGTGCGTCGGTCATCGCCGTGCTTGGCGACGATCTCCGCCAGTTCCGTGCTGATGATGCCGCGCTGGCGCTCCTCCGAACCAAGGATGGAGTTGTACTCGGCGATCAGGGCCTCGAGCTCGGCATGCCTGTCCTGGATCTTCTGGCGTTCCAGAGCGGCGAGGCGGCGCAGCTGCATGTCAAGGATGGCCCGGGCCTGCAGTTCGTCGATGTCCAGGAGCTGCATCAATCCATCGCGTGCGGCCTCAGTCGTATTGGACGCGCGGATGAGCGCAATGACTTCATCCAGCATGTCCAGCGCCTTGAGGAGCGCGCGCAGGATGTGCGCTTCCTCTTCGGCCTTGCGCAGGCGGTAACGGGTCCGCCGCGCGATGACATCCATCTGGTGCGTCACCCAGTGGCGGATGAACGCGTCCAGGCTGAGAGTGCGGGGAACACCGTCAACGATGGCGAGCATGTTGGCGGAGAAGTTGGTCTGCAGCTCGGTGTGCTTGTAAAGGTTGTTCAGCACTACCTTGGCTACGGCATCGCGCTTGAGCACGATCACCAGGCGCTGGCCGGTGCGGCCCGATGTTTCATCCCGCAGGTCAGCGATGCCCTGGATCTTGCCGTCCTTGACCAGCTCGGCAATCTTGATGGCCAGGTTGTCCGGGTTTGCCTGGTAGGGCAGCTCGGTGACAACCAGGCACGTCCGGCCCTGGAGTTCCTCGACGTTGACCACTGCGCGCTGCGTAACGGAGCCACGCCCGGTCCTGTACGCATCCTCAATGCCCTTGTGCCCAAGGATTGTGGCCCCGGTGGGGAAATCGGGTCCCTTGATGCGGAGCAGCAGCTCTTCCAGGAGCTCCTCGCGGCTGGCCGTGGGGTTGGCGAGGTACCACTGGACGCCGTCAGCGACTTCGCGAAGGTTGTGCGGCGGGATGTTGGTGGCCATGCCGACGGCGATGCCCGAGGAGCCGTTGACCAGCAGGTTGGGGAACCGGGCCGGCAGGATGGTCGGTTCCTGGTTCTTGCCGTCGTAGTTGTCCTGGAAGTCGACGGTTTCCTCGTCAATGTCCCGGACCATTTCCATGGCGAGCGGCGCCATCTTGGTTTCGGTGTACCGCGGGGCGGCCGCGCCGTCATTTCCGGGCGAACCGAAGTTCCCCTGGCCTAGCGCGAGCGGGTAGCGCATGGTCCAGTCCTGGATCAGGCGGACCAGGGCGTCGTAGATCGCGGTGTCGCCATGGGGGTGGTACTGGCCCATGACTTCGCCCACCACGCGGGCACACTTGTTGAACGAGCGGTCGGGGCGGTAACCGCCGTCGAACATGGCATAGAGCACGCGGCGGTGCACGGGCTTCAGGCCGTCGCGCACATCCGGGAGGGCACGGCCGACAATGACCGCCATGGCGTAGTCAAGGTAGGAGCGCTGCATTTCAGTCTGCAGGTCCACCTGCTCCACGCGGTCGATCAGCACGTCGCCTTCAAGAACGTCCTCGGGAAGACCAGCGGATTCCGCCGGGTTCTCCGGTATTTCGTCACTCATGGTTTATATTTTCCGTTTCAGGTATATGTCGGTTATGGAATATCAGAAGGGCTTGAGTGCCTCAGATATCCAGGAACCTGACGTCCTTGGCGTTCTGCTGAATGAAGTTCCGTCGCGATTCCACGTCTTCGCCCATCAGCACGGAGAAGATCTGGTCTGCGGCCAGGGCGTCATCCATCGTGACCTGCAGGAGGGTTCGGTGGTCCGGATCCATGGTGGTGTCCCAGAGTTCCGTGTAGTCCATCTCGCCCAGACCCTTGTAGCGCTGGATGCCGTTGTCCTTGGGAATGCGGCGGCCGGCCGCCTGGCCGGACAGGAGCTTTGCATCGCGCTGCTTGTCGCTGAACACGTAGTCGTGCGGGGCGTTGGACCACTTGATCCGGTACAGCGGCGGCTGGGCCAGGTAGACGTACCCGTTTTCGATCAGCGGGCGCATGTAGCGGAACAGCAGCGTCATGAGCAGCGTGGTGATGTGCTGGCCGTCGACATCGGCATCAGCCATCAGCACGATCTTGTGATACCGGAGCTTGGCGAGGTCGAAGTCCTCTCCGATTCCGGTGCCGAAGGCGGTGATCATGGACTGTACCTCCGCATTGCCGAGGGCCTTGTCCAGCCGTGCCCGCTCCACATTCAGGATCTTGCCGCGCAGGGGCAGGATGGCCTGCGTTTCGGGGTTGCGGCCGCGCTTGGCCGAGCCGCCTGCGGAGTCGCCCTCCACAAGGTACACCTCGCACTTGGCGGGATCCTTTGACGAGCAGTCGGACAGCTTTCCCGGCATGCCGAAAGATTCCAGGGGACTCTTGCGGCGGGCGTTATCCCTGGCCTTGCGGGCTGCCATCCGGGCCTGGGCGGCGGAAATCGCCTTGCGGATGACATCGCGCGCCGGTCCGGGGTTCCGCTCTAGCCAGTCACCGAGCTGGTCGGTCACCACACGCTGGACAAAGCCCTTGACCTCGGAGTTGCCCAGTTTGGTCTTGGTCTGGCCCTCGAACTGCGGTTCGGCAAGCTTGACAGAAATGACCGCGGTCAGGCCTTCCCTGATGTCATCACCGGTGAGGTTATCGTCCTTTTCCTTGATGATGCCCTTCTCCCGCGCATAGCGGTTGATGAGCGAGGTCATCGCGGCACGGAAACCTTCTTCGTGGGTTCCACCCTCGTGGGTATTGATGGTGTTGGCGTAGGTGTGGACGCTTTCGGAATACGCGCTGGTCCACTGCATGGCCATTTCCACCGCGATGTGGCGTTCCGTGTCCTCGGTTTCAAAGGCGATGACGTCCTCATGGACGACGTCCACCTTCTTACCGGAGTTCAGGTGCTTCACGTAGTCAAGCAGGCCGTCGTCGTATTGGTACACCACCGTGCGGTGTTCCGCGGTGACCTCGCCTTCGGTGACGACGGCGTCGAGGTCCAGGTCGTCGTCAGCGCCGGTGTTCTCCGTGGACGTTCGCTCGTCCGTCAGGGTGATGCGCAGACCCTTGTTCAGGAATGCCATCTGCTGGAAGCGCGCCCGGAGGGTCTCAAATTCGAATTCAGTTGATTCGAAAATGCCTGCGTCGGGGTAGAACGTCTGGGTGGTCCCGGTACGGTCCGTCTCTTCACCCTTGACGAGTCCGCCTTGTGGCTTGCCGCCATCGGCGAAGGACATGCGCCAGACGTGGCCTTGGCGCCGCACCTCGGTGTCGACACGGCTGGACAGGGCGTTGACTACGGAAATACCCACGCCGTGCAGGCCGCCGGAAACGGCGTAGCCGCCGCCGCCGAACTTGCCGCCGGCGTGCAGGATGGTCATGACCACTTCTACCGTGGGCTTGTGCTCGGTGGGGTGCATGTCCACGGGGATGCCGCGTCCGTCATCGACCACCTTGACGCCGCCGTCGGCCTGAAGAACCACTTCGATGTGTGTGCAGTATCCGGCCAGGGCCTCATCAACAGAGTTATCCACCACTTCATAAACCAGGTGATGGAGTCCGCGCAGGCCGGTCGAGCCGATGTACATGCCGGGGCGCTTGCGGACAGCTTCGAGGCCCTCCAGGACAGTAATGTCACTGGCACCATATTCGCGCGGTGTCACAACTTCAGCGGGGGTGTCAGGTGTAAAGGCATCCTCAACTGCGGGTTCCACTGCCTGGATATCTATATTGTCGTTAGCCACAGGCGCTGTCGACTCCTCTGTTTCGATGATGGCCGGCCGGTCCCGTTCCCGCGTTCTTTCAGGGAAAGGCACCTGCCAACAGGCGCAAACTGATGGCGCTGGCTACTTGGTCGACATGCGGAACCGCTATCCGCTTAGCTGTTAGCGTGCGGAAAACGGACTCAGTCAACGTTTCACCGGCGCCCAGTTATCTGATGTGATTCTATCGTGAATCGGGACTTAAACCCGCATTCCGGGACCCACGCCGGGATCCAATGTGCCTGTGTGAGGGCATTGACCCCGCCTAGGGGGCCCCAACGCGCCGGTCTTTGGGTTCCTATACGCCCCCAGGGCGTTACAGCGCTCTACACGCCGCCGGACGAATATTCAAGAGTCGACGGCGACGGCTATCCGTAGGTATCACGCGGCCCGCGGCCGTTGACGGTACGGCCGCCCTTGCGCCAACTGGGCGCCGACGGTCCAAGCACCTGGATTTTAGTCACGACACCGTCGCCCAGTTCGGTCCTGAACTTCTCCAGCAGGCTGATGCTCAGGAGCCGCAACTGTGTAGCCCACGCGGTTGAATCGCACCGTACGTGAAGGGTGGTGTCCGTGAAGCTTTCGGGAGTGCAGTGAGCGGAGATTTCCGGGCCTACCAGCGCGGGCCACTCGGCCATCACCGATCCAACCGCCACCGGCGACGTCCAACCCCGTTCGGCAACCAGGCGTCCCACCACCTTGCCCAGTCCCAACGGATCACGTCCGTTCGAATGGAACTGGCTGAAGCCGCGGGTATCCTTCATTCCCCGCTTGGACTTTGCGGCGCTTCCCGCCCGGGGTGCCGCACGCCGGATCTCGCCCCGGGCTGCGGCCGCCTCGCGCATTCTGTTAAGTGCCGCCTGGGGCGCATCGATGTCGTCAGGATCACGGCCGGGCTGCAGCCCGCCAGGGTCTCTGTCGTTCCTACTCATCGATTCCTCCCGGGATAACCTTCACCCGCCGGCCGGACAGCTCTTCCGGAATATCGGCGTCGACGGCGGCGGTCACCAGGACCTGTTCCGCGCCGGAGACTATTGCCGCCAGTTTACGCCGCCGCTGGACATCCAGCTCGGCAAAAACGTCGTCAAGGATAAGGATCGGGGCCGAGCCGCCCGTCCGCGCGTCGTCGAGCATCACATAATAGGAGGCCAACCGCAGCGAAAGGCACATGGACCAGGTTTCACCATGTGAGGCATAGCCCTTGGCCGGGGCCTCGCCCAGAACCAGCTCCAGTTCGTCCCGGTGCGGCCCCACCAAAGAAATGCCGCGTTCCAGTTCCTTGCGGCGGGATGCCTGGAAGGCCCTGACATAGCGTTCGGTAAGCTCGTCAACGGAAAGCAGCAAAAGGTCTTCAGACCCGGCCGGCTCATCCCCGATACCGATGTCCCCAACGTCCTTTGCACCGCCGGCACCAAGTGCGGGAGCGCCGTCGTCGTCCATCAGGTTCTGGAGGGTGGACCGGTACACGGCGTCCGCTTCCTTGGATCCATCCGTGAGCTGCCCATATGCCTTCGCCAGGTGCGGGCGCAAGCGGTCGACGAGCTCCAGCCGCGCGTGGAGAAGCTCAGCACCGGCACGTGCCATGTGCTGGTCCCAAACATCCAGGGTTGCCTCATGACCAGCTGTGAATCGTCCGGCCCGGGCCGACTTAAGCAGGGCATTGCGCTGCTTAAGGACGCGGTCGTAATCACTGCGCGTTGCGGAATGATGCGGAACCAGGCTCACCAGCAGTTCATCAAGGAACCGGCGGCGGTTGGCGGGATCTCCCTTGACCAGGGCTAGGTCCTCGGGAGCGAAAAGCACCGTCTGGCAGATTCCCAGGAGGTCACGCGCCCGGACCGGATTACTGCGGTTGATGCGGCCGCGGTTTGCCCGGCTGGCGTTGATCTCCAGTTCAAGCACAACGGTCTGGCCGCCCCGGACCAGGCGGGCCCGGACCAGGGCGCGGTCCATGCCAAAACGCAGCAGAGGACCATCTGAACTGACCCGGTGCGAACTGAGCGTGGCCAGGTACCCGATGGCTTCCATCAGGTTTGTCTTGCCGATACCGTTGGATCCGACCAAGACTGTCACACCCGGTTCCAGGGCGAGCTCAACCTGGGCGTAACTGCGGAAGTCAGTCAGCGAAAGGTGTTCTAGGTACACGCTGTCTTCAGAATTCTCGGAACCGCGCGGGTCCCGGGGTGGCTATTTGGCGGGGCGGGTGGCATGCCCACCGAACTGGTGCCGCAGTGCGGAAACCATCTTCATTGCCGGAGAGTTGTCTTCCCGGGATGAAAAACGGGCAAAAAGGGCTGCGGTGATGGCGGGGGCGGGAACGGCATTGGCGATGGCCTCTTCCACGGTCCACCGTCCTTCGCCGGAATCCTCCACGTAGTCATCGATGGTCTGCAGGCCCGGGTCCTCGTCCAGCGCCTTGACCATCAGATCCAGCAGCCAGGAACGGACCACCGTACCCTTCTGCCAGGCCCGGAAGGTTCCCGGCAGATCCGTCACGATGTCCTTGGCGGCGAGGAGTTCGTAGCCTTCGGCATAGGCCTGCATCAGGCCATATTCGATGCCATTGTGAACCATTTTGGCGTAGTGGCCGGCCCCTATTCCGCCCACGTGGACAAAGCTGTCCTCGCGTTCCCCGTCAGGCCGGAGGGCGTCAAAGACGGGCAGGGCCCGCTCAATGTCGGCCGCGTCGCCGCCAGCCATGAGGCCGTAGCCGTTCTGCAGTCCCCAGACGCCGCCGGATACGCCGCAGTCAGCGAACCGGATGCCCTTTTCCGCCAGCAACGCGCCGTGCTTCTGGTCTTCCGTGAAGCGTGAGTTGCCGCCGTCGATCACCAGGTCCCCGGCATCGAGTTTGTCCCCAAGTTCAGCGATGACGGCATCAGTGATGTCCCCGGACGGGACCATAACCCAGATGAGGCGCGGTGCGGGCACTGTGGCAATGAGTTCATCCACGGAGGCAACATCGGTGACGTCCGGGTTCCTGTCGAAACCGGTGACGTCGATTCCGCCCTTGCGCAGGCGTTCGCGCATGTTGAAACCCATTTTTCCAAGGCCGATCAGTCCAATGTGCATTATGCGGCTTCTCTTTCTGCATTGGGTGTCGGTTGTCGTTTTGGGGCTCAGAACGACAACAACTGTCTGGGCCCACGCCGCCAGGGTTCCCTGGCCGAGCTTGCGAAGCGAGGGTGGCGGTGGGGACTAGTTGGGGAGCCGGACGGGCATCACAAGGTAGCGGTAATCGTCCTGGTCTTCACCGTCGGCATCCACCTGGGCGGTGATCATGGCCGGTTTGGGCGCCGTGGTGAACGAGAACCTCACGTACTTGGTTTCGATCACGCTGAGTCCCTCAATCAGGTAATGAGGGTTGAAGGCCACGGTGATGTCATCGCCCGAAAGCTGTGCTTCCAGCTCTTCGGAGGCCTGCGCATCCTCTCCGGTTCCAGCGTCCAGGTGCAGCTGACCCTCGGTGAAGGCCAGCCGGACAGGTGTGTTGCGCTCGGCAACAAGGGAAACACGGCGGACTGCCTCCACGAGCTCCTGCGTCTGGACGGTGGCGTGGATGGGCGTCGAATCAGGGAAAAGCGAGCGGATCTTGGGATAGTCACCGTCAACCAGCAGCGACGTCGTGGTCCGGCCACCGCTTTCGAAGCCAATGAGCCTGCTGTCGTCGTCAGCCAGGGCAAGATTGATGTCTCCGCTGTTGCCGAGGGTCTTGGCAACTTCATTCAGCGTTTTCGCCTTGACCAGGGCGCTGGTGGAAATACCGGGGGTGACAGGCTTCCACGGGACTTCACGCATGGCCAGCCTGTACCGGTCGGTGGCCAGGAGCGTGATGAGGTCATCCTCGATTTCCATCCGGACACCGGTAAGGATCGGGAGCGTGTCGTCCTTGCTTGCAGCGATGATGACCTGGGAAACGGCCTGGGCGAAGGCATCACCCGGGACGGTACCGCTGATAGCGGGCAATGCAGGAAGAGGCGGGTATTCGGCCTCGGGCATGGTGGCCAGGTGAAAACTGCTGCGACGGCAGGTCAGTGTGACTTTATTGCCGTCGGTTTCCACGTCCACCGGCGCGGACGGCAGGCTGCGGCAAATGTCGGCCAGGAGGCGGCCTGAGACCAGGATTGTGCCCTCATCTGTGATGTCAGCGGCAATTTCGAGCCGGGCGGACGTCTCGTAGTCAAAGCTGGAAAGACTGACAGTGCCCGCTTCTGCTTTGAGGAGCAGGCCTGACAGTACGGGTACCGGCGGCCGCGGAGACAACGACCGGGCTGTCCAGGTGACGGCTTCTGCCAGGACGTCCCGTTCGACTCTGAACTTCACGGAAGGGTGCCGCCTTTCATTGCTGCTGCCATGTCTGATCCGGAGACTCCGCCAGGAGCCTCAAAAGTTGTTGCCCCAAACACGTGAACCTGCATGGTCCGTGCTTGCCGAACCACAGAGAAACCCAAGGATGGGAGCGCTGCTGACAGCTTAGCCGGAAGATCCGGGATTAACCCATCCCCGGCATGGATCGCCCCGTCAGGGGCACGGCGTTGACGGCATGGGGCGGAGTGCGGATCGAGATTGTTGTTTGAGGGAAATCAATTTTTTGGGATTAGTAGTGTTAATAACTGCTGTGGAAACTGTGGATAACCCGATCTGGCAGCAGGATCCAGCGGTTAAGGCCTGTTCATGGACTGTGGGTGGTGCAGGTTTTAAACAGGGTGTGGATGGGGATAACCGTTTCGCCGTTTTCGCTGATCCACAGATGCCTTAAGGGTTTTAAGCCCATTAACCGCGGTTGTCCCCTTAAGTTTCCACAGGGTTGTCCACAGCTCCCTGTTAATAAGGTAGGAGTGTGCGGGATCAGGAGTCCCGTTGCTGCTGTTTGATCCGGTTGGTGAGCTCGGTGACCTGGTTGTAAATCACGCGGCGCTCGGCCATCAGCTCGCGGATCTTGCGGTCGGCATGGATGACAGTGGTGTGGTCGCGGCCACCGAGTTCCTGGCCGATCTTCGGCAGTGACATGTCCGTCAGCTCACGGCAGAGGTACATGGCGATCTGACGGGCAGTGACCAGGGTGCGTGTCCGCGACTTGCTGCAAAGCTCCTCCATGCTGAGCTTGAAGTAGTCGGCCGTCTGCGTGAGGATCTGGCTCGAGGTGATTTCCTGGGCGCCATCGTCCGTGATGAGGTCCTTCAGGACCATCTCTGCGAGGGCGACGTCCACGGCCTCCCGGTTGAGGCTTGCAAACGCCGTCACCCGGATCAGGGCACCCTCGAGTTCGCGGATGTTGCTGGAGATCTTGGAGGCGATGTATTCAAGGGCATCATCGGGTGCCGAAAGCCCTTCGCTGAGGGCCTTCTTCCGGAGGATGGCGATGCGGGTTTCGAGTTCGGGAGGCTGGATGTCTGTCAGGAGGCCCCACTCAAAGCGGGACTTCATCCGGTCCTCGAATCCTGCCAACAGCTTGGGCGGCTGGTCCGAGGTGATCACCACCTGCTTGTTGTTGTTATGGAGCGAGTTGAATGTGTGGAAGAACTCCTCCAGCGTCCGGTCCTTGCCGGCAAGGAACTGGATGTCGTCAATAAGCAGCACATCCACGTTCCGGTACGTGGTCTTGAAGCTGGCACCTTCGTCGTCGCGGATGGAGTTGATGAAGTCGTTGGTGAATTCCTCGGAGTTCACGTAGCGGACCCGGATTCCGCTGTAGAGCCGGCGGGCATAGTGGCCGATGGCGTGCAGCAGGTGCGTCTTGCCCAGTCCGGAATCGCCGTAGATGAACAGCGGGTTGTAAGCCTTGGCTGGCGCTTCCGCCACAGCGACAGCTGCAGCATGGGCAAACCGGTTGGATGAACCGATAACGAAAGTGTCAAACACGTACTTGGGATTCAGCCTGCCGAATTCGTGGGATGTGCTTGGCAGCATCGGCTGCGGTTTCTGTTCTATCAGCTGATCGGACGCAAAGGACGGCTCGACGACGAGTTCGGGCTCCACGTGGATGGGAACCAAATCGGTGTCCACGTCGATGGCGCAACGGATGTCTTCGGAAAAGACGTTGTGGAGGGCGTCGTCCAGAGCGTCCTTGACCTGCGTCTGCAGGACCTCACGGGTGAGTTCATTGGGGACAGCCACCAGCAGGGTTGAACCGATCAGGCCCTGGGCCTGGGCCAGGATGACGAAGCCCCGCTGCCTGGGTGTGACGCGGTCGTCCTGCTCCAGCAGGGTGACAACGCGGCGCCAGGAACTTCCGACAGTATTGGCGTGGTTGGCTTCGTCTACTGTCATCAAAAAGTTCCTCAAAACTTGCTTGCCTGCATTATCTGCAGCCCCAAGTCCGGAACCAGGATGCTGGCCCAGCTTAATCCACAGGGTTATGCACAGTCCGTGGATAATCGGCTACTGAGCCACTCTAGGGGATCAAAACGCCAGAAGATAGCTGGGAAGTAGCTTGTGGATAATTACACCGTTGTGGTTCGAAAACAGCCGTTGTGAGCCAGTTCATCCACAGGGTGTGGAGGGCGCTTAAGCACAGCTGGGGACAGGCATCCCGGCCCGTGTCGGTTTGACTCGAGGGTGCATTTTGCCCTAACGTTGTGAAGTCCTTTGTGTCCGCTTTTTGGCCCCATCTTGACGTCTCAACGCACAGCGTTCGAGCAGCCGGGGAAGCGTGCATATACAAAACTTAGCGTCGGCCAGTTCTTCCCCTTGATCGGGTGGGCGCACCTTTGATCCACTGGAGTAACTAACGTGAGCAAGCGGACTTTTCAGCCGAATAACCGCCGTCGAGCCAAGAAGCACG
>Ga0105246_10001948_pt1 | contig 12433 bp, 11 predicted proteins | sample KBSM64metaG_FD_99694 | JGI IMG/M metagenome (GOLD analysis project Ga0105246, IMG submission 99694) | Miscanthus rhizosphere microbial communities from Kellogg Biological Station, Michigan, USA - KBS M6-4 metaG | ecosystem: Host-associated > Plants > Roots > Rhizosphere > Soil | place...
GCGAAGAAGTTTCTGTACGCGGCCTCCACGTCCCGCAGGGACTGCTGCAGAACAACCGACGAGACCTCACCCAGCCAGGACCGCTCCACCGTCTGCTTCGCCTCGGTAATCAGCCTCTTCGACCGGCGATCGTACGAACACACGACATCCCCTGTCGCCGGGAACGTCCGTTCCCCACCCCACCCCTCGTGACCGCAACGTCCGGCTCCCTCATGGCCGCACCGTCCGGCTCCGCCGAAACGACACAGCGACGCTCCGCGCCGCAATCACGAGATTCGCTTCACCACCGGGCTGAAGCCCGATGCACTGCGAATGAAACTCGGTAGCTCCACCGAGTAACTCCCTCAGTGGACACGCGAACGAGGGCCCGGGTCGGTGACCCGGGCCCTCTTGCCGTCATGTCGTCGTCATGGCGTCACCAGCTGACGGCGTCGTCCATCGACTGCTGCCAGTAGGTGACCTTCAGCGAGTTGTCGACGTACACGCCCTTCGCGGGCAGCGACGGGTGCGCGGCCGAGCCCACGCTCCCGCTCATGGAGCGACCCTGGAAGTAGACGGTCAGGGACTTCGCGATGTAGCCGTTCCCGCCGCTGCCGTCGGTGGCGGACAGGTTCACGGAGGCGTAGCCGGACTCGCCCGGCTGGAGGGTGACGACTGCCTGCGGCTTCGAGTCCTCGATGACCGGGGGCACGGACTGGGCCTCCTCGCCGAAGCGGGCGGCCGGGTATCCGTAGAGGTAGCAGGTCCTGCTGCCCGTGTTGGTCACGGTGAGCAGCATGTGGTTCACGGGGCGGTTCAGCGGAGCCGCGACCGTCTTGGTGTTGGACCCCTCGCAGGTGACCGGCCGCCCGGAGGAGCCCGGCGCCTTCGACGGGGAGGTGTGCGTGGTGGACCCCGGGGTGGCGGTGGCGGGCTTGGCGCCCGGGGAGCCCGAAGAGCCCGAAGACGATCCTGCGGAGGAAGAGGAGGAGCCCGCGGAGGAGTTGGAGCCGGAGCCGGACGAGGAACCGCCGGAGGAAGAGGCGCCGGCAGAGGAGGTCGCGGTCCTGGTGGCGGCCGCGGAGGCGCCCTCGTCGCGAGTGCCGGTTCCGTTGTTGCACGCGGTCAGCGAGAGCGTGCCGAGAACCACGGTCGCTGCGGCGCCGACGAAACGGATGCGGGAGGTGCGGAAGTTGAACATGTGACTGTGCCCCTTCGGTGTTCGGTGGCGGTGGTGATTGGATGACCGAAGCTTGTGAGGCGATCCGTCCCAACCGCCACGCATGGCGGGCAGTTGGGGACGCTGGAACGCCGAAACGCGTTCTGACCAGGGGGAATGCAGTGCTCCTGGAACGCGTGACTGGAACACGGGGGAATACGGAGGGGTGGGGAAACGGGTGTCGGAGGCGAGCGAGGCCGCGGAGACCGAGGCGTTCGCACGGCAGTTGCGCGAGCTCAAGGACCGCTCCGGGCTCAGCTACGGGACGCTGGCCAAGCGGCTGCACATGAGTACGTCGACCCTGCACCGCTACTGCAACGGCACCGCGGTGCCGGTCGAGTACGCGCCGGTGGAGCGCCTCGCCAGGGTCTGCCGGGCGACGCCGCAGGAACTGGTGGAGCTGCACCGGCGCTGGATCCTGGCGGACGCGACGCGAGGACGCAGGACGGAACAGACAGAAGCCGTCGAGACGGTGGATCCCGGCCCGGCGGCATCACACGGGCGCGAGGGGAACGAGAGCGAGGGCGGGGGCGAGAGCGAGGGCGGGGGGAAGCGCGAGGGCACGATCGACGACGGTGAGCCGGTGGTCGTCGACGCACCGCGCGAGCCCACACCGCCCGGCCGTCCACATCGTCGCCGTACCGTCCTGATCGCCTCCGTCGCCGTGGCCGCCGTACTGGGAGCCGTGGCGCTCACCGTGCGTCCGGGCTTCGGCGGTGGGAACGACGCAGCGGGCCGGCAGGAGGTCGGTGCCGGTGCCGGCGTCACGACCAGCGGCGCTGCGGACACCGGGAAGCCCTCGGCCACCCCGCCCCCGAGCGCGCAGGGACACAAGCCTTCCGGGCCCGCCTCCGCCACCGCGTCCGGGGCGGCCGGGTCCGGCAAGGGCCCGGCGCGGTCCACCGGCGGCTCCGCCACCGGCGCCGTCCCGCTCACCGTCGGCACCCGGCCCTATGTCTACGACAACCCGTGCAGCCAGCACTTCCTCGTCGACAGCGAACCCGCGCAGGTAGGCCCGCCGGCGAGCGAGCAGGACGCCCCGCGCTGGGCCGCCGCGTACGGGGCGGTGTCCTCGGACGCGCAGGAGGTGGCCCTCACGGTGCAGGGCACCGGCGCTGAGACCGTCGTACTGGAGGCGCTGCACGTGCGCGTCCTCAGCAAGGGCGCGCCGCTCGCCTGGAACGACTACTCGATGGGCGTCGGCTGCGGCGGTGGGGTCGAGACCAAGTCGTTCGACGTCGATCTCGACAACGGCAGTCCCACGGTGACCGTCAAGGGCGGTCAGCGCGACTTCCCGTACAAGGTCAGCGAGTCCGACCCGGAGGTCTTCTACGTCGTCGCCCACACCAAGGCCCACGACGTCCGCTGGGATCTCACCCTGGACTGGTCCAGCGGCAGCCGCCGCGGCACCGTCCGCATCGACAACTCCGGCACCGCGTTCCGCACCAGCGCCGGCGCGGGCCGCCCGGGCTACGACTACCCGCTGGGCGGCAGCGAGTGGATCAAACGGGAGAGCTGAGCGTCAATCGGGAGAGTGACCGTCAATCCGGCAGAGTTGAAGCCCAATCAGGAAAGTTGCCGGTCAATCGGGAGGTAAAGGGTTCGGCATCGTCGATTCAACGGTCTTGAACTGTGCATGACTCGTTCGATGGGATGCGCGAAGACCACTTCGGGATCACTCCGTGAGACCGAGCCGTTCGCGAACCCGTTTCGCGAACCCACTTCGTGAGACTCCGAATCCAGGGGGATTCATGCACATAGCCCGTATCGGGCTGGGCGTCGCGGCTGCCACGTCCGTCGCCGCCCTCGCGGTCACCGCACTGGGGACCGCCGCGCCCGCCGCCGTACCGCACACCCTGGCGGTACCGGCCGTCGCCGGGCACACCCTGGTCCACGGCGTGAGCAGCCCGCTGACCAGCGAGCAGTGCCAGGCCAAGTGGCACATCAACTGCTACACCCCGCTCCAGTACCGCAAGGCGTACGACCTGAACGCCCTCTACCGCAAGGGCGTCACGGGCAAGGGCCGCACGATCGTCATCGTCGACTCGTACGGTTCCCCGACCGTCCAGCACGACCTGGACGTCTACAGCAGGCAGTTCGGTCTGCCCAGCACCAAGGTGAAGGTGGTCAAGTGGGGGCACGTCCCCGCCTTCGACCCCACGAACAAGGACATGACGGGCTGGGCCGGCGAGACCACCCTGGACGTCGAGATGGCGCACGCGGTGGCCCCCGCCGCCAAGATCGTCGTGGTGGAGACGGCCGTCTCCGAGACCGAGGGCACCACCGGTCTGCCGGAGATGATGGACGCCGAGAAGTACCTGATCGACCACAACGTCGGCGACGTCATCAGCCAGAGCTTCGGCGCCACGGAGAACACCTTCCCCGGTTTCAGCAGGGGCGACTTCTCCAGCATCAAGAAGCTGCGGTACGCCTTCCAGGACGCGAACCGCAAGAAGGTGACCGTGCTGGCGGCCTCCGGTGACGGCGGCGCGACCGACATGAAGGCCGACGGCACGACGTACTACAAGAAGCGCGTCAACTCCTGGCCCTCCTCGGACCCGCTGGTCACCTCGATCGGCGGCACCCAGCTCCACCTGAACGACAAGGGCGACCGCGTCAAGCCGGACAGCGTCTACAACGACTACGGCTCCGGCGGTGGCGGCCAGTCCCACGTGTTCACCCGCCCGTCCTTCCAGAACGGCGTGAAGAGCAAGGTCGGCACCCGCCGTGGCACCCCGGACATCTCGATGACCGCGGCGGTCAACGGCGGCGCCTGGGTCTACTCCAGCTACGACCCGACCGCCGTCGGCTGGGACGTCAGCGGCGGCACCAGCGAGGCCACCCCGCTCTTCTCGGGCATCGTCGCCCTTGCCGACCAGGTGGCCGGCCACCGGGTGGGCAACATCCAGAAGGCTCTGTACGACCTCTACGCCCACAACGCCAAGGCCAACGGCGTCGTCGACGTCAACGACGGCACGAACAACTCCTACCAGGGCGTGACCGGCTACAAGGCGGTCAACGGCTACGACCTCGCCACCGGCGTGGGCACCGTGGACGCCCTCAAGTTCGTCCCAGCCCTCGCGAAGGCGAGCAGCCGCGGCTGACACCTCGCACACGACGCGGACGGCCCGGGTTCCGTACCGGGCCGTCCGTGTCGTTCGTCCGGTCCGGGGCTCACGCCACCCCGAGAAAGTGCAGCACCGCAAGCACCCGCCGGTGGTCCGCGTCCGCCTTCGGCAGGTCGAGCTTGGCGAAGATGTTGTTGATGTGTTTGGCCACCGCGCTCTCGCTGACCACGAGTTGTTCGGCTATGCCGGCGTTGGAGCGGCCGCCCGCCATCAGTTCCAGGACCTCGCGTTCCCGGGGGGTGAGGCGGTCCAGCGGGTCACTGTGGCGGCGTACCAGCAGCTGGGAGACCACCTGCGGGTCGAGGGCGGTGCCGCCCGCGGCCACCCGGCGCAGGGTGGCCGCGAACTCCTCGACGTCCGCGACCCGTTGCTTGAGCAGATAGCCGATGCCGGAGGTGTTGGCCGAGAGCAGATCGGTGGCGTACCGCTCCTCGACGTACTGGGAGAGGAGCAGTACGGCGGTCTGCGGCCACTGGCGTTTGACGACCAGCGCGGCCCGCACTCCTTCGTCCGTGAAGCCGGGGGGCATGCGGACGTCCACCACCGCGATGTCCGGCCGGTGCTCCTCCACCGCCGCCAACAGCGCCTCCGCGTCGCCCACTTCGGCGACCACCTCGAAGCCCGCCATCTCCAGCACCCTGACCACGCCGATCCGGAGCAGTACGGAATCCTCGGCGATCACGGCACGCACGGCAGCTCCACGGTGATGACGGTCGGCCCCCCGGCGGGGCTGTCGACCGACAGCGTGCCATCGACGGAGGCGACCCGCTTGGCCAGCCCCGGAAGGCCGCTGCCGCCACCGAGTTCGGCGCCGCCTCGACCGTCGTCCCGGATGACGACGAGCAGGTACGCCCCGGCCCGCTCCACCGTGACCTCCGCCTCGGACGCCTCCGCGTGCTTCACCACGTTGGTGAGCGCTTCGGAGACGACGAAGTAGGCCACGGACTCGATCGTGGGCGACAGCCGGGCCGTCAGGTCTACCGTCACCCGCACCGGTATCGGCGCCCGGGCGGCGAGGCCGGAGAGCGCGGCGTCGAGGCCGCGGTCCTCCAGAACGGCCGGATGCAGCCCCCGTACCAGACCGCTCAGTTCCTCGATCGCCTCCTTCGCCTCCCGGTGTGCCTCGTCGATCACACGGCGGGCGTCCTCGGGCAGGTCATCCAGGGCGGCCTTGGCGATCCCCAGGTTCACAGCCAGGGAGACCAGCCGCTGCTGGGCGCCGTCGTGCAGGTCCCGCTCGATGCGCCGCCGTTCGGCGTCGACGACGTCCACGAGACCTGCCCGGCTCTCGGTCAGCGCCTCGACCCGGCGCTCCAGTTGCTCGGCCCGGCTGGGGCCGAGCAGGTCGGTCGCGATGCGCGTGTCCAGCCGGGTGAGGGCGCCGGACAGCCACGCCGCCAGGTAGAGCAGGGCGATTCCGGCAGCCGTGAGGCACGTCGCCCAGGTCGTGTACCCGGGGTGACCGGTGCGCCAGTCCAGCGATACGAGCCAGATCCACACGTAGGTGGATGCGGCGGCGGCCGCGGCGGCCCAGGTCAGCAGCACCAGGATCGCCGCAAGGGACACGAGCGGCCCGTCCAGCAGGTGGTACAGGAGCTGCCGCCGCCCGGCCGGGGACCGCAACCACGCGCGCAACCGGGGCGGCCGTCCCTCATAGGGCGATGGGATGTCCACGCCCAGCCGGGTGCGGAAGCGGGCGTGCTGTGCCCGGGTCAGCAGCGGCCCGGCGAGCACGACGGCGCCGAACCCCACGGCCACCTGGAGCAGGACCGCCCATGCCGACACCGGATTGAAGGCGGTCCACGGCAGGGCCATGACGGCCAGGACGCCGAACTGAATGAGCAGGCCGGTGGCGAGGAAGGCGGTCTGGCGTCCGGTCCCTCGGAACGGTCGCAGGAGCAGCCTCTGCAGGAGGTTGACGGTGTGCATTGGAAAAACGCTACGTGCCAGGTCAGCGGCGGTCCATGGTGTGTGTGCCCGGCTGGGGGTGCAACTAGTACCACCCCCGGAACGGACAGCTGCGTTACTGACTGTGATCGCCGCGTGGCGAAGGCTGGAGGCCGTGAAGGAGAGCCGGAAACGCGAGGAGTCGGATCCCATGAGCATGCTGATCGTCCGTCAGGAGCAGGTTGTCAGCCCCGAGTTGGCGTTACCGGGCGTCCGCCGCCGATACCGCCGGTACCGCACGGAGCATGTCCTCGTAGGCTGCGGCCTGGCCCTGCTGCCCTGGCTGGTCGTGCTGGCGAAGGGCCTGCCCGGCACCGCCGTCGCCGCGCACTGGAACACCGCCTGGGTGGGCCTGGACGCCCTGGAGGCGACGGGCCTGATCGCCACGGGACTGCTGGCCGCCCGCGGCCACCACCTGCACGCGCTCACGGCCTCCGCCACCGCGACCCTGCTGGTGGTCGACGCCTGGTTCGACACGATGACGGCGGCCCCGGGCGGGGACCAGCTCTCGGCGCTGGTCATGGCGTTCGGGGCGGAGCTGCCGCTGGCAGCGGTGTGCGGGGTGCTGGCGGTGCGGGGGCTCGCCCGCCGCACCGCCTGACAGGCCGGACGGATGCGCGCCCCCACCTCGGACCGCCGTCAGCCGTCGCTGCGGACGTCCGTACGTGAGACCGCCAGATAGCCGACGAAGCCGAGGATGGCGACCGTCCAGGACAGGGTGACCGGGCCCAGCCCCAGGGCCAGCCCGCCCCGGTTGTGGCCCACGGCCATCCAGTCGGCGACGGAGGCCCCGAGCGGACGGGTGATGACGTACGCCGCCCAGAAAGCGGCGACCGCGTTCAGGCCGCCCCAGCGGTGGGCGACGGCCGGGACGGCGATGGCGGCGGCGTACACGACGGCCGAACCGAGGTAGCCGAGACCGATCGTGGCGGTGAGGTCGCCCGCGGCCGTGCCGAGGGCGAAGGTGGCGAGGACCGCCGCCCAGTAGAAGGCCTCGCGGCGCCGGGTGTGGATGCTGTGGATGGAGAGGGTGCCCTCGCTGCGGTACCAGAGGACGAAGACGGCGGCCAGCGCCACCATGAAGAACGGCGTCGAGACCAGGTACGGCACCCCGAGACCGACGTGCAGCACATCGGCGGCCATCGTGCCGAAAACGCTGACCACCACGATCGCCGTCCAGTAGATCCAGGCGACGTACCGGCGCACGGCGAACTGCACCGCCAGGGCGGCCACGAACGCGAGGCCGCCGACGCCCACCGCGGGGATCGGGCCGAGCAGGTGCGCCAGCCAGTCGGAGGCCGTCTCGCCCATGCCGGTGGTCAGCACCTTGATGATCCAGAAGTAGACGGTCACCTCCGGCACCTTGCTCGCCGCGTGCCGTACGCGGCTCGCGTGCCGCGAGGGCTGCGCGGGCCGGTTGGGGGTGAGGTGATCTGTCGTCATGGCAGGCACGATGACATGGCGAACAGCCGTCGCCACAGGCCCCTTTGCCAGAGTTTTGGCGCTTGTAGTCCACGAGTTGCCCGAAGCCCGACCGAGCCTGAAAGCAACCTGAACGGGAGGACAGACACGCTGGTCAGAGGCGTACGGCGGGTGATAGAGGGACCGTGGGGCGGTCCGTCAGCCGTCAGCCGGCGTCCGCCCGCCCGGCACGTCCTCCAGGCCCGTCGCCCGCCCCTCCTCGTCCCACCGGACCACCAGGACGCGCTCCACCGCCTCGCGGTCGAGGGGTCCGAACACGTGCGGGAACAGGGTGCCCTCGGCGACTCCCGGCGGCGGCGCGGGATCCGCCGCCTCCCATACGCACTTCGCGGTCAGCCGTGCCTCGTCGAGCAGCAGCACGAGCAGCGGGCGGGGAGCGCTGCCGTAGAACGCGTCGACGACTTTGAGCGTGGTCGCCTCGTCGGGGGAGCAGTGGACGAAACCGTCCTTGACCAGGGAGGCTGGGGCGTAGGGCCGGTCGGGACCGGCGTTCCACTCGGCGCTCGACACGACGTGATAGATCATGGACCGGTTATACCCCAGCGCCGCGCCTCGACCTGTGCTACCGTGATAAAAGTGGCAGTTTTGGTTACCAGAGGCTTTTGAGTGCTCTTCGACCTTCCGTCGACGAGCGCTCTTTTTTGTTCCGAGGGTAAATCGTTGCTGCGACGCCGGGACCGCAAGGTGCGGACCCGGGCACTGCCCTCAAGGGAGATTCAATATGGCATCTGGCACCGTGAAGTGGTTCAACGCGGAAAAGGGCTTCGGCTTCATCGAGCAGGACGGTGGCGGCGCTGACGTGTTCGCCCACTACTCGAACATCGCCACCTCCGGCTTCCGCGAGCTTCAGGAGGGCCAGAAGGTTACCTTCGACGTGACGCAGGGCCAGAAGGGCCCGCAGGCCGAGAACATCGTTCCCGCCTGACGCTGACGCGTACGCACGACGTGGCTGGGGCCCGCACTCTTTGGGTGCGGGCCCCGGCTCGTTGCGTTTTTCCGCACGCCGCCCGGGTCTCCGCCGCATCCTTCACTTCAAGTTCTTCATCCGTTTCCTTCGGTTTCTTCGGCTCCTTCTTGCGAATCCTCATGCGGTCCGTCCGCCGGGAGGCATTCCTCGATACGTGCCGCATCGAGGAGGTTCCCGCATGAACCGCACAGCTCGCACGAACACTCGCACGAACACTCGCGCCAACAAGAGACCCACCCGTCCCCATACGGGTCGGGGTCGCCCCGCCGCGTCCGGCGGTGAGTTCGCACTGCCCGTCACCCACACCCCGGCGCTGCCGCCCGTCGAGGACTTCTCCGAACTCGACATGCCGGGGCGTCTGTTGACGACGCTCGGCGCCGAAGGCGTCACCGCGCCGTTCCCGATCCAGGCCGCGACGCTGCCGAACTCTCTCGCAGGCCGGGACGTGCTGGGCCGCGGCCGCACCGGCTCGGGCAAGACGCTCGCCTTCGGCCTCGCCCTGCTGGCCAGGACCGCGGGGCAGCAGGCCGAGCCCCGGCAGCCGCTGGCCCTCGTCCTCGTACCCACCAGGGAGCTCGCCCAGCAGGTCACCGACGCGCTCACGCCGTACGCCCGCGCGCTGCGGCTGCGGCTCGCGACCGTGGTCGGCGGGCTGTCGATCGGCCGCCAGGCGGGCGCACTGCGCTCCGGAGCCGAGGTCGTCGTGGCGACGCCCGGCCGGCTCAAGGACCTCATAGACCGTGGCGACTGCCGCCTCGACCGGGTCGCGATCACGGTCCTGGACGAGGCCGACCAGATGGCCGACATGGGCTTCATGCCGCAGGTGACCGCCCTGCTCGACCAGGTGCGCCCGGGAGGTCAGCGGCTGCTGTTCTCGGCGACGCTGGACCGCAACGTGGACCGTCTCGTCCGCACGTATCTCCACGACCCCGTCGTCCACTCCGTGGACCCGTCCGCGGGCGCCGTCACCACGATGGACCACCACGTGCTGCACGTGGAGGACGAGGACAAGCACGCCACCACGACCGAGATCGCCGCCCGTGACGGGCGGGTGATCATGTTCCTGGACACCAAGCACGCGGCGGACCGGCTCGCCAAGAAGCTGCTGGCCGTCGGCGTGCGCGCGGCGGCACTGCACGGCGGCAAGTCGCAGAACCAGCGCACCCGGACCCTGGCCCAGTTCAAGGACGGCCACGTCAGCGTGCTGGTGGCCACCAACGTGGCGGCGCGCGGCATCCACGTCGACAACCTCGACCTCGTCGTCAACGTCGACCCGCCCGGCGACCACAAGGACTATCTGCACCGTGGCGGCCGTACCGCACGCGCCGGCGAGTCCGGCACCGTCGTCACGCTGGTCCTGCCCCACCAGCGCCGCGAGGTGTCCCGTCTGATGGCCGACGCCGGGATCACCCCGCGAACCACCCGGGTCCGCTCGGGCGAGGCCGAACTGAGCCGTATCACCGGCGCCCAGACCCCGTCGGGCGTGCCCGTCGTCCTCACTCCGCCGGCCGCGGAGAGCCGCCCGGCGCGTACGGGGGGTCCCGCCCCGCGGGCACGGCGCAGCCGCCCCGCCCAGCAGGGCCGCCGCCGCTCCCCGGCCAAGGGCGCGGGCGGCGCCAAGGGGAACGGCCGCTGAGACCGGCGCCCGGGACGCTCCGGCGTCCCGGGCGGTGCGGAGGGCTGCTACTTCAGCCCGATGGCCGCACAGTCCGCCGCGTACTTCGCGGTGCAGATGTCCTTGACGGTGTAGACGCCGTCCTTGATCACCGTGGACTTGATGTTGTTCTTGGTGAGGGCGACCACGGGGACCAGCATCGCCGGTATCGCCTTCTGGGTCGGGCTGTCGATCGAGTCCTGGGTCAGCGCGTCGAACTCGAGGCTCTTGCCCTGCACCTTGTCCACCGCCATTTCCGCGGCGTTGGTCGCCTCCAGCAGGAACGACTTGTACACGGTCATCGTCTGCTCGCCCGCGACGATCCGCTGCACCGCGTCCAGGTTGGCGTCCTGCCCGGTGACCAGCGGCATCCTGGTGGCGCCCGCCGACTTCAGCGCGTCGATGACGGCGCCTGCCATGCCGTCGTTCGCCGAGTAGACCGCGGCAATGTTGCCGAGCCCGACGGACTGGATGGCCTTCGTCATGTTCGCCTTGGCGACCGAGGGCAGCCACTTGTCGGTGTCGTACGACTTGACGATGTTCACCCGGCCCTTCAGCTCGCTGAGCGCGCCCTCCTTGAAGCGGGCCGTGTTCGGGTCGCCGGGGTCGCCGTTCATCATGACGACCTTGCTGGAGGCGGCCTTCTCGCCGAGCGCGTCGGTGATGGCGCGGCCCTGCACCTCGCCGACGAGCTCGTTGTCGTGCGAGACATACGCGTCGATCGGCCCCTGGGCGAGCCGGTCGTACGCGATCACGGGTATCCCGGCGTCCTTGGCCTTCTGCACATCCGTCGCGATGGCCTTGGCGTCCACCGCATCCACCAGAATGACGTCGACCTTGGCGTCGATCATGTCCGCGAACTGCGAGCTCTGCTTGCCCACGCTCGCACCGGCGTTGGCGTAACGGACCTTGCCCTTGCCGTGCGTAAGGGACGCGACGCGCTCCTTGATCAGGGGATGGTCGAACTTCTCGAACCGCGCCGTGTCCGTGTCGGGCAGCAACAGCCCCACCGTCATGTCGTCGCCCTTCTTCGGGCTCGCGGAACTGCTGCTCCCACCGACGCTGTCGATGACACCGCACGAGGAGAGGAGGAGGGCCGAGGCGGAGGCGAGCACGGGGACGACGGCGATTCGACGCACGCCGGTTCTGCGGGGGGTGTGAAGCATCACTTGCAGGGTGCCTTCCGGGCAGTGGAGGAGCGGACCACCGGGTGAAGCAGAAGCCAACGGGTCCGTGGAGACCACGTCAAGACATCCGGTTGTCATCCCTTCAACTTCATACGGAATCTCCTCATGAGGGTGGGGGATTCGGCCAGGCTCTCGGCCCACTGGCGAGGCGGGCGGGATGGTATCCCCAGAGATACTATCTTTGGGGATACCATCTCTGGCGGGAGTCTCTCCATGCGTCGCTTCATCGGGCGGGATCGCGAGCTGAAGGTGCTCGGCAAGGCCCTCCAGGCTGTTCACGATGCCGTCGGGTCGGCGAGACCGGGGCAGTGCATCCTCATGCGGGGAAGGCGTCGGGTCGGCAAGTCCAGCCTCGTCGAGGAGTTCCTCCGGCGCGCCGAGACGCCGTGCGTCTTCTTCACCGCCGCGGGCGGCACGGCGCAGGACGAACTGTCGGAGCTGCTCGACGCCGTCGCCAGATCCACCCTGCCGGAGCGTGGACTGTTCTCGGAGGAGACACCGGGGCAGTGGAACGCGGCGTTCAGGCTGCTCGCGGAGGTCCTGCCCGACGACACCCCCAGCGTCGTCGTCATCGATGAGGTTCCGTATCTCATGGACCGCATCGACGCCTTCGAGGGCATGCTTCAGCGGGCATGGGACCGGCTGCTCAGCCGCAAGCCCGTGCTCCTCCTCCTCGTCGGATCCGATCTGTCGATGATGGAGGCACTGAACAGCTACGACCGCCCCTTCCACCAGCGGGGCCGGGAAATGATCGTGGGACCGCTGAACCCTGCTGACATCGGCGAGATGCTCGGCCTGTCACCGGCAGCCGCCTTCGACGCCGCTCTGATCACAGGGGGTCTCCCCCTGATCTGCGCCGAGTGGCGGACC
>Ga0105246_10001949_pt1 | contig 12432 bp, 10 predicted proteins | sample KBSM64metaG_FD_99694 | JGI IMG/M metagenome (GOLD analysis project Ga0105246, IMG submission 99694) | Miscanthus rhizosphere microbial communities from Kellogg Biological Station, Michigan, USA - KBS M6-4 metaG | ecosystem: Host-associated > Plants > Roots > Rhizosphere > Soil | place...
CCGGCTGTGGGAATTAACCATTGAGTGACCTTATCGCTCTACTCCCGCGCTGGCGAGGAGCAGACCGATCAAGCGCCTGAACAGCATCTTCAAGGACTACCTTGCAGGCGACAGCCGGGACCAGCTTGTCAGGCGCAAGCTGGTGGCTTCGCTCTACACCCAACCGACCAGCCTCGCGAACGGCGCACTCGCCGGCATCGCCACGGCCAGCACGGCCGCCTGGATTACACGCGAGCCTTTGATCGTCTGGTGCGCAGCGACCCTCGTCACGGTCGCCATCTGCCGGGTCGCCGCAGCCTACTGGCTCACCAGAAATGGTGACGCCGAGCAGCGCGACGAGCATGTGCTGGAAGTCGTGTTCGAGGTGGGCGCCCTGACCTATGCCCTGTGCGTCGGGATGATGGGTGCGCTCACCCTCGCGGTCGGCGACAGGGCGCACCTGCCGACGCTCATCGTCAGCTATGCCCTGGTCTATGGCGTAGGGATCGCTGCCCGCAACGCCGGGCGGCCGATAATGGCTATCGGCCAGTTGCTGTTGTCGAGCTTGCCGATCCTGGCCGTCAGTCTCGCGCTTGGCGGCCCGGTGCTCTATGTGCTCGCGGGCATCGTCGTGTTCATGCTTTTTGGCATGGTTTCGATCACGATGAACGTGTTCCATGTGCTGCGCGAGCAGATCCTCGCCGCCGACACCAGCGCCAACCTGGCCGAACAGATGCGTGAGCAGGCGCGCACCGACGTAGTTACCGGCCTGCTCAACCGGGCCGGCCTGAACCATGATCTTGTCGAGCTGCTGATGCGGCTGCCGAACGGCTGCAAGCTGGCCTTGTTCTGGCTCGACCTCGACCGCTTCAAGGAAGTCAACGACACGCTCGGCCACGCCATCGGCGACGGGGTGCTGGCCGAAGTCGCCCGCCGCCTGGCCGACATCGCTCCCGAGGGGGCAACGATCGCGCGCTTCGGCGGCGACGAGTTCATCGCCGCCTGCATCGTCGACAATCGCGGCGAGTGCGAGCAGTTGGCCAGCGCGATCATCGGCGATCTCTCGCGGCCCTTCCGCATCGACGGCAACCGCATCGGTTGCGGCGCTTCGATGGGCGTGGCGCTGCTGCCCGACGACGGTCCCGACATCGAAACCGTGATGCAGAGCGCCGATCTGGCGCTTTACCACGCCAAGGTCGGCGGCCGGAACCAGCTCAGGTTCTTCGACCCGGCGATGACCCGCGACCTGGTGCGCAAGAAGGAGATCGAGACCGAGCTGCGCGCGGCGATCCGCAAGGACGAGCTGTCGATCTTCTTCCAGCCGATCGTCGACCTGAAGACCGGCAAGATCCGCACCTTCGAGGCGCTGGTGCGCTGGTTCCACCCGGAAAAGGGCGAGCTGCGACCGGACGAGTTCATCCCGGTGGCGGAAGAGACCGGTGTCATCATCACGCTCGGCAACTGGATCACCTCGCAAGCCGCCAAAGCGGCGGCGCAGTGGCCCGATGACGTCACCATCGCGGTCAACCTCTCGCCGATCCAGATTCGCGCTCCGGGAGCCGCGCTCGGTATCCTCAACGCGATCCGCGACGCCGGGCTGCCGCCGCACCGGCTCGAGCTCGAAGTGACCGAAAGCCTGTTCATCGAAGACAGCGAGCACACCGCCCGCTTCATGGAAGAGCTCGCCGGGCACGGCGTGCGTTTCGCGCTCGACGATTTCGGGACGGGGTATTCCTCGCTCGGCTACATCAACCAGTTCCCCTTCAAGAAGATCAAGGTCGACCGCAGCTTCGTCTCGGGCCCCAACATCGGTCGCAAGAGCGACGCGATCATTCGCGCCGTCGCCGAGATGGGCTCGACGCTGGAGATGGAGATCGTCGCCGAGGGCCTCGAGACGATCGAGCAGGTCGAAGCGGTGCGAAGCGCGGGATGCACGCTCGGCCAAGGCTATTACTTCAGCCGCGCGGTGCCCGATTTCCTCGCTGCCATGCTGTTGGCTCAGGAACGGGACGGCACCCGCGACACCGGTGCGCGCCTCGCGGGGTGATGGTCGCAAACGGCAGGGACTCGACCTCCGCCGCCCGCCCTAACTGCTATTGCGAACTGATTGCAAAGATAGTTGCTGGCCCGGCGATTTTGGCGGTTGCCTTGCCCCGGCGGCGGGCCTAGGGCGGCCCCCGCAATCGGGCACGGCCTCCTTCCGCGTGGGCGCGGTGGCGGTGCTCCGGACCGGCAGCGCCCGCGCAGCGTAAGGAATATCGCTCTCCCATGGCTCGCAGGAAGATCGCCCTCGTCGGCGCCGGCATGATCGGCGGCACTCTCGCCCACCTCGCCGCGAAGAAGGAACTGGGCGACATCGTCCTGTTCGACATCATGGAGGGCATCCCCCAGGGCAAGGCGCTCGACCTCAGCCAGTGCGGCCCGATCGAGGGCTTCGACGCGAAGATCACCGGCTCGAACGATTACAAGGATATCGCAGGCGCGGACGTCATCATCGTCACCGCCGGCGTCGCCCGCAAGCCGGGCATGAGCCGCGACGACCTGCTCGGCATCAACCTCGGCGTGATGAAGGCGGTCGGCGAAGGCATCAGCAAGAACTGCCCTGGCGCGTTCGTGATCTGCATCACCAACCCCTTGGACGCGATGGTCTGGGCGCTGCGCGAATTCTCAGGGCTGCCGCATAACAAGGTCGTCGGCATGGCCGGCGTTCTCGACAGCGCGCGCTTCGCCACTTTCCTCGCCTGGGAGTTCGGGGTCTCGGTGCGCGACGTGAACGCGTTCGTCCTCGGCGGCCACGGCGATTCCATGGTCCCGGTGACCAGCTACACCACCATCAGCGGCATCTCGGTCGACGACCTCGTCAAGATGGGCAAGTCGAGCCAGGCGAAAATCCACGAAATCGTCACGCGCACCCGCGGCGGCGGCGGCGAGATCGTCGGCCTGCTCAAGACGGGCAGCGCCTACTACGCCCCCGCGACCAGCGCGATCGCGATGGCCGAAGCCTACCTCGGCGACCAGAAGCGCATCCTCCCCGTCGCGGCCAATCTCACCGGCCAGTACGGCGTCAACGACCTCTACGTCGGCGTCCCGGCGGTGATCGGAGCGAACGGCGTCGAAGAAGTGATCGAGATCGACCTCGACGACGAGGCCAAGGCCAACTTCCAGACCTCGGTCGACGCGGTCAAGGAACTGCTGGTTGCCTGTAAGGGCATCGATAGCTCGCTGGGCTGATGGACGCTTGGCTCGCCTACACGCTGGCTGGCGTATTCGTGCTGTTTCAAGCGCTGCCGTTGGCTTTTGCCTTTCGCGGCAAGGCCAGCGCTTGGGTCTTTACGCAGTCCAGCTTCGGCGTGGCGATGTTTGCCCTGGCTAGCGTCCAGTACAACGGGCGAGGTACCTGGGCTGTGCTCGCCGCCACAACAGGTACCATGATTGTGATCTCGGTCCTTTCGGCGCTTCTTGCCCTTATCGGCTATCACTGGAGGGCTCATCGCCCTCGAATTGCGAATTTAGAGGTCTTTTAATGTCCATCCTCGTCGACAAGAACACCAAGGTCATCACTCAGGGGATGACCGGCGACACCGGTACTTTCCACACCGAGCAGGCACTCGCCTACGGCACGCAGATGGTCGCGGGCGTGACCCCGGGCAAAGGCGGGCAGACGCACATTGGGCTGCCGGTCTACGACACCGTCGCCGAGGCTCGCCACGCGACCGGCGCGACCGCCAGCGTGATCTACGTGCCGCCGCCGTTCGCCGCGGATTCGATCCTCGAGGCGATCGACGCCGGGATCGAGCTGATCGTGGCGATCACCGAGGGCATTCCGGTGCTCGACATGGTCCGCGTGAAGCGCGCGCTCAGCGGCTCGAAGTCGCGGCTGATCGGGCCGAACTGCCCCGGTGTGCTCACCCCCGGCGAGTGCAAGATCGGCATCATGCCGGGCAACATCTTCCAGAAGGGCTCTGTCGGCGTGGTCAGCCGCTCGGGCACGCTCACGTACGAGGCGGTCCACCAGACGACGCAGGCCGGGCTCGGCCAGACGACCGCCGTCGGCATCGGCGGCGATCCGGTCAACGGCACCAACTTCATCGACGTGCTCGAGCTGTTCCTCAAGGACGACGCCACGCAGTCGATGATCATGATCGGCGAGATCGGCGGCAGCGCCGAGGAAGAGGCGGCGCAGTTCATCAAGGACGAGGCGAAGCGCGGCTGGCACAAGCCGATGGTCGGCTTCATCGCCGGGCGCACCGCCCCTCCGGGCCGGCGGATGGGCCACGCCGGCGCGATCGTCTCGGGCGGCCAGGGCGGCGCCGACGACAAGATCGCGGCGATGGAAGGAGCCGGCATCCGCGTCAGCCCGTCGCCCAGCGAGCTCGGCACGACGCTCGCCGCGCTGCTCAAGGAACTGGCGTGACCGCCGATCGCTTGACGGGGTATTCTCATGGGTAACCAGGCGCAGTCTTTCCTCCCCGAGCTGACCGGACAGGACGGCCCGCAAGCCGGGCCGAGCTGGCAGAACGCGCGCTGGCCGCTCGGCGGCGAGGCCGAAGACGATCTCACCCAGGCGCTCGATCCCACGACGCTGAAGCTCGCCATCAAGGAAGCCGGAGCCAAAGCCGGCAAGGCGCTCGACGCCTCGGCGGTCGAGCAGGCGGCCGGGGATTCGATCCGCGCGATGCTGCTGATCCGCACTTATCGGGTGCGCGGCCACCTCGCGGCCGATCTCGACCCGCTCGGGTTGACCAAGCACGAAATTCCCGCGGACCTGACTCCCGAGTATTACGGCTTTACCGGCGCTGCGCTCGACCGCCCTGTTTACATGGGCGGCACCCTCGGCCTGCAATGGGCGAGCGTGAACGAGCTCGTCGCGATCCTGCGCAAGAACTACTGCGGCCACGTCGGCCTCGAATACATGCACATCTCCGACGTCGAGGAACGGCGCTTCCTGCAGGACCGCATCGAAGGCCCCGACAAGGTCATCACCTTCACGCCGGAGGGCAAGAAGGCGATCCTTTCGGCGGTCATCCGCGGCGAGGAGTACGAGAAGTTCCTCGGTAAGAAATATGTCGGCACCAAGCGCTTCGGCCTCGACGGCGGCGAGGCGATGATCCCGGCGCTTGAGGCGGTGATCAAGTACGGCGGCGCCTTCGGGGTGCGCGAGATCGTCTACGGCATGTCGCACCGCGGCCGCCTCAACGTGCTCGCCAACGTGATGGCCAAGCCCTACCGGGTGATCTTCCATGAATTCTCCGGTGGCAGCGCCAATCCCGAGGATGTCGGCGGCTCGGGCGACGTCAAGTACCACCTCGGCACCAGCACCGACCGCGAGTTCGACGGGATTAAGGTGCACATGAGTCTCGTGCCCAACCCGTCGCACCTCGAAGCCGTCGACCCTGTGGTGCTCGGCAAGGTCCGCGCGCAGCAGGCGATCCGCGAGGACCTCGCCGCCCATGTCGAAGTGCTGCCGGTGCTGATCCACGGCGACGCCGCCTTCGCCGGCCAGGGCATCGTGTGGGAGTGCTTCGGCTTCTCCGGCGTGCGCGGCTACAACACCGGCGGCTGCCTGCACTTCGTGATCAACAACCAGATCGGCTTCACGACGAGTCCGCAGTTCGCGCGTTCCTCGCCCTATCCGTCAGACGTCGCCAAGGGCGTCCAGGCGCCGATCGTCCACGTCAACGGCGACGATCCGGAAGCGGTGACGTTCGCCTGCAAGCTGGCGATCGAGTTCCGCCAGACCTTCAAGCGCGACATCGTCATCGACATGTGGTGCTATCGCCGCTTCGGCCACAACGAGGGCGACGAGCCGAGCTTCACCCAGCCGCTGATGTACCAGGCGATCCGTCAGCACGCGCGTGTCAGCGAGATCTACGCCGCGCGCCTGACCGACGAAGGCGTGATCGACGCCGACGTCGCGGACCACATGCGCGAAGAGTTCAACGCGCTCCTCGAGCAGGAGTTCGACGGCGGGAAGAGTTACAAGCCGAACGAGGCCGACTGGTTCGGCGGGCGCTGGAGCGGGCTGCACAAGCCGGCCGACCCGGAGACCGCGCGGCGCAACATCGCCACCGCGATCGACCGCAAGCTGTTCGACAGCCTGGGCCGCACGCTGACGACGATCCCCGAGGGCTTCAACATCCACAAAACCCTCGCCCGCGTGATCGACGCCAAGCGGCAGATGTTCGAGAGCGGCGAAGGCTTCGACTGGGCGACCGCCGAGGCACTCGCCTTCGGCAGCCTGGTCACCGAAGGCTTCGGCGTGCGCTTGTCGGGTCAGGATTCGGCCCGCGGGACCTTCAGCCAGCGCCACGCCGCGTGGATCGACCAGGTCGACGAGCACAAGTACATCCCCTTGTGCGAGCTGCCGCACGGCAAGTTCGAGGTCTACGACAGCCCGCTTTCCGAATACGGCGTGCTCGGCTTCGAGTACGGCTTCGCCGGCGCCGATCCCAAGACGCTGGTGTGCTGGGAAGCCCAGTTCGGCGATTTCGCCAACGGCGCGCAAATCATCATCGACCAGTTCTTCGCCGCCGGCGAGGTCAAGTGGCTGCGCGCCAACGGCCTGGTCCTGCTGCTGCCGCACGGTTTCGAAGGCCAGGGGCCGGAGCATTCCAGCGCCCGGCTCGAGCGCTTCCTGCAGCTCTGCGCCAACGACAACATCCAGGTGTGCAACATCACTAGCCCGGCGAACTACTTCCACGTGCTGCGCCGGCAGATGCTGCGCCCGTTCCGCAAGCCGCTGGTCATCATGACGCCCAAGAGCCTGCTGCGGCACCCGATGGCCAAGAGCGCCTCGAGCGAATTCATCGAGGAAAGCCACTTCAAGCGCATCCTCTCCGACCGGATGGACATCGCCGACGACAAGGTCCGCCGCTTGGTGCTGTGTAGCGGCAAGGTCGCCTATGATCTGATGGAAGCGCGTGCCGAGGCCGCGTTGGAGGATGTCTCGATCGTCCGGATCGAGCAGCTCTATCCGTTCCCCGGCGAGCCGCTGGCGGTGCGCCTCAAGCGGATGACGGGCCTCGAATCGGTCGTCTGGTGCCAGGAAGAGCCCAAGAACAACGGCGCCTGGTTCTTCGTCGAAAGCCGCATCGAGGAAGCTTTAGGCGACGCCGGGCACCAGGGCATGCGCCCCTGCTACGCCGGGCGCGATGTCGCGGCCTCGCCGGCAACGGGCCTGGCCAGCAAGCATGCCGAGCAGCAGCAGGCGCTGGTCGCCCTGGCGCTGGGGCTCGGCGACAAGGACGCGGCGCGCCGCACGCTCAAGACCTCGAAGAAGGGCTGATACATGGCCACTGAAGTGAAAGTCCCCACGCTCGGCGAATCCGTGACGGAAGCAACGATCGGCGAATGGCTCAAGCAGCCTGGCGACCCGGTGAAGGTCGACGAACCCATCGCCAGCCTCGAAACCGACAAAGTCGCTGTCGAAGTGCCCTCGCCGGTCGCCGGCACGATGGGCGCGCAGGCGGTCAAGGTCGGCGACACGGTCGAGGTCGGCGCGGTGATCGCGACGATCGAGGACGGCGTTGCCGCCGGCGAGACCACCGAGGTCAAGCCGCGCGAGGAGAAAGCCGCCGAGCCCGAGCAAGCCGCCGACATCGACCGCGAGCTCGAGGAATTACCCAAGGGCGGAACCGAAGAGCACGCCGCAACGCTCTCCCCCTCGGTGCGCCGCGCGGTAATCGAGCACGGAATCGACCCGACGCAGATCAGGGGTACCGGCAAGGACGGCCGGCTGACCAAGGAAGACGTGCTTGCCGCCGCGGCCGCCAAGAAAGCGGCGCCCGCGCCGTCGGTTTCTGCGCCCGCCCCGTCAGCCTCGCCCGCTGCGGCGGTCGCCGGTGAGCGCCGGGAAGAGCGGGTGAAAATGACCCGCCTGCGCCAAACGATCGCCAAGCGCTTGAAGGGCGCGCAGAACGATGCCGCGCTCCTGACGACCTTCAACGACGTCGACATGACCGCGGTGATCGAGGCGCGCGAGGCCTACAAGGACCTGTTCGCCAAGAAACACGGCATCAAACTGGGCTTCATGAGCTTCTTCGCCAAGGCCAGCTGCCTCGCGCTCAAGGACGTGCCTTCGGTCAACGCCTACATCGAAGGCGACGAAATCGTCTATCACGATTACGTCGACATTTCGGTCGCGGTCAGCGCGCCCAACGGGCTCGTCGTTCCGGTGGTGCGCGATGCCGACAAGAAGAGCTTCGCCCGGATCGAGCTCGACATCGCCGACTTCGGCGCGCGGGCAAAGGAAGGCACGCTGACGATGGACGACATGAAGGGCGGCACCTTCACGATCTCCAACGGCGGCGTGTTCGGATCGCTGATGTCGACGCCGATCATCAACCCCCCGCAAAGTGCCGTCCTCGGCCTCCACCGCATCGAGGATCGCCCAATCGCCCGCGACGGCCAAGTGGTGATCCGCCCGATGATGTACATTGCGCTGAGCTACGACCACCGCATCATCGACGGCCGCGAGGCGGTCACCGCGCTCAAGATCATCAAGGAAGCGATCGAGGATCCGATGCGGATGCTGATCGACTTGTGAGGACGTAATGGCTGAATACGATTACGACGTGCTCATCATCGGCTCCGGCCCCGGCGGCTATGTCGCGGCGATCCGCGCGGCGCAGCTTGGCCTGAAGACCGCCTGCGCCGAAAGCCGCGAGACGCTCGGCGGGACCTGCCTCAACGTCGGGTGCATCCCGTCGAAGGCGATGCTCCACGCCAGCGAGTACTTCGAGGCGGCCGCGAACGGCGCGATGGCCAAGATGGGCGTCGAGGTGACGCCGAAGCTCAACCTTCCTGCGATGCACGGCCAGCGGCTCGACGCGGTCAAGCAACTCACCGGCGGCATCGCGTTCCTGTTCAAGAAGAACAAGGTCGACTGGAAGAAGGGGTTCGCCACTTTCGTCGATGCCCACACCGTGAAGGTGGGTGACGAGACCGTCACCGCGAAGAACGTTGTCATCGCCACCGGCTCCTCGGTCACCCCGCTGTCCGGTGTCGAAGTCGACAACGCCAAGGGCGTGGTCGTCGATTCGACTGGCGCGCTGGAACTGGCGAGCGTTCCGAAGAAGATGGTCGTCATCGGCGGCGGAGTGATCGGGCTTGAGCTGGGTTCGGTCTGGCGGCGGCTCGGCGCGGAAGTGATCTGCGTCGAGTTCCTCGACCAGATTCTGCCAGGGATGGACGGCGACGTGCGCAAGGAAGCCAACAAGATCTTCAAGAAGCAGGGGATCGAGTTCCGGCTCTCGACCAAGGTCACCGGGGTGACCGTGAAGGACAAGAAAGCGACGCTGGCGCTCGAACCCGCAGCCGGCGGCGCGAGCGAGACGCTGGAAGCCGGTTGCGTGCTAGTTTCGATTGGCCGCAAGCCGAACACCGAAGGCCTGGGCCTCGACAAGATCGGGCTGGAAATCAACAAGCGCGGGCAGATCGAGACCGACGAGGAATTCCGCACCAGCGTCGAGGGCGTGCGCGCGATCGGCGACGTGATCCCTGGCCCGATGCTCGCCCACAAGGCTGAGGACGAGGGCATCGCGGTCGCCGAGTGGATCGCCGGGGAGACCGGCATCGTCAATCACGCGGTGATCCCGAGCGTGGTCTACACCATGCCCGAGATCGCCGGCGTCGGCCTGACCGAAGAGCAGGCGAAGGAATCCGGCGCCAACGTGAAGGTCGGCAAGTTCCCGATGATGGCCAACAGCCGGGCCAAGACCAACCACGAGCCCGACGGCTTCGTGAAAGTCATCGCCGAGGCTGAGACCGACCGCGTGCTCGGCGTGTGGATCATCGCTTCGGTCGCCGGCACGATGATCGCCCAGGCCGCGCAGGCGATGGAGTTCGGCGCCACCAGCGAGGACATCGCCTACACCTGCCACGCCCACCCGACGCACTCCGAAGCGCTCAAGGAAGCCGCGATGGCCGTGCAGGGCAAGCCGATTCATATTTGATGGCGTTCCTCACTCCTCCCTCTTTTATTGTTCCGTCATCCTGAACTTGTTTCAGGATCCATCTCTCGGCATGCACGGAGTCTTCCGGTGGGACACGGCGTCGCGCGGGGCCCGGCTCGCGGTAGCGTTCGATCGCACGCTCTGCGCTTCGGTGAGAAATGGACCCTGAAACAAGTTCAGGGCGACGATGAGGGTGGAAGCAAGTAGCCACGGAGCCATGACCCTGCGCCCATTCCACCTCGCCTTTCCCGTGCGCGACATCGCCGAAGCGCGAGCGTTTTGGGGCGGCGTGATCGGCTGCCCCGAGGGGCGCAGCGCCGAGGATTGGGTCGACTTCGACTTCTACGGCCACCAGATCGTCGCCCACCTGGCTCCGGAGCGCCCGAGCGAGGCTTCGAACCCGGTCGACGGGCACGAGGTCCCGGTGCCGCATTTCGGCGTGGTGCTGACCCTCGACGACTGGCAGGCGCTCGCCGACCGCCTCATCGTCGCGGGCACCGAGTTCGTCATTGAACCGCACGTCCGCTTCCGGGGCCAGCCGGGCGAGCAGGCGACGATGTTCTTCCGCGACCCCAGCGGCAACGCGATCGAGATGAAGGCCTTCGCCGATCTCGGACAGCTTTTCGCGACCGACTAGCCGGGATACGGCGGACCCATGGCCCTGGCCCCCGCCCTGCCGCCGCTCCTCGACCTCGCCGGGATCGCGGTGTTCGCGCTCAGCGGTGCGCTGCTCGCTACTCGACTGAAGCAGACTCTCGTCACGGTGGCGTTCTTCGCGCTGGTCACCGGGGTTGGCGGCGGCTCGGTGCGCGATCTGCTGATCGGCGCGCCGGTGTTCTGGGTGCACGACCCGTGGGTCGCCCCGGTGATCCTGCTGACAGCGCTGATCGCCTGGTTCACGCCGAACCGCTGGTGGGAAGGAAAAGTGCTCGACTGGGCCGACGCGCTCGGCCTCGCGGTCTACGCCGTGCTGGGAACGGCAAAGGCACTATCATATCAGGTGGAGCCTGTGCCGGCGATCCTGATGGGTGTGATCACCGGGTGCGTCGGCGGCATCATACGCGATGTGCTTGCGGGGCTGCCGTCGATCCTGATGCGGCCGGAGCTGTATGTGACCGCGGCCGCCCTCGGCGCCACGCTGTGCGCGCTCGGCAGCCTGCTGCCGGTGCCGCAGCAGGCGGCGTGGGCGATCGCTGCGCTGGCCGCGTTTGCGCTGCGCGGGGCGGCGCTGATCTGGCGGATCGAGCTCCCGCCCTATTCGCGCCAGTCTTAGGTTCTGTCGCCGAAGTCGGGCGCATCCGAAGTCGAGTAGCGACCGTCGTCCTGCGGTTCCGGTTGCGGCTGGGCGTCGTCGCCGTGCCATTCGGGCCGGTCGTCCGCTTCCGGCGGCGTATTGTTATCGTCGTCCTCGCGGGCCTGGGGTTCATCGTGTCGCGACCCGGCGACATCGACGTCCTGCACTTGGCCGTCGTTGCCGACACGGCAAGTGAACCCGGCACCGTTCTGGAGCACACCCGCGACCGCCCAGCCGTCGCGATCGCGCCTGACGTCATCGACGCTCTCGACGCGGTTCGGCCCGCGCTCGACGGCATCGGCGCACAGGTCCGCCGCGCGGTCGAGGCCGGTGTCGGGCTCGGCCTGGTCGTTGCCATAGCCCTGTCTGTCTGCCGGCAAGGGCGGCGGCGGGGACGCAGGTTCGCGGTCCTGGCGATCCTGCATATTCGCCGCGCTGGCTATCGCGGCGATCCCACCGATGATCAGCGCCCCGGCCAGCACATCGCCGCCGTCGACGCGGTCCCGGTGCCAGCGGTGATGATGGTAATAGCCGTGCGCCATCGCCGGCGTCGCACTCAAAGAAAATGCCGCGGCGAGCGCACTCGCAGCGGCGAAACGGTTCAAGCGAGCCATGGCAGGCGTCCTTGTGATCCCGGCTGCGGCGAGCGGCCGCATCCTCCCTGACGAATGAAGCTAAGCGGCCCAGGCTTGCAAGAGCCTGAACCGCCCTGCTTAACGCGCAGGCTCTCAGCGAAGCCCGCGGATGCCGTTGAAGTCGAGATCGACCACCCGGCCGAAGCGCACATCGCAAGTGAAGGAACCGGCGTCGTAACCGCGATAGCGGTTGTTCCAGCCGCGCCAGTCATTGCCCCAGCCGCGGTTCCAGTACGGGTTGCGCGTGTTCACGGCGATCCGGCCGCGCACCTTGTAACCGTCTCGCCGGGCGTCGATGTCGCGGATGTCGGTGACTTTCGCGCGCCCGCCGTAAGAGTAGCGGGTGGCGCTGCGCTCGGCGGCATAGACGCACTGTTCGACCGCGCTGCGCGGGTCACCCGCGGAGCCATAGCCACGATAGCGGTAGTCGTTGTAGCGATAGCCGTCGCGGTTGGCGGCCGAAGCCACCGCGGCGACGCCGCCCAGGATGACCGCACCGGCGATCACGTCGCCGGTCGAAATGCCGTCGTGGCGGTCATGGCGGTCATAACGGCTCTGCGCCCCGGCGGGC
>Ga0105246_10001950_pt1 | contig 12430 bp, 10 predicted proteins | sample KBSM64metaG_FD_99694 | JGI IMG/M metagenome (GOLD analysis project Ga0105246, IMG submission 99694) | Miscanthus rhizosphere microbial communities from Kellogg Biological Station, Michigan, USA - KBS M6-4 metaG | ecosystem: Host-associated > Plants > Roots > Rhizosphere > Soil | place...
CGGCGACATGTCCGGCCCGAAGTCGGCGCGGATGATCCTGCAGAACCCGACGGTCGACACGGGTGTCTTCGAGGTCGCCCGCGGCGGCATCTTGCGCGAGGGCCTCGGCTTCGATCGCGCCGACGTCGCCGTCGTGACCAACATCACCGCCGATCACATGGGTCTCGGCGGGATCACGACGCTGAAGCAGCTCTCCGACGTGAAGGGCGTGCTGGTCGAGGCCGTGCCCCGGACGGGCACCGCCGTGCTCAACGCGGACGATCCCTACGTCGCCCGCCTCGGCGGCTCGTCGCGCGGATCGGTGATCTACTTCTCGATGCAGACGGAGAAGGGCGAGCCCGGCTACGACCGGGTCGACGGCCACGCCGGCCGCGGCGGCGCCGCGTTCGTGATCCGGCACACGCCGGAGGGCGACCAGATCGTGCTCCGCCACGGTCCGCGGACGATGCCCGTGATGTACACACACCTCGTCCCGGCGACCTTCGGCGGGCGGGCGCAGATGAACGTCGCGAACGCGCTCGCGGCGGCGGCCGCGGCGTGGGCCTCGGGCGCGCATCTGCACGACATCCGGCAGGGCCTGCGCACGTTCACGACCTCGTTCTTCCAGGCTCCGGGCCGGCTCAACTACCTCGAGGTCGGCGGGGTTCGGGTCGTCATCGACTACTGCCACAACGTCGACGGCATGCGCAACCTGGCCGACTTCACCCGGCGCATGAACGGCGATGGCGCCGGGAACGGCACGGGCCGGAATGGGCGCGCGATCGGCGTGATCGGCATGCCCGGCGACCGGCGCGACGAGGACATGCGCGCCTACGGCGCACTCGCCGCCGGGGCGTTTGACGAGATCATCGTCCGGGAGGACCGCAACCTCCGCGGGCGGCAGCCGGGCGCGACGGCCACGCTCGTCGCCGACGGCGTGCGCGTCGCCAGGGAGCGCGGGGGCGGGCGCACGATCCGGGTCGACAAGATCCTCAACGAGATGGCCGCCGTGAAGTCCGCGCTCCGGCGCGCGAACCCGGGCGACCTCGTGGTCATGTGCGTCGACGACTCGGTTGCGGTCTACCGCGAGGCGATGGCCAGCGCCGGCCACAGCGAGGGCTCGACCGCATTCGCCGATCCCGGTGAGCTCGACGCCCCGGAGGGTTGAGAGGGCTTCCGTTCGGCACGGCCCGCATCTATGATCCGGCGACCGGAAGACGCCACGTTCCCGTGGCCGCTCGTCGAGGGCTGGAGGAGGCCGACGACATGCTGGTGCGAACCCGACTCTCCACCTTGAGCGCGATCGCGCTCCTCGTCGCCGCGTGCGGCGGCTCGGGCGCGTCGACCGCGCCGACCCAGGCAGCGAGCACCCAGAGCACGGCGAGCCAGGCGCCGCCGGCCACCCAGGCGGCCGCAGAGGATGTCTGCACCAAACCGAAGGGAACCTCCGGCGTCACGCTCGGCTTCGCCTCCTACGGCGGCGTCTACCAGAAGGCGCAGCGCGACGGCTGGCTGACGCCGTATACGGCGCTGACGGGCGTCCAGTTCGCCGAGAGCGAGGAGTCCGCGAACGCCGAGATCAAGAAGCAGGTCGAGAACAACGCGGTGACCTGGGACGTCGTCGACGTCGGGAACGATTTCGGCCTGTCGGCCAATGCCGCCGTGCTGGAGCCGCTCGACTACAGCCTCATCAAGAAGGACGAGATCCTGCCCGGCTTCGCGAGCGATCTCCGGGTCGCCGACATCACCTATGGCGTCGTCCTCGCCTATCGCAGCGACAAGTTCTCGACCCCGCCGGCGGGCTGGGCCGACTTCTTCGATCTCCAGAAGTTTCCCGGCAAGCGGGGCATGTACGACTACTCGGCCGGCGGCATCTTCGAGGTCGCGCTGATGGCCGACGGCGTCGCACCGAAGGACCTGTACCGGAACGGCCAGGGCCTCGATGTCGACCGCGCGATCACCAAGCTCGACACGATCAAGAGCAGCCTGGTGTTCTGGCCGGGCGGCGCCAAGTCGATGGAGCTCATCGAGGCCGGCGAGGTCACGATGTCGCTGATGTGGAACGGCCGCGCCTGGAGCGCGAAGCACATCGACAACAAGCCGGTCGAGATCCAGTGGAACCAGCAGATCCTGACCGCGGACTTCTTCGTGGTTCCGAAGGGCACGCCGCACAAGGCTGACGCGATGCAGTTCATCGCCTGGGCAACCTGTGCCCAGAACAACGCGGCGCCGTCGAACGAGATCCCCTACGGCCCCACGAACAAGAACGCCAAGCCCCAGGCAGACAAGGTGGCCGACCTCGCGGTCACCAACGTCAACGACTCGACCGCGTACTTCGATGACGAATGGCTCGTGAACAACGCGGCCATGCTCGACCAGAAGTACAACGACTGGAAGACCAAGTAGCCGGACCGCCATAAGCCGAGCCCAGGAGGGCCGGTGGCCGCCGTCGCCGATCGGATCAGGAACCCGGGCCGCCGCCTGCGCGGCGGCCCGACGTTCAATCGGTGGGCCATCCTGCTGCTGCCGGCGATCGCCTTTCTGATCGCGTTCTTCATCGCGCCGCTGATCCTGATGGGGTTCCGGAGCGTCACCGATCCGCCAGGCGCCGGCCTCTCGAACTACGCGGCGTTCTTCGCCAACGAGGCCAACGTCCGCGTCCTGACGAACACGTTCACCATCGCGGCGATCTCGACGATCGCCTGCCTGGTGATGGGCTACCCCTACGCGTACCTCATGGTCCAGGCACCCCCGCGGCTCGCCGGCGTGCTCCTGATCATCGTGCTGATCCCGTTCTGGTCCAGCCTGCTCGTTCGGACGTTCGCGTGGGAGGTGATCCTCCGGGACACCGGCGTGATCAACAGCGTGCTGCTGTCGTGGGGAGTCATCGACGAGCCGCTGCAGCTCATGCGCAACACGCTCGGCGTGATCCTGGGGATGTCCCAGATCCTGCTGCCATTCATGGTCCTGCCGCTGTACACGGTGATGCGTCGGATCGATCCGGAGCTCACGCGTGCGGCGTCGAACCTCGGCGCACGTCCATGGCCTGCGTTCCGCCGCGTCTTCCTGCCCCTGAGCCTGCCCGGAATCGCGTCGGGTTCCCTGCTCGTGTTCGTCCTCGCCCTGGGCTTCTACATCACGCCGACGATCCTCGGCAGCCCGCGCGAGACGATGATCAGCCGGTTCATCGCGGACCAGATCCAGACGCGCCTGAACTGGGGCCTCGGCAGCGCCATGGCGGTGATCCTCATGCTGCTGACCCTGGTATGCCTCCTTGCGGCGTCTCGATTCGTGCGGATTCGCGACGTCTATGGCGCCATCGGCGAGGAAACCTGAGCCATGGCCGAGTCGTGGCGCCAGCCTCGCCGCCTGCTGTTGCTCGCCATCGGCGCGTTGGTCGTGCTCTTCCTGGTGGCGCCGACGCTGATCGTCATTCCGATGGGCTTCTCCTCCTCGAAGATTCTCGAGTTCCCCCCGCCCGGCTGGTCGCTCGAGTGGTACGGCAAGGCGTTCGCCAGCAAGGAATGGACCAGCGGGATGTGGAACAGCATCCAGGTCGCGGTCGTCACGGCAGTCCTCGCGACGATCCTCGGGACCCTCGCCGCCCTCGGGCTGGTGCGCGGCCGCTTCCCGGGTCGGACCCTGCTGAACGCCGTGCTGCTGTCGCCCCTGATCGTGCCCGTGATCATCATCGCCATCGGGATGTTCTCCCTGTACGTCCGCTGGAAGATCACGGGGTCGCTCCTGGGCCTGGTGCTTGCCCACACGGCGCTGGCGATCCCGTTCGTGATCGTCAGCGTCACGACCAGCCTGCGAACGATCGATCGAAACATCGAGCTGGCGGCGCAGAACCTCGGCGCGAACCCGGTTCGAACCTTCCGCCGGATCACGCTGCCGCTCATCCTGCCAGGCGTCTTCGCGGGGTCGCTGTTCGCCTTCCTGACCTCGTGGGATGAGGTCGTGACGGCGATCTTCCTGACCTCGACCAAGTTCCGGACGCTGCCCGTGGTCATGTGGGAACAGGTCCGCGAGGTCGTCGATCCCAGCACGGCCGCGGTCGCGACGATCGTCCTCGCGGTCACGACCGGCGTGCTGGCGCTCGCCTTCGTCGTTCGCCGTCAGGCACCCGCGTCATGACGGCGTCGGCGCTGGGACTTCGCGGGCTGACGAAGCACTTCGGCGACGTCGTTGCGGTCGACGGGATCGACCTCGAGGTCCAGCCCGGCGAGTTCGTGACCCTCCTCGGACCATCGGGGTCCGGGAAGACCACCACGCTGCGGATGATCGCCGGCTTCACCACCCAGACGAGCGGAACGATCGAGGTCGGCGGCCTCGACATGAGCCACGTGCCGCCGTACAAGCGCGATGTCGGCATGGTCTTCCAGAACTACGCGCTGTTCCCGCACATGACGGCCGCGCAGAACATCGCCTTTCCGCTCGAGATGCGCCACATTGGTCGTGACGAGGCGCGCAGGCAGGTGGCCGAGGCGCTCGGCCTGGTTCGCCTGGAGCAGCATGGCGGCCGGTACCCGCGCCAGCTGTCCGGTGGGCAGCAGCAGCGGATCGCCCTCGCCCGAGCCATTGTCTTCGGGCCGCGGCTCCTGCTCATGGACGAGCCGCTCGGGGCCCTCGACAAGAAGCTGCGCGAGGCGCTCCAGCTCGAGATCCTGCACATCAGCCGACGGATCGGCGCGACCGTGATCTACGTCACGCACGACCAGGAGGAAGCCCTGGTCATGAGCGATCGGATCGCCATCTTCAACCGCGGCCGCATCGAGCAGATCGGCAGCGGGGAGGATCTGTACGAGCGGCCTGCGTCGCTGTTTGTCGCCGATTTCATCGGCGAGTCGAACGTCCTGCGCGGAACCTTCCAGCGCGATGCGACCGGCGGACGCGTCGTGCGCGACGGGGTCGAGTGGCACCTGAGCGAGGGCGTCATGGACCGGGCAGAGCTCGCCGGCGGGACCGAGGCGGCACTGGTGATCCGACCGGAGCGAATGCGGATCCTCGAGCGCGGCCAGCCGACTCCGGGCGGGCTCAATGGGGTCGCTGCCACGGTCAATGACGTGCTGTACCTCGGGCCCATCCGCAAATACGGCCTGACCACCGCGGTCGGCCAGAAGGTCGTCGTTCGGGAGCAGGCCGGGTCGAGCGGCCGCGATTGGGCCTCCGGCGACGAGGTTTGGCTCGCCTGGGACCGCGAGGCTGGTGTGCTCCTGGCCGACCCACCGACGTCGTCGTAATCGGGCGCGAGCCGCGGCATTCGCCGACCCTCGCGGTCCGCGGGAACCCAGATCAAGGAAATGGCGGCACCCACTTGACATCAGCAGGAGTATACGTATATTGCTACGCATACATGCCAGGACTGAGTGGGAGTTACGATGCATCCGTGCCGAACAAGACGATCTATGTCTCCGAGGGAGACCTTTCCCTCTTCGACCGGGCCCAGGAGATCGCCGGGGGCAACCTCTCCGGCGCCATCGCGACCGCGCTTCGGCGCTACGTCGAGGCGGACGACGCCCGACGCGAAGGGTTCGACGAGATCACCGTTCGAGTTGGCTCCGGCGCCGGGCGCAAGGTCCGGTTCAGCGGGATCCTCCTCGGCGAGTGGGCCAACTCTTCATGGAGTCGATACGAGACGTACCGGGTCTACCGCGGGCGGACCGGCAAGTACGTGGTCCACGTCGAGCGGACACCGGAATTCCAGACCCTCGACGCCGAGGGCAAGCCGGCCGGCTGGATCCAGCAGCTCACCGGCCTCGGCAACGTCAGCTTCAAGAGCGCACCAGGCGAATCGACCCTGGAGGTCGTGGCGACGCTCGACGAGCTCCGCGACAAGATCCCTCCCCAGCTCTTCGAGATCGTGGAGCGCGGGGCCAAGCAGCCGCCGGTCGAAGACCTCGACATCTGACCTGACCTCGGCGCCCGCCGGCTTCTCGGGCAGTGCGGCATGACCGTCCAGGCGTCGCCGGCGATCAAAGTCGGCGGCCTTCGGAAGGCCTTCGGCAAGACGGTCGTGCTCGACGGCATCGACCTCGACGTCCCGGCCGGCTCGATCTTCGCGCTCCTCGGCCCGAACGGCGCGGGCAAGACCACGACCATCCACATCCTCTCGACGCTCCTCCTGCCGGATGCCGGCGAGGTGACCGTCGGTGGCGCCGACGTCGTCCGCGATCCGGAGGCCGTCCGGCATTCGATCGGGCTGACCGGCCAGGTCTCGGCGTTGGACAAGCAGTTCACCGGCGAGGAGAACCTGCAGCTGATGGCCGACCTGTGCCATCTCGGACGAACCGAGGGGCGCCGACGAGTCCGGGAGCTGCTGGACCTGTTCGAGATCGGCGAGATCGCCGGCCGGCCGGCGATGACCTATTCCGGTGGCGAGCGGCGCCGGCTGGATCTGGCGATGACGCTCGTCGGGCGGCCCCGGATCCTGTTCCTCGACGAACCCACGACCGGGCTCGACCCACGCAGCCGGCGCGTGATGTGGCAGATCGTCCGCGGCCTCGTGGCCGACGGCGTCACCGTCTTCCTGACCACGCAGTACCTCGAGGAGGCCGATCAGCTCGCGAACCGGATCGCGATGCTCGACCACGGGCGGATCGTCGCCCAGGGGTCCCCGGCGGAGCTGAAGCGGCTCGTCTCCGGCGGGCGGATCCGCCTCGAATTCGGCGACGAGGCCGCGCTCGATCGAGCGGCCTCGGTCCTGCGGGTCGACGACGTCGACCGCGAGGCGCTCGCCCTGTCCGTCCCGAACGACGGCGGCACCCGTGCGCTTCGCGCCGTCCTCGACCGGCTCGATGCCGCATCGATCGAGGCGGCCGGCCTGTCCGTGGAGACCGCCGACCTGGACGACGTCTTCCTGGCCCTGACCGGGCACGACGCACACGAAGCGACTGAGAAGGTGGCAACCCGATGACCGCAACCACGATGCGCGCACCCGCGATGGCCGGGTCCGTGATCACCGACTCCGCGACGATGATCCGCCGAAGCCTGCGGCGGATGCGCCGCTATCCCTCGCTCACGTTCTTCATCGCCCTGCTCCCGGTCGTCTTCCTGCTCCTGTTCGTCTACGTCTTCGGCGCGACCCTGGGTGCGGGGATCGGCGGCGCCGGCGGCGCCGCGGGCCGAGCCCGGTACATCGCCTATGTCGTGCCCGGCATCCTGCTGCTCACGGTGGCCGGCGGGGCGCAGGGCACCGCGATCTCGGTCGCGATGGACATGACCGAGGGGATCATCGCCCGCTTCCGGACGATGGCCATCGCTCGCGCATCGGTGCTGACCGGGCACGTCCTGGGCTCGGTCCTGCAGGCGATGATCGCGACCGCGCTCGTGGTGGTCGTCGCGGTTGCCATCGGCTTCCGGCCGACGACCGGCCCGCTCGAGTGGCTGGCCGCGCTGGCGCTGCTGGTGCTGACCTCGTTCGCGGTCACTTGGGTATCTGTCGCACTCGGGCTCGTCGCCAACAGCGTCGAGACCGCGAGCAACACGCCCATGTTCCTGACCCTGTTGCCATTCATCGGCAGCGGCTTCGTGCCGACCCAGTCGATGCCGGACCTGCTCCGGATCGTCGCGGAGAACCAGCCGTTCACGCCGATCATGGAGACGCTGCGCGGGCTGCTGCTCGGGACGCCCATCGGGACGAGCGGGCCAATCGCGATCGCCTGGTGCGTCGGCATCAGCGTGGTCGGCTACCTGTGGGCGATCCGCCTCTACAACCGCGTGCCCGGTCGCTGACGTTGGTTGGCGTCGGCGCGTCAATCAGGGCGGGGCGATCCGACCTCGATGCGCAGGACGGCTTCGACGGCCAGCCGCAAGAGCAGATCGCGGCCGCTGCCGTGCTCCATCCAGGCGCGGCCGTCCCACGCCTCCCCCGAGAGGTCATCGCCGGCGTAGAGCATCTGCCCGAAGGAAACGCCCCGGAACTGCGCCACCGCGAAGAAGGCAGCCGCCTCCATCTCGACCGTCAGGCAGCCCTCGGCGACCCTGCGGGCCACCTTGTCCCTCGTCTCTCGGTAGAACCCATCTGTCGTCCACGTCTTGCCCGCGACGTGGGGCACGCCTCGAGCCTCGAGCGTGGCAACGATCGCAGCGAGCGCATCCGCCGTCGGCTCGACCTCCCGGCTCGCCGGCAGGTAGTGGTAGCTCGTGCCCTCGTCGCGGATGGCCGCGGTCGGGACGACCACGTGGCCCATGGCGAGGTCCGGTACGAGCGCCCCGGCACCACCTGCCGCAACGAAGGCGCGGCCACCGAGCGTGATGAGCTCGTCGAGCCAGCCCGCTGCGAGTGGCGCGCCAACGCCGGCCTGCGCGACGGCGAGTCGCTGCCCGTCGAGCTCAACTTCGAAGATCGGAAATGTGCCGATCTCGGAGCCGAGGCGACCGATCTCACGACCGCCGACCTCCTCGACAAAGTCGGAGATCGCAGTCCGGAAGAAACACAACACGACACGCTCCGGCAGGTCGAAGCGCGTGATCGCCAGGTGCGGCTCGACAACCGCGCTGCGAGCCGGGTCGTACTCGAGGATCGGCGCCTGGTCGGGATCGATCAAGAACAATGCTCGCGGGCTCAGCCGAAGCCGCTCGAAAATGGACCGAGTCCGGGAGTCACCGAATCACCACATCTCGGATCTGGAGGACCGCCCCAGGGTCGAACGCCATGACCTCGAACCTGAGCTGCGCCGAGAACGGCTCGGTGCCGTCGACCCGGCCGTGCAGGAAGTAGTTGTCGAAGGGCAAGCCATCGGGCCTCAGGGACGTGAGCTCGAGCCAGATCCCCCCACGCAGGAAGAATCTCGACAGCTGCGGATCGGAAGCCTGCATCGTGGTCACCTCGAGGATGCCATTTGCGAGGGTGCCATGACCCAGCCCCACGTGGTACTCGCCGACATGGTCGATCGGGATGTCGATCGACGGAACGAGCAGCGGCTGCTCCGCCGCGGCTGTTGCAAGATCCGGTGACGGAAATGGCGTCGGGCATGTCGGCGGGATGGTCTGATTCGCCAGTTCCTCGGCTGGGCTTGCCGTGCGCTCCGGCTCTCCATTGCACGGAACGTCGTGGTAGCCGTACTGGTCCGGAAGGATCAGCTCGATCTCCGGCGTCTCCGTGCACAGGATCGAGTATTGCCCGCCGACGCTGCAGAACTGCGACTCCTCGCGCGTCGCGCCACCGGCGAGGTGGAACCGAACACGAACGACAAACGAGGTGGTCCTCACACACCCTTCGGGCGGGTCGCCGCATCCTGGATCTCCGAGGAGATCGATCGAGATCGCGTCTTGAACGGAGATTCCGTCCTGATGCGCCAACTCGTTGACGATCAACGTGCATCGGCGCGGCGAGAGGTCAAAGGCAGCACACCCGGCCGGATAGGGGTGCGGCACATTCGCATCGCCACCCGGCATGACCCCGCGCAAGAGCTGGCAGCCGGCCACGGCGATGCCAAGAGCGAGCAGCGCCATCGCACGAAACACGAGGCGACCTTGTGCGAGCTCCGCCAAAGATGCAATACGTGGTCTTCCGGAGCGTTCGCGTGGAAGTGGAGCCTCGATCAGCGCGACGACACGAGTGACGCGAGCTCCTGTGGATCCTCGACCGGGCGGAGCGCTCGCTCGGCGAGGAGGGCATAGACCCCTTCGCGGTCCTCGTGGCAGAGGAGGACGATGACCTCGGGGCTCGTGGCGGCCTCGGTGCGATCCAGCTCCGCGGCGAGCGAGGCCGGTTCGTCGAGGTAGACGGGGATCTCGTCCTTCCAGCCCGCCTCGCGGGCACCCGCCCGGATCTCGCCGAGGACGGACTCGCGCGTCCGGCCGCGCAGGTAGTGGAGCATCTCCTTCAGCACGAATCGGTCGACCCTGCCGGCCACGATGCGTCCGACGCCGCGGAGCGTGTCGTCGGGTCGATCGCCCGCCAGGCCGACGATCGCCGACACCGGAGCGCGCCGTCCATCCTGGCCGAGCGACCCGGCGATGGCGTCGACGACATCGAAGAGCACGGTCACGCCGGCCTCGTTGTGGGCGAAGTCGACGACGACCACCCGGCGGTCATCCCGGAACAGGTTCAGCCGGCCGCGGGAGTCGTCCATCGTCGGGACGAACGAACGGAGACCTGCGCCGACCTCCTTCAGCGTCACGCCGAGGGCTCGTGCCGCCCCCGCTGCCGCGAGCGCGTTCGAGACGTTGTGCGCGGCGATGCCGCCCAGGGTCACCGGCACGTCCGCGAGCGCCGCGATGGGCCGCCAGCGATCGCCCTCGGCCTCGCCGAGCTTGCCGCCCCGCACGAGGTAGGCGCGGCCGCCGCCGCGGAGCTGCCGCCGGATGAGCGGCGACGCTTCCGCACGTCGCGAGAAGAACGCCACTCGTCCGCGCACTCGGCGCGCGATCCCGGCCACGTACTTGTCGTCCGCGTTCAGCATCACCCAGCCCGACGGCTTGGTCATTCGCGCGATGACGCCCTTGACCTCGGCCAGCTCGGGCAGGGTGTGGATGCCCTGCAGGTCCATGTGGTCGGACGAGACGTTGGTGACGACGCTCGCCTCGTTCGACTCGTAGCCGACGCCGCGGAGCAGGATCCCGCCCCGCGCGGTCTCGAGGACCGCGATGTCGAGATCGTCGCGGTTCAGGATGGCGCCGGCACCGCCCGGGCCGGTCCAGTCGCCCGGCTCCACGATCTTCCCGTTGACGACGATCCCATCCGAGGTCGTCGCCCCCACGCGCTTGCCGGTCTCGCGCAGGATGTGGGCGATCAGGCGGGTCGTCGTGGTCTTGCCGTTCGTGCCCGTGATCGAGACGACCGGATAGCGGCGATCCTTGTCCCGAATCCAGCTTGGGCCAGGTCCTTCCGCGGCCGCGACGCGCGCGCCGACGCGATCCACGAGCCGCTGCTGCCGCGGGGTCAGTGTCGCGCTCATCGCGGGCGACACGTCGTTCTCGGCGAGGCTCAGCGCGCCCTCGGCAATCTCCTTCGCCCGATCCCCGAGCAGCCATGACCAGACGACGATCCAGTGGCCCGGGTCAGAGGAACGATGCACGGTGACCGGCCCGCCGGAGCCGTCCGGGAAGGTGCTGCGCAGCCGCCGAACCCAGACGGCGAGCCTCGTGATGCGAGCCGGTTGCGCCGACCGAGCGACGGCCGCGGCGAGGCGGACGAGTGCGTGTGGCTCGGGCTCGCGCTTGCCATACCAGGTGCGCCGGCGGCCGATCGCGACCTCGAGCTTCATCGCCGGCTCGAGCCGGTACAGGTTGGGTCCGTCGAGCTGGCGCATCTCGATCAGGCGCACGGTCCGGCGAGGATAGCAACGGGCCGTTCTCGCACCACCCTAGACTTCGCGCGGTGAGCACGATCGTCGCCCCCGGCTCGCTCGTCGCCGACGCGGAGCTGGATGCCATCCGGGGCATCGCGGAGGCTGGCCTGCCGGCCTACCTCGGCGACCTCGAGCGCCTCGTCAACGTCGACTGCGGCAGCTACACGCCCGCCGGGGTCAATGAGATTGCCGACTGGGTCGCCGCGGACATGGCCTCGAATGGCGCGACCGTCGAGCGCCTCCCGGACGCGAGCGGACGCTTCGGCGACACCGTCGTCGGGACGTTCGCGGGCGCGACCGGCGCCGGCCCGCGCCTGCTGCTCATCGGCCACATGGACACCGTGTTCGAGGAAGGCACCGCCGCCGAGCGGCCTTTCCGAACCGAGGACGGCAGGGCGATGGGCCCCGGTGTCAGCGACATGAAGGGCGGGCTGCTGCTCGGACTCCGGGCGGTGAAGGCGCTCCGCGCGTTCGGCGGCGGCAGCCTGGACGGCCTGCCGTTCGAGTCGATCACCTTCGTTGCCAACCCCGACGAGGAGATCGGCTCGCCGTCGTCGACGCCGCACATCCGGCGACTCGCCGAGCACGTCGATGCCTGCTTCGTGCTCGAAGCCGCCCGGGCGAGCGGCGACTTCGTGTCCCAGCGCAAGGGCATCGCCGACCAGCGCATCGTCGTCCACGGTCGCGCGGCACACGCGGGCGTCGAGCCCGAGAAGGGCCGCAACGCGATCCTTGCGGGCGCGGAGCTGACGCGCGGCATCCAGGCGCTGAACGGCCGCTGGCCCGGCGTGACAGCGAACGTCGGTGTGTTCAAGGCCGGCACCCGCCCGAACATCGTCCCTGACCTGGCGGAGCTCCAGGTGGACGTGCGGGCGACGACGGCCGAGGGTCTCGAGCAGGTCGTCACCGCCATTCGCGAGCTCGCCGCCACGCCCGCGGTCCCGGACGTCACGGTGGAGATCTCGACGATGGCCTCGTGGGCGCCGATGGAGAAGCTCGAGCGCTCCGGGCGCCTCGCCGACCACACGATCGCGCTCGCCCGGCGACTCGGGTTCGAGACGAAGGACGTTTCGACCGGTGGCGCGTCCGATGCAAACACCACGTCGGGGATGGGCGTTCCCTCGATCGACGGGCTCGGGCCGATCGGCGGCCTC
>Ga0105246_10001951_pt1 | contig 12429 bp, 10 predicted proteins | sample KBSM64metaG_FD_99694 | JGI IMG/M metagenome (GOLD analysis project Ga0105246, IMG submission 99694) | Miscanthus rhizosphere microbial communities from Kellogg Biological Station, Michigan, USA - KBS M6-4 metaG | ecosystem: Host-associated > Plants > Roots > Rhizosphere > Soil | place...
CGCGCCCTCGCCTCTTCGCGGCGCCGTTCGGCGCGGCGCATCGCCAGCCAGCTCCACAGAGCCAAAGCCAGCGTCGCGCCGATGCCGAGCGCATAGGCGCCGATCACGAACGGCCAGGGATCGAGCGCTTCTCTCACGCTTCCATCGCCCGCCGGCGCAATCTCGCTTCGGCCTGGATGTCGGCGAGCAGCGCGCGCATCCGCGCCAGCACCACGCCGGCAAAGATCAGCGTGAAGCCAAGGCTCGAGGCGAGCAGACCCCACAGGAACGGCCCGGCCATGCTCGATCCGCCCCACCCAAGGCTCGGCGGTTGGTGCAGGCTGTTCCACCAGATCACCGAGTAATGGATGATCGGGATGTTGATCGCGCCGACCAGCCCGAAGATCGCCGGAATCCGGTTCGAGCCGCCCTCGCGCTGCACCGCACCGGCCAGCGCGATATAGCCGAGGTAGAGGAACAGCAGCACCAACATGCTGGTCAGCCGGCCGTCCCACACCCACCAGGTACCCCACGCAGGACGGCCCCACAGCGACCCGCTGGCCAGGCACAGCGCAGCAAACACCGCCCCCGGCACCGCGCTTCCTCGAGCAGCGAGCGCGGCCAGGGGATGGCGCCAGACCAGTTCGACCAGGCTCGCGACAGCAATGGCGCTCCATCCGGCCATGCCGAGCCAGGCGGTCGGCACATGGATGAACAGGATTCGGACGGTCTCTCCCTGAAGTTGCTCTGCCGGGGCGTAGAACAGCCCATAGACGAGCGCCGCGGCCGTTATCGCCATGCCCGACAGCAGCAGCACCGGCGTCAGCGGCCGGGCAATGCGCAGGAAGCGGGCGGGATTGGCGAAGGCGTGCATGATCTGGGGCAGCGCCGCGTTAGAGCACCCCTGACGCGCGCTCAAGCGGGGAAGCGACGCGCTCGGGAACATTCCGGAGAACGATGGCCACCTCCCAATTCCTCGGATGTTGATTCATCAATGAACATTTGACTTTTGCAAATCCACGGGAGAACCTGCGGAAAATAAAAATGGGAGCCAAAGCTGGCACCACTCTACGGGGAGAGCATCGATGAACGGCATCGTTTTCCGTAAGCATTTCGCACGCCTCAGCCTCGGCACGGCTGCATTGGCGGTTGGCTTGCTGGCCGGCGGCACGGCTGCAGCGCAGGAATCTCCTCCTGAAGCTCCGAAGAGCACCGGCGTCCAAGCTACCGGTGAAGCAAGGAACGACCGCGAGATCATCGTGACCGGCTCGCGAGTGGGTCACAGCACGTTCGACACAACCAGCCCGGTGACCGTGCTCGGTGAGAAGGAAATCGCCGACCTTAACCTCAACAACGTGGGTGAGGTCGTCGCCCAGCTACCCGCGAACTCGAACTTCTTCGCGCCGAACAATGTCGGCCTGGGAAATTTCAACGTCGGTGCGCAACTGGTCAACCTGCGGGGTCTGAACCCGTTCTTCGGCACCCGCACGCTTACCCTGGTGGATACCAGGCGAGTCGTGCCCACAACGACGGGCGGCGGCGTCGACATCACCCTGATGCCTTCGATGCTGGTGCAGCGGACGGAAACGGTTACTGGCGGCGCCTCGGCGATCTACGGCTCGGACGCAATTGCCGGGGTCGTCAACATCATCCTCGATACGCAGCTCGACGGTTTCAAGGGCCAGGCCGACTTCAGCCGAAGCTGGCACGGCGACGGCAACGACAAGCATGTGTCGGTCGCCTACGGCACCGGCTTCGCCAACGATCGGGGCCACTTCGTCGCAGGTGTGGAATACGACAACCAGGACGCCATCGGCATCTGTTCCGAGGTGCGCGACTGGTGCCGCCGGAACTACAGCGTCGTCACTAACAACGCCTACCTGACCAACGGCGATCCGCATTACATCATCGCCGGAAACACCTATCTGGCCGACACGAGCCTCACGGGCGTGCTAGTGCCCTGCACCACTGCCAAAGGCTGCATCGGGGGCACAGAATTCCAACTGTCCGCGGACGGAAAGTCGCCCCAGCCGTTCGATCCGGGGCAATACTCCTACGCAGCAGGCCGCGGCGCCGTGCGCGTAGGGGGCGATTCGCTCGCCGTCGGCCCCTACGATGCCACGACATTGCGCCCGGCGGTGGAGCGTTGGACCGCGCTTGGGCACCTGACCTACGAACTAAGCGATGCGCTGACGGGCTTCGCCGAATTCTCCTACGCGAACACCAAGGGTGTGAACCCGGTCGCCAACGGCACGATCGGGCCGTCGACCAACCAGACGGTTCCCGGCAGCTACACGGGCACCCGGATCGCGGCGGACAACGCCTTCCTGTCGCCGGCTGTCGCGACGGCCATCGGCCCCAACGGGGCGACTTTCGGGCGGTCGATGGTGAACGTGGAAAACGCGCTCAATCAGACCAACAACGAGACCTGGCGTACGGTCGCCGGGCTCAACGGCAAGATCGGGCCGCGCTGGTCGTGGGACGCGTACTACACGCATGGGGAGAACAAGAACGACCAGCACCTCCACCACAACGTCGTCGGCGCATACCTGAACTACGCACTTGATGCGGTGAAGGACGGCACAGGCAAGATCGTCTGCGGCGTCGATATCGTGGGTCGGATCAATCCGCAGACCGGCGCGCCTTACACCGCCAGCGATCGCACGATTGCCAACCTGGCCGGCCCCTGCGTTCCGCTCAACCTGTTCGGGATCGGCAATGCCGATCCGAAGGCGGTCGATTACGCGTTCCGCACGCTCGACGAGTACAACGTCACCAAACAGGACGTCGCGGCAGTCAACTTCCGCGGCGACCTGTTCGACGGTTGGGGCGCTGGGCCAATCAAGCTCGCTGTCGGCGGCGAATGGCGCAAGGAATCGGTCAAATCGACCCACAACCTGGATAACGCGCCATTCTACAACTACTTCACCCTCAGCTACGGCCTCGACTACGGCGGCAACGTCCGGGTGATGGAAGGCTACGGCGAACTGAACGTGCCCGTCTTGGCCGACTCGCCTGTGGGCAAGTCCTTGGTTCTCGACCTCGCTGCCCGCTACACCGACACCCACAACAAGGGTACGCTCGGGAGTAACGCCGGCGCCACGAGCAGCCGCAACTTCTGGACGTGGCGCATCAACGGCGTTTGGGACGTGACCGACTGGTTCCGCTTGCGCGCCACTCGCTCGCGCGACGTGCGGGCGCCGCAGTTCCGTGAACTGTATCAGACTTACGCCCCGCGGGTCGGCCCGCCGTTCGGCTTCGTCGGGGCGAACCCGTGGGCGATCGCTTACAACGCCGCCCACCCCGGTGCGCCGGTGCCGCTGGGCGACAACCTCACCCTGCTGACCGGCGGGAACATCGACCTCAAGCCCGAAACCGCCGACACCTGGACTATCGGCGGGGTGATTTCGCCTAAATCGGGTTTCATGTCCGGCTTCCGCTTCTCGGCCGACTGGTACCAGATCAAGATCAGCGACGCGATCGCGGGTCCGCCATTCGGCGTCGGCGCCGCGAATATCGCCTCTCTGTGTTACTCGGGCGTGCAAGCCTATTGCGATCTGATCACGTTCGTTCAGCCGGGTCAGCCCGGCTACAACCCGAGCTTCCCGTACGACATGGCGACCGTGGTCAGCACGGCCAACAACCTGCAGGGGTTCACCACCAGGGGCATCGACTTCGAAGCGGCATATACCCATCCGCTTGGCGAGGGGTCGCTTTCGGTCCGAGCGCTGGCTTCGTACCTGTATGACCAGCTGTTCGACCAGGGTGTGGGCAAGCCCCCGATCAACTACGCGGGCCAAACCGGCCCGACGGGCGCCTTCGGCACCTTCAACACGTCGCCGCACTGGCAGGGGAACCTCATCGTCACGACCGCGCAGGGTCCGTTCACCGGCACGGTGCAGGTCCGCTATATCGGCAAAGGTCGGTTCGAGACGCTCACGCCGCTCAACGCGCCGCCGGTGCAGCCGGGTGATCCGGGATACAGCAACACCGACATCAACTCGATCAACACCAACCACGTTGCCGCTGCGGCCTACGTGAATCTGTCGGCGTCCTACAGGATCTTCGACGGGTTCGAGCTGTTCGGATCGATCAACAACCTGCTGGACAAGGATCCCCCGGTGGCGCCGGGCGGAAACGGCTATCCAACCAACCCGGTCTACTTCGACACCTATGGCCGGGTCTGGCGCGCGGGAGTGAGGGTGAGGCTGTAGGCGGGAGCGGAAGAGGGGACCGGCCGGCGGCCGATCCTCCTCTTTTTTGGTGCGCCCGACAGGATTCGAACCTGTGGCCCCCAGATTAGGAATCTGGTGCTCTATCCTGCTGAGCTACGGGCGCCCGGGCGCGGTTTAGGGGCGCGTGAAGCGGCTGGCAATCAGTTGAGTTCGTCGGGCGCGGCGACGGGAAACAGCAATGGCATCACGGTGATGCCTTCGTCGACCAGGGCTTTGGCCTCGTCGGGGCTGGCCTGGCCGTGGATTGCCGCGGCCGGGCGCTCCCCATAATGGATCGCCCGCGACTGTTCGGCGAAAGCTTCGCCGACCCACGTCGAGCTCTTGAGCGCTTCCGCCTGCATTTCGGCAAGGTTGTGCAGCATCGTCGCCGCTTCCGGCGGGAGCGCTCCGCCGGCGACAGGCTGTTTCGTCTCGGCACGGCGATTGCCCTTTATCGGCACTGCAGGCGCCATCGGCGCCTTATCAATCGCGGCCGAGCCGCAGTGCGGGCAAGCCACGAGCCGGCGTTCCCGTTGCGACGCGTAATCGGCGGATGAGCCGAACCAGCCCTCGAATCGGTGTCCGGAGGCACAGCAGAGGTCGTAAACGATCATCGCGTCTTACGATCTAGGGATCGCGCGCTTGTTGGCAAGGCTCGGCAGCTGTGCGCGGACCTCGGCGATCCGCGCGGGATCGATCTCGGCGAAGGCCAAGCCAGGCGCGTCGCCGCCCATGTCGAGGAGCACTTCACCCCAGGGATCGACCACCAGGGAATGGCCGTAAGTGCGGCGTCCGTCCTCGTGCTCGCCAACTTGCGCCGCCGCCACGACATAGGCGCTCGCCTCGATCGCCCGCGCGCGTTGGAGCACATGCCAGTGCGCCTTCCCGGTGGGCACGGTGAACGCGGCGGGAATTGCGATGAGATCGCAATTTTGCCGCCCAAGCTCTTCAAAGAGAGCCGGAAAGCGCAGATCGTAGCAAACGGTCAGGCCGACAGTTCCGATCGGGGTAGCCACCGTCACGACTTCTTCGCCCGGGACGTAGGCCGCCGACTCCCGCCAGGCCTCTCCGCTCGCCAAGGTCACGTCGAACATGTGCATCTTGTCGTAGCGAGCGCGGATTTCGCCGGCCCCGTCGATCACGAACGAACGGTTCGCATACCGATCGTCGTCACGCCTGATCGCCAGCGAACCGAGCGCCACCCACAAGCCCGCCTGCGCTGCCGCCTTGCGCACGGCGGCAAGCACTGGACTTTCCGCCTCCGCGACGATCTTGTCGGCCGCTCGAGTCCTGTCGCGATCGAGCATTCCCGACATCTCAGGCGCGAAGAGCATCGTCGCCCCGCCAGACGCGGCTTCTTCAACCGCGCGCACCAGCGCCGCGGCGTTCGCCGCTGGATCGATACCGCTGGTCATCTGCAGGACGGCGATGCGCGCCATTCAGAGCCCCAGCAGGCCGTCCAGTTTGCCCTCTCGTTCCAGGGCCGCAAGGTCATCGCTGCCGCCGACGGCGACGTCGTCGATGAAGATCTGCGGCACCGTCATCGCCCCAGGGGCACGCGCGCGCATTTCGTCGCGCTTCTGGCTGTCCATGGTGATGTCGTATTCGACGTAGTCGATCCCCTTGGAGTCAAGCAGCCGCTTTGCCCGAAAGCAGTAACCGCAGAACATCTTGGTGTAGATTTCGACTTTCCCGGCGGCCACTGCGCGTCCCTTCCTGTTGGCGCTTGCTAACCCTTGAACAGCCCGAGCGCCAACATATCTTGGCGAGGCGGGATGCCGCTTGCCGGGTCCCGCGACAGTCTCAAATTGCTCAATGAGAGGATTTGTTTCGATGAACCGCTTTGATTTTACTCCCTATCGCCGTTCGACCGTCGGTTTCGATCGCTTGTTCGACCTGCTCGAAAACCAGGCCCGTCACAACTCGGGCGAGAATTATCCGCCGTTCAACATCGAGCGCCGCGGCGAGGACAGCTACCGCATCACGCTCGCCGTCGCCGGCTTCCGCCCGAACGACATCGACATCACCGCGCAGCAGAACCTGCTGGTGATCGAAGGCCGCAAGCGCGAAGACGAATCGGCTGGCGAAATGCTTCACCTGGGCATCGCGAATCGGGGCTTCGAACGCCGATTCGAGCTCGCCGACTACGTCCGCGTCGCCAACGCCGAACTGGCCGACGGGCTGCTGATGATCGACCTTGTGCGTGAGGTTCCGGAGGCGATGAAGCCCAAGAAGATCGCGCTCGCAGGCCAGCGCAAGCTCGAAGTGGTCGAGCAGGCTCAGCCGCAAGCCGACGCCGCCTGACGGCGAAGCCTTGGAATTCGCGATACAATTGATACAATTTGGGGGCGGAACCGGGATGGGTTCCGCCCCCTCGACGCTTGTGGCGCCGATTCGCCCCTTAAAATCGACCGCCCGGGTCGCAGAAGACGGTCAGGTCCAAGTGGCGAACCGCAACGGGGTCTCGAACTGTAAAATGCGAGCGCCCCTCCCCGTGCCTCCCTGCGCGACGCGGAGAAATTCCTGCAACCCGGAACAGGGCTAGGGCCGGTGGGGCACCTCTGGCAAGTGTTTTCCATTAGATCGGGGGAGAACGTCCCGCGATGGGATCGCCTCCCGGGCGTTAGACGAGCCGGGATTGGTGAAGCGCCGCTGCGATGAAGCCCGAAAACAGCGGATGCGGGTCGAACGGCTTGCTCTTCAGTTCGGGATGGAACTGCACGCCGACGAACCAGGGATGGTCCGGCCGTTCGACGATCTCGGGCAGCAGCCCGTCAGGCGACATGCCCGAAAAGATCAGTCCCTGCCCTTCCAGCGTCTCGCGATAGGCCGAGTTGACCTCGTAACGATGGCGATGCCGCTCCGATATGAGCGTCTTGCCGCCGTAGATCGTCGAAACATGGCTGTTGCCGGCCAGAATCGCGTCGTAGGCACCCAAGCGCATCGTCCCGCCGAGATCGCCCTCAGCCGAACGCTGCTGCACCCCTTCGACGCTCATCCATTCGGTGATGATGCCGACGACCGGCTCGTCCGTCGGGCCAAATTCGGTGGACGAGGCTTGCGTGCACCCCGCCGCACGCGCACCTTCGATGCAGGCCATCTGCATACCAAGGCATATGCCGAAAAACGGCACATTGCGCTCGCGAGCGAAACGGACGGCGGATATCTTGCCTTCGGAGCCGCGCTCACCGAACCCGCCGGGCACAAGGATAGCGTGCATCGGTTCGAGCTGCGCAGCGACGTCGGATTCGTCCTGTTCGAAGATTTCCGCATCGATCCAACGGATGTTGACCTTCACCCGGTTGGCCATGCCGCCGTGGATCAACGCCTCGTTCAGCGACTTGTAGGCGTCGGGAAGCCCGACATACTTGCCGACGACGGCGATGGTCACCTCGCCTTCCGGGTTGAAATAGCGTTCGGTGACGTCGTCCCAGCGCGCCAGGTCAGGCATCGGGGCGTCGTCGATGCCGAAGCAGCGCAGCACTTGGGTGTCGAGTCCCTCGGCATGGTATTGCAGCGGCACCGAATAGATCGACGGGGCGTCGAGCGCCGGGATAACCGCCTCGGGGCGCACGTTGCAGAATTGCGCGATCTTGCGCCGCTCGCTGTCGGGCAGCGGATGCTCCAATCGGCACAGCAACACATCGGGCTGGATGCCGAGTGCCGCCAGTTCGCGCACCGAATGCTGCGTCGGCTTGGTCTTCAGTTCGCCGGCGGCGGCAATGTACGGGACCAGGGTAACGTGGACCGAAAGCGTCTGCCCCGGCTCGAGCTCGTTCCTGAGCTGGCGGATCGCCTCCATGAACGGCAGGCTCTCGATGTCGCCGACGGTGCCGCCGATCTCGCACAGGATGAAGTCATGCCCATCGGTGTCCGCCAGCGCGAACTCCTTGATCGCGTCGGTCACGTGCGGGATCACCTGCACGGTTGCTCCGAGATAATCGCCACGTCGTTCGCGGGCGATGATCTGCTGGTAGATGCGGCCCGAGGTGACATTGTCGCTCTGACGCGCGGAAACGCCGGTGAAGCGCTCGTAGTGCCCCAGGTCGAGATCGGTCTCAGCCCCGTCGTCGGTGACGTAGACTTCGCCGTGCTGATAAGGGCTCATCGTCCCCGGATCGACGTTGAGATAAGGGTCGAACTTGCGGATGCGGACCTTGTAGCCACGCGCCTGCAGCAGCGCCGCGAGGCTCGCCGCCATCAGACCCTTGCCAAGCGAAGAGACCACGCCGCCGGTAATAAAAATGAACCGCGCCATGGGAGTTGGGCCTTAGGCGTGCTTATAGATTCGGCGCAAGCCAAAGCTCACGCGATTTGCACAACGATGCGGTCAGCCGAGGCTTACTGCGCGACGTTCTTGAGGGGATCGTTGTTTGCCGGTTGGACGGGCGTCGGAGCAGGCGCCTGTGCGGGCTGCTCGCCGGCCGCCGGGACTGCGGTCCGCTTGAGAGTGTCGTCGACTTCCACGCCCGACGTTGCCTTGACCGCCAACGCGGCCATGACGATCGCCAGGACCACGAACGTCACTGCCAACCATTTGGTCGCGCGGGTCAGGAAATCCGCCGCGCCACGCGCGCTCATCAGTCCGCCGGGATTGCCGCTACCGCCGCCGATTCCCAGACCACCGCCTTCGGAACGCTGGATCAGCACGAGGCCGACCAGCGCGGCGGCGACGAGCGCCTGGACGACAGTGAGGAACAGGAACAGGCTCATGGCTATGTCTCGAGAAATCGCGGATCGCCGCCAGATAGCGAGGGCGCCGCGGGTTTACAATGTCAGGCGTCAAGCGCCTCGTGCGCCGCGGCGACGATGCCGAGGAAGCTTTCGGCGGTAAGACTAGCCCCACCGACCAGAGCTCCGCCGACCTCGTCCGCGCCGAGCAGCTCGGCGGCGTTCGACGGCTTGACCGAACCACCGTAAAGAATGCGAATGCCTGCACCGTCTTCGCCATAGATGGCGTCGAGCCGCTGGCGGATCGCACGGTGCATCGCGCCAATATCGCCGACCGTCGGGGTGCGCCCGGTGCCGATCGCCCAGACCGGCTCGTAAGCCACCGTGACTTTCGCAGCGGCGCCTTCACTTCGGGGCAGCGAGCCTTCGAGCTGGCGTGCGACCACCGCTTCGGCCTCGCCGGCATCGCGTTCGGCCTCGGTCTCACCTACGCAGACGATCGCGTTGAGCCCCACTGCGAGCGCGGCTTCGGCCTTAGCCTTCACGTCCGCATCGGTTTCACCGTGATCGGCGCGGCGCTCGCTATGGCCGACAATGACGAACCCGGCGCCCGCGTCCTTCAGCATCGCCGCGGAGATATCGCCGGTGTGCGCCCCGCCGTCCGCGGCTTGGCAGTCCTGCGCGCCTACGCCGATCAGGCCGGCTTCCTTGCGGGTCGCATGGAGCAGGGTGAACGGCGGGGCCAGCGCGACCTCGACCTTCATGAGCCGCTCCGCGGCGCGATCGATGGCGCGCGCTTCGGACAGCATCGCGCGGGTGCCGTGCATCTTCCAATTACCGACAATGTAAGGACGTTCGAACATCGAGTGCCTTGTGAAACAGACCTGCGTGAGAGCCCGGCTAGGCCGGCGGGAGTCGACGCGCGCTAATCGGGGCTGCCGCAGTTGTCAAAGCGGCATTTACCGCCGCGGGGAAACCGGCGGCGAACTGTTGCGAGCGCGCCGCAGCGGGGATATGGCGCGGGCCGGCCCCCTGCTAGAAGGCACTCGATGCTCCAGTTCTTCCGCGACTTCTTCAAGTCCAAGTTCGGTCTGATCTTCACGATCGGGTTCCTGATCCTGATCGCGATCGCCTTCGGGGTCGGCGACGTTGCCAGCAATCGCAGCTTCGGTGGAATCGCCGGCGGCGACCGCGTTGCCGTTGTCGGCGACCACAAGATCAGCACGTCGGACTTGTCGCAGGCGATGACCACCTCGCTCGAAACCGAGAGGCAGCGGAACCCGACACTGACGATGGAGGGCTTTATCGCCGGCGGCGGTCTGGACCGCGTGCTCGACCAGATCCTGCAACGCACGGCGCTGGCGGAGTACGCGCACAGTCAAGGCTTGCGCGCCGGCAAGCGGCTCGTCGACAGCGAACTGGTGCAGATTCCGGCCTTCCAGGGGATCGACGGCAAATTCGACCGCAACGCTTTCCTCGCCGTGTTGCGCCAGCGCGGGCTCAGCGAAGAACTGGTGCGCAACGACGTCGCGGCCGGCCTCTATGCGCGGCAGATGTTGATCCCCGCGAATTATGCTGCGGCGGTGCCGCTCAGTCTGGCCAGGCAATACGCGGCGTTGCTCAAGGAACGGCGCAAGGGCGCCGTGGTGATGCTGCCAAGCGCCACTTATGCTCCCAAGGACGATCCCACCGCCGCGCAGCTGAACGCCTTCTACGCTGCGCACCGAACCGACTACCTGCGGCCCGAGCGGCGCGTGATCCGCTATGCCACCTTTGGCGAGGAGGCCCTCGGCAATGTCCCGGCGCCCAGCGAAGCGCAGGTGGCCGCTCGCTACCAGCGCGATGCAGCGCAATACCAGGCGAAGCAAACGCGCACCTTCACCCAGCTCGTGGTGCCGACCGAAGCCGCGGCAAAGGCAGTCGTCGCCGAAACTTCCGGCGGCAAGTCGCTGGCAGTGGCGGCAAGCACTAAAGGCCTCGCCACAACCAAGGTCGGCCCGCTGACGCGCAACGACTTCGCCGCGCAGACCTCTCAGGCGGTTGCGGCCGCGGCATTCGCGGCCGCCCCCGGCGCAATGGTGCCACCGGCTCGCGGCGCGCTCGGCTGGTATGTGATCAAGGTCGACGCGATCGAGAACACCCCCGCCAAGAGCCTGGCCCAGGTCCATGACGCGATCTCCAAGGCCTTGGCCGAGGAGCAACGCAAGGCCGCGTTCGCGGATCTCGCGGCGAGCGTCGAGGATCAGCTCGATAGCGGCTCGAGCCTGGCCGACGTGGCCAAGAAGCTGAAAGCGGATATCGCCACGACCCCGCCGCTGACCGCCGACGGGCGCATCTACGGCAAGGCGGAAACCGCCCCGCCGGTGCTTGCGCCGGCACTCAAGACCGCGTTTGAAATGAGCGAAGGAGAGCCGCAACTCGCGCCCGCCGCGGATGGCAAGTCCTATCTCGTCTTCGAAGCAGCCCAGATCACGCCCTCGGCCGCCGCGCCGCTGGCCGAGATCAAGCCCGATGTCGCGCTCGACTGGCGCAAGACGGAAGGCGCCAAGGCAGCCAAAGCCGCGGCGCAGCGGGTCATGCAACGGCTCGCAAGCGGGCAGGATCTCGCTGTGGCGCTCGCCGCCGAGAAAGTCACCCTGCCCCCCGTCCAAACGGTCGACATGGGCCGCGACGATCTCGCCAAGCAGCCGCAGGTTCCAGCCGCGCTGGCGCTGATGTTCAGCATGGCCAAGGGAACGGTCAAGCGGCTCGAGGGGCCTCAGAACAACGGATGGTTCGTGGTGAAGCTCGACGACATCGCCTTGCCCCCGATCGAACCGAACGACCCGCTGATCGGTGCCACCCGCCAGCAGCTCGCCGGTGTCTTCGGCGAAGAGTACGCGCAGGAGCTCGTCAAGGGCGCGCAACGCTCGGTCGGGGTCAAGAAGAATCAGCCGGCTATCGACGCGGTGGCGAAGCAGCTCACCGGCCGCAGCGAATAGGGACCGGAACCTGTCCGGCGCCCTCCCCGAGAACGCCGACGCGGCGCGCGCGCTCCTGACGCAGGGCCGCCCGACGCTCGTCTGGCGGCGGCTGGTGGCCGACACCGAGACCCCCGTCGGCGCCGCGCTCAAGCTGATCGAGCCCGGCCGCGGCGATTTCTTGCTGGAATCGGTCGAAGGCGGCGAAGTGCGCGGGCGCTACAGCCTGCTCGGCCTCGCGCCCGACCTGGTGTTCCGCGCCACCGGCCACACGTGTGAGGTCAACCCGGCGTGGAGTCACGACCGCGCGGCCTTCGCCGTGCTGCCCGGAGATGCTCTGGCCGAGCTGCGCGCGCTGGTCGAGGCGTGCCGGATCGATGTGCCCGACGGCTTGCCGCCGATCGCCTGTCTGGTCGGCTACTTCGGCTACGAGACGATTGGGCTGGTCGAAACGCTACCGCGCGCGCCTGCCAGCGACCTGTCGGTCCCCGACATGCTGTTCGTGCGCCCGACGACGATCCTGGTATTCGACAACCTGTCCGACGAGCTGTTCTGCATCGCTCCGCTGTGGGCTGGCGCGGGCGATCCCGACCGCTCCATCGAAG